>Ga0335079_10002862_pt1 | contig 19887 bp, 17 predicted proteins | sample Lox_Sample_33_FD_206719 | JGI IMG/M metagenome (GOLD analysis project Ga0335079, IMG submission 206719) | Soil microbial communities from Loxahatchee National Wildlife Refuge, Florida, United States - Lox_Sample_3.3 | ecosystem: Environmental > Terrestrial > Soil > Wetlands | place: USA... | reverse complement strand
TTCTTGCCGCCGGGCCGCCGCCGGGCCGCGCTGGTCCGCCGGGGCTGCTGGCGCGGGCCCGGGCGCGCACCGCCCGGCGCGGCACCGCGTGCGCTGGTGCGGCCCGCCGGGACCGGCTCGCCCGGCCCGGCGGCCTCCTCGGCGGCCGGGGATCCGGCTTCGTCCTCGGGCTCGTCGGCCTGGTCATCCAGGCTGCCCACGGCGGCGGGCGTATCGCCGACGGCCGTCTTGGCGGCCGCCCGCTTGGCGGCCCGCCCGCCGGCCGAGCGCTGGGCGACCCGCTTGGCCAGCGCCTTGTACTGCGGCTCCCGCTCCTTGAGATCGGCAAGGACCGGGGTGGCGATGCAGATGGAGGAGTAGGTGCCCGACAGCATGCCGACGAACAGCACCAGCGCCAGGTCCTTCAGCTCACCGGCACCGAGCAGGCCCGCCCCGATGAACAGGATCGCGGCCACCGGCAGCAGCGCGATGACCGAGGTGTTGATCGATCTGACCAGGGTCTGGTTGAGGGCCTGGTTGGCCGCCTGGCTGTAGGTGGCGCGGGCGGAGCCGAGCAGCCCAGCGGTGTTCTCCCTGACCTTGTCGAAGACCACCACCGTGTCGTAGAGGGAGTAACCCAGGATGGTCAGCAGGCCGATCACCGAGGCGGGGCTGACCTGGAAGCCGAGCAGCGCGTACACCCCGACGGTGATGACGATGTCGTGTACGAGCGCGATCAGCGCTGCGACGGCCATCTTCCACTCGAACGCGATCGACAGATAGATGACGATCACGATCAGGAACGCGATCAGGGCCTGCAGCGCCTTCTTCGAGATCTGGCTGCCCCAGCTGGCGCCGACGAACTGGGAGCTGACCTGGCTCGGCGTGAGGTGGAAGTCGCGGCTGATCGCGTTCTCCACGTTGCTTTGTTCCGCGGAGGTCAGCTGGTGGGTCTGCACGCTCCAGCTGGAGGCACCGGTCTTGATGTTGGTGATGTGCTGGACGATGGCGTCGCTGCCGCCGCCCGCCCCGCTGACCGTCTGCCGCACCTGCGAGATGGTGGCGGTTCCGGCCGGGAACTGGAAGACCGAGCCGCCCTTGAAGTCGACGCTGAAGTTGAGCCCCAAGACCACCAGGGCGATCACGCTGACCGCGAGGATCGCGCCCGAGATGGTGTACCACAGCCGCTTGCGGCCGACGAAGTCGATCGAGACCTCGCCCCGGTACAGGCGACCGCCGATGCCACCCAGCGCGGACATCACGCCTCCTTCGAGGGGGTGGCCCTGGCCGGGACACGGGCCGGGGGTGAGGCCCGCCATGGTGCGCGGGCACCGAGCCGCCGGGGGTCGAGCCCGGACATCGGGTGGCCCTGGCCGTAGAACTTCGTCCTGGCCAGCAGCGTCATCATCGGCTTGGTGAAGGTGAACACCACCAGCACGTCGATGACCGTGATGAGGCCGAGGGTGAAGGCGAAGCCCCGGACGCTGCCGATAGCGAAGTAGTACAGCAGCGCGGCGGCCAGGAACGAAACCAGGTCGGCGACCAGGATGGTCCGCCTGGCCCGGGTCCAGCCGCGCTCCACCGCCGTCCGCAGCGAGCGCCCGTCCCGCACCTCGTCACGGAGCCGTTCGAAGTAGACCACGAAGGAGTCCGCGGTGATGCCGATCGCCACGATCAGGCCCGCGATGCCGGCCAGCGACAGCGCGAAGCCCTGGTACTTGCCGAGCAGGACCACCGAAAGGTAGGCGAGCAGGGCCGCGATCACCAGGCTGCACACCGCGACCAGCGCCAGCCCCCGGTAGTACAGCACCAGGTACAGGACGACCAGGATCAGGCCCAGCGCGGCCGCGATCAGGCCGGCGGTGAGCTGGTCCCGGCCCAGCTCGGGCGAGACCGACTGCACCGACTGCTGGTGGAACGACAGCGGCAGCGCGCCGTACGACAACTGGTTCGCCAGCGTGGTGGCCGACGTCTGGCTGAAGTTCCCGGTGATCTGGGCCTGGCCGCCGGTGATCGGGCCCTGGTTGATCGAGGGGAACGAGACCACGGTGCCGTCGAGCACGACCGCCAGGTCGTCCAGTGGTGAGCCGGAGGTGCCGTACTTGTCGTACATCTGGGTGGTCAGGTCACCGAACGCCTTCGCGCCGTTGCTCTTGAAGTTGAGGTTGACCTGCCACGCGCTGGAGTTGGTCTCCGGGGTGGCGCTGGCCGAGGCGATCATGTTGCCCACCACCTGGGCCTTGTCGAGCACGAACTTGTTGTGGGCCGAGTCGCAGGACACGATCTGGATGCCGGGGTCGTTGTACTGGCCCTTGGTGTAGCCGACCTCCTGCTGCCAGTTCGGGTTCGCGCAGTTGAGCTTGTTGAACTGCGCTTTCACCGGCGCGCTGACCAGGGAGGCATCGCCCTGGGCCTGCTGCCAGGTCGACGTGGCCGACGTCGGCGTGGGTGACGGTGTGGCACTGGCGGGCGACGCCGCGCCGCTGGCGGACGGTGACGGGCTGGCCTTGGCCGAGGACGAGGGGCTCGCGGAGGCCGACGGCGACGGGCTGGGGGTCGCCGCGGCCGACGGCGTGTTCGGCGCGACCAGCAGCACCTGGCGGAACTGGAGCTCGGCGGTCCGGCTCACCTTCGAGACCACCGCCTGCGCGCTCTGGCCGGGCACCGAGATGTTGATGATGTCGTTGCCCTGCTGGACCACCTGCGCCTCGGTGACACCGGCCCCGTTCACCCGGTTGTCCATGATCTGGATCGCCTGCTGCATCTCGGCCGCGGTCGGGGTGCCGCCGCCGGGCTTGACTGCCTGCAGCGCCACGGTGGTCCCGCTGGTCAGGTCCAGGCCCAGGTGCACCTTGAAGTTCTGGGACCACTTGCCCGGGCTGGCCAGGTCACCGCCCACGATGGCGAGGATCAGCAGCACGATGATGCCGGCCAGCAGGGCCAGCATCCGGCCCGGCCGTGAGGAGCTACTGCTTGGGGGAGCCAACTCTCGCCCGTCCTTCGATTCTCATGCCGGTGAGCCCATCGGCCGGTGACGCCCGGCGGTCAGGTCGTGGCGGGCCCTTCTTCGGCGTCGGCCGACGTGCCGGTCTTGCCCGTGGCCGACCCGGACCCGTCGACTCTGCCGTCGCTGCTGGCCAGGTCCTCGGCGCCGTCGGGCACCACGTTCATGATCGCCCGCCGCATGTACCGGACGTTGACACCCGGGGCGACCTCCAGCACCACGTCATCGCCCTCGATCGAGGTCACGGTCGCGTACATGCCAGCCGTGGTGCGGACCCGCTGGCCCGGCAGGACCTCGTTCTGCATCTGCGCAGCCTGGCGCTGCCGGTTCCGCTGCGGCCGGATCATGACGAAGTAGAGCAGGCCGAACAGCGCGACGATGATGACGGGGAACAGGTAAGGGTTCCCTTTCGACGCCGTACTTGTGGCCGCGAGAAATTCCACATTCCCCATCTCGGGGGCTTCCTTCCCGTTGATGTTCCACGCCGGCTCACGCGGCCCGGGCCGCGGGCGCGCAGGCCCAGCACTCACACTCCGATGGCACTATGGCCAACTGCCGAAGTGTAGCGGCGCGTGGACGGCGCACCAACAGGCTATGGCCTTCCGCGACCGATCGTGACATCCTCGCGACAATGCCGCGGCGCCGGCCTTGACACAGGCCCGCCGGCCACTCCGCTACTCAAATAGTGTGCCCGGCGCGGTGAGGTCAGCTGCATCCGGGGCGCCGGTAGCGGGCAGGGAAAGGCCGAGGTGCTCCCATGCGGCCGGGGTGGCCACGCGTCCCCGCGGCGTCCGCGCCATCAGGCCGGCCCGGACCAGGAACGGCTCGGCCACCACCTCCACCGTCTCCGCCTCCTCCCCCACCGCGACCGCGAGGGTGGACAGCCCGACCGGCCCGCCGCCGAACCTGCTGACCAGCGCGCTAAGCACAGACCGGTCCAGGCGGTCCAGGCCCTGCTCGTCCACCTCGTACAGCTCCAGCGCCGACCGGGCGACGTCACGGCTCACCACCCCGTCGCAGCGGACCTCGGCGTAGTCGCGGACCCGGCGCAGCAGCCGGTTGGCGATCCTCGGCGTGCCACGGGAGCGCCCGGCGATCTCCTGCGCGCCGTCGTCGCGCAGGGCCACCCCGAGCAGGGCCGCCGACCGGCGGACGATGATCTCCAGTTCGGCGGCCTCATAGAAGTCCAGGTGGGCGGTGAAGCCGAACCTGTCACGCAGCGGCGCGGGCAGCAGGCCGGCCCGGGTCGTCGCGCCCACCAGCGTGAACGGCGCGATCTCCAGCGGGATCGCGGTCGCCCCCGGCCCCTTGCCGACCACCACGTCGACCCGGAAATCCTCCATCGCCAGGTAGAGCATCTCCTCGGCGGGCCGGGCGACCCGGTGGATCTCGTCGATGAACACCACCTCGCCCTCGCCCAGGGTGGAGAGCACCGCAGCCAGGTCACCCGACCGCTCGATAGCCGGCCCGCTGGTGATCCGCAGCGGCGCCCCAAGCTCGGCAGCGATGATCATGGCGATGGTGGTCTTGCCGAGCCCGGGCGGGCCGGAAAGCAGCACGTGGTCAGGGGGCTTGCCGCGGCGCAGGGCGCCGGTCAGCACCAGCGACAGCTGCTCACGGACCCGGGTCTGCCCGATGAAATCGTCAAGCCGCTTCGGCCGCAGCGCCCCCTCGATCATCCGCTCGTCGGCGTCGGCGAGCGGTGAGACGAGCCGCTCCTGCTCCGCCTGCGACAGCCGGTCAAGCTCGGTCTGGGACAGCCGGTCCATCTCGGCCTGGGACAGCTCCGGCGCCGCCCGTGCCGCCTCCTCCGCCGCCGCGTGCGCCTGGCCTGAGCCGGGCCCGGGCTCGCTCACGCGCGGCTCAGCTTCCGCAGCGCCGCGCGCAGCATGACCGACACCTCGGCCTCCCCGGGCCCGCCGTTCGCGGTCCCCCGGCCGGGTGGGGTTCTGTCACCGGCTGTGGTCCCGCCGCTGGCTGTGGTCCCGCCATCAGCGGCCGCGGCCAGGGCGTCGGCCGCCACCGCCGCGATCGCCTGGTCCGCCTCGCGCGCCTGCCAGCCCAGGTTGAGCAGCCCGGCCCGGACCTGGTCCCGCCAGGGCTCGGCGCCCGGCAGCCCGGGCCTGGCGGCGGCCAGCTGGCCCTGCTGGGCCCGCCCGCCCGCCAGGCCGGGTGAGCCCAGCCGGCCTGCGAGCTCCAGCACGATGCGCTGCGCGCCCTTGCGCCCGATGCCGGGGACGCGGGTCAGCGCCGTGACGTCCTCCGCGGCGACGGCGCGGCGCAACTCGTCCGGGGTGAACACGGCCAGCATCGCCAGCGCGAGCCGGGGCCCGACCCCGCTGGCGGTCTGCAGCAGCTCGAACACGTCCCGCTCATCGTCGGCGGCGAAGCCGAACAGGGTGAGCGCGTCCTCCCTGACCACCAGGGAGGTCGCCACCCGGGCACGCTCCCCCCGGCGCAGCGTCGCCAGCGTGCCCGGCGTGCACTGGACCAGCAGGCCGACGCCACCGACCTCGATCACCGCGCCCTCCGGCGCGATCCCAGACACCATGCCATCCAGATGGGAGATCACGTCCGGCCTCCTGCAGTGGCCGCGACCGCGGCCGCGAGCCTGCGCTCCGTCCCGCCGCGCCACAGATGGCAGATCGCCAGCGCCAGCGCGTCGGCGGTGTCGGCGGGCCGGGGCGGGCGGTCCATCCGCAGCAGCCGCATCACCATGGCCGTGACCTGGTCCTTGCCCGCCCGGCCGCTGCCGGTCACCGCCGCCTTCACCTCACTGGGGGTGTGCAGGCCGACCGGCAGCCCGCGCCGGGCCGCGCACACGATCGCCACCGCCCCCGCCTGCGCGGTGCCCATCACCGTCCGCACGTTGTGCTGGCTGAACACCCGCTCCACCGCCACCGCCTCCGGCCGGTACTCCGCCAGCCACCGGTCGATGCCCTCCTCCAGGGCCAGCAGCCGGGCCGCGATGTCCGCCCCGGCCGGCGTGCCGAGCACGCCGGCGCCCACCAGCACCGGCGGGCGGCCTGGCACGCCGTCCACGACGCCCAGCCCGCACCGGGTCAGGCCGGGGTCGACACCCAGCACACGCACTGTGTCACCATCCCGGGTCACACCATCGCGGCCGACCACCATAGACGAACATATATTCGGTGCGACACTAGCGGGCCGTTCCACCCATGGCCGCGAGGCCGCCCGGCGTGTCGCGGCCAAGGATCAGGGCATCACCCATTCGGGCGGGGGGTAGCCCAGCTCGCCGTGCAGGCGGCCGATGCGCTCGCGCAGTGCCTCAGGAATCGCCTCGGCCGGCATCGCGGGCCCGGGTGCCGGCGGTCCTGCCGCGTCCGGCCCGGAAGGTTCGGGAGGCGCGCCGTCAGATGCCGCCTTGCCCAGCCCCAGCGCCGCCCGCACCGCGGCCAGTGCCTGACCTGGGCCGGCCCGCACGTCCTCGTAGCGGAGCCGGTGAGCCGCGCCAGCGTTCGCACGCTCGAACGCGAGCAACTGCTCCGTCGAGCTGGCCCAGTAGGCGGCCAGGGCGGCGACGCTGTTGCCGGGGTAGGACAGGAAATAAGGCATCAGCACCGGGCCGTACACCCCCCACGGGCTCGCCTGCACGCCCGCGCGGACCACGTCGGCGCAGGAGCGGTGGACGCACACGAAACCCGTCTGGGGGAAGACCTGGAGGAAGGGATCGGCGGCACCGGGGGGCGCGGTGACCAGCTCACACCACCTGCTCTTGCCAGAACCGGCCAGGATGACGGCGAGCTGGGCGGTCAGCAGCCCGCGGATGGTGGAGATCGCCAGGCGTGACATCGCTGTCCCGGTCTGGCCCTCCACCCGGTGCCATGCCTCGGCCGCGGTCGCCGCCAGCGGGACGATGCCGGTGCTGGACGTGCACGCCAGGCCCGTGCCGGCGGCGAGCATCTCCTGCACCTGGCCGGCTCCGGAATGGGCGTAGGACAGCACCAGGATGGGGCCGTTCCGCGCGCCGCCGGGGGCGCCGGTGCCGTCGCGTTCCGCGGGCCGCGATTCGCTCCCGCCGGCGGTCGGCGGCTGGTCCCCTGCCGCGGGTCCTGGCCCGCCAGCAGGCTGTGTGCCACCCGCGGTGCGATCCAGGGCCGGGGCCGGGGCCGGGTGTCCCGGCACGGCTGGCGTGCGCCGTCTCACCGGGCGGTCACTCCCAGCTCGCCAGGCCAAGCAGGGAGGCGATGATCCCGATCCGGGTGTCCGCCGCCAGCGGAGTGGTCTGGCCGTTGTCGCAGTAGCGGAGCTGGCAGGCGCGCAGCGCGACGCTGAGGTTGACCTCCCCGGCCATGACCCTCTCCCAGGCGTCGACCGAGCCGATCAGGTCCCAGTCGGAGTCCTCCTGCGCGGCCTGGCTCGCCAGCACCACGGTGGCCGCGCCGAGGTCGACGAGCCAGTACTCGGCCGGCCGGCCGGCGTCCTTGGTGACCGCGACCGCCACGAAGGTCTCGCTTGCGTGCGGCCCCCACCGGCCAGCCGCATCCCCGGCCGGCCGGGCTGCCAGCCCGGCGCGCAACTGTTCGCCCAGCCGTTCCGAATGCACCGGGCCCGCGGGGACCGCCGCCGCTTCCGAACGCAGCGGGCCCGCGGGAACCGCCTCCGTTGCCGCGGCGGGCGCTCCCAGCGCCGGTTCCCGGTCAGCTTCCGCCGGGGCGGGATCCCGGCCGGCGGCTGCCGTCACCTCAGTGGCGCCTGCCGTGCCGCCGTGCGGGCCGGCCTCTTCGGCCGGGGTGACGATGGGGACGCGCAGGTCGGCGGGCGGCTCGGTGGTGCCCCAGTCGCCATCGACGGCGAGGTATCCCAGCCGGCCCGCCAACTCGTTGATCGCGGCGAGAAGCTGCGGCGCGATCATCGCGGTCGGCACCGACCAGCCGCGCCCGACCGAATCAGCGCTGACCCGCGACGTGTACCAGATCTTGTAATCCGCCGGGCCGAACCGCTCCCGCTCGCTGGAGAAGCACCGCTCCGATATTCCTGGCGCCGGCGGGACGCCCAGGAATTCGAAGAGCTCAGCCGCTGTTCCCTCGGGGTCGGTAACCAGGTCCTCATACCGCAGCCGGAAACACTTGTCCGCGAAACGCTCCTCCACCGCCAGCGTCGTGCCGGCGTTGTCCGCCCAGAAATTCGCCAGCGCCATCACGGCATTCCCCGGCGTCGCCGCGATATACGGATCGAAGCCATACCCGTTGAGGCCCCACGGGCACGCCTCCACACCGGAGGCGACCACGTCCATCGGGTGCCGGTACACGCAGATGAACCGCGCCTCCGGGTACACCCGCAGCAGCAGCTCCGCATAGCGCGCCGTGCCCAGGCTCTTGTCGCAGTAGCGCTTCTTCCCCCGCCGCGCCAGGTACGACCCGACCATCCGGTCCATCGTGTGCCGCACCCCGGCGATCGCCGCCTCGGGGATCTCCGGCGGCTCATCCCCCCGGTTCGCCGACAGCGGCGCGCCTTCGATCAGCGACCACACCGTGGCCAGCTGCACGCACAGCCCTGGCAGGTTCGTCTCCGGCGGGCAGGCCAGCTCGGGGTGCGCATCCAGTAAGAACCGCAGGAGCGTGGATCCCGACCGGCCGTTGCACAGCACGAACACCGGATCAGCGAACGAACCGGCCGCCGCACGCTCATCCACTGCCGCCATCGATGCTGAGTGCTGCGCCACGGCTCGCTCCTGGTGTCCCGCTTGCCTTATGCCGTACCAGCGGCCTCGCCCTGGCGGGGCGGGTGGTTGGCCCGCGGTGTGAGGTGGGCTGGGTTCACGCAGCGCCATTGCGATCGCGGCACGCTGCACCTTTGGCCGGCATCATTGCCACGGACCAAGGCGGCGCCTGCAGCGCCTAACGCGTAACGTGCCAGCTTCAGTGCGGATCTCCCTTCCCCGGGAGTTGCTCAGCACAGCACCAGCAAATGACCGCTGCCAGTCGCGACTGTAGCTTGGCGCCGGCATGCCCGCAAGCCCTGTTTATCAGGGATCGCCACTAACGCCGGGGTTTTCGCCGGCCGCTCGCGCCGGGCTTGATCCTTTAGCAAAAAAAGGCCTCTGAACTGGAAGAATATGTCGGCTGGCAGAAACCGCGCACAGGATGTGCCCGTGGGGATGAACCTGTAGTTCCAGTCCCAGCGGAAGGAATGACGCCGCGGGGCGCGCTCCGCCGGTCCCCTCACCCCGCCGTCTGGGATCTTGATGCCGCCGGGATGGCCGCCGGTGCCCATCCCGGCCCCGGCGGTGACCCCGCCGCGGGGGCGATGGCCGGATCAGGCCGGGTCAGGCCAGCTTCTCCATCACCTCGTCGGAGACGGAGTAGTTCGCGTACACGTCCTGCACATCGTCGGAGTCCTCCAGCGTCTCGATCAGCCGGAACACCCGCTTGGCCTGATCCTCGTCCAGGTCGATCTCGACCGTGGGCAGGAACGCGGCCTCAGCCGACTCGTACTCCAGGCCCGCATCGGTCACCGCGGTCCGCACCGCCACCAGGTCGGCGGGTTCGCTGATCACCTCGAACGACTGGCCGAGGTCGGTCACGTCCTCCGCGCCCGCGTCCAGCACGGCGGCGACCACGTCGTCCTCGGTCACCCCGGTGGCCTTGGGGACGAGCACCACACCCTTGCGGTGGAACAGGTACGAGACCGAGCCCGGGTCGGCCATGGACCCGCCGTTGCGGGTGAGCGCGGTCCGCACGTCGGCGGCGGCCCGGTTCCGGTTGTCGGTGAGGCACTCCACCAGCACCGCCACCCCGCCGGGCGCGTAGCCCTCATACGTCACCGTCTCGTACTGGGCGCCGCCCGCCTCCAGCCCGGCGCCGCGGCGGATCGCCCGGTCGATGTTCTCGTTCGGGACCGAGTTCTTCTTCGCCTTCTGCACGGCGTCGTACAGGGTGGGGTTGCCGGCCGGGTCGGCACCGCCCGTGCGCGCCGCCACCTCGACGTTCTTGATCAGCTTGGCGAAAAGCTTGCCCCGCCGGGCGTCCACGACCGCCTTCTTGTGCTTGGTCGTCGCCCACTTCGAATGGCCACTCATGTCCGTTCCCTCACCATGTCAGCAAAGAGCCGGTGGACGCGCACATCACCCGTCAGCTCGGGGTGGAAGGAGGTGGCGAGCAGCGGCCCCTGCCGGACCGCGACGATCCTACCGGTGGCCGGCTCGGTCCCGAGAATCTCCACCTGCTGGCCCGTCTGCTCCACCCAGGGAGCACGGATGAACACCGCCCGCAGCAGGGCGCCCTGCTGCGGGCCACCCTGTCCGGGGCCGCCTCCACCGGGAAGGCCAGCGAGCCCGGCCAGGGCGATGTCGCTCTCGAACGAGTCGACCTGGCGGCCGAACGCGTTCCGCCGCACCGTCATGTCGATACCGCCCACGGTCTCCTGGCCGTCGATGCCGTCGAGCAGACGGTCCGCCAGCATGATCATCCCGGCACAGGACCCGAACACGCACATCCCGGCGCCGACCCGCTTGCGCAGCGGGTCCATCAGGTCGAAGATCACCGCCAGCTTCCACATCGTGGTGGATTCGCCGCCGGGGATGACGAGCCCGTCGATCCCGTCGAGCTCCTCCGCCCGGCGCACGGTGACCGGGCGGGCGCCAGCGGCCGACAGCGCCCGCGCGTGCTCGGCCACATCGCCTTGCAGGCCGAGCACGCCGATAACCGGCCGCTCCGGTCCCTGCCGCCCCACGGGCAAACCTCCACCGCCTTGATCGTCCCTGCTCGGTCACGCCCGGCGCGCGCGGTGCCTTCCCGGTGCGCGATCAAGGTTCAAACACGCGCCCCCGGGGGCGGCATTCCCTACTCCCCGGCGGCTGGCTCGCTGCCGCTCCCGGCCTGGCCACCGCCCTCGCTCCCGGCCTGGCCACCGCTCTCGCCCCCGGCCGGGCCACCGCCCTCGCGCTCGATGCCGAGGTGCCGCTCGATGGCGGCCAGCCGCTCGTCGATGCTCCTCAGCCGGCGCGCGAACGCGTCCAGGACCCCGCCCGGGGCGACCCGGCGGAGCTGGGCGGAGAGCTCGATGTTCTCACCGATGAAAACATCCGAGGGCTCGCCGGTCCCGGGCGGGGCGAGCTCGAGCACCTTGTCCCGCACCCGGCTCAGCTTCCCGCCCAGGCTGATGAGCACCTGGGCGGCCACCCCCTCGCCCTCCCTGATCAGGCCGAGCAGGATGTGCTCGGTGCCGATGTAGTTGTGGCCGAGCTGCAGGGCCTCCCGCAGCGAGAGCTCGAGCACCTTCTTCGCCCGCGGGGTGAACGGGATGTGGCCGGACGGCTCCTTCTTGCCCCGGCCGATCATCTGTATGACCTGCTCGCGCGCTGCCTCCTGGCTGATCTCCAGCTCCCGCAGCGCCCGTGCCGCGATGCTCTCCGGTTCCCGCATCAGGCCGAGCAGGAGGTGCTCGGTGCCGATGTAGTTGTGGTTGAGCTCCCTGGCCTCTTCCTGCGCGTGCACCACGACCCGGCGTGCCCGCTCGGTGAACCGCTCGAACATCTCGCTCACTCCCTCGGGGGGTGACGGTCCACGCGGGCCCGCACGGGGCCGCCGGGCCCCCGTTACCAGCCTCGGCCGGCGTAGTGCTGCCCGGCTGGCAGCGTGTCCAGGTTGATGCCGACCATGGCCTCGCCCAGCCCACGCGAGACCTTGGCGACCACGTCCGGGTCGTCGTGGAAGGCGGTGGCCTTGACGATCGCCGCCGCCCGCCGCGCCGGGTCACCGGACTTGAAGATCCCGGACCCGACGAACACGCCCTCCGCCCCGAGCTGCATCATCATCGCGGCGTCGGCGGGGGTGGCGATGCCCCCGGCGGTGAACAGCACCACCGGCAGCCTTCCCGCCCTGGCCACCTCGGCGACCAGCTCGTAGGGCGCCTGCAGGTCCTTGGCGGCGGTGTAGAGCTCATCGGTGCGCAGCGCGGCCAGCCGGGCGATGCCGGCGGAGATCTGCCGCATGTGCCGGGTGGCCTCCACCACGTTGCCGGTGCCGGCCTCGCCCTTGGACCTGATCATGGCGGCGCCCTCGGCGATCCGGCGCAGCGCCTCCCCCAGGTTCGTCGCGCCGCACACGAACGGCACAGTGAAGGCCCACTTGTCGACATGGTGCGCCTCGTCGGCGGGGGTGAGGACCTCCGACTCGTCGATGTAGTCGACCCCGATCGCCTGCAGCACCTGGGCCTCGGCGAAGTGGCCGATCCGGCACTTGGCCATCACCGGGACGGACACCGCGGTGATGATCTTCTCGATCATGTCGGGGTCACTCATCCTGGCGACCCCGCCCTCGGCCCGGATGTCGGCGGGGACGCGCTCCAGCGCCATCACCGCGACCGCGCCCGCGTCTTCGGCGATCTTCGCCTGGTCGGCAGTGACCACATCCATGATCACCCCGCCCTTGAGCATGTCGGCCATGCCCCGCTTGACGCGCGCGGTCCCCGTCGCGGCGGCAGGACCGCCCTCGCGAGCGCCGGGGTCGCTGGCGGTAGTGCTGACTGACACGGTCAACCTCACAGGTTCGCTAGGAGGGCTCAGCTCCATGGTAGGCGCTCCCCCGCGCGCTCATCCGGCGATGGGGCGGCCGCCGGGCAGCGGGCCCGGCGGCGCTCAGGCGACCTGGCCGTGCTGGTCCTCCCCGCGGGTGAGGTGCGGCATGTCCGCTCCGCTGCCTTCCGCCCCCGCGGCCACGATCGAGTCGTCGATCTCGAAGAACTCCGGCAGCGGCGCGCCGCCCGCCAGACGCAGCAGGCGGGCCAGCCAGCGGCGCCGCGCGGCACGGGTGACAGCCACCGCGTCGTTGTAGAACTTGCGCGCCAGGAACACCTGATGGGCGGCGGCTTCCAGCTCGGCGAGCAGCTCGTCGCCCCGGCCCAGCTCGGCCAGGGCGGCGCGGAAACCCGGCTGGCCGAGCGCCGCCCGCAGCGCCCGGGTCAGGTCGCTTTCGGCCAGCTCGTTCGGCTCGCCGGCGGCCCGGGCGTCATGCGCCGCCTCGGCGAGCAGCAGGCTGGTCGCCGGGTCGAGTAGCCCGCAGGCGGCGAGCTCCAGCGCCACCGCGCTACGCCGCAGCAGCGCGGCCTCGAGAGAGGCGCGGGCGGTCTCCACCCGCGCGTGCAGCCGGTCGAGCCTGCCCGCGCGCCAGGATACATAGACCCCGACCAGGATCGCGGCGGCGACGGCGATGATCGTAACGGTCAGCGGGCTCATGGCACCACCTCCACCTTGCCGGTTGCCGGCGTGACAGCCTGGTACACCTGCACCACGTCCCTGGCCACCACCGGCCAGTCGTAGACACGCACCGCCTCGCTCGCGGCGGCTGACAGCCGCGCGCGCAGCGGCGGATCATCCAGCAGCCGGCCGGCCGCCGCCGCCAGGGCCGCGGGGTCGCCGGTGGTGACCAGCTCTCCCGCGCGCCCGCCCCGCAGCACCTGCCGGAACGCGTCCAGGTCGCTGGCGACGATGGGCGCTCCCGCCGCCATCGCCTCTGCGAGCACGATGCCGAAGCTCTCACCGCCGGTGTTCGGCGCGCAGAACACGTCCACCGAGTGGTAGACCCGGGCTTTGTCTTCCTCGCTCACCTGGCCGAGCAGCACCACCCGCTCGCACAGCGGCGCAGGCACCTTGCCGATGACGTCGTCGGCATCCCCCGGGCCGGCGATGAGCAGCCGCAGCCGCGGCCGGTCGGCGGCCAGCTGCTCGAACGCGCGCAGCAGCACGTCCAGGCCCTTGCGCGGCTCGTCCATCCGGCCCAGGAACCCGAGCGCGCCGCCCGGGCCCGGCCACCCGGGCAGCGGGGCCGCCTTCTCGTACCTGCGTACCGTGACCCCGTTGGGGATGAGCACCGCGTCGCCGCCCATGTGCTCGACCAGGGTGGTGCGGGCCGCCTCGGACACGGCGATCCGGCCGCTGATCTTCTCCAGCGCGGTCTGCAGCGCCGGGGCGGTCGCGTGGATGAGCCGGGAGCGCGGTATCGCGGTGTGGAAGGTGGCCACGATCGGCCCATTCGCGACCCAGCACGCCAGCAGCGAGAGGCTGGGCGCGGCAGGCTCGTGCACATGGAGCACGTCGAAGTTGCCCTCTTTGACCCAGCGGCGGACGCGGGCCGCGGACAGGAACCCGAACGCGAGCCGGGCGACCGACCCGTTGTAGGGCACCGGGACCGCCCGCCCGGCCGGCACCACGTAGTCGGGCAGCGGCGTGTCGTCGTCCGCCGGGGAGATCACCGAGACCTCGTGGCCCAGCCCGATCAGGGCCTCGGCAAGGTCCCTGATGTGCTGCTGCACCCCGCCCGGCACGTCCCAGGTGTACGGGCAGACGATGCCGACCCTCATGGACGGTCACCACCGCTGCCCGCGCCATCCCCGCTGAACCCGACGTTGATCTGCTCCGGCCGGCCGCCGGCCGCGGGCGTGCTGCCTGGCCGGCCGGGACCGGGGCCGAAGTCGGCCGCGAAGACCCGCTGGAGCATGTGCCAGTCCTCCGGGTGGGCCGCGATGCCCGCTTCGAAGATGCGCGCTATCTGCTGCGTCATGGCGGCCACCTTCTCCCGCCGGCTGCCCTCGGCAGGCACCGGGACCTCCGGGTAGATGTGAACGCCCCAGCCGCGGCCGGTGAACCACAGCACGGCCGGCAGCAGCGCGGCGCCGGTCTGCACGGCGAGCGCGGCCGCCCCGCCCATCATCCGGGCCTTCTCCCCGAAGAAATCCACCTCGATCCCGCTGCCGGTGACGTCGCGGTCGGCGGGCAGGCAGACCATCCCGCCGGCCCGCAGCCGCTGCGCCAGGACCCCGAACCTGGCGTTGCCGCCGGATGCGGGCAGCACCTCGAAGCCGAGTGACTCCCGGAAGGCGAGAAACCGCAGGTACACCGATTCGGGCTTGAGCCGCTCGGCGACGGTGGTGAACTTCCCCGCCCCGCGGGCGATGATCCAGGCCCCGGCCACCTCCCAGTTGCCCATGTGCGGCAGCGCGAAGACGACGCCGCGGCCCGCCGCCATCTGGGCGAACGCCGCCTGCTCCGTCCCGCCGGAGACCATGCCGGCCAGGATCCGCTGCTGGCTGATCACCGGCAGCCGGAACACCTCCAGCCAGTAGCGGGCGTAGGAGCGCATCCCGGCCCGGGACAGCGCCCGCAGTTCCTTGCCGGAGGCCTGCGGGCCGATGACCCGGCGCAGGTTGGCCTCCAGCCGCTGCACCCCCCGGCCCTGCCTGCGCCAGGCGATGTCGCCGGCCAGCTGGAACGCCTGCCGCGCCCAGGACTCGGGCACCCGGCACACCAGCACCCAGCCCAGGGCATATCCGCGGTCCACCAGCCAGTCCCTGGCCGTGGCCAGCGTGCCGTTCATCGTGTACCTCCAGCCGGTGGTCCGGATATCCCGCTCTGCTCCGCCGTGCCCTGCGCGGGATCAGCATTGTGCCCCGGCCGGGTGGCGGCGTGCACGGCGAGGACCCGCTGGCCGAAGGTCACCGCGCTCAGCGCTGCCAGCGCCCACAGCCCGATGGCGAGCACGTACGGCACCCCGAGCCCGGCCAGCCCGGCCGAGGTGAGGCCGATCAGCAGCCGCTCGCTGCGCTCGGCGATGCCGACGTCGCAGCGCAGCCCCAGGCCCTCGGCCCTGGCCTTCGCGTACGACACCAGGCCGCCCGCCACCAGGCAGAACAGGGCCACCACGGCGAGCGCACCCTGGCCGGTGCGGGCCAGCCAGATCGCCAGTCCCGCGAACACCGCCGCGTCCCCGACCCGGTCGAGGGTGGAGTCCAGGAACGCGCCCCAGGCGCCGCTGGTGCCCTTCACCCGGGCCAGCACCCCGTCGAGCATGTCGGCCAGCACGAAGCAGGTGCACACGATGGTGCCCGCGAACAGGTGCCCGGTGGGGAACAGCCACAGCGCCCCGGCAACCATCCCGCAGGTGCCGGTGATGGTGATCGCGTTCGGGGTGACCGGGGTGCGCGCGAGTGCCTCGCCGACCGGCGTCAGCAGGCGGGCCAGAATGGGTCGCAGCACATTCAGCATGGCGGTCCGAATCCTAATGGCCCCGGCGACCGCCGCCACGGGCCGCAGGCCCGCGCGGCGGTCTGCTCCTGGCCGGGCACGGGCAGACCGGGCAGTGTAAGGGTGATTCCCGCTCAGGGGTTGTGGTGCGGTGGCCGTCAGGTAAAGGCTGGTCATGACGCAGCCGAACGGAGCCTGGCAGGAGGCAGATGATGACAGACAGGAAAGGACCGGCGACCGCAGGCGGTGCGCCCGCGGCCGACCAGCACAGCAGCGTGCGCAACGTGGTGCTGGTCGGCCATTCCGGAGCGGGCAAGACCACGCTGGTGGAGGCGCTGCTGGTAGCGACCGGCACCATCCAGCGGGCGGGCCGGGTGGAGGACGGCACCACGGTCAGCGACTTCGACGATGTCGAGATCAGGCAGCAGCGGTCGGTCAACCTCACGCTCGCGCCCCTGACCCACGCCGGGATCAAGGTCAATCTGCTCGACACGCCCGGGTACGCCGACTTCACCGGCGATCTGCGGGCGGGCCTGCGGGCCGCGGACGCGGCGCTGTTCACCGTCGCGGCGACCGAGGGCGTGGACGGCCTTACCAGGATGCTGTGGGAGGAGTGCGCCGCCGTCGGCATGCCGCGCGCCGTCGTCATCACCAAGATCGACCACCAGCGGGCCGACTTCGACCAGGCCCTGGCCGCCTGCCGCCAGGCGTTCGGCGATAGCGTCGCCCCGCTGTACCTGCCGGTGAGCGACGCGAAGGATGAGGTGAGCGGGCTGATCGGGCTGCTGTCCGGGCGCCTGTTCGACTACTCCAGCGGCACCCGCACCGAGGGTGATCCCGGCCCCGCGGACGCCGGCCGGGTGGAGGAGCTGCGCGGCTCGCTGATCGAGGGGATCATCCAGGAGAGCGAGGATGAGTCCCTCATGGATGCCTACCTCGGCGGCGAGGAGATCGACCCGAAGGGCCTGATCGAGGACCTGGAGAAGGCGGTGGCGCGGGGCAGCTTCTACCCGGTGCTGGCCGCCTCCAGCCCGCACGGCATCGGCATGGCCGAGCTGCTCGAGGTGATGACGCAGGCGTTCCCGGCGCCGGGCGAGCACCCGCCGCCTGCCGTCACGGCGCTGGACGGCAAGGCCGTGACAAACCTCGCCTCCGACCCGGACGGCCCGCTGCTGGCCGAGGTCGTCAAGACCACCGCCGACCCCTACGTGGGCCGGGTCAGCCTGGTCCGGGTGTTCTCCGGCACGCTGCGGCCGGACGTGGCGGTCCACGTGTCCGGGCACGGCCTGGCCGAGCGGGGGCACGCCGACCATGACACCGAGGAGCGGGTGGGCGCGCTCACCTCGCCGCTCGGCAAGCAGCAGCGGCCGGTCCCGGCCTGCCCGGCCGGCGACATCTGCGCCGTCGCGAAGCTGACCAGCGCGGAGACCGGGGACACCCTGTCCAGCAAGGAGCAGCCGCTGCTGATGGAGCCGTGGGCGATGCCGGAGCCGCTGCTGCCGGTGGCGATCACGGCCAAGTCCAAGGCGGACGAGGACAAGCTGTCGCAGTCGCTGGGGCGGATGGTCGCCGAGGACCCGACGCTGCGGCTGGAGATGAACGCCGAGACCCGCCAGCTGGTGCTGTGGTGCATGGGCGAGGCCCACGCCGACCTGCTGCTCGACCGGCTGAGCTCGCGGTACGGGGTCGCGGTGGAGACGACCGGGCTGCGGGTGCCGCTGCGGGAGACGGTCGCGGGCAAGGCCCAGGGGCTGGGCCGCAACGTGAAGCAGACCGGCGGCCACGGCGAGTTCGGGATCGCCCATATCGAGGTGGAGCCGCTCCCGTCCGGCAGCGGGTTGGAGTTCGTTGACAAGATCGTCGGCGGGGTGGTGCCCCGGCAGTTCATCCCCTCGGTGGAAAAGGGCGTCCGCGCGCAGATGGAGCAGGGAGTCGCGGCCGGGTACCCGATGGTGGACATCCGGGTCACGCTGTACGACGGCAAGGCGCACTCGGTGGACTCCTCCGACATGGCTTTCCAGAAGGCGGGCCGGGCCGCGCTCAGGGACGCCGCCGACAAGGCCAAGGTGCTGCTGCTGGAGCCGGTGGACGAGCTGTCGGTGCTGGTGGATGAGGACTACGTGGGCGCGGTCATGTCCGACCTGTCGTCGCGCCGCGGGCGGGTGCTCGGCACCGAGCCGGTGCCTGGCGGGCGGACCCTGGTCAAGGCCGAGGTGCCCGAGCTCGAGATCACCCGTTACGCGATCGACCTGCGGTCCATGTCGCACGGGACGGGCTCGTTCACCCGGTCCTACCTGCGTTACGAGCCGCTGCCCGCGCACCAGGCCGAGAAGGTGATGAGCGCCGCGAAGGAGAAGTAACCGGCTCAGGGCCGGGCCGGGCCATCTGGCTGGCCTGCACCGGCCGGGTCGCCCGGCCCACCTGGCGTTCCCCGCCCGCCCGGCCAGGCGGCTGCGATCATCTCACGGGTCTCGCCCAGCAACTGCGGCATCACCTTGGTGGCGCTGACCACCGGCAGGAAGTTGGTGTCCCCGCCCCACCGGGGCACCACGTGCTGATGCAGGTGCGCGGCGATACCGGCGCCGGCCACGCCGCCCATGTTCATGCCGATGTTGAACCCCTGGGCGCCCGCCGCGGCACGCAGGGCCGTCATCGCGAGCTTGGTGTGCCCGGCCAGCTCGGCGGTCTCGGGCCCGTCGAGCTCGGTGTAGTCGGCTACGTGACGGTAGGGGCAGACCATCAGGTGGCCGGCGTTGTAGGGGTACAGGTTCAGCACCGTGAACACCAGCGCGCCGCGGGCGACGATCAGGCCCTCGGCGTCGCTCAGCTGGGGAATGTGGCAGAACGGGCAGCCCTCGGGCTCGGTCCCGCTGACCTTGTTCTCCCCCTTGATATAGGCCATCCGGTGCGGCATCCACAGCCGCCGGAACCCATCAGGCACACCAGCCCCGTCCTGCGGCACGGCCTGCTCGGGCGCGGGGTAGGGCATGGATGCAGCATAGGGCCCGGCGCTGGCCGGCCCACGCGGGAGCCCGCGGTCAGACCTGAACGCGGTCGGCCACCGCGGTGACGATCTCGGCGATCGCCTCCTCGACCGGCACGCCGTTCTTCTGCTCGCCATCCCGGTACCGGAACGACACCGCCCCGGCCGCCACGTCGCTGTCCCCGGCCAGCAGCATGTACGGCACCTTCTGGCGCTGCGCGTTGCGGATCTTGCGCTGCATCCGGTCGGCGCTGTCGTCGACCTCCACCCGGATCCCCTTGTCGCGCAGCCTGGCCGCGACCTTCTCCAGGTACGGCACGTGCGTGTCGGCGATCGGGATGCCGGTCACCTGCACCGGCGCCAGCCAGGGCGGGAACGCGCCCGCGTAGTGCTCGGTCAGGATCCCGAAGAACCGCTCGATGGAGCCGAACAGCGCCCGGTGGATCATGATCGGCTCCTGCCGGGAGCCGTCCGGCGCCTGGTATTCCAGGCCGAACCGCTTGGGCTCGTTGTAGTCGAGCTGAATGGTGGACAGCTGCCAGGTGCGCCCGATCGCGTCCTTGGCCTGCACCGAGATCTTCGGCCCGTAGAACGCGGCACCGCCGGGGTCGGCGACCAGCTGCAGGCCGGACCCGGCCGCCGCCTCGGCGAGCATCTCGGTGGCGTGCTCCCAGTCCTCGTCGCTGCCGACGAACTTCTCCTTGGCCTCGTCCCTGGTGGACAGCTCCAGGTAGAAATCGGAAAGCCCGTAGTCGCGGAGCAGGTCGAGCACGAAGGTCAGCAGGCTCTTCAGCTCGGCACCGACCTGGTCGCGGGCGCAGAAGATGTGCGCGTCGTCCATGGTGAGGCCGCGGACCCGGGTCAGGCCGTGCACGACGCCGGACTTCTCGAACCGGTACACGGTGCCGAACTCGAACAGCCGCAGCGGCAGCTCCCGGT
>Ga0335079_10002860_pt1 | contig 19889 bp, 14 predicted proteins | sample Lox_Sample_33_FD_206719 | JGI IMG/M metagenome (GOLD analysis project Ga0335079, IMG submission 206719) | Soil microbial communities from Loxahatchee National Wildlife Refuge, Florida, United States - Lox_Sample_3.3 | ecosystem: Environmental > Terrestrial > Soil > Wetlands | place: USA... | reverse complement strand
CGATCCGAGGTCCGGGGTCAGCTACCAGGTTCAAGTGGAAGTGCCGCAAGCACAAATGACTTCGATGAAAGACATTGAGACGATTCCGGTCGCCAGCGCCACGGGAGCGGATCCGCTGGTTAGCGAAGTAGCTTCGGTGCGGGCGGGGACCGTCCCTGGCGAATTGGACCGGCAGAACGGTCTTTGGATGATTGGACTTTCCGCCAACCTGGCCAAAAGCGACCTGGGCCGCGCGGCGGCGGACATCGAGCAAGCCATCGCGCGAGCCGGCGCGCCACCGCGTGGCGTGATCGCACAGGTGCGCGGCCAGGTGAGTACGATGCGCCAGATTTTCGGGAATCTGAGCATAGGAGTGGCGGTCGCGATTTTGGTCATCCTGCTTTTGCTGGCGGCCAACTTCGAATCGCTCCGTCTTTCGTTCGTTGTGGTATCAACGGCTCCGGCCGTGCTCGTGGGAGTCATACTCATGCTGTGGATCACGGGAACGTCACTCAATCTGGAGAGTTTCATGGGCGGGATTATGGCCATTGGAGTGGCGGTGGCCAACGCGATTCTGCTGGTTACATTTGCCGAGAAAAACAGGCACGGCGGAGCGGATGCGAAAACGGCAGCCCGGAATGCCGCCGGGGAAAGGCTTCGCCCCGTGCTGATGACGAGCCTGGCAATGATTACGGGCATGATTCCCATGGCGCTGGCGGTTGACCGCGGCAGCGAAGAAATTGCGCCGCTGGGGCGAGCCGTGATAGGCGGACTCGCGGCGGCAACCGCAGCCACGCTGCTGGTGCTGCCCATGGTGTTCGGCCTGGTGCAAAGACGCGCGTCTCTTGTTTCGCCTTCGCTCGATCCGGAAGATCCCGACAGTCCACTTGCGGGCGTGACGGAGGCTTCGCAATGAGGAGTCTTTTTGCGACATTGATGGTTACTCCTCTTTTCGCGGGTTGCGGCGGCCCGTCGGCTCCGAACGCCGACGCGAACGCGGCGTCGAGTTCTCCCCAAGCTGTTTTGGTCGTGAAAGTCGAATCGCACGCACTCAGCACCAAGCTCTCTCTTCCGGCGCAAGTCAGTCCTTACGAAGCGGTGGACGTCTATCCGAAGGTCACGGGTTTCGTGGACAAAATCAGCGTGGATCGTGGCTCGCGCGTGCGCGCGGGAGAAGTCATTATTCAACTTTCCGCTCCCGAACTGGCCGCGCAGCGGGCCCAGGCGGAAGCGGCATTACAGAATGCAGAGGCGCAACGCAGCGCGGCGGAGGCCAAGTTTGCCGCCGACAACGGGACCTATCTGCATTTGGCGGCAGCGGCCAAAACGCCGGGCGTTGTGGCCGGTAACGATCTGCTCGTCGCGCAACAATCGGCTGCGGCGGGCAGCGCACAGGTCGAAGCTGCCGCGAAGAATGTGCAAGCGGCCCGCGATCATTTGCGGGCGGTGACGCAGCTGGAGTCTTACCTGGAGATTCGCGCTCCCTTTGACGGCGTGGTTACGCAACGCAACCTGCATCCCGGCGCGCTTGCCGGGCCCGCTTCTGGTTCTGCGGGAGCACAGCCCATCGTGCGCATCGAAAGCGTGAACCGCCTGCGCGTAACCGTTCCCGTCCCGGAAGCCTATGCAGCGGGAGTGCGCGAGGGACAGGAAGTCACGTTTCGAGTGCCGGCCCATCCGGGGAAGACATTTCGCGCGCCGATTGCCCGCGTTTCGCACGACATCAACCAGAACACGCGCACCATGCAAGTGGAGCTCGATTTCAAGAATGCGAACGCGGAAATTACGCCGGGCGCGTTTGCCACCGTGGATTGGCCCATCGAGCGCTCCTATCCCACGCTGTTTGTGCCGACGCTGGCGGTCACCACGGACCTGCAGCGGACGTTCTTGATCCGTGTTCGCGACGGGAAGGTGGAATGGGTGGACGTCACCACAGGAGTTACCGCTGACGGAAAGACGGAAGTGTTTGGAGCGCTGCAAGCCGGTGACGTGGTGGTGGCCAATGCCACGGATTCCATCCGGCCAGGTGCTGCGGTAACCGCAAAGGAAAAATAGCCGCTGCTTGAAAAGGGAAACGAGTCGAAATCCTACCCTGAATGAACAGCGAGAGTGACGCGGCGTTTTGCAGCGCGTGATCGCTGCGATTTCCCGCGCAAAAAAGAAGGGGCAGCTCGGTGAAGAGCTGCCCCTTGCCGTTCCCGGAGGGAACGGGATGCCGCGCTACGCTTCCCTGATCAGGGGATGTAGTAGCGGAACGAGGTGAAGAACATGTTGTCAGCGGCTTTGCCCTGGACGCCAGGTGCGGTCGCCACGCCGTTATCCCCGGACCACGTGGTCTTGAAGATGTACGAGTACTGCAGGCCCCAGCGCAGACCACCCTTTGGTCCCTGGTAGAGCTTGTGCCAGAAGCCAATAGTGCCTTCCTGGATGTTGCGAATGTCGCCGGTGCAACCTCCTGCCGAACTGGGATTGAAACCGCCCGGGATGTTGGTATTGCCGAACGCGCCAGCGCCAGTCGGCAGCGGTGGCAGGGCTTCGCAGCCGGATTCATTGTAAAGCGGCGAGCCGTACCCCACGGCGACCGTAGCGGGAGTAGCTGCCGTCGTCAGGTAAGTATAGGAAGTGCGGAAGGCGTACTCGACGCCATAATTGAGGTAGACATCGAGCTTGGAGTTCGGATGAAACTCCAAGGTGCCCAGCGCTCCGCCGCCGCGGATCAGAGCAAGGGAACCGTCCGGGCGAGCCGTCACGTCAGGCAACTGAGCGGAGCTGTAGCGGCCAACGCCATCGCCAAATAGGGCATGGAAGCCAAGATCCAACTTGTTGGCAACAATAGGGGCGCGGGCGTTAACACCGATGCCGCCACCCGTGGAGCTGTTGTTAAAGGCGTTGGAGGCGGAAGGGGTAGTACCCGGGCAGCCCGCCGGCAACGCAATCTGACTTGTGGCGGCTCCGCAGGGATAAATGCGGCCGCGGAAGTCGCTGATCACGCCGAAAATTTCGTAGTGGCCCCAGCCCGGCTCGAAAGCGGCCTTGAGAATGAAGTCAGGGATTTTGTTGTTGGAATAGCCAGTGGTGTCGGAAAAGTTGAGCAGTCCGCCGCCGGAGCCAACGCCACCAACAAGGAATGGAGTCGGGGAGTTGTGGTTAGTGAGGGTGATCTGCGGCTCCTCCACCGAGGCGCCGACCCAGACTTTGTTATTGAAATTCTTCGTGACGCGCACGCCGTATTGACGCTCCCAAGTGAAGCCGACGTGATACTGCGCGTCGATGGTCATCGGGAGAGCTTCCGTCCGGTTGTCCATGCCCTTTCGGGTTTCCGTAGCCAACGACCACTGCTGGCCTCCGGTGACGGTCCAGCCGTTGGAGAAAGCGGCCTGCCCCCAGAGTTGGCGCTGGCGGTTGCAATAGCTGTTGCTCTGACGGCTGTTGGAGGTGACGCAGGCGCCCAACCAGTCCATTTCGAAATAGCCGCTGAGTTTTACGTTGTCGGCTTTGCCTTCGAAGAGCAGCGACAAGCGAGACTGACGGCCGGAAAAGTTAGATTCCGTGACGCGGCTGAGGTCGTTGCCGGGAAAAGGAATGCCGGTGAACGGAGTGTTGACGTCAGCTTGCGCAGCTCGCGTGCGCGTTACACTCTCCGCAACGAGGAAGCCTCCTGGAGTGAGGGTGATGCCCTTGAAGTGAATCGACGCGGTGCCCGCTTCCGCGGCCTGGCTCGCTGCCGTGCTGTCCTTGGCCACCGTGGCCACCGTCGTGGTCAAGGCCGCGTTGCTGGCCTTGAGATCGGAGACTGTATTGGTGAGCGTGGTCTCGCTGCTCTTCACTTCCGCCGAAGTGTTCACCGCTTCCGTGGCTTTGCTGCTGGCTTCCGACGCCTTGGCGTTGGCGGCAGCGGCCGCTTCGCGCGCTTCGTCAATTTGACGATCGCGCTTGGCCAGCTCTTCCTTCAACAGCTGAAGCTCTTCCTGCTGCGCCTGCACGGCCTGGCGGAGTTCTTCGATCTCGGCGGCGATCGCCGAATCCGACTTGTCGGCTTTGCTGGCGGCTTTTGGCTTGGGCGCCGCCGGTTTTGCCGGTTGCGCGTCTGCGCCTTTCGGTGTGTCAGCTTTCGGTGTGTCAGCGAACGCTATTCCATAACTGAGGAACAGCGAGAGTGCGAGTGCTGCGATTTTTTTCATTTCCTCTCTCTTTAGAGCAAAAATTTCGACCGCGTACCGATGTGGATGCGAACCACCCCGCGGGAGAAGGTAAAGAGCGTGTCTTACGGTTACGTCAACCGAATATGAATATACTGTAACAAACTGGAATGGGTGGACGTAAGTCGTTGATATCGGGAAGGTTACATAGAATGGACGAGGTCAACAAGCACGCAAAACAGGGTGATTCGTGGCGTTGTTGGAGGTACCCGCAAACCCCCATTCATCTGTGCGTGGATCAGGGACTTGGCTCATCTGTACCTTCGATTTACGGCCCTCGAACTTGAAACCCGAGGAAAGGAGCGCCTACTTCGGCACAGCCATCGTAAAATCGAGGGCAATTTTCGTCAAGCGGTATTGGTAGGTGGCGTCGGTGTCGGCGATGTCGGCTTCGGTTTTCTGCAGCTCGGCCTCAGTGAATTCGACGATGGAGCCGAGTCCCAAATTGTAGCGGGCCTGGGCCAAGTCGAGAGCAAGGCCGGCCTGCTCGCGCATCTGTTGGGTGACCGAGAGGCGCTGGAAGGCGCGGTTGGAATCCTCCCAGGCGGAGCGCACGTCACGCGCGACATTGTTGCGCATGTCCAGCAATTTCTGGCGCTGAACCTCCGTTTGAAGGTCCGCAGCTTTGGCGCGGGCGTTGAAGAGAAAGCCGTTGAAGATGGGAATGTTGACGTTCACGCCGACGGCGCCGTACCAGCTGGGGATGTGGTCGTCGCGGATAGGAGCCTGGCCAACCACGCCGAGGGCGTTCACGGCAGGCCGCCAGAGATCGTGCTCCGCGCTTCCGAATTTTTGCGCGGATTCGACATCGTATTGTAGCGCCTTGATTTCCGGACGCTGCTGAAGTGCTTGTTGAATCAAAGGAGCGACGTCTAGAGCCGGCGGGGCGATGGGAGACGTCTCTTCCACGAGCTGGAAATTCTGCTGGTCCGCGAAGCCGAGAATTGCGGAAAGACTGGCCAACGACGTTTCGTAGTTGTTTCTCGATTCGAGCTGGAGCAACTGGGCCCGGGCCAGCTCCACTTTCGAGAAGCTGAGGTCAATCTCGGATTTCAGTTTTGCGTTCGTCAGGGCTTGCACCTTTTCCACGAGCGTTTGCCGCGCCTTGACCGTTTCATCCGCGACCTGCATGAGGGCCTTGGTGTCCAGCGAGTTGTAAAACGCCTGGTCCACCACGAGAAGAATATCGGCGCGGGTGGCTGCGGCATTTTCGTCTTCCGCTTTGGCTCCGAACTCGGAACTGGAGAGCAGATTGGTCGTGCGGCCGAAGTCGGTGACTAGCTGGCTCACCGCGGCGCCGCCCGCCGCGCGCGGGAAGAGAACAGGATTGTTCAGAAAGCCCGCAGACATACGGCTTCCGGGGTTGGAGTCGACCGCGGTGAGACTGAGATTCGCGTTGGGCATGAGCGCCGACCGCACTTCGCGGACGAATTGACCCGCAACTAGGGCACGCAGCCTGCCGATAGTGATCTGCGGGTTGTTCTTTAGGGCGATGGCCTCGGCTTGGGCGAGCGTGAGGGAAGTTCCACTGGGATTGGGCGGAGTGGGAGCCTGAGAATTCGCCGAACGGCAGGCAAGGGCAAGAAAAAGCCCGAGAAGAATCGCGCGCTGGATCACGGCTGTACCTCGAGGGCCTGCTTTTCGCGCCTTCCATGAACAATCAGATAGGCAGCGGGGACCAGGTAGACGGTCACGACCACGGAGACTAGCAGGCCGCCGATGATCGCCCTGGCAAGCGGGGCGTACTGCTCGCTGCCGGGTTCCGCACCGATGGCCATGGGGATCATGCCCAGGACGGTGGCGAAAGAAGTCATCAGAATGGGGCGAAGGCGCATACGCGAGGCGAGCGAAACGGCCTCCTTCAAGGGCTTCCCGTCATGATGCAAATGGCGAGCAAACTCGACGATCAAAATGCTGTTCGAGACCACGATGCCAACCATCATGACAACTCCCATGAGGGACATGACGTTCAGCGTCGTGCCCGTCGCCAGCAGGAACAAGAGGACGCCAGCGAGCCCCGGGGGAATGGCCAGAAGAATGATGAAGGGGTCTTCCCACGAGGCAAATTGCGCCACCAGGATCAAATAGACCAGCACGACAGACAGAATGAGCCCGATGCCGAAGCTGTTGAATGAGGAGCGCATTCCCTGTACGGAACCCCGCAGATTCACGCGGACGCCTTCGGGAAGATTTGCTTTTTTGATGATGTCTTCGACTTTGCTGGTGACTCCGCCAAGGTCCTCGGTTTTGGGCGCGACATAGACGTCGATGACGCGGAACAACTGGTAGTGATCGACTTCGGTCGGCGAGGGAATGGTCTTGACCTTGACGATGGTGTCGAGGAACGTGGGCCGGTCACTCTTCAGCCCGCGCAAGGGAATTTGCTTGAGATCGGTCAGGGTTTTGACAGCGTCTTCGGGATACTGGACCGTAAGCATATAGGGATTGCCGCTCTTGGGATCAATCCAGTAGTTCGGCGCGATCATGCCGTTCGAGGTGAGCGCGGTGATGACGTTGTCCACGATCTCTTTCTGCGAAAGGCCGAGGAGGCCGGCCTTCTCGCGGTCCACATCGAGTTCGAGGGCCGGATAATCAATGTCTTGCGGGATCAAAACGTCGTTGACGTCTTTCAGTTCCCGAATCGGTTGGGCGATCTTGCTGGCCGTGGCGTAGACCTGAGAGAGATTGTTTCCGCTGACCTGAATGTCAATCGGCGCGGGCAGGCCCAAGTTGATGACTGCATCCACCAAGCCTCCCGATTGGAAGTACGTGCTGAGCTGCGGCAACTTCTGGCTGAGCTGTTCACGCACCCGGCGCATGTATTCGTAGCTTCCGACCTTGTGATCCTCCTTGAGGCTGACTTGAACGAACGCCGTGTGCGGAGCGGAATTCGGCGTATAAATGGCGGAGAAATCCGTGGTGATTCCGATATTCGAGACGATAATCTGAAGCTCTCTTGGGGGGACTACGTCGCGAATGATCTGCTCGACCTGTTTAACGTAATCTTCCGTCAACTCGACGCGGGTGCCGGAAGGCGCCTTCAAATTGATTACAAACTGGCCGGGGTCGGTGCGGGGGAAGAAAGAAACACCCAAAAAGGGATAAAGGCCGAGCGCCAGCAAGGAAATTCCGGCGAGACCTGTAACAGTGGCGACCGGTTTCAAAAGAGAGCGGCCCAAAGTTCGGTCATACGAGCCGAGCATCCGCTCAAAATAGTGATTAAACTTTCCGGTCACAAAGCCCAGCCGCGCCCCAATAGAACCTTGCCCCACTTCTTCATCCGCCTGCTGCCTCTTGATGAGTTTGGCGCAGAAAAGCGGGACGACGGTCATGGCCACGAAATAAGAGGCGAAGAGAGAAAGCACAACGGCGACGGCTAACGCAACAAATAAGAACCGGCTGACGCCGTAGAGGAACACGACGGGAAAGAAAACGATGGAGGTCGTCAACGTGGCTGCTAGAACAGCGAGCCCAACCTCCTGCCCTCCTTTTTCCGCGGCAGCCTCCGGAGCTTCGCCCAACTCAAGATGGCGGAAGACATTCTCGAGAACGATAACGGAGTTGTCGATCAATCGGGAAAACGCCAAGGCGAGCCCGCCGAGAACCATGCTGTTAACGGAGCCGCCGGTAGCGCCGAGAATCAGGAACGTGGCGAGCGCCGAAAGAGGAATGGAAAGAAACACCGCCGCCGTCGCCCGCAAACTGCCGAGAAACAATAGAACCATCAGACCGGTGAGGATCAGGCCAATGCCGCCTTCGCGCATCAAGTTGCTGATCGCCATCCTCACAAAAAGTGACTGGTCAAACACCACTTTGGTGATTAGCTGCTTTGGAGTATCCACGAGGTGTTGCAGGGCGGTCTTGATTCCGTCGACGACCGCGATGGTGTTGGTATCTCCGCCCTGCTTCAAAATCGGCAGATACACGGACGGCTGGCCATCCACGCGAACAATGTTGGTTTGGATGGCCTGGGCGTCCACGGCTCTGCCCACATCGCCCACGAGGACCGATGCCTGCGTCTGGCCCACCGATTTAAGAGGCATCGCGTTGATGGCCGCCGCCGTGGGCGCCTGACTGTTCGAGTAAAGGTTGTAGTCGAAGGGGCCAATCTTTACGTCGCCGGCTGGCAAAATCAGATTCGCCTCATTGACCTCGCGCACCACGTCCATGGGGCTCAACTGGTGAGCCTGCAATTTCAAGGGATCCACGTACACCATAATCTGGCGGTAACGACCACCAAAAGGCTGCGGCACAGACGCTCCGGGCACGTTAGCGATCTGATTGCGAACCGTGTACTGTCCGATGTCGTGAAGCTGAGTGTCATCGAGACCTTGTCCTTTGAGCGTAATCAAGCAGACGGGCAAGCTGGAGGCGTCGAATTTAAGCACCACGGGTGGCAGGGTACCAGGCGGCAGGCGGCGCAAGTCCGCCATGGCGAGGTTTGAGACGGTGCTGAGGTCGGCGTCGGCGTTGGTGCCCGGCTGGAAATAGATTTTGATAAGACTCACGCCGGGGAGCGAGCGCGATTCAATGTGATCCACGCCGCTAGCCAGCGTGAACCAGCGTTCGAATGGGTTGGTGATATTGGTTTCAATCTGTTGTGGAGGCATGCCGGAGTAAAACGTGGCGATCACCACGACGGGAATGTTGATCGGTGGAAAAAGGTCCACGGGCATGCGAAAGAGCGTGACCGTCCCCACAATGGCGATAACCAGGCAGAGGACAATGATGAAAAAAGGATATTTAATCGAAAACCCGGACATCAGTTTCCTCCCGGCGCGCTGCTCTCTTGCAAGTGGACTTGCTGGGGCTGAACTTTCTGTCCGGAACGAAACTGACTGCGATTTCCGATAACGACCCGGTCTCCCTCAGAGAGACCCGATAGCACTTCCACGCGGGTATTGTCTTCAATGCCCAGCCTCACGTGTTGCTCCTCCAGGATGTTTTGCGGGTTGACGGAGAGGACCGTCGCGTCCTCGCCGTTGCGGACGACAGCTTCCAAGGGAATCGCCAGCGCGTTCTTTTTTTCTTGCAGAGATAGTACGGTATCCGTATACATTCCCGGCATTAGCCGGCCGTCGCGGTTTTCGCAGTCAATTTCGGTCTCCATGGTGCGCGTCTGCAAGTCCAGCGAGTCCGCAAAGCGCGAGATCTTGCCTTGAATGTCTTGATTCAGAGCCTGCACATGCACTTTGACGGGATCTCCGAGATGGATTTGGGCGGCAATCGACTCCGGAATGGGAAGAACCAGCCGCAGCACGGAGATTTGCGCGATTTTCACCACCGGACCGGCTTGCGTGCTTGATGAAGTCCCCGCCGCAACGAGCGCACCCGTATCGGCGTAACGGTTGGTGATAACACCGGCGAACGGCGCCGTAATTCGCGTGTAGTCCGAAAGAGCGGAGATTTGCCTCTGGTTCGCTTGCGCGACTTCGAGCTCCTGCTGCGCAGCGGAGAGGGCGGACCTTGCGCTGGAAACTTGCGCCTCGGCCTCTAGGTCTTTGGCCTGCGCATCGTCCACTTCCTGTTGGGCGACGAGTCCCTCTCGAGTCTTGGCGGCGTCGTTGAGGCGCGCATAAGCGGAATGAGCTGCAGCATGTGAGGATCGCGCACGCTCGAGATCGCCTTGGGCGCGCCCAATTTCTTCCGTCGCGCGGCGGACGGCGGCGTCCGCCCCGGTGAGCTGGGCAGCCAACTCGGGAACTTCGAGGATCGCCAGTGTCTGGCCTTCCTTGACGTGGTCCCCCACGTCCACGTAAATGGCTTTGATATAGCCAGCCACTTTCGCGTGCACATCCACATCCTGAAATGGCTTGAATTCTCCAGAAATCCTGAGGCTGTTGGCGATCGTACCGCGCACTACCGGCGCGACCGCAGCCGTGACCTCCGCATTACTTACGGAATTGGTGGGAGTGTCGGCCTCCGAAGCGCTCCGGCCGATCCAGAGCCAGCCGGCAAGGACTGCGGCAGTGACAAAAGCTCCACTAACGATCCATTTCTTCTTGGTCATATCTAGTCCTGATTGAGGATGGCTTGGCGCTGCGACAACTGTCGCGCGCCGGAATCCATTAAAGGTCCCAATTGGGCCTAAGTACGCACTACCACTGAACATACTGAGTTGCAGCACAGCGCAACTGCGATTCAGGTCAAGGAAAAATTACAGAGCGGGTGGCGGTCGAAACCACAAACCACCGCGCAAAACCTGGTGCGGTCGAAGCAGTTCCCGGCCATGAGGCAGGAAGAAAGAGGACGCAAGAGTCGGAACAGCAAACGTCTCCGCAAAAGCAAAATCAACAATCGGGTGTACGTCTTGGTTCGCCAGCGGCGCGTAGCGCTCCAGCTCGGAAGAACCGACGGTAGCGCGATGACTGAGCGGATGGCGCACATTCAATGCGCTGCCGGAAACTTGCGCTGTCAGGTAAGGATTGTAAAGAAAAGACAACGCCAAGAGCAGGCACACAAAAGCGTGCCCTTTCGGATCAACGGAGCGCAACTGCTTTAACAATTTCATTGGTGTGGCTATGTAGCCACAATAATAGGACGGCATTTAGCGGTCAAGGGGATGCTTGCGGCAGGTTCCCAGATGAAACAGCGAGAAAGTCGGAGTACCGTCGTCACATCCGTGCAGCCCTCGCTCTCTTTGGGGGGAGAAGGGACCGGAGCCAGGGGTGCGCCGGTCCCCAAGGTAGGACGTGGAACGAAGATCAAACGCCTCGACTGTCGCACTGCGGAGTCACATCCGCATGAAGAGGCTGTGAATTCTCGGTGACCCCGGTTACCACCGATTCCGTATCTGGACCAGTTGCTAGAGGTGCCATCAGGCCGCGGCCATGCCGCACGTCCAGCCCGCGCACCCAGAAAATGATGTCCTCGGCAATGTTTGTGGCATGGTCCGCAATGCGCTCGAGATGCCGCGTGGCAAGGATGAACTGCATGCCGGGGCTGACCAGCGTGGCCTGTTGGGTCATGCTTTGCATGAGTTGCTCGAAAATGCGGTCGCGGTATTGATCCACCACGTCGTCGCTCTGCAGAACCTGCCCCGCCATTTCCACATTGCGAAAGATCAATGCCCCGAGGCTCTTGCTCACCATGGCCCGCACCGCGGAAGTCATGGGCGCCAACTCTTCAGGCAGTTGCGCTTCGGGCATTTCGCGCAGCGAAATGACGCATTCCGCAAGATTCACAGCAAGGTCGCCGATGCGCTCCAGATCATTGGTAATCTTGAGCGAAGCCACGATGAGCCGCATCTCATCATCGGTAAAAGAGCCTCGCCGCAGCAGCCGGATGGCGTGCTCATCAATAACAATCTCCATTTCGTTGATGCGCGGCTCCAGCAGAAAAACTTCCCCCGGAAGCGCCCAGGTGCGTGCGTCGCGAAGGCCCACGATGGCGTCCAAAGCACGGTTCATCGCGCCTTCCACAGTGCGCGCCATCGTGACGAGGTAATTCACGAGGGTGTCGTAGAGGACGGCTTCGGTCACTCCGGCAGTGCTTGCCATGGCGCTCCTCTTCCAGCGGGCCGCGGAACGCACACTTCCGCTCGTAAGCCTAATCCTCGCGTAAAAGCCATTACGGGGTGTTCAAGCCAATGTGAACGTATGAAGAATAACGATGCGCCTGGAAGTCGCTTTTTGCGGACCTGCCTGACTCATGCCGTTGACGGAAACCAATCGGGGCTGACCCGAGCCCGGCCTATTTGCGCCCGCCACCGTTTTCGGTGGGCAGCGTCTGAGCCATCGCTCGCTGCGCATCGTAGATGGGCACGCTGAAGTGGAAGCGCGACCCTTGGCCCACTTCGCTTTCCACCCACAAGCGGCCGCCGTGAGCTTCCACGAGGTGCTTGGCAATGGACAAGCCCAGGCCCGTGCCTCCGGCCTCCCGCGAACGCGCCACATCTACGCGGTAGAAGCGCTCGAAGATGCGCGGCTGATCCGCGCGTGGGATTCCGATGCCCGTGTCGGCCACGGTGATGACGACGTCATTGCCCTTGGCCTCCGCATTTACCATAATTTTGCCGTTGGGCAGGGTGTACTGGATGGCGTTGTCCAGCAGGTTCTGCAGCACCTCCGCCAGCCGCCGCCGGTCCCCGGCAATTTCTGGCAGGTTCGATGGCGTGGTCACCGAGATGTGTAGGCTCTTTTCCGCCGCGCGGTGGTGCGAAGTCTCCACGCAGCTTTCGATCAGCTGCGGAACACTGATGCCGCGGATCTCCAGTTCCAGGCGCTCGGCATCCATCTTCGAAAGCATCAGCAGGTCTTCCGTCAAGCGGGCCAGCCGTCGCGAATGCTCGAGAATAATCTCGAGAAAACGCGTACGGTTTTGCGGATCGTTAATCGCCCCCGCCAGCAGCGTTTCGGCAAAGCCCTGAATGGCGGTAAGCGGCGTTCGAAATTCGTGCGAAACGTTGGCCACAAAATCCCGCCGCACGCGCTCCAGTTTTCTCAGTTCCGTGATGTCGTGCAGCACCACGACGGCTCCCGTTGTTTCCCCCGCACGCACTGCCGCCACCGTCGCCGCGAAGAAGTGCTGCCGCAGCGTTCCGGTGACGATCTCGGACTGCACGCGTGTCTCCCCGCCCAGAACCTGCCGGACCGCTTCGATCAACTCCGTCTGCCGCACCACTTCCAGCAGCGCGCTACCGGAAGTCGGCGGCACATCCAGCCCCAGGATTTCCGCGAAGCCCTGGTTGGCAAACACTAGCCGCTCGGCGCCGTTGACCACCGCCACGCCTTCCACCATGCTGCTCAGAATCGCCCCGGAAAGATTGCGTTCTTCCGTCAACGTATGGATGGTGCGGTCCAAACGGGAGGCCGTGCGGTTCAGGGAAATTCCCAGGGCCTCGAGCGCGTCCCCCGAGTCATCCCGCGGCAGCGGCCGGAAGTCCCCTTCCGCCACCCGCCGCGAAAATTCCTTCAGCCGCTCGATGCGTTGCGTGAGGCTGCGCGAAAACAAAAGCGCAATTCCGCCGGCAACTAGCAGGATGAACAGCGAAGCGCCCCAGAGCCGGTGGCGGAACGAACTGAGCACTTCATCCACCGTCTGCACCGGAAGCGCAAAGCGCAAAATAACGGGAGCCTGGCTGGGAACGTTCTGCCGCACGGCGTAATAAAGCAGGTCCCGGTTGATGGTCACGCTGTGGCGGACGCTGCGGCCGTCTCCCTTCGCCAGTGCCTCCACGACTTCCGGGCGCGTGGCATGATTCTCCATCGTCTGTGGGTCGGATTGCGAATCCGCGAGCACTTGGCCGCTCGCGGTAATCACCGTAACGCGCGCCCCGCTGGCCGCCATTTTGGACACCCAGTCTCGCAAAGGCGCCAATTGCTCAGGCTGTATAGAGGCTGCCGTTGGCAGAACAGGAGGATTCGCTTGCGCGATGCGCGCGATAGCTGTGAGTTGCTCGAATCCCGTGCGTTCGTAGTCGCTGCGGAACGAGCGCTCCGCAAAAAAATCCACGGCCACCAGCACGCTCACGAGCAGGGCCAGAAACGCGAACGAGAATTTCCAGAAAAGGTTAAGCCGCACGAGTTTCGAACAAGTACCCCGCGCCTCGTACGGTCTTCAGGTGCATGGGATTTTCCGGGTCGCTTTCGATTTTCTCCCGCAGGCGGCGGACGTAAACATCCACGCTGCGCGGAGTCACGAAACGATCGGTTCCCCAAACGGCATCCAGCAACTGATCCCGCGTGAAAACCCGGTTCGGACGCGAGGCAAGGTAATAGAGCAGCCGGAATTCGAGCGTGCTGAGCGGAACAGGTTTCCCCGAATGACTGACGCGGTACGAAGCCGGGTCAATCGCCAGCTTGCCGATCTCGATGACCCGCGGCGAATCCGCGGGCGGCTCCGCGCGGCGCAGCAGCGCCTTCACCCGCGCCAGCAATTCGCGCGGGCTGAAGGGCTTTGTCACGTAGTCGTCGGCGCCCATCTCGAGGCCCACCACGCGGTCGGCCTCCTCGCCGCGTGCCGTCAGCATCAGAATCGGCAGGCGGTTCAGCGCCTCGTCCCGGCGAACTTCCCGGCAAATGTCCAGCCCGGACAGTTTCGGGAGCATCAAATCGAGCAGCAGCAGGTCGGGTGGCGTCTTCTTCAGGGTGTTCAGGCCCGTGCCGCCGTCAAACGCGGCGCTGACCTGAAAGCCTTCGTTGGCAAGGTTGTAGCGAACCAGTTCGACGATGTCGCGGTCGTCCTCGATAATGAGCACGCGCTTCATGGGTTTGCCACGTTCCGCTCGCCGGCTTGCTGGCAGTGTACCGTATGCCTGTGGAATCCGATAGGTTGCAGGATTTGCGTCACCGTAAGAGTGGCGTAACACGGCTTAATCCTGCCGCGCCCTTGTCACACAGGGATAACACGAATGTGAATGGAGTGTTAACGTTCCTCTTGCCCGTTAATTCCCACCCGCGGTCGTGAACGCCAAGGCCAGCAGTGTCTTTTGTTCCAGTTCGTGGGCCTTGGCTGACCCCGTCGCCGGGCTGGCGCTTGCCGAACGCTTCACCGAGCGCACGCGAATCCCCCTCGCCTGTGCCAGGCGCTCCAGCCGCGGCAGCACGTAGAACAGCGCGCCCATATTCGCCGGTTCTTCCTGCACCCAAACCATTTCGCGGGCGTTGGGATGCTCCGCCAGCGCCGCCGCAATCTCCGGCCGCGGCAGCGGATAAAGCTGGTCCAGAAAAAATATCGCCGTGCTCGAATCTTTGCGGCGTCGTCTCTCGGCGCGCAACTCATGCCCCACTTTGCCGCTGGCGATCAAGATGCGGCTCGCGTTTTGCACTTCATCGTCCGGAACCAGCGGCAGGAATCGCGGCCGCGTGAATTCCTCGATATTCGAGCTGGCCTCCGGATGCCGCAGCATGCTCTTCGGCGTAAACACAATCAGCGGCTTCCGCCAGACCCGCCGCGCCTGCCTCCGCAGCAGGTGAAAATACTGCGCCGCCGTCGAAGGCTGGCAAATCTGCAAGTTGTCTTCCGCGGCGAGTTGCATATAACGCTCGACGCGCGCGCTCGAATGCTCCGGCCCTTGCCCTTCGTAACCATGCGGCAGCAACAGCACCAGTCCGCTGGGCAAATTCCATTTGTCTTCCGTCGCGCTCAAAAACTGGTCAATAATGACCTGCGCGCCATTCGCAAAGTCTCCAAACTGCGCTTCCCACAGCACCAGCGCCTCCGGATAGTCGCGGCTGAAGCCGTATTCAAAACCAACGCAGGCCGCCTCCGAAAGCGACGAATTGTGAATCTCGCAGAACGCCTGCTGCCGCGAAAGGTGCGATAGCGGCAGGTAATTGTGTTCGTTTTGCGTATCAATCAGCACGGCATGCCGCTGGTTGAAGGTACCCCGCTGGCTGTCCTGCCCCGTCAGGCGCACCGGATTCCCTTCAAGCGCCAGCGACCCAAACGCCAGCGCCTCCGCAAATCCGTAGTCTATCGCCCGCTTGCCATGCCCCATTTCCGCGCGCTGCTCCAGCAGCTTGGCGATTTTTGGATGGACGTGGAAGCCCTCCGGCACGCGCACCAGCCCGCCAGTAATCTCCGCGAGCTGTTCGCGCGTCAGCCCGGTGTCCACCTCGTACGCGGGGTCGTATTTCCCGTGCTTGTACGGCGACCAATAGTCCGGCAGCTTGCGCAGGTGCGGAATCTTCGTGAACTGCCCCGCCTTCACTTGCTCTTCTTCGTATTCCTTCTTCACCGCCTCCACAATTTGCTCTGCACCAATGCCCGTCTGCTCCGAATAAATCTTCCAGAGCGGCGCATGATTCCGAATCTTTTCATACAGCAGCGGCTGCGTAATCGTGGGGTCGTCCACTTCGCTGTGCCCGTGGCGCCGGTAGCCGATAATGTCCACCACCACTTCGCCGCCAAACGTCGCGCGATACTCCGCGGCCAGCTTGCCCATGCGCACCACCGCGTCCGGGTCCTCCGCGTTCACGTGAAACACCGGCACGCTCTGCCGCTTCGCAATGTCCGAAGCAAACCGCGAAGAATGCTCCTGCTTTGGCTGCGTCGTAAACCCAATCAAATTGTTCACGACGATGTGCACCGTGCCGCCCACGGTGTACGCCTTCAAGTCCGCCAGATTTAGCGTCTCGGCCCAGATGCCCTGCCCGGCAAACGCTGCATCACCATGCATCACGATGGGCCACACCTTGTTCAATGTCTCTCGCGAGCGGTCCACGACCGGCCCATCCGCGCCGCGCCGCGTCTGCTTCGCACGCGCTCGCCCCATCGCTACCGGATCCACCGCCTCCAGGTGGCTGGGATTGGACACCAAATGCATGTTGATGGATTTGCCCGCAGTGGTCGTGTACGTCCCGGTCGCCCCGACGTGGTACTTAACGTCCCCCGCGCCCAGCACGCTGCGGGGATCCACATCTTCAAAGCCTGCTACCACTTCGTGCGGTGGCTTGCACGCCGCATGCACCATCACGTTCAGCCGCCCGCGATGGCTCATCGCCATGATGCAGTCCAGAGCTCCGTTTTCTCCCGCCGTATCCAGAATCGCATCCAGCAGCGGAATCAGCGACGTCACGCCTTCCAGTGAAAATCGTTTTGTGCCCAGGTAGCGCGCCTGCAAAACCTGCTCGAACAGGTCCGCGCGCACCAGCCGCTCCAGAATTTTCTGCCGGTTAACCTGCTCTTGCGGCCCTTCCAGCCGTTCCGCAATCCACCGCCGTCGCTCCGGCTCCGGCATGTGCATGAATTCCGCGCCGATGTTGCCGCAGTAGATGCGCCGCGCCTCTTCCGCGGCTTCCCCGGTCAGGCCCTCCAGGTCGGGATGCTTGAGCGGCGCAAAAACCCCCAGCGGATCGAGCGTCGCTTCGTAATAACCCCAGCGCCGGAACGCATCGAACACACGTTCGCGCTGCTCTCCATTTGCCGCATTCTTCTTGCTGCCTTTGCCGGATTTTGCCGGGCGCTCCAGCGCCATTACCGTACGGTCAGCCATAACTCATCTCACACAAGTCTCTATTTTGCCACAGAACACAAGGCGCTGCTTTTCGCCCCCTGCACGCTAGAAATTTTGTCGGCGTCCCATCTACAATCACATCGTCTATGAAATGCCCGAACTGCCCGGTGCCGATGACCGACTGGACCCTAAGCACCCGCTTGGGAACCCAACTCACCATCGATGTGTGCACACCTTGCCAGGCGTTCTGGTTTGACGAACATAAGGACCTGCAACTCTCTCCCGCTTCCACGCTGCAGCTGATGAAGTACATCGGCGAGCATTCCTCGTCGCCCAAGCCAGCGCTTGCAGCGCTGCTCCGCTGCCCGACCTGCCCAGCGCACTTAACCCTGGCCCACAACATGGCGCGCAACGTCCGCTTTGTCTATTGGCAATGTCCAAGTCAGCATGGCCATTTCATCTCTTTTTTCGAGTTTCTCAAGGAAAAGAACTTTATCCGCCCGCTCTCGCCGGTAGAGATTCAGCGCTTGCGCGAGAGCGTCAACTCCGTGAACTGCTCGAGCTGCGGCGCTTTCATCGACCTGCAAAACAACTCGACATGTCCGTATTGTCATTCCCCCGTCTCCATATTGGACCTCAAAGAGCAGCAGCAGATGCTCGCCCAGTTGCAGGAAGCCGCTGAGCCCAAGCCGGTGGATCCGACCCTCCCTCTCAAGCTGGCCATGGCCAAGGCGGACTTGTCCGCTCCGTTTCAAGATCACGATGCCCAGTGGTGGGAAGACGCCCGCTCAGGTGATCTGGTGCAGGCCGGTCTCAACGCAGTCGCGCGCTGGCTTGGCAATCTGGTGGTCTGATCGTTCGCAGGACCTTCGGGCCGCGCCTCACGGGTTGGTGCCACCCGCTCAACGCCGACCCCTCTAAGAATGGACACGCCGATCATGGCGCTGACGAAGAGGCGTGCGTTCACCACTCCAAGAACCATGCACGTCTGCATGGCGTCGCATACTGCCCGGTAATCCGTCAGGAACGACAGCACGAAGAAAAGTGTCCGCAACATAACTCCTCCTCAGTTCCCTTCGTTGGCCGTTGCTTCCGCTCCGCTCATCTTGTTCTGCCAGCGCCACCGCTGCATCAAATCCACGATACGAAAGACCAGCATTCCCGCTGACAAAATCACGCTAAATAGCAACCCCCAGTAAAGGACTTGGTTCACGATCTCCACTGCGCCCTTATAGCCTGCTGATACGTTCGCCCCTCCCTCCGCGGCCACGACCCAGGTGCCCGCCTTCAGCAGAGCGTAAGCCACCGTCAATCCCCCTGCGTGCACCAAGATGCGGCAAATCAAGCGAAAGAGGACCCAGTCCGGCCGCATCAGGTTGATGAACGCCCGCACAATCTCCGCGACCGTAAGCAATAAAATCGGGAAATAAATCTGATACCAGATCGGCGCCAGCTTCAGAAAAAACGAGGCCGGGCCGAGGATCAGGAACGGGTAGTTTTGTACGCCCGTAATCCAGGCAACCGCTACCCCGCAGGCGACGATGATCGAAATGGACTCCAAACGCGAAACCTCCGGCCCCCAACCTTTCTTGTCGTGCTTGATCCGTTGTTTGATGTTCTTCTCGACCTTCAGATCTAGCGCGACGCCCCCTCCCATGCCTTTCAAGTGCCAGCGATCCGGATGCATGGTCAGGTGCTTCTGTACGAGTGAGAAAATCACCGTCACAATGGCCAATTGAATAAAAAGCTGGAGCAAACAAGTCGAAACGATGTTGTTGAATCCCATCCTCTGGCCGCTCGCCGTGAGCGCCAGAAAGATGGCGCCGATGACCACCAACGTCAGCCCCAGATTGAACGACAGCACCTTCACGTAAAACGGAAACAGCACCGGCCCGACCAATTCCCGTCCGATCGTGAGCGATCGTTGGTCCTGCCGGTACCGGGCTGCCAGCAGCAGCGGGTTGCCGCGCTGCTTCAGCAGTGCTTCCTGCTCCGCCGGCGTCAGTTCCCGCCCTAGTTCCCGCTGCCGGTCTTCCATCTCCGAGTGGATGTCCTCAGACAATTCCCGGCTGATGTCCTCCCGCTGCTCTTCCGGGAGCGCTTTCGCTACTGCCCGCACATAACTGTCAACCAAGTCCATGACGCTTCTCCTTCTTCACAGCATTCCGTTCAGCGACGCATTGATCCTTTGCCACTCCGCCAGCAACTCCTTCAAAATCACTTTCCCCTCTGCCGAAAGCCGGTAAAACCGCTTGTTGCGCTTCTCTTCCTCGCGCCATTCGCTTACCAGCAGCCCTTGGCTCTCTAGCCGCCGCAGCAGCGGGTACAGCGTGCCCTCATCAATCACCATGCCCTGTTCGGCGAGCGTCTTCCTCAGCGTGTAGCCGTACTGTTCCTCCCGCAGCGCCGCCAGTACCGCCAGCACCAGCGACCCACGGCGCAGCTCCAGCCGCAGGTTTTCAAACAGTTCATGGTTGTCTGTACCAGGCGTCATATAGTGTACGCCACACACTGTATTATACACAGTACAAGCGGTCAAGCTCTTTTTTCGACTTTTTTTACTTCCCTCTAGTACTACTGTGTCACAAAATGGACACAAGCCTGATATTTGTAAGGCAGGGTTCCATTTCCGGCTGATAGTCTGGGCGTATGAGCGCCTCTTCTTCGGCGCCAGGCGCGCAACAAAAACGCTTTGCGGCTTATCTCGATAGCCTGGCGCGGGCCGCAGGGCACCTCGATCGAGCCGTGCCGCTGGAATCATACTGCACGGGTCTATTGCTTCCCGGTGAACGCAAAAGCGTCGAGCCCATGGC
>Ga0335079_10002859_pt1 | contig 19891 bp, 19 predicted proteins | sample Lox_Sample_33_FD_206719 | JGI IMG/M metagenome (GOLD analysis project Ga0335079, IMG submission 206719) | Soil microbial communities from Loxahatchee National Wildlife Refuge, Florida, United States - Lox_Sample_3.3 | ecosystem: Environmental > Terrestrial > Soil > Wetlands | place: USA... | reverse complement strand
ACGGCCGTAATCACGCCATCTTTGTCGAGCGCAACTCGCGTATCGCGGAAAGTCCGCTCATTCCCGTGCGCGCTCGACACCATATGCTCGGAGCGCGTCTCCACCCACTTGATCGGTCGCCCCCCAGCTTTCTTCGAAGCCAGCGCGCAGACCGCCATCTGCGGATAGCTGGTGATTTTGATCCCAAAGCTTCCGCCAATGTCCGCCGTCTCCACACGAATGCGGTCAATGTGCACTCCAAGATGCGCAGCCAGAAACTGAATCGCAAACGACGGGAACGAGTTATTGCAGGAATAATAGATGTGATCGTCTTTCGGATTCCATTCGCCGATCACAACGTTGTTTTCCAGCGGCGTGCTGGAGAACCGGTGGAAGTGCATGCGGTCGATGTGCACCACATACGCCGCCTCCCGGAACGCCGCTTCGATATCCCCATACTCGAAGACGCCATTCCATACCTTGTTCGTCCCAGATTCCTCGTGCAGAATGCTGGTGTCTTTGAGAGCCTCCTCGGCATCCACCACCGGCTCCAGCGGTTCGTATTCCACCTGGACGAGTTCCGCCGCATCATCGGCCAGACGCGGTGTTTCCGCCACTACTGCCGCCACCGGCTCGCCCTGATATCGAACCTTCGAAACCGCCAGCGGATAATCCTGAATCTTCCCGCCCGGCTCCGGGGCGATTTCGATAAACGGGTGGGTCTTGGGAGCAATCTCCCTCCCGGTAAGAACACAAATCACTCCGGGCAAAGCCTCAGCGGCCGCGGTCTCCAGGCTGACGATTTTCGCGTGCGCATAGGGCGAACGCACGAACCGCAGGTAAGCCATGTCGTGCAGCTTGATATCGTCGGCAAACCTGCCGCGTCCGCGCAGCAGGCGATTTTCCTCCTTGCGCGGGACGGCTCTGCCGACCCAATTGCCCCCGTTCTTGTTCTCTCCGCCCATGTTCTCAGCTTCTCATTGCAAGGCAGCCTGCAGACCATCGATCAGTTTCTGCACTTGTTTTTTCCCCAGCGGTTCCAGCAAGCCCCCGGCAACCGAGGTCAGCCGGCCAAACACTTGCGCCTCGCCCTGCCACCTCACCTTTGTCCCCGCGCCTTCCGGCGATAGATCAAAACCCGCCGTAATCCCCACGTTCCCGCCGGAGACGCTTCCCTGTCCCTTGTACTGCGCGCGCGTGGCCGGGACCGCCTCCGTCAGCTCCATCTTCACTTCCGCCGTGCCCTTGATGTAGGAGACTCCCACATTCACCTTGACCGTGAAATGTTTCTCATCCTGAACCGTAAGTCCCTGGAAGTCGGGCAGTAGCGGCGCAAATTTGTTTGCGTCGACAAGGAATTCGTAGACTTCTGCCGGCGTGCGCTTGACCTCGAACTCTCCGCCCAGCTTGATCGCCATGCCTCATGCCCCTTTGTTGTTCTGCGCCGCCAACTGGATCGCTTTGAAAATGTTCTGGTACCCGGTGCAGCGGCAGGTGTTGCCGGCGATGGCCTTGCGGATTTCTTTCTCGCTCGGTTGAGTATTACCCGTCAGCAGCTGATACGTCGATAACATCAGGCCCGGCGTGCAATATCCACACTGTAATCCATAGGAGTCGCCGAACGCCTTCTGAATCGGATGTAGCTGGCCATCTCTTTCCAGTCCCTCCACCGTCAGAATCTCGGCGCCATCCGCCTGGACGGCAAACACCGTGCATGACTTCACGGCCGCGCCATTCAGCAACACGGTGCAGGCCCCGCAATACGTGGTGTCGCAGCCAACATGCGTGCCCGTGAGATCGAGTTCCTCGCGCAGCAACTCCACCAGCAGCATGCGTGGCTCGATGCTGAGCGAGTGCGGCTTGCCGTTGACGGTCACCCGGATCGGGACCTTTTCGATAACCGCTTCATTTTTCTTTCGGGCGTTCTTAGGCATAGATGTGGCTCAGTTCGACCTGCTCTCCTCGTGCTCGTTTCACCGCGGCTTTAACGGCTCGTGTCACCAGCGCCGCCACCAGCATGCGCTTGTATTCGGCCGATCCTCGCATATCCGGCTGAGGATCTGCCGCCCCGCGCGCGGCTGCGGCAGCTGTGGCAATCGTCTGTTCCGTGACTCGCTGACCGCGCAACGTGTTTTCCGCTTCAGTCGCCTTGACCGCCGTCAGGCCTACGCAGCCCAGGGCAATCGAAACTTCCTTGCAAACATCCCCCCTCATCGTCAGCTGCACTGCCGCGCTGGCCGTCGGATAAACCGGGGCCGCGCGTTTGAACGCGAGATAAGCGCCCCCACTTCCTTTAGGTGGAATCTTCACGATGATCTCTTGTACCAACTCATCGTGTTCGAGGGCGGTGGTGTACGCATCTTTGATGAACTCGCTGAGAGACACGCGCCGGGCCTTCTTGCCGAGACAAACCACTTCGGTCGACAGCGTGGCCAGCACCACGGCCCAATCGCCGCTGGGATCGGCTTCCGCCAGCGACCCACCAATGGTTCCACGGTTTCGCACCTGCACGTCCGCAATGCCCGCAGCGCAGTCGTGAATGATTGGAATCTGCGAGGCCACGGGTGAATTCTCGATCTCAGCGTGACGGGTCAGCGAACCGAAGCGCAGTTTGCCCTTGTCTTCCTTGATGAAGGACGTTCCAGCGATAAAATTCAGATCGATCAGGTGCTGAGGATTGGCAAAGCGCAGCTTCATCAGTGGAATCAGGCTCTGCCCGCCGGCCAGTAACTTGGACCCTTCACCCAATTGCGAAAGCAGCCTGGCGGCTTCCTTAAGCGATCCGGCACGGTGATAGTGAAAGGCTCGCGGGTACATGGTTCCTTCTCTTTACGAAGCCCGAGCATGCGCCAGGCGCATGCCTCCGGGCTGATCAGCATAGCAAACGCTGCAACTCATCTAGGGCAAGCGAAAACCCAAACTTCGCCATCGAGTCTCAAGCTTTGCGGGCAAATCCGATGGCCACTCCGCTCAAAGCCGCCGTCACTAGCCCGGCACCGCCAATCGCCAGAACTGTGGGCCAAAGTCTTCCAGGTTGAGCCGTCTGCATCAACACTCCGAGGGGAAAGATCACCGATCCCGCAAAGAGAGCCATCGCCAGCCAAAATCGCACCGTATCATTGAATCCCACGCGATCGAAGACTACACCCAGGACGATCAGCAGCATCGCCAGCCCGATCCAGTGAGAATGGACATCCACCTGGCGAACGTACACGTATTTTGCTGCAGCGTAATCTCCGACCGCGGAGTGTGCGGCCGTCATGTTTCGTCCGGCAGCCTCGGAAAATGCTGTGGCCAGCGACCCGCCCATGTGGTCGAGCGACTGATGCTCGATAAACAGCGCGTAGTGCAGCCCATACAGCATGCCAAATGTCGCCAGCGCGATGCCGCCGAAGATCAGCAGTTTCCGCCCGCTGCTCATCCCGCGCCCCCTGTCTCGGCGTCAAGCCTACCGCTGTAACGCAGCACGCCCACCAGCATCCCGCTCATGGCGATGATCACCAGCAAGCCGCCGAAATCCGCGATGCCGCCCGCGATCAGGCCCATTCTCAATTCCAGAAGCACAAATACCGGCAACAGAATGGATCCTGCCAGCAGCATCTTTACGCAACGCGCCTTCCATAGGTCGCTGAGGAAGACGTAGGGTTGAATGAAGGAGAGCAGCATCGCCAGCAATCCGAATTCAATGAGGTGCGAATGGGCCGCAATCATGACCGCCTTTTCCGCCTGTAGCCCTCCGTACTCACTCACCGATTGCGCCGCGGCCGGCAGACTGTGACTTCCGGCTTCATCGAGCATGCCATTCAGAATCCTTGCTTCCCGCGCCTCATGCTCGTACAGGTACTTCGCCGAATACCACGCTCCGTGCAGAAAGCCAAGCAGTACCAGCACTGTACCGCCGGTCAATAACGCGCGCCGGTTCCAGGAATTCTCCAGCGGCATTTCCGGCTCCACGGAACCGGACCGAACGCTGCGGAAGTGCCTCCATAATCCCCAGATCTGCGCCAGCAATACTACAATCAGCAGACCGCCCGCCGAGTCCGCCAGCACGCTTGCCCAGCCAATTACCGAAAACGGGCTGTAAGCCAGCCCGACGTAGTGGATCAGGAAAATTCCTGCCGGCAGCGCCACGCCACCCAGGACAAATAGCCTGGCGAACTGCCGCTTGCGCTCTTTTGAGAGCGCCACATACGGCTGGATGAGCGCCAGCAAGAGAGCCAGGTAACCCGCGTCCGTCATGTGAACGTGCGCGTCAATTTTGGTGCCGCGATCCTCCAGCAGACCTCCGATACCGGAAAATACATTTCGGGCTGCCGGAGCGTCGTGCGCTGCCACCGCCTTTACCCCGCTCAGGAGCGCCTCCCCGGTTTGGCTTGCATTTTGGTGGAGCACAAACACGGCAAAGATGTCTCCAAACAGCATTCCCGCCGCGATCAGACCAATTCCGCCGAAGATGAATATCCGGCGTGCGCTCATGCCAGCGAACGTCGCTGCTATATTCGGAGGGATGGCCTGTCGCAGCTCCCCTTCCTTTGCAAAAACAGGTTCCCCGTCGAACGGCGTGGATGGACCCCAGATGGCCATGACTAGTCCGCCGCCCGCGCCTCACCCGAAGGCTGGCGAAACGCCGGCATTACGTATTGGGAGAACATCTGCTGCGTCTTGATGCTCTTCCAGTGTTCGAGTCCTCCGAAATTGGAAACAATCGCCAACTCGCCGATTCCGCCCTTCTCTTGCAGCGCTTGTACCTGCCGTATCACCTTCTCCGGCGTGCCGATAAACCCTATTTCCTGCTCCACAATCTGTTCATAGGTCAGCCTGGTCAGCGACTCGAGAGCTCCGCTGGCATAAAATCCATACCCCTTGGTGCGAAGTTCCGCTTTCATCTCCTCCCCTTGAAGGGAATCCACCGGCGACGCGTTGAATGCCAGGAAATTGTGGAGCGCTTGCTCCACTTCTTTGCGAATCACTTTCTCGTCGTCGTCAATGTAAACCGGACGGATATAAACGATATCGGGCTGGTGTCCATTCTCGGCGCAGGCCTGCTTGTAGATATTCAGCGACGGCTCCAGAACCTTCCAGGGCAAAAGCGGTGGCACGAAGATCCCCCAGCCCTTCGCTCCAGCCATCTGGTAGGTGACGTCGCTGGTGCCGCCGGTATAGAACTTCGGATGCGGCTTCTGCAGGGGCCGGGGAACGATGCTGACATCTTTCACCTTGTAGTACGTCCCGTGGTAGGAAAATTTCTCCTGGGTAAGGGCGAGTTCCAGGATGTCAATCGCCTCGTTGTAGCGCGGCCGGCTTTCCTCGAGTGGCAGAGCGGAAGGTCCGAAGAGCCACGCGTGCCCCCGTCCGAAGCCGCACTCCAACCGGCCATCGGTAAGAATGTCAGTCTCAGCGATCATGCCCGCCAGCCGCATGGGATTTTCCAGCGGCAAGGTGTGCAGCGCCGTGCGGAAGCGGATGCGTTGGGTCTTCTGCGCTGCAGCCGCAAACATCGCCAGCGGATTAGCGGAGATGGAGAACTTCTGAAAGAAATGGTGATCGATCACCGAATATACGTCGAACCCGCACTGATCGGCATGTTCGATCTGCCGCATGATCTCCCAGATCATTTCGTAATGCGACTTGCCGGGCGGCGTCTGGATTTCGCAGTAGATGCCAAATCGCATGCATGTTCTCCTGGGCCCAATCACTGCGGCCGTTCTCATTCTTGCGCAGACTCTTTCTCGAAACCCGGGTCGGCGGAGACTTCGCCGAGCCGCCGGTATTTTCCCTGAAAGTAGAGCAGTGGTGTGCCCTTACGCATTACTAAGTCTTCTACCTCGCCGATAAAAATCGTGTGGTCGCCCGCTACCTGCGCGCTATGCAACCGGCACTCCAGATACGCCAAGGCGCCGTGCAGCACCGGCGTTCCATGTCCGGTGCGATCGAAACCCGCTCCGGCTTCCTCGGCGTGCTGATGTGTCGCCGTAGAGCGCGCGTAATATTCCGAAATCCTACGTTGATCCTCTGCCAAAATATTTACTCCGAAGCGCTTTTTGGCATGCAGATGAGCGTGGGTTCGGGCCCGTTGATCCACACAAACCAGCACCAGCAGCGGATTCAGCGAGACCGAGGCGAAGGCGTTCGCGGTCATGCCGTGCACTTCGCCTTCCTGATCCACCGTGATCACCGTAACTCCGGTGGCAAAACAACCCATCGCCTTACGGAAGTCTGCCTGCGTGACACTCATCGAGGTCGGATGTCCCTGTCGTTCGAATTCTCTGACCTCAACATCAGAGGCAGCAAGCTGCCGGGGAAGGCCGGCGACAAGCCGCCTCTTTAACCTACCACGTAAAGCGCGCCGCCAACTGGATCTGGCGGGGGTTGAACATCGAACGCGGCGTGCCATAGTACTGATTCGGCGAACCCTCACGGAAACCAGAAGGCGTCGCCGGACAACCCACAGCCCCGAGATTCGAGGGCGCAACAAACGGACAGAAATCCGCCGCCCCATACGCCGTGTTGTAAAAGCGCACATTCACCGTGTTCAGCAGATTGAATCCTTCCGCCAGGGTTTCCAGATGAAGTTTCTCGGTAATCGCGAAGGTACGTGAAATCCGCATGTCTACGCTCTGATAACTGTCCCCGCGGAAGGTATTGCGCGGCTCGATGCCCACCCGGTCGTTGTTTCCGAAGATGTCCCCATTCACGTCCGAGCCGGCAAACTTGGTGAAGTAGTGCGGCGACTCCAGGCTCACAATCGACGAGAGCTGCCAGCCATTCAGAATCCGGTTCATGTGCTCAGGGCCGTAGAGCGTTGCATTCCCCACGAAGCGTTGAGTCACATTGTCAGCCGATACCGCGCGCTCCCGGTCGAAGCAGCAGCTGTCCTGCGGAATCAGCACGAAGCTGGGATTGGGTCCGTTGTCGATACCTCTCGAAAAGGTGTAGCTCAGCCCGAATCCAACATGATGGCTGGGCCGCTTGTTCAGGTTCACCAGCAGGCCATCCCAGATCGAATCCCATTTGGAATCCGCTTCGAAGTAAACAGCGATCGATTGCCCGGGAATCTGCGGCGCGCGCGTGCCCGGGAACGGCAGCACGGTGCTGCAATCGCCGGGTACGGCGACGATGTGGTAATCGTCCTTCAGTCCGGTCCCGCCTGCTGAGCTGTGCGCCGTCACCGGACAGCCATTCTGATCGGGCTGGTTAACGTTCCAGAAGCTGCCCAGGTGCACACCGCGGACGTGCAGTCCGCTGATGTCGAGAACCGTGTCCTTGAACGGCTGGAGTTCAACTCCGAAACTGGCCTGCACACCATAAGGCGGCTTGTGGTCTTGCGCAAAACGAACGATCACGGAGTCTCCAAAAAATCCGCAGGTCGACAGAAAACCGTTGGGACAAAACGGCAGCGGCACCGCATCCGGGTAAAGTCCGGGATTCAGCAACTCGGTCAGGCCCAGCCCGGTCAGCCCCGGAGAACTGGCGAAGGCAAAGAGCCGGGTCTTGGCATTCAGCGAATCTTCCTTACTTTCACGGCCCGGATACTTGCCTATCGTTCCGCCGCAGGATGGAATCTGACACATCAGCAGTGGAGAAGGTATTGTGCCGTAGAAAATGCCCGCGCCACCGCGCAGCACCAGATTGCTATGGCCTCCCGGAGACCAGGCAAATCCGACGCGCGGATCGAAATTCTTCATTGGATTATTGATGGCGCTGCTGGGCCAGGTCTCGCCCTCCCAGCGCAGACCGTAATTCAGCGTGAAGTTGGGCCGTACGCGCCACTTGTCCTGCACATAAAGACCTTCGTAGGTGTGCCCCAATTCGCCTTTGGCCTGGTTGCGAATTGCTGAGGAAATGGCGCCGCCCCGGTATACCGCTGGGTCAATGCTCGGCTCGGAGAAATTGGACGCAGCATCGAACCGCTCAAAGAACAGCACAAACGGATGCGGCCCCACTCCTAAACCGTCGGTTCCGAGAAACGCCGGAATGCTGGCAAAGTCTGCCTCAAAGGGATAGAACAGCGGGAACGATTCCGTGGTATTCACGTGATTGAAGTCGCCACCAAACGAAATCGTGTGCTTGCCCAGAGTCTTCGTCACGTCATCCACAAACTCGAAGCGGCCTTCTTCGTAGAAATCCGGGTTGCCGCGATTCACGCCCATGGTGAACACGTTCGACACTTCCAGATGCGGCTGGGTGCTGGCCGTGGGAAAGTCAAAAAAACGGTGCGCGTATTGCATGCGCACTTCGTTCACCAGCGAACTGGAAAATACCGAAACCAGGTCTCCCACCACCGATTGATCGCGGAAAGTGTTGTTCTTGAAGCCGGAAGGCAAGTCGAAGCCGTCGTTCAACGGCGAGAGGTTCGTGGATCGCTGATCGTTCAGGAAATATCGCACAAACAGCGATTCGTGCTCGTTGAAGGTGTGGTCCAGCCGCGCCAGGCCGTCGTCGTAGTTGATATCGCGGTTCACATGCAGATTTTCAGCGGGCAGGCCGAACACCGTTGTCTTAACGTTGTTAATCGCGGTCAGATTGGTCAGCACCGCGGAGTTGTAGAACGGCGATTCGACGTGCCGCTGGCCTTCGTAGTTCAGGAAGTAGAACGTCCGGTCCTTCGAAATCGGACCCCCGAGGGTAGCGCCGAACTGGTTCTGACGAAGCTTGTTAAAGCCTTGCCCGGCCAGGGGACTGTTTGCGTCCATGGCGTCGTTGCGGAAGTACTCGTAAGCCGAACCGTGCAGGTTGTTCGTCCCGCTCTTGGTGATGACGTTGACGATGCCACCGACCGCCCGCCCGAATTCGGTGCTGTAATCGCTGTTGATGACCCGGAATTCCTGCACGGCTTCCTGCGATGGCGTGGTCTTCTGAATCCCCGACGCGGTAGACATGTTGTCCGCCCCATCCACTGCCACAAAATTGAAATGTATATTCTGGCCCGCGAACGAGAGCTTGGTGACCGGTTCGATGATCACGTCGGTGCTGCCGGAGGTGGTGTCGCCGATGGTGACGCCGGGCGCGAGCAGCGCGAAGTCGATGAACTGGCGGCCATTCACCGGTAGTTGCTCAATCTTCTGGCTGTCGATTACGGAGCTGACCATGGTGCGGGTGGGTTCCGCTACCGCGCCCACGTCCTGCACGGTCACTTCCTGCGCCACCTGGCCCACCGCCAGGTTGAAATCCAGCGAGGCATTTGCCCCAATGTCGAGATGCAGCTTCTTGGCCTGCTTCTGGAAACCCGCTTTTTCCGCGGTCACGGTATAGTTGCCGACCGGGAGCAGCGCAATCTGGTAGTCACCGGTCGCCGTGGCGATCGCGGACCGCGAGAATCCGGTGGCGGCGTTCACTACCGTGATTGTGGCCTGAGAGATCGCAGCGCCGGTGGTGTCGTAGACCCGGCCCTGAATGGTGACGGTCACGACCTGGGCGGCAGCCGGCAAACACAGACTGAACAGTCCAGCCAAAAGCGCGACAACCAACACGCCGACCCCGGCTTTGGCAATTCGCTTCGTGGCATTGGGCTTCATTGTCGTCTCCTCTTGCCGGATACGGCCGCCGGCGCGGCGCTTCCACTTCTGGATTTCACGGGCTTCTTCGGATTCTGATGGCTCATCACCCGGCCCAATCTCGACTCGGAATCGTCAAGGTGCTGCGATAGCACCGCGGCACATTGCTTCCGCTTGCCATCGCGCAGCAACTGAAACAGCTTGCGATGTACCGGAATCAGCCGGCCGGGATCGTCATGGGCGCGGTCCACCAGCACCATCCCCATGCGCACTTCGCCAATCAGCTTTTGATAGAAGGATTCCAGACGCTTGTTGTTATGAAAGCGAATCAAGAGACTGTGAAATTGCAGATCGAAGCTTACCGCCCGCATCCAGTCGCGGTCGCTCACCGCGCGTTCATAGCCTTCCAGCGCGTTACGCAACTCCGGGAGGATATCCGCGTGGTTGGTCCCGGCCGCCAGCACGGCGGGAATCTCCAGCATCCTGCGCAGCTCATAAATTTCCTGGACATCCTTGAGGGATAATTGCGACACCGCGATACCGCGATGGATGCTGCGGGTAAGCAGGCCTTCCATAGAGAGGATGCGCATTGCCTCGCGCATGGTATTGCGCGATACGCCCAGCGAATTGGACAGAGGAATTTCCTGCAACGAGGTTCCCGGCCGCAACTCGCCATTCAGAATTCGATGGCGAAGCACGGACGCAACCTGGTCGGCGACGCTCACTCGATGAATTTGGGAGCGATCCACGGCGCGCCTCAGTGCGCGGGATTTTCCTGCGAATTGTTCAAAATGTCAAGTGTTGAACAATTCGTTCGTTTTGGATGCTCCAGCCGGCTTCCCTTCTCATGTATCATTTCGGCTACCGGAAGCCCCTGACAGACATCTAAGAGATGTTCTAGTCCGGTGAGCTTCGAGCTATCCGGAACACCACAGGAGCAGCCACCACGAGGTCGCATCTCGATGCCATCGTTCGCATCCAGCCTGGATGAAATGCGCGCAGGGCAGACGCTCTTAGGCGACGCCGCCTTGCGCCTGATCTCTTGCAGCGACGAGGAACTGCCTGAAATCCTTGCCGCAGCCCGTGTCGCCAAAGACCGCTTCAAGCCCGGCGTCATCACCTATTCTCGGAAAGTATTCCTGCCGCTGACCAATCTGTGCCGCGACTATTGCGGCTACTGCACCTTCCGCCGCGACCCCAGCCAGCCTGGAGCTCACACCATGACCCCCGAAGAAGTGCTCGAGGTGGCTCGTGCCGGCGAACAACTGGGATGCACGGAAGCTCTCTTCAGCCTGGGTGACAAGCCGGAATTGGTTTTTCCCGAGATGCGCGAAACCCTCCGCCGCCTTGGGTACAACTCCACGTTGCACTACCTGGAAGCCATGTGCGAACTCATCCTGGAGAAGACCACGCTGCTGCCCCATCCGAATCCCGGCCTGATGAGCGCGGAGTGGATTGCGCGGCTGGCGGCGGTTTCCCCCAGCATGGGGCTGATGATCGAGACGACCAACGCTTCCCCGCTCCCATCCGGCGGGGCCCATGATAATGCTCCGGACAAAGTCCCGTCCAAGCGCCTCCGAGTCATTGAAGAGGCTGGAAAACAAAGCGTGCCCTTTACCACCGGGCTACTGATCGGTATCGGCGAGACCATTGAAGATCGTGTTGATACTCTGCTGGCTATTCGCGAGTTGCACCAACGCTATGGCCACATTCAAGAAGTGATCGTCCAGAATTTTCGGGCCAAGCCCGAGATACCGATGCACGGTTGGCCGGAACCCTCGCGGGAAGAAATGTTGCGCACCCTTGCGGTGGCGCGTCTGCTGATGCCAGAGGTGAACATCCAAGCGCCACCGAATCTCTCTTCACCGTATTACGAGGATCTGCTGGACGCGGGCATCAATGACTGGGGCGGCGTCTCGCCGCTGACTCCCGACTTTATCAATCCCGAAAAACCCTGGCCTCATCTCGAACAACTCGAATTACGCACTCGCGCCAAGGGATTCCGCCTGCAGCAGCGGCTTCCGGTGTACCCTGAGTACGTGTCGGCAATCACCGCGCGAGCCGGCTTGTTGGCCGATAAGGTGCGTGCGGCTTCCGACCCATTGGGCTACTCACGGAGGGCGGTATGATCACTGTGCTGACAGGGGGCACGGGCGGCGCCAAGTTCGTCGACGGCCTGCGCCAGGTTGTCTCAGCGAAGGAACTGACCCTGATCGTCAATACCGGCGATGATCTGAAATTCTGGGGTCTCTACATGTCCCCAGACCTCGATTCCATCACCTATGTTCTCGCCGGCCTTCTGAGCAAGGAGCGCGGCTGGGGCGTGAAAGGCGACACGTTCTTCTGTATGCAGGCAATGGGGCAACTGGGCCAGCCGATCTGGTTTCATGTCGGCGATCGCGACCTGGCGATTCACCTGCTGCGCTCGAAGTTGCTCGGGGAAGGCAAAACTCTGAGCGAGGCGACAGCAGAGATCGCCACCAAGCTGGGAGTCGAGGCGCGCATCCTGCCGATGAGTGACTCGCCCGTGGAAACGCGGGTAGACACGCCGATCGGCGAACTGAGTTTCGAAGAATACTTCGTGCAACGCTGGTACCAGGATCCGGTGAAATCCGTGCGCTTCGCCGGAGCCGCGGAATCCAAGCCTGCTCCGGGTGTGGTGGATGCGATCCGGTCCGCGAGCGTCGTGATCATTGCCCCGAGCAATCCCGTCACCAGCATCGGTCCCATTCTTGCGGTACCCGGCATCGGCGAAGCATTGCAGCAGACGCGTGCGCCAATTCTTGCGGTCAGCCCCATCGTCGGCGGCGCCGCGGTTTCCGGACCCGCTGGAATTCTGATGGCCGCCCAGGGATTGCCGGTCTCGATCGCCGGCGTCGCCCAGGCGTATCGGGATTTTCTGGATTTACTCATCGTCGATGAAAAAGATGCGCAAGCTGCCCAGGAACTTCAGCGATCCGGATTGAAAGTACACTGCGCACGTACCATTATGCGCACTGGGGAAGACAAGGCCAATCTGGCGCGAAAGGTGCTGTCGCTGACCTCGGGTGAAAACGCGCGCGCGGCGGATCCAACATGATTCTTGTGCCAGTGAAGAATCTCGAGAATGCCAAGCAGCGATTGGCTCCGTTGCTCGAGCGTGACGAGCGTCTGGCGCTGGCCCAAGCCATGCTGCAGGACGTGCTTGAAACGCTGGCTTCCTGGCCCGGCCGGCCCGCGGTGGCCGTGGTGACCAGTGATCCATTTGCTTGCGAGATGGCGCGGCAGCTGCGATTCGAGATCATTGCGGACAACGCCAACCGCAGCGAAACTGACGCGATCGAGAGGGCAACCCGGGTTTCTATGGCCCGCGGCGCAGATCACACCATGGTCATCCCCGGAGACATTCCGCTGATTCAGGTTTGGGAGTTGGAAAGAATTCTCGAATCGGCTCCGGAGGAAGGCTCGGTGCTGGTACCGGCGGCAGATGGCCGCGGAACCAATGCAGCCTGGCGCCGGCCTGCAAATCTCTTCCCATTGCGTTTTGGAAACGACAGTTTTGCTCCTCACCTGGCGGCGGCGCAGGCGACCGAGAAGTCGTGCGTCGTGCTCTCATTGCCCGGCATCGCACTCGACGTCGATAATCCCGAGGACCTTCGCCAGCTCGTGGCCACTCCCGGCGAAACTCACGCCCAGCGCCTCGCCCGGCGATGGGACCTTACTGAACTACCTCTGGCAGCGAATGAATGATCAGCCGCAAGAAGTGCGAATCATCGCAGTCCCGCTCTCCGGCGAAATAAAGCCGGGAGACTCCATCGCAGAGAAACTGCTGGCCGCCGTGCGGCATCAAAGATTGTTTCTGGCCAAGGGCGACATCCTGGTGGTGAAGCACAAGATCATCTCCAAAGCCGAAGGGCAACTGGTGGATTTGAGCCAGATTCAGCCGTCGGCGGCTACCCGCCGCTGGGCGCGGCACTACAAACTCGACGCCCGGGTTACGCAGCTGGCGTTACGCGAGAGCAAGCGCCTGGTGCGGCGCCGCCGCGGTGTACTGATCACCGAGACCCGGCACGGTTTTGTATGCGCCAACAGCGGGGTGGATGTTTCGAACGTCAATGGCGGAGGTCACGCCTTGCTGCTGCCTCGCGATCCCGATCGGTCTGCCAGGCAACTGCATCGCGATCTGAAAAAACGTCTGAAACTTCCCATCCCCGTGATCATCACTGACACCTTTGGGAGGCCTTGGCGGGAAGGTCTGTCCGAGGTTGCCATTGGGATTGCCGGCATGAAAGCGTTGCACGACCTTCGGGGACGCCGCGACCCCTACGGCTATCCCTTGCGTGTGAGCGTGGACGCGGTAGCCGACGAGCTTGCATGTGCTGCCGGCCTGGTATGCGGCAAACTAGCCCGCACGCCAGCGTGTATAGTTAGAGGCTTTCCATACCAGCGGGGTTCAGATAGCAGCCGCGACCTGATTCGACCCGCCGCCAACGATTTGTTTCGCTAGGAGGAGCAGTGGCTAGCTCTCATGTGCATCAGGAACTGGAAATTTTCTCAGATCTCGAATGGCAGGATATTGCGCTGCGCCTGACTCCACGGGTTCGTGCTCTGCTCGAATGTGTGCTTGAAACGCAAAACGGCGGCCATCTGTCACGTGAGGAATGTGCCGTGCTGGCGCATGCTACGGGAGATGATCTTCTCGGTCTACTCGTAGCGGCGGACACGCTGCGCCGCGAACTCGTTGGAAACATCGTTACTTATGTCGTCAACCGGAATATTAATTTCACCAATATCTGCTTCGTCGGGTGCAAGTTCTGCGCCTTCAGCCGGGGGCCGCGCGAATCCGACACCTACTTCCTGAGTCTGGAACAGGTTGCGCGAAAGGCGATCGAGGCTTGGAAAATCGGGGCAACGGAAGTTTGCATTCAAGGCGGTCTGCCGCGCGATCTGCCTCCTCTTTACTATCGCGACATCCTGCGCGCGGTGAAAGGCGCCGTCCCCGGTATGCACATCCACGCTTTTTCGCCGATGGAAATTCTCTACGGCGTTGAGCTGACGGGAATGCCGTTGCGCGACTACCTGCAGATGCTGCGCGAGAACGGGCTCGATACTCTCCCCGGTACTGCTGCCGAAATTCTCGACGACGATGTGCGCCAGGTCCTCTCCCGCAACAAGCTCTCGACCGAGCAATGGAAGGAGATCATTCGCAGCGCGCATCAGTGCGGCATCCGCAGCACATCCACTTTGATGTACGGACACATGGAAGCTCCCGATCACTGGGTCAACCAGCTTTTGCTCTTCCGCGAAATCCAGCAGCAGACGGGCGGTTTCACCGAATTTGTGCCCTTGGGATTTGTGCATCACAACACTCTGCTGTTTCAGCAGGGACTCTCGCGCCCCGGTCCGACGTTGGCGGAACATCTCAAAATCCACGCTCTGGCGCGCATTATGCTTGCGGGATCGATCAACAACATTCAAGTTTCATGGGTGAAGCTCAACCGAAAGATTGCCCAACAATGTCTGCAGGCGGGCGCCAACGATTACGGCGGCACACTGATGGAGGAAAACATCTCGCGGGAAGCGGGAGCCACCGCCGGGCAGTACACCACACCGGAAGAATTTCAGTCGCTGATTCTTGAGATCGGGCGCATTCCCGCCGAACGGAATACGACCTACAGCCGCATCCATATCAAGTTGCAACCCGAGGAGTTCACCTCCGAGCAGGCGCTCGAAGCGGAGTTCGCGTGAGCCGCCCCACCGTAGTGCTCGGCGGCACGGGGCCGGAAGGATTCGGCCTCGCGCTGCGCTGGGCACGCGCCGGAGAAACGGTCATCATCGGCTCGCGCGACGCCAAGCGCGCGCAGGACGCCGCGCAGAAAATCAAAGAAAGGGTGGGCCCACGGGCCAATGTTTCCGGAGAGGAGAACTCCGCCGCCTGCGTAGCTTCCGATCTGCTGGTACTCACCATTCCTTTCGAAGGTCACGCCAACTTGCTGAAGCAGCTAAAACCGGCAATCCGCGCGGGCAGCATTTTGATCGATGCCACCGTACCTCTGGCGGCGAGCGTGGGCGGGCGCGCCTCGCGCACGCTCGGAGTCTGGCAGGGATCGGCGGCTCAGCAGGCCGCTGAACTCGTGCCTAAGGGCGTCTCGGTGGTGGCCGCGTTCCAGAATACGTCGGCTGAAGTTCTTAACGGCGATGAACCCGTGGAATGCGACGTGATTGTGTGCAGCGACGATCCGCACGCGAGCCAGGCTGCTGCCGAACTGGCGGCGAAGATTCCCGGGGTTCGCGCCATCGATGGCGGCAAACTGGAAAATGCTCGCATCCTGGAACACATCACCGCGCTATTGATCGGCATGAACCTCCGGCATAAGGGACACAGCGGCATTCGCATCACCGGCCTGCCATCAGCCGCATACCGGCAAGCGTAGCGCCGGCGTCGGGGGGGCGATTTGCCCGTGGTACCGTTTGCGCTTTGAGGCCCCGGAATGCTCTATGAATCCATCGTCGCAGAACGGCCCGGCGATAGAATTCCGCAAAGTCGCTTTCCGCGTGGACGGCAGTCGGGATCTTCTGCACGATCTTGATTTAGAGGTACAGCGCGGCGAGACGCTCGTTCTGCTGGGGCGCAGCGGTTCCGGCAAGACCACCACCCTCAAACTGATCAATCATCTGCTGACGCCAAGCGCCGGCGAAGTCCGCGTGAATGGAGAATCCACGCAACAATGGGACGTGATCCGGCTGCGGCGCATGATCGGCTACGTCATCCAGGAAGTGGGCCTGTTTCCTCACTTCACCGTGGCGCGAAATATTTCGCTGGTTCCGAGCATCGAAGGCTGGCCGGAGGAGCGGATTTCCAACCGCGTACTGGAATTGATGCAGCTCACCGGACTCGATCCCCAACTGGCGTCGCGGTATCCGGGTCAGCTTTCTGGCGGGCAGCGGCAAAGAGTGGGCGTGGCGCGGGCCCTGGCGGTCGATCCGCCGATTCTTTTGATGGATGAGCCGTTCGCCGCGCTCGACCCCATCACCCGCGCTGAACTGCAGCGTGAGTTTCTGGCTTTGCAACAGCGCCTGCACAAGACCGTCGTCTTTGTCACCCACGACCTGCGCGAGGCCTTGCTGCTTGGCTCGCGGATCGCGTTGATGGAAGCGGGCCGCCTGGTAACGATTCATCCCCGCGACGAGTTCGTGCGATCCCGCGAACCGATGGTCGCCGCGTATGTCGACGCCTTCGGAAGCGCACTCGATCCTGCCGCCCAACAAGGACAGTCATGAACTTCTGGCAATTCGTCCTGCAGAATCACAACGAAATGGTGGAACTCACGCTCGAGCATTTGTGGCTGGTGGCGATTTCTACGTTGCTGGCGGTGGTGATTGGTATTCCACTTGGCATTCTGATTACGCGCTGGCCGCGCTTGAATAAGCCTGTGCTCGGTGGAGCAAACATCATTCAGACCATACCGAGTCTGGCGTTATTTGGATTTCTCTTGCCCGCGCCCTGGATCGGGGAGCGCGCCGACCGCCTGGCGATTCTGGCTCTCACCCTGTACGCACTCCTTCCGCTGATTCGCAATACCTATGCGGGCATCACGGGAGTGGACCGCGCGGTGGTCGAAGCCGGGCGCGGCATGGGCATGACGGACCGCCAACTTTTGTTTCAAGTCGAGTTGCCGCTGGCACTGAGCGTGATTATCGCCGGGGTTCGTGTGGCTACAGTGATCTCGGTGGGGTTGGCGACGATTGCGGCTGCGATTGGCGCCGGCGGATTGGGAGAATATATCTTTCGCGGGTTGGCCATGGTCAATAATCAGTTGATTCTTGCGGGAGCGATTCCGGCCGCTCTGCTGGCCCTGCTGGCAGACTTCAGTTTGGGATGGCTGGAGAAGCGATTGCAGCCGCGATAGCCCGATGACTTTCCGACTCACGTTTCTCATTGCGCTTGCCAGTGTGCTCGCCGCCTGCGGCCCTCCACGGGAAGATCGCATCGTCATTGGCTCGAAGAACTTCACCGAGCAGCTGATTCTCGGCGAGCTGATGGCCCAGCAGATCGAGTCCAAGACGCACTTGCGGGTGGAGCGGCGCTTCTATCTGGCGGGCACATACATCTGCCAGCAGGCGATTCTCAGCGGGCGCATTGACCTCTATCCGGAATACACGGGCACGGCGCTGACCGCGATTTTGAAGGAGCCTCCCCAGGGAAACAAAGGCACCGTCTACCAGCGCGTTAAGGCTGGGTACGGGCAGCGCTTCAACCTGGCGGTTGGCATGCCTCTCGGCTTCAACGACGCTTTCGCTATCGTGATTCGCGGTGAAGATGCGCGGCAACTGCGATTACAGACGATCTCTCAAGCGGCGGCCTACACCCCGCGCTGGCGCGCCGGATTTGGCTATGAGTTCATGGAGCGTCCTGACGGCTATAAGGGAATGGCTGCCACCTACGGGCTGCACTTCGCTAGTTCGCCGCGCATCATGGACCTGGGCCTGCTCACACGGGCGCTGAAAGATCACCAGGTCGATCTGGTGGCGGGAAATAATACCGATGGGTTGATTCCTGCTCTCGATCTCTTTGTGCTGGACGACGACCGTCACTACTTTCCGCCCTATGAGGCTGTGCCCATCGTTCGCCAGGACACTCTGCAGCGGCATCCGGAAGTTGCCCAGGCGCTGGCTGACTTAGCAGGTAAAATCACCGACGACGATATGCGGCAGCTAAATTACGCCGTCGATGGACAGCATCGCGACGCAAAACTGGTGGTGCAGGAATTCATTCGGAAGAAAGGACTGTAACCGTAGCGCCGCCCTCCCGGCGGCTGTAGCGGGAGCATATCGCTCGCCGCCTGTGATGCCCAGGGCGGCTGGGTGCCGCGCTACGAAAGCGCCTGTGAATAACCGCGATCTCGATGCTGCCTGGAAGTACCACGATGGTACGAAGCACTCGTACCTGAGCATTCGAACGTCCCCGCACATTCTGGACTGGGGAAATCGGCCGCTGCTGTTCAAGATCTATCCCACGCTTGAAGTGATGCGGCTTCCCCGCGACGTCCGCCAGACGGGAGTGGCTGCGCTCTCGGCGGTTGCGGCCACAGCCGTCCCGCCAAGCCACAGCGCCGTTCCTGACCTGGAAGCGCTCACTCAGGTGCTTTATCTCTCCGCCGGCGTCATCAAGAGCCGCAAATACCCCGGCGGAGAAATCTTCTTTCGTGCTGCCGCCTGCACCGGCGCGCTGTATGAAATTGAACTCTACGTCGTGTGCGGCGATCTTCCTGGACTCTCGGCCGGCGTGTACCACTTCGGCGTGGCTGAATTCGGTCTGAGACAACTGCGTGCAGGTGATTACCGTCAGACCGTAGTCGAAGCTACCGCGGCCGACCCTGCCGTGGCCAACGCACCTGCGGTCCTGATCTGCACCGGCACTTACTGGCGCAACGCCTGGAAATATCGTTCCCGGACCTATCGTCATTTCGGCTGGGATAACGGCACCATCCTGGCAAACCTGCTTGCGGTAAGCGCAGCCCTTGGACTTCCTGCCAAGATCGTCTGCGGGTTTCACGATCTCCGGATGAATTTTCTGCTGGATCTCGATACGAGGCGAGAAGTCGCATTTTCCATCGTGCCGCTAGGAGTGACCTTCGAGCAGCCACCTTCTCTGTCCACCGATATTGCGCCTCTGAACTTGCCGGTAGTTCCCTACTCAGCCAGCGAGGCGGACTATCCCGCGATGCGCCAGATGCACGAGGCTTCTTCTTTAGGTTCTGCGGAAGAAATCGACTCATGGCGAGGTCATGCGCCGACAGCAAGCGTCGTGGCTGCTCCTTCCGATGCGACGCTTTTGGCCCCGCTCGAGGACGCGCAAATTCCCCGCGATCCAATCGAGCAAGTGATCCAGCGCCGGGGCTCTTCCCGCCGATTCGCGCGCGAACCCATCGCTCTGGCCCAGCTTTCGACCATCCTCGACCGCAGCACACGCGGCATTCCGGCAGATTATCTGGACCCAGTTGGGTCGCAAATGAATGATCTCTATCTGATCGTGAACAGCGTCGATGGACTTGCCCCCGGCGCATATTTCTACGATCGTGAACGCCGTTCCCTGGATTGCCTTAAGCAGGGCGACTTCCGCAGCCAGGCCGCCTATCTCGGACTGGAGCAGGAACTGCCCGGCGATGCCAGCGTCGATATCTTCTTTCTTGCCGACCTGAAGCAGGTTCTCGCCCGCTTCGGCAATCGCGGGTATCGCGCCGTTCAATTGGAGGCGGGGATTCTCGGCGGCAAGGTCTACCTCTCGGCCTACGCCCAGCGACTGGGCGCTACCGGCCTCACCTTCTATGACGACGACGTGATTCGCTTCTTTTCCCCTCATTCCCGCGGCAAGAGCGCGATTTTCCTGGTAGCCATTGGAGTCAGCGCCAGGAACCCGTCGGCTTGACGCAGTTTTC
>Ga0335079_10002858_pt1 | contig 19894 bp, 11 predicted proteins | sample Lox_Sample_33_FD_206719 | JGI IMG/M metagenome (GOLD analysis project Ga0335079, IMG submission 206719) | Soil microbial communities from Loxahatchee National Wildlife Refuge, Florida, United States - Lox_Sample_3.3 | ecosystem: Environmental > Terrestrial > Soil > Wetlands | place: USA... | reverse complement strand
CTTCGGTCAAACCCAGCAACCCCTGACCGACTGGGAAGAGGGATTGAGCGACCACCGTTACACCTATCTGACGCCGTGGAACTATCTGAGCTTGAGCTCGACCTATGTCGGCGCCAAGCTCCACGGCCCCATCGAAATGAGTGGAAAAGAGTACCTGGACTACGACATCGGCGTCTTCACCACCGCCAGTTTCCACTCCATCGAAACCAACGACAAGAAGCAGGCCATGGGCCGCCTGACCTTCTATCCCTTCGGCACAACCGCCGACCGCACCGGCCTGGGCTTTACCGTCTTCGAGAACTACGGCTACAACACGAAGCTTCCTTCCCAGGTGAGCACGCCCCTGAACCGTTTGTCGCTGCTGGCGCACTATCAGACCCACGATAAGGCCTACCAGATCGCCTTCGAGTACCAACTAGGGCGGAACGCTCTGAGCACCGGCAACATGTTCTCTGGCGATGCGCCTCCCTCAGGCGACCCCTTCAGCACCGTTGCGGGCACCGTTCTGAGCGGCACTCACACCCGGCAGCAAGGCTTCGACGTTTTCGGCCGCGCGCGCCTGGGGCACTCGCCGTTCTCGCTCTGGGGTCTGTTTCAGAGGTTCCAGCCGAATACCAACTTCCAGCCCTCGTCGGCCGGCTTAACCGACGATCCGCTGGACTTTGAGCGCACGGTTGGCGGCATCGCCTACAAAGTCACCAAGAACTTCGACTTCGCGGTGGGTGATCAAAACTTCCACTGGCTGCATCCGCAGGGTGTGGTTGAGGGAGGAGATACCAACGCGATCGTGATCTGGACGCAGTACAACTATTGAGCGAGTTGTCTGGAAAGGAGGGGGAGCGGCTTGCCCCCTTCTTTCCGAGTCGCTGGTGAATCTGATTCTAGGGGCGGCGGGGCTGGCGCCGGGCGGGAAAATTCCCGGCGGCCAGACGCGCAGCCTTACAATAATCTGCGTTATCGTTGTGACCGAGTATGCTGGATCCTAAACTCTGTTGCCGCTCCGCAAGTGTCTGGCTAAGGACCCGCTCTCTCTCTGCCTTGTTTCTGCTTCTCCTCAGCCTTACGGTCAGCCTGGCTACCCGGACTTTCCGCATCAATCTCTCCGAAGGAGCAGCAGCTCATTCCAGTACATCGCATCCCATGCGGCAGCACCTTGCCGACGATGCCATGGTGTGGGCCCCGCCGGCGCCGCAATTCAGGGTGCTGGCGGCCTCGTACTTCTATCTTCGGCTTGTGCCCGGCGGCCCTCCCCTTCCCAGCCGGCCGTGGAACGATACTCTCTACAACCGGCCTCCTCCCGGCTGCTGAATCTCACTCGCTGAGTTTCCGCCGTCAGCAATGCGCGAAAGCATTTCGCCCCTCTTCTGACACGTGAGATTGAACGGCGCGGATTCCCGCGCCCCCGCCAGCACGGCGTCAAGCCGTACTAACAGGAGGCACAATTCATGCAGGTTCAGAGAAGCGAGACTCAGTTGTTCGAGCTGCTCAGCCGCACCATCAAGGACCTGGAACGGATCGAGGACGATCCCAAGACCCTCAACTTCATCGCCCGCCGCCTGGGCAATATCGTGAAGCACATGAAGGATCTGCGCGACGACTTGCAGCCGCGCGGAGGCGTGAATGGCAACGCCTTCGCTCCCGCAATGGAAGAAAGGCTGCATCCTCGCATGGAGGCCATTCGCTAGCTGCTGGAATCTCCTGAATGGAGCACTGCACGGGCGTGTTGACGCACTCCAGACCGGGAGGGCGTTCGAGGAGTTTTGTACGCCCGTTTATCTCGTGTCACGATATAAAAAGCCGGAGAAATTAACATTCTGTTAATGTGCGGCGTTTAGCATTCTAGGGAACCCTAAATCACGCTGCGATTGAGCATCTCCAGTGAGCACTGGCGTGCGGCCCGCCATGGAAACGGCCGATTCATCCTTCGCCTGCGAGACTGAGACTCGTCGCACCTTCTGGAGGAATTTCGGTATGCGTAAGAGTCCTTTTCGGGTCGTAGCAGCATCCGCGCTGGCTGTGCTGCTCTGCCTGCTGGTTCTGCCGCCTGCCTCGCAGGCGCAAACGCAGATCATCGGGGCGGGCAGCACCTTCGTTTACCCCATCATGACGCACTGGATCCAGGCCTTTCAGGCGAAGAATCCCGGCGTTCAGATCAACTATCAATCCATTGGCAGCGGCGGCGGCATTCAGCAGTTAAGGAAAGGGCTGGTGGATTTCGGCGCCAGCGATGTGGCCCTGACCGATGAACAACTCAAGGAGATGCCCGCCCTGGTGCAGGTCCCGGAGAGCGCCGGCCCGGTCTGCATCACTTACAACCTGCCCGAGCTTTCTTCTCCGCTCACGCTTACCTCCGAAGCCCTGACCGATATTTTCCTGGGCAAGGTCACCAAGTGGAACGACCCGGCGATCGTCAAAAGCAATCCCGGCGTAAAACTGCCCGATACCGCCATTCTTGTGGCACATCGCTCCGATGGCAGCGGCACTACCGGCATCTTCACCACTTTCCTTTCGGCAGTGAGCCCGGAATGGAAGCAGCAGGTGGGCGCGGCCATTTCCGTGAAGTGGCCGGTCGGACTTGGGGGCAAGGGAAGTGAAGGCGTCACCGGGGTCGTGAAGCAAATGCCCGGCACCATCGGTTATGTGGAGCTGAGCTATGCCGATGAAAACCACCTGCCGGTCGTGCTGGTGGGCAACAAAGCGGGAAAGTTCATCGCGCCCAGCGCGGCTTCAGCCACGGCGGCGATTGACGCCTTCCGCAAAGAGCTGGCCAAAGATGTGCGTACGCCCATCGTCAACCCTCCGGCCTCGGCGCCTGATGCCTATCCCATCAGCGGGCTCACTTTTCTGCTGGTACCCAAGAGCTCCAACGATCCGCACAAGCAGGAAATGACCAAGAAGTTCATCGAGTACATCGTCACCGACGGCCAGTCGTTCTCGACCGGCCTGCACTACGCGATGATTCCGGCTTCCATCAGTAAACTGGATCATCAGTTGCTGGCCCAGGTGGGATCAAGCAACACCCAGGCCATGAAGTAGCTTCCGCACGAGACTCGGGGCCGAAAGGCCCCGAGGCCTCGCCTTGCCGCGAACGCCACGTGAGAACTGCGCCTTGCTACCCGCCTTCCCCGGCCGCAGATCGCTGTGAAGCTCAGGAGCTCTTGCGGTCACTCCTCAGCTGCCGGTGACCGAAGTGCCGCCCCCTGCGATAAGTTGTGTTGGAAGGCCGATCCGTCGAAAATAGAAGCAGTGGGGATGGCCGAGGCGAGGGCCGCACGAGCTGGTTCTTGCAGCATTCGGGGGAGCAATGGGAAGTACCGAACCGGGGCAAGGCAGTCAGGCGCAAAATCCAGCCGAGCAACAGGAAGAAGCGCGAAAACTTCGCCGCCTGCAGGTCATGATCGGGATGGTGATGTCGGTAATCGGCCAGGATCCCAACCTCACGATAGAAGAGGCCTCGGAGTTGGCCGCCGGCGCCCGCCGCGCCGCCCTGGCCATGTTTCCGGGCAAAGAGCTGGCCTTCGACATACTCTACAAGCCGCGTCTGCAGCGCCTGATGAATGAGCGCTACCGGCTGCAGTAGGACCGCGCGGTTTTTCCCAAGCAGCGGCAAACCATACGAACCTGTGCCCGGGCATCGGCCCGGGCCAGGGTGCGTTTCAAAGCTGAATCGGAAGGGTAAGGCGCGTTACCCGACGTGCTTGTCGAGCGCCTTCTGGATGGTTTCCTTGGCGACGTAGCCGACAATCTGCTCTTTCACCTGCCCGCCCTTGAAGACCAGAAGCGTGGGAATGCCGCGAACGCCGTAGCGCATGGGGGTGGCACTGTTGCGGTCCACATCCATCTTGCCGACCTTGAGCTTGCCTTTGTACTCGGTGGCCAGCTCATCTACGATGGGGGCAATGGCGCGGCACGGCCCGCACCAGGCCGCCCAGAAATCCACCAAAACGGGCTGATCCGACTTCAACACGTCCTGGTCGAAGTTGGCATCGCTTACTTCAAAAATCGCATCACTGGCCATTGGTTCTCTCCCTGGAGCCGCACCGGCCGGCATGCCGGGAACAGCTTTTGTGCTGGTTGCCCACCACCGCCGGGCCACTAGTCACTTATCCTAACATTAACATTCGATGCTGCGGCAGTGCCGGAAGTCGCAAGCAGCAGGCGCGACTGTTGGTTTCCGGCAAAAGTCCGTCCGTGAACAGGCGCTGCTGCGGCGGGGAAGGCATCCCTTCTCCAGCGCTCCGGAAAGCGTCTCTAAACCAGGCAGCCTCCAGCTATATGTAACCGTAATAATTCAATAGGGATGTTGTTTCAGATCGTATTATGATGTCGTGCGCCGGGCGGAAATTGGGCAGGTTGCCGGCGGCCAAGGGGGCAAGGGAATGGCAATTGTGATTCACAGAAAACTGGCGGCCGCGCGGTTGCAGCTTCCCCAGAAAGCGAGGCCTTCGCTGTTCCAGCGCGCTTGGTCCGGTTGCCGAGCGCTGCTTTCGCCGCAGGTCCTTGTGGGGGCGCTGTGTGTGCTGGGATGCGGAAAGCCTGTGCCGGCTCAAACCAAACCTCCGGCCCATCTGCGCTGCGAGGCCATGGAGCAACCGCTGGGCATTGACATCACTCAACCGCGTCTTTCCTGGTGGCTGCAGGATGAACGGCGGGGGGCGCGCCAAACGGCTTATGAGATTCGGGTATCCGCATCCGAGGAGAAGCTAGCCCAGGGCCAGGCCGATATTTGGGACAGCGGGCGGGTTGAATCGGACCAGTCTGTGAACGTGCCGTATGCCGGCCCGGCTCTGGAGTCGCGCCGCCGCTATTACTGGGAGGTTCGAGTTTGGGATCAGGACGGGCAGCCGTCTCCGTACAGCGCGGCAAGCTGGTGGGAGATGGGACTGCTTTCAGCGGACGACTGGAAGGCGCAGTGGATCACCCGCTTCATGCCGATTGAACACGGCGACTATGTTTCCAGCCCCAAGTGGATTTGGGCCGCGGACGATCACGGCCTGACCGACGCCAGCGAAGGCAAGCATGAATTTCGCTTCCACTTTGATCTGCCACAGAAGCCGAAAGAGGCGACCCTACTCATAACCGCGAAAGATAATGTTGCCGCCTGGATCAATGGCAAGCAGGTGCTTGAGGCCGCGCCGCTCGAAGGTTATGGCCCGCAGCATCCCTGGGGCACGTTCCAGGCGGTTCCCGTAGCGGCGTACCTGGAGAAGGGCGCCAACGTGATCGCCGCGGAAGGGATCGTGGAGAAGCAGAGGCGCCATGCGCCGCAGCCTGCCGGGTTGATCGCGTTGCTGCGAGTTCGTATGCCAGATGGGAAGATCGAGCGTTTCGTGAGCGGCCCGGAGTGGAAAACATCTTCGGAACTCAAGGACACGGGCTGGACCGGTAAGAGCTTCGATGATTCTGCCTGGCCGGCAGCGGCCGCGATCGCCAGCGTGGGTGAAAAGCCGTTTGGAAGACCGTGGCCAGCCTTGCCACCCAGCCTGTTGCGGCGCGCTTTCAGGGTTGCGAAGAAGGTAGTGTCGGCGCGCATTTATTCCAGCGCGCTGGGAAGTTACCAGCTCTATTTGAACGGCCAGCGGGTGGGCCATGATGTTCTTGCGCCTGGCTGGACGGATTACAGCAAGCGCATCGTGTATCAAAGTTATGACGTTAGTTCTCAGCTGCGGCAGGGTGGCAACGTCCTGGGGGCGATTCTGGGCGGCGGCTGGTATGCCGACGGGCTGACCTGGGTGCAGACGCACTACAACTTCGGGCCGCCGCCTGTCCGTCTGCTGGTGCAACTGGAGATCCACTACAGCGACGGCACGCGCGATACGGTTTTCAGCGATGCTTCATGGAAGGTGGCGCAGTCGCCTATCCTTCTTTCCTCCATTTACAACGGCGAGAAATACGACGCTCGCCTGGAGCAGGCGGGGTGGGATGCGCCCGGCTTCGATGACTCGCATTGGGAGCCGGCATTGATCGCGCCCGCGGTGCAAGCTCCTCTGGTGGCGCAGGACTTTCCTCCTATTCGCGAGCATGAAACTCTGACCGCGAAAGCCGTCACCAATCCCGCGCCGGGCGTGTACATCTTTGACCTGGGCCAGAACATGGTGGGCTGGGCGCGCCTGCGGGTTTCCGGGCGGGCCGGGACCCAGGTGCGCCTGCGCTTCGGTGAAGTTCTGCAAAACGACGGCCAGCTCTACACAGAAAACTTGCGCACCGCCCAGGCCACTGATCTCTACACGTTGCGGGGCAAAGGCCAAGAGGTTTTTCAGCCCCACTTCACCTTTCATGGTTTCCGCTACGTCGAGGTCACGGGATATCCCGGCGCCCCGCCCCGCGACGCGGTAGAAGGAATCGCGCTCTATACCGACGCGCCCTTCACCATGCAATTCAAAACCGGAAACGCCATCGTGGACCAACTGTGGGGCAATATCCTGTGGGGCCAGCGGGGCAATTTTCTGAGCGTGCCCACCGACTGCCCGCAACGCGATGAGCGCCTGGGATGGATGGGCGATGCCGAAGTCTTCTGGCGCACGGCCGCGTTCGACGCCAACCTGCAGGCGTTTTCCCGCAAATTCACCGCCGATATTCGCGATGCGCAGCAGCCTTCGGGCGCCTATACCGATGTTTCGCCGTTTGTCGGTTCGGTTTCGAGCAGCGTGGCCGGCTGGGCCGATGCCGGCGTGATCATTCCGTGGACCGCCTATCTGCAATATGCCGATGTGCGCATTCTGCAGGAAAACTGGGAGGCGATGAACCGGTGGATGGCGCATCTGGAGAACGCCAATCCCAATCATCTCTGGCTGAAGGAACGCGGCAATGATTACGGCGACTGGCTGGCCATTGGCAGCGAGACGCCGAAAGACTTGATTGCCACGGCTTACTGGGCCTGCGACGCGAGCATCATGCGGCAGGTGGCTGAAGTGCTGGGGCAACCGGCTGAAGCGGAGAAGTACAGGCAGCTCTTCGAGCAGATTCGGGCCGCCTTCGACGAGAGCTTTGTGAAGAATGGGGTGGTCGGCAGCGGCAGCCAGACGAGCTATGTGCTGGCCCTGCACATGGATCTCGTGCCCCAGAGCGAGCGCGCGGAGGCGGCGCAGAAGTTGGTGGATGACATTAAGTCCCACGATTGGCACCTGACCACCGGTTTTCTGGGTACGCCTTACTTATTGCTCGAGCTCAGCAAGAGCGGCCACAGCGACGTGGCTTACCGCTTGCTGCTGCAGACCACCTATCCCTCCTGGGGATACATGATCGAGCACGGGGCCACCACCATGTGGGAGCGCTGGAACGGCAACCAGATGCTGGGCGATCCTTCCATGAATTCGTTCAATCATTACGCTTATGGGGCGGTGGCCGAATGGCTGTACCGCTACGCCGCCGGCATTGATGAGGAGCGTGAGCATCCCGGATTTCACCGGATCGTGCTGCATCCGCAATTCAGCGCCAGCCTGGGCCAGGCGCAGGCGACCTACGATTCGCCGGCTGGAGTCATCGTCTCTGGTTGGAAAGCTGCCGGCGATGTCATCACCTGGAATGTAAGCATCCCGGCCAACACCACGGCCTTGCTGCATTTCCCATCCGGTCCAGGAATTTCCATTCAGGAAGAAGGAAAGGACCTTGCGCAGATTCCTGCGCTTTCTTTTGTTCTGCGCGAAGCTGGCGATGCTGTCTATCGGGCGGAAGCCGGGTCATATAAGTTCACCATCCGCAAATAGCGGAGTGCCGTGGGGATTCGCCTGGTTCAATAGGTAACTATGTTCATTTCTCTTGACACTCCAGCGCTCAGCCGATAGAGTGTCGCCGCACTCGAAATTCTGCTGCCGGGAAGCGGCCTTCCGCAACGCAGATCGTCCCGGCCCGGCCTTGGGGGCGGCAGGCGCCTTGCACTGGAGCTCGCGGAAAATACCGCTCTTCCTTGCCGCGATTCAATTTCACATTCACAGGAGATGTTCATGAGGATGCTTTCTCGTGCGCTGATTGGCTGCCTTCGGTCGGTTTGCCTTCTGGCTGTGCTCGGCGGCCTGGCCGTGGGGCAGAACTCCGGCAGCTCGCTGGAGCAGGGTTTTGAGCATCCCCCCGATTCGGCCAAGCCACGCGCCTGGTGGCACTGGATGAACGGCAATGTGACCGAGCCGGGAATCACTGCCGATCTGGAGTGGATGCATCGCACCGGAATTGCCGGGATGCAGATGTTCGACGGCAACCTGGGCACGCCGGTCTTCGTGGAGAAGCGCCTGGTGTGGATGACGCCGCCGTGGAAGAGTGCATTTCGTCATGCCGGTGCCGAGGCGGATCGCTTGGGATTGGAGATGGCCATGGCGGCCTCTGGAGGCTGGAGCGAAACTGCCGGTCCCTGGGTGAAACCCGAAGAGGCCATGAAGAAAGTGGTGTGGAGCGAGATTCAGGTGCGCGGGCCGAAGAAGTTCGCCGGCCTGCTGCCGCATCCTCCCAGCGTAAACGGCCGCTTTCAAAACCTACCGGCGCCGGCGGATTTCGAGTTCCCCCCGCAACCGCCGTTGCCCGGCGAAAAGCCCCAGCCAAAGCTGCCCCCGCCGCCGCCCGACCCGACCTTCTACGCGGATTCCGTGGTGCTTGCGTTTCGCTTGCCGAAGGTGGAAGTTCGCATGGCGGAGCTTCACCCCAAGGTCAGTTCGAGCGCGGCTAAGCTTGACACCTCTGCTCTTACCGATGGGGATGTGAGTAACAGCGTGGCTGTGCCCTATGAAAAAGAAGGCCGGCCGTCGTGGATTCAGTTTGAATTCGCCAAGCCCTACCGTTCCCAGGCCTTCGAGATCGCGGCTGGCACCGGAAGCACATTTGGTGGGCCGGCAATTCCGGATGGTGAAGTTGAGATCAGCCAGGATGGCAAGACCTGGCTGACCCTGCTTGATCTGCCCGGGCCAGGGCACCCTTTTGCCGGCTTTCCCGTGCGCACCTATTCCTATCGCCCGGTAACCGCCCGGTACTACCGCGTCATTCTCAAACCGGCCCCGCCAAGTCAGTTTGCCGCCATGCTGGGCCTACCTCCGGCTCGAGAGTTCAAGATCGCGGAGCTCGAATTCTACGCCGGGCCGCGCGTGAACCATTGGCAGGAGAAGGCGGCCTTCGCCAATATGCTGGAATACGACACCGTGCCGACTCCAAGTGTGGCGCCGGGCGAGGCCATCGGTCTTCACGATGTGGTGGACCTCACTTCGAAGATGCGCAAAGACGGGACGCTGGACTGGGATGTTCCCGCCGGCGATTGGGAGATTCTGCGCCTCGGTTACTCGCTGACCGGGGAGAAAAACCATCCTGCAAGCCGCGAAGCCACCGGCTATGAGGTGGATAAACTCAGCCGCAAACACGTCGAGAATTACGTAAAGACCTACGTAGGTATGATCTCGGGCGCGCTGGGGCCGTACTTCGGCAAGAGCTTCCGTTACTTTCTGATGGATAGCTGGGAGGCCAACAACGAGAACTGGACCGACGACATGGTCAGCGAGTTTCGCCGGCGCCGCGGATATGATCCCACCCCCTATCTTCCCGTGCTCACCGGCAGAGTGGTGGAGAGCGCCGACGTGAGCGATCGGTTTCTCTGGGATTTTCGCCGCACCATTGCCGATCTGCTGGCCGAGAATCACTACGGCGTTGCGACCGAGTATTTCAAAGCGCACGGAGTGGGGCTTTATGCCGAAGCCATGGGCGCGGGCCTTCCCACCACCGGCGATGGCCTGGAAAACAAAGGCCGGGTGACGATTCCTATGGGCGAATTCTGGGTGCCCCTTCCGGGGCAGGAGGACAGCCCCGAGCATCCCGCCGACGTTCGCGAGGCAGCCTCGGCGGCCCATATCTACGGGAAGGGCGTCGCCGCCGCGGAATCCTTTACCACCATGCCCTACGTTCCCATGTGGGGAGAGTCTCCCTTCTACCTCAAGCCAATTGGCGATCGCGCCCTGGCGCTGGGCATCAACCGCATTGTCTTTCATGAGTCAGCGGCCCAGCCCTTCGTGGATGATGAACACAAACCGGGCATGACGCTCGGCTTCTTTGGCCAGAACTACACCCGAAACATCACCTGGGCTGAGCAGGCCAAAGCGTGGAACAGCTACCTGGCGCGCTGCTCGTATCTGCTGCAGCAGGGGCTCTATGCCGGAGACCTGGCCTATTTCTACGGCGAGGGTGCGCCGGTCACGGTTCCCTTCTGGAAACAAGTCGAACCCGCGCCGCCGAAGGGCTACAGCTACGACTATGTGGATCGCGAGGTTCTGCTCTCGCGGATGTCGGTGAAGGATGGGCGAATCATTTTGCCCGATGGCATGAGCTACCGGGCGCTGGTCGTACCCGCGGACGTGGAACGCATGACTCTGCCAGTGGTGGAGAAGATACGTGACCTGGTGACAGCCGGGGCTACCGTGATCGCTCCCAGGCCGGGTGAGTCGCCGAGCCTTTCGGGATATCCCGCGGCCGACGATGAGATTCGCTTTATTGCTAATGCGGTGTGGGGCCCGATAGATGGAAAAAGCGTCACCGAGCACGACTATGGCAAAGGCAGAGTTTATTGGGGCAAGCCCGTGGCCGAGGTTCTTGCCGCCGGGAATGCGCCGCCCGATTTTGAGTACAACCATCCGGAAATTGATACCCACCTGGTTTGGATCCACCGGCATGCGCCGGATGCCGAGATTTATTTCGTGGCCAATCAACAGGACCGGACAGAAGACCTCCAGGCCAGCTTTCGCATCGCAGGCAAGGAGGCTGAGATCTGGCATCCCGATACAGGCGAGATTGAGCCGGCGTCATATTCCATCGCAGCCGGCCGTACCACCGTGCCACTGCATTTCGATCCATACGGATCGCTATTTGTAGTGTTCCGCCACCCCGCTGCCGAGCTTACGCGGACGCTGCCAACTCCGGTAAGCACCGAACTGACAACGGTGCAGGGTCCCTGGCAGGTCACCTTCCCGCCAAATTGGGGCGCTCCGCCGAAGGTCGAAATGGATAAGCTCGCCTCCTGGACCGGCTCAAGCGATCCGGGCGTGAAGTACTTCTCCGGCACGGCAACTTACCGCAAGGACATTGACGTGCCTCAGGACTGGCTGAATTCTGGCGGGAAGATAGTGCTCGACCTGGGACGAGTGAAGGAGATTGCCGAGGTCAGCGTCAATGGAAAGGCGGTTTCGGAAGTTCTCTGGAAACCGCCATTCCGGGCAGATATTACCGGACTGTTGCAGGCTGGGAGCAATCACCTGGAAATCCGAATTACCAATCTGTGGCCGAACCGGGTCATTGGCGATCAGCAGCCTGGAGTCACTGAGACTTATACCTTTACCGACTATCGCCCTTACAAGGCGAACTCACCCTTAATGGAATCCGGCCTGCTGGGACCAGTTACCATCGAAAAAGTAACTGCGCAGTAAGCCGGCGAACAGAGCTCCTAACGGCACAGTTCGCCGGGGATTCGCACAGTCCGCAAAGAAAACGCCGTCAACTCTGCGGCCTGGGCGGCCTTTCTTCGCGCTCTCTGCGGTTCAGGATTTGGAGCGGCCGAACTGCCGGCAGCCCGGAGTGGATACGGGTGCAAGAGCGAACCAGGCTCACGCGTAGGTGGTGACCGAACCGACGTTGCGCTCGCGCCGCTGGGCCGTGATGCGCTCCAGGTATCCGCTTTCGCGAAACGCTTGCAGCGGGTCTTCAGGAAGGCCGTGACTCCGCCGCCAGTCCCGCAACGCCGGCCGCACATCGTGCCAGAAGGCCTCGCGCAAGCACTCTTCGGCCTCCACCAGAGAACAACTCCTTTGCAGGGCAGCCAGGCGTTCATGGTCAACGATCGCCGCCTTGGCGTACAACTCCTGGGCGGTGCAAACGGTTTGAATCATGGCCTCAATTTTGCCCTTCAGGTTATGGCTCTGGTCCACCATGTAAGCGAGGTCGGCGGGCTTGCCGCCGCGCCAACTGTGGGTATGGATCTCATGGAAAATGCGAAAGACCTGATAGGGATCAATGGAGCCCAAGGTTAGATCATCGTCGGCGTAGCGGCGGTCATTGAAATGGAACCCGCCGATCATGTCATGGTGCAGCAGCCAGGCCACGATCTGCTCGATGTTCTGCGACTGATAATGATGGCCCGTATCCACCAGAACGAAGGCCTGAGGTCCGGCCTGGCGGGCGAGCAGGAAGGCCATGCCCCAGTCCGCAATATCGGTGTGGTAGAAAGCCGGCTCGAACGGTTTGTATTCGACGAGCAACCGTTGTTTCGGCTCCAGATGGCGGTGGATCTCCTTCAGAGCATCTTCGAACCACAGGATGCGGTCGCGCATGGACTGAGTTCCGGGATAATTGGAGCCATCCGCAAACCAGGGAGAGACGTCGCGGCAGTTCAGCGCGGTGGCGATGGCCACACAGTCGAGAATATGGTCTAAAGCCCGCTTGCGGATGGCGGGATCAGGATTGCCGATTGAGCCATATTTGTATTCCTGGTCTTGAAAGACGTTGGGATTGATGGAGCCGGGCCGCACGGCATACTTGCGCGCCAGTTGTTCCAGTTGGCTAACGTCTTTCAAGCCCTTGGGCAAATCCCATTGCACATGAAGCGCAATGGTGGGGCAGCTTCCCGTCAGCGCATGGACTTGCCCGGCGTCGCTGAACTTGTCTTCCAGCGAAGTGGCGGCCGCCGGTTGAATGAATTTTCCAAAGCGCGTGCCGGTGTTGGCAAATCCCCACGAGGGAAGTTCAACGTTGAAGGCATTCAATGCGTCCTGTATGACTGCTTCGAGTTTGTTCGTCATCCTAGGGCCTTTCCATCTCCACAATCAGTTCGAGCCTGGCGCTACGAACTCCGCCTCTGCAGGGATTGGCTCGGCATCGGACTCCGCGAGCCGGTGAGCCCAGTGGGCGAGGGCGGCAGTGCTTACGCCCACGGCCGCGGTATCGTCATGGCTCAGCGCGGCCAGCTGAACCGCAAAATTCCCCAGCGTTGCGCTCTCCACCGCGCCCGGAATTACCTCCAGCCCGGTTGCCCGCGCGGTGAGCTCATTCAGCAGCGCGTTCCTGCTGCCACCGCCCACGATATACACGCGTGAAAGTTTTCTGCCGGTAATATGGCTCGCGTCTCGCAGCACGGCGGCGTAGCGAGCCGCGAGGCTGTGAAAAATGAGGTTGGAGACTTGCGGCGCCGCTTGCGGCCCTTGCGGAATTGCACTCTGACCGTTCCGCTTGCGTTGCGCGTTGATGCGCGCAGGCATGTTGCCGGGTAAGAGCAGATCGGGGTCATCCACATGCAGCAGGACGGCGGGCGCGGGCAGCTCGCGGCAACGCTCGATGAGATCTTCTACCTGCCAGGGGTGGCCCTCCGCCTGCCACTGGTCCATACACTGCCGCAGCAGCCACATGCCATTCACATTTTTGAGAAAGTTGACCTTGCCGCCGACGCCGCCCTCGTTGCTGAAGTTCTTGCTGTGGGCCTCGGCCGAAGTGCACGGGGAAGCGAGCACGCAGCCCACCAGCGACCAGGTGCCCGAGCTGATGAAGGCCCACTCGTCTCCTTCGGCCTGAATGCCCGCGATGGCTGAGGCCGTATCGTGACAAGCCGGGCAGATCAGCTTTGTATTGCGAAACGCCGGCAGAGAAGCGAGCGCACCTTGGAGCGAGCCGACGACCGTCCCCGGAGGCACAACACGAGGCGCCGCGGCGATTTCCAGTCCCGCGGCCGCGAAAATCTCCGCACACCACTGTTTAGCGTGCACGCCAAGCAGTTGCGTGTGGGTGGCATTGGTGTACTCCGCCACCCGCTTCCCTCCCAGAAAATAGAGAGCGAATTCCGGCAAATTCACCCAGCGCGCGCCGGCATCGCCGCCCGCCAAGCGGTCGGCGGCGAGCTGATACAGGGTATTCAGCGGAAGGTCCTGAATGCCGGTGAGTTCGTAAAGCCGCGCGGGAGAAATATGTGCGTGAACTTCCCTCTGCGACGCGATCGTTCTTTCATCGCGATAACAGAATGGATCACCTGCCGGGGCCCCGCTCGCATCGAGGCGCACGTAATCCACCGCCCAGCCATCCACTCCGATGGAGGAAACCCCCTCGGGAGCGAGCGCGGCACACATGCGCAGGCCCTCTTCCACTCCTTGCAGAATGCGTTGCAGATCCCAATGCAGATGCTGGCCCCGGCGCACCGGAGAATTGGCGAAGCGGTGCACCAACTGGATGTGCGGCGAGCCGTCTTGCCAGCGGAGCAGAGAAACGCGGCAACTCTCGGCTCCGAAATCAATGGCCACTACGGCAGCGCCGCCGCTCGGCAGCACCCCGGCGTCAACTTTGCCATCGTGGCCATGGCTGGCGCTCATCGCAGGAAAGCCTCCGTGAGCCCGCCATCCACGGGAATCAGGTGGCCGGTCGTGCAGCGTGATTTCGGTCCCGCGAGAAAAAGAATGGCCTCCGCGCAATCACGCGGGGTGATGCCGCGATGCGTGAGCGTGCGTTTGGCGTAGAAATCGGAAAGCAAGCCGCGCAGTTGCTCATCGCTGGCCGTTTCATCGTATTCGATCCCGTATTTCTTCAGAGACGCTATTACGCGGTCGCGGGGAAACATGGCCGAACCCTCGATGACCGTGGCCGGGCTGATGCCGTTCACCCGCACCCTCGGAGAAAGGGAAATCGCCAGCTCGCGCACCAGGTGACTCAAGGCAGCTTTACTGACATCGTAGGCTTCGCTTCCCTGCTTCGGGACCACGGCATTAGCCGAACTGGTCAGTACGATACAGGCGCTCAGGTCCTGCTCACGGAAGATTGTTGCCGCCTCGTCCGCCAGCAGATAATTCGCGGTGACATTTAAGTCCAGGGTCACTCCCCACAATTCGTCGCTGGTGTGTCCATCCGCAGATGTCGGGAAGAGAGCGGCGGTGTTGATGAGCACGTCGAGGCCGCCGAAGTTGGCGATGATCTCGCGCAGTGCCGCGCGCACGGCCTCGCGCTTGCGAATATCGGCCGGGGCGGCCAGTGTGGCCTCTTTCCCCGCCGCGGCTTTGGCCTCGTCCGCCACTTTGGCGGCTGCGAGGGCATCGCGATCGGCCACTACCACGTGGGCCCCGCGCTCTGCCGCCAGCAAGGCGGTCTCGCGCCCTATGCCGCTGCCGCCGCCGACTACGAGCACCACTTGCCGGCTTAATTCCTTCTCCGGCGGCTGCCGCCGAATCTTGGCCTCTTCCAGTTGCCAATACTCGATGCGGAACGCTTCCGAAAGCGGCAGAGCGACGTAGTTGGTATGGACAGCGAAGGCGGAAGACGGAGCCGCGGCGCCTGCCTGCGGCAGCGGACCGGAAACCGGCCCCGAGTCAAGCGCGGTCGCTCCTTCCATGACGTGAATAGCGTTTACGTAGAACTCTCCGGTAAGACGGGCTTCCGTCTTGTTTTTTCCGAAGCTGAACATCCCCACGCCGGGAAGGAGCACCACTGTGGGGTTGGCATCGCGCAGGGCGGGAGAGTCCGGCTGCGCGAAGGACTGGTAGTAGTCGGCATATTCGCGGCGATATTGTTCCAGAGAAGAGCCAATCAGCTGCCGCAGTGGGCCCATGCCGCTGGCCGGTTGCCAGGGCACGAACAGCGGCCGAACCTTGGTGCGAATAAAGTGGTCGGGGCAGCTGGTGCCCAGATGCGCCAGCGGCTGGGCCTGCTTGGAATTCACGAAGCGCAAGACTTCCGGCAGGTCGGTGAAGTGGCCGATCAGGCGGCGCGATCCGGAGACGCGGCCGCGGAGAAAGGGAAAAATGTCCACCGCAAACACGCGGCGGCTGGAAAGCGCGTCACAAGCGGGGCCGCCGAACAACCCGCCCGCCTTGTTTTCGACGTGCTCCAGAACAAACTGGCCCAGCTGATCAATGATGGCCAGAGTGCTTTCATAGCATTCGCGCTGGGTTTTGCCCCAGGTGAATAGGCCGTGGCCGCCGAGAACAATGCCATCGCATTCCGATGAGCGCTCCACGGCGCGCCGCAACATCAGCCCCAATTCGAATCCCGGGCGTTGCCAGGGCACCCAGATGAGATGATGCTCGAAGAGGCGATTGAATTCCTCCATCTTTTCGCGCCCATTCGCCGAAGCGGCCAGCGCGATCCCCCAGTCGGGATGCAGGTGATCAATATGAGGGAAGGGCAGGAACCCGTGGAGGGGAGTATCAATGGAAGCGGCCACCGAACTCTTGCCAAAGGCGCAGAGCGGATAAAGCTCGACCATCTCGTCTTCAAATTCCGCGCCGCGATAGCGGTCTTCCAGGGCGCGCAGTTTGTCCAGATAGAGCGCCGCCAGGCCGGAGCGCTGGATGCTGCCGAGATCACCGCCGCTGCCCTTGATCCACAAGACCGGCTGCTGGCTTCCGTCCAGCGGGTCCGGGTTCACAAGCTTGGAACTGGTGTTGCCGCCGCCGAAGTTGGTGATGCGAAGGTCTGAGCCAAGCAGGTTAGACCGGTAGCGCAGCAGTTCGGGTCCATCCAGGCCACGGGCCACGTGGTCGTCCCAGCGGTCTTCCAAATAGCGCAAACTTGCTTTCACTGTCACGAGCGGTCCGGGTTTCGGTTGCGGGCGCGGCCGGAGAACAGCGCTCCCCAGCATCTTACTCGGAGGGCATCCGAGAGGACATATCATACTCCAACGGTGCAATAGGGCAATAGTTTCTAATGGAGAATTAAGCCGCGGAGAGGCCGCCGCGGCTGGAAACAGCCGCAGCCCGCCGGTGCGGTTGCTATCCCCGGGCGCCCTCTCCCACCCAGGCCGCCGTCACCAGGCGGTGCTCAACATAGTTGTAGGGTGCTACCCGTTGCCCGCTCAGCAGGGCCAGACCCAGGTGGATCAGGCGCGGGCCGTAGGTCTGGGCCTCGTGCGATACCGAGCCGATCAGCGGCGTGTTTGCCAGGGACATTTCCTCCAGAGCCTCGGGAATGCAGTCCTGGCCTACGATGGCGACGTATTTCTCCCGCTTCAGTTCACGCACCGCACGGACTGCGCCCAGGGCGCTGGTGTCGGTGGCCGCGGCAATAAGTATCCCGCGGTCTTTGGAGTGGCGGCGCAGAAAGTCCAGCACCAGCTGATAGCTTTTTTCCCGCAGCCCGCGGCCATCCATGCGCACCAGCGACTCGCTGGCCACCCAAGGCAAGCGCGAGCGGATGGCCTCAAACGCGCCCGTGACGCGGCTCTGCACCAGGGGACCGGCTTCCTCAATGTCCAGGCCCAGGCACCAGCGCACCTTCCCGCCCCAGAAACGCTTAGCGTACTGCGCCAGGTGTTCCCCCGCCTCAAAGCCTACCCGGTAGTTGTCCACGCCAAAGAAAGTGGCGTGGGGATGAGGAATGTCCACCGCGATCAGCGGAATCCCGGCGGCATCAATCTTGTCGGCAATCACCGGAGCCACGCGCTGGTCAATTTGAAACTCGATGACCAGGTCCACGCGGCTGTTGACGAATTCATCGGCATTGTGCAGCGCGGTGGCGCCATCGTAGCGGTTGTCGAGCACCTGCAAGTCCACCCCCGCGGCCGAGGCCGCCGACTTCAGGCTGTCGGTGACCGCCTCGGAAAACGGCATCTCCGCCGATTCGCTGCCGAACCCGAAGCGCGCCTTCCGCGGCCGCGCCACCAGGCGATACATGCCGTCCTGCGACTGCGCCAGATAGCCGCGGTGCACAAAGGTCTTCAGAATGCGGTAAACCGTGGTTTTGGAAATGTTGGTGCGCTGATAAATGGTTTCCAGCGTGAGCGGCCCATGCTCGTTCTGCAGCAGCTCCAGAATATCGAGCGCCTTGGAGAGCACTGGAATCAGGTACAGCCGCTTCGGAGTCGGCCTGGCCATGTCACCTCACCTGAGCGAAGTCAGAAGACTAAGACTATAGCTTGGCGCCGCGGCCGATTCCACGGGCAAGCCGGGGGCAGGATTCCGTATTTTCAATACACATACTATTTCCCGTGTTATTCAATAGAGAAACAAATTCATTTTGTGCTTGACAATCCTTTACAGCCCTCGCTAAAGTGCGCTCCGATTCGCCGCAACAGGCATGCGACCGCGAGTGTGGGGCTCCGGTGTACCGATGCGTATCAACCGAAGGCGGAAATTGAACGTGCAGGCTCTTGACCGCGCCCGCCTATCCCGGATTCCAGGCACACCGAGGTTGAACTGGAGATGCAAACCATGAACCTAATGACCGCGAAGCCGTCTATCGGCAGGAAAGCCGGCAGATTTCAAACCATCGTTCGCTGCCTGGTGTTGTGCTTGTGCGTCGCCCTGGCCGCCCCGCAGGTATTCGGGCAGGCCGGCGCCACCGGCACCATCCTGGGCACGGTCACCGACTCCACCGGAGCGGTGGTGGCCAATGCCAGCGTGGATGTCACCAACGTCGCCACCGGGGTTACGATGCATACCCAAACCGGGTCCAGCGGCGACTACACGGTGCCCTATCTCTCGCCGGCGACCTACAAGGTCACGGCGCAAGCCACCGGCTTTGAGCAATCGGTGGTCAACAATGTGATGCTGGTGGTGGCGCAAAACGCGCGCGTGAATTTCACGCTCAAGCCGGGCGCGACCTCGAGCGTGGTGGAAGTGCAGGCCAGCGCGGTCGCTCTCGATACCGACAGCTCCACCATTTCCCAGACCGTGACCCAGCAGCAAGTGAACGAGCTGCCCTTGAACGGGCGCAATTTCCTCAGCCTCCTGTTCATTGGCGCCGGCGCGGTGCAGACCAACGGCGAAATGGGCCAGATGCGCCAGGGCGAAGGCAACGCCATCAGCATCAACGGCAGCCGCCCGGAATCCACCAACTACATGCTTGACGGCTTAGCCAACACCGATACCGCCCTCAACACGCCGGCCGTGATCCTGTCGCAGGACGCGATCCAGGAGTTCAAAATCCAAAGCGAGAACTATTCGGCCGAGTACGGCTTCAGCGCCAACCAGGTCAACATCGTCAGCAAGAGCGGCACCAACAGCCTGCACGGCTCGATCTTTGAATTTGATCGCAATGATGCCTTTGACGCCAAGGCCCCATTTCAAACGAAGATCCCCGAATTGCGGCAGAACCAGTTCGGCTTCGTGGCCGGCGGGCCGATTTACATTCCCAAGGTCTATGACGGGCGCAACAAGACTTTCTGGCTGGTCAACTACGAGGGCTGGCGCATCCGCAACGGGACTGACCTGTTCTTTAATGTCCCCACCCTGGATGAATTAGGCGGCAACTTCAATGGACTCAGCCTGCCCGCCTATGGAACCCCGGCCTGCGACGCGCAACTGGCGCTCAACAAAGATTGCATGCCGGTGGATCCCAATACCGGAGCACCATTTACGGGCAACACCATAGACAGCAGCCGGTTCTCGCGGCTGGCCACCAACATGCTTCCCGTGGCGGGCATGTTCCCCGCCCCCAACTGTATCGGCTGCACGCAAGGGAACCTGGAAGTCAAGACCACGCTGCCCAACAACACCGATCAGGAAACCTACAAGCTCGACCAGAACTTCGGGCGGCTGGGCTCGATCTTTTTCCGCTTCACCAACGCCAATTACACCCTGAATGGCGAGGGTGGGCAAAGCGGATCGGTCTCCAATCCCGAGGGCATCAGCATCTTCACTGAGAAATCACAAAGCTGGGAGATCTCGCACACCATCTCCATTGGCCCCAACATCGTGAACAACTTCCGCTTCGGTCGCCTGGAAGCGCTGGCCAACCAGGGCGGCAACCCGGCGCCGACTGATGCCGTCTCGGCGCTTGGCTTGAGCGGCGTTTTCAGCAACATTGCCGATCCCTACCGTCTGTGGCCGACCGTCACCCTTGCCAGCTTTGTGGATGGCGGCATTCAAGCCGGTTACGGAAGCCAGGTCAACGACACCACCACCAGCGACATTCCCATGTGGGAGTTCGCCGATTCTCTCGCCATGAACCATGGAAAGCACACCTTTAC
>Ga0335079_10002857_pt1 | contig 19895 bp, 17 predicted proteins | sample Lox_Sample_33_FD_206719 | JGI IMG/M metagenome (GOLD analysis project Ga0335079, IMG submission 206719) | Soil microbial communities from Loxahatchee National Wildlife Refuge, Florida, United States - Lox_Sample_3.3 | ecosystem: Environmental > Terrestrial > Soil > Wetlands | place: USA... | reverse complement strand
CCGCCGGCCACGACTCCGCAGAAGTGAGTGTACAAAGTTCCGATCCGATTTAGAGGTAAACGACGGGAGCCGTGACTGTATTTCGCGAGCCTGCGCCGGGCGACGCCCCCACGCTGCGGCGCTACAAAACCGCAGTCACAATCATCGTCGCGTCATCCTGGAAATTGCCGCCGCTGTATTCCGCGATGGCCGCCATCACGCGCTGCTGGGTGGCTTCCGCCGGTAATTCCCGGTGGGTCTGCAACAGTTGCATCAGCCGCTCCTCGCCGAACTCCGCGCCGTCAGCGTTCTCGATTTCCGTGATGCCGTCGGTGAACAACACCAGGCGGTCGCCCGGCGCCAGGTCCACGTACTCTTCCTGATAGGACCAATCCGGGAAAACACCGAGCACGACGCCGCCATGATTCATGCGCACGCACTCTCCGTTCTGCCGCACCAGGATCGGTTGACAGTGGCCCGCATTGGTATAGCTCAACCGCCGCCGCTCCCCATCGAGCACGCCGTAGAAGAGCGTGATGAACTTGCCGCTGCCCAGATTGCCGGTGATGATGCGGTTGATGCGCCCGCAAAGCTCGCCGGTCGGAAGCATCTCGCCCGCCAGCGCATGCACCGCCGCCTGCACGTTCGACATGATCAGCGCCGCGGGCACGCCCTTGCCGATCACGTCCGCCACGCATAGCGCCAGGTGGTTGGCGTCCAACCGCAGCACGTCCAGATAATCGCCGCTTACCGCGCCGGCCGGTCGCCAGGCCGCCGAAATGCCGTATCCCGGAAACAGCGGGATCTCGCGCGGCAACAGCGCACGCTGCGTCGCGCTGGCTTCCTCGATTTCGCCCGCGTGCCGGGCCGCGCCGCTCCGCCGCGCGCTGCGTGCGTCCACCTGGTTGCGCAAAGTCGCCAACAGCTTCGTATTGTCCCAAGGCTTTTCGACGAAATCCGCCGCGCCCCGCCGCATGGCCTCCACCGCCAGCCGGATGCTGCCCCAAGCCGTCATCACCACCACGGGCATGGTGCGGTCGAGCTTCTGCACGCGCGCCAGCAGGTCCAGACCCTCCTGCCCCGAGGTGGTGTCCAGCGCGTAGTTGAGATCCATCAGCAGCACATCGTACTCGCGGCTCTGCAAACGCTCCAGCACCGCCTTCGGCGAGTTCACCATCTCGATCTCGTAGCCTTCCCGCTTCAACAGCAGGTGGAGCGCTTCCAGAACATCGGGCTGGTCGTCGGCGATCAAAGTCCGCGGCGCGCTGGCTTCAGGCCGGATCATAAGCGTCTCATCAATTGTAACGGCACTCCCGTAGATCAGTTGGCATGCCAATCGCCCAGCCCGGCTAAAATGCTGAGTCTAAACGTCAATGGCCCATGCGGCGGGCTTCGGCCGTGACCGCCCTTGAACAATCCGTCCCATTATCAAACACTGCCCGGTGGCGCAATCTTAGAGAGCGTGGTGAAAAGGCCGCCGTACCGTTTGCTGACGCACGCGGCTCTGAAACGGAGCCTCGATTTCGCAACAACCCGCAGAGCCGCGATCATGAGGGAGTGTTACCCCGGGGCGTTTTTCAACAAACTCTTCACCTTGCGCGTCGAACTTCAGTTGGCCGAAGCAACCTCCAACTTGCCGCCTCGCGCACCCGCGCGCCGCTTGCGACAATAGCTGCATGTTGAAGCTCAGTAGTACCGTCCTGCTGGGGTTGTGCTCCGCCGTTCTGCAAGCCGAAGTTCATACCATGACCCTGCGGCAAGCGGTGGAACGCGCCTTGCAGCAGAATCCCGAGATTGCCTTGGCGCGCCTGGATGAGAACAAAGCCCAGGAAGCCATACGCCTCCAGAAGGACCCGTTCACCCCACATGTGGCCCTCGGCAGCGGGCTGGCCTATACATACGGGTTTCCGATGAGCATCGAGGGAGCGGCGCCGTCCATCGTGCAGGCACGGGCCTCTCAATACCTGTTTAACCGCCAGCAGAGCTACCTGGTGGCTCAGACTAAAGAACAGGCGCGCGGCGCGGGACTGGCCGCCTCTTCCAAAAAAGACGAGGTGGCCTTCCGCACGGCTTCTCTGTTTGCCGATGCCGAGCGCGCGGGTCGCGCCGGCGAAATGGCGCGCAAGGAACTCGACAGCCTAGCCAAGGTGCTGGCCGCCGTCGAAAGCCGCGTCACCGAAGGCCGCGAACTGCCGCTCGAGTCCAAACGCGCGAAGTTCAATCTGGCGCGCGCGCGGCAGGCCGCCGATGCGCTGGAGGCGGACCGCGAAACCGCCGAAACCTCGCTGGCCCTTGTGCTCGGTTACGGCGCCGACGATCGCGTGCACCCGGCCGTCGAGGAACGGCCCGCGCCACCCATTCCGGCTTCCGAGGCGGCGGCTGTCGAAGGCGCGCTGCAGTCCAGCAAAGATCTGCGCCGCCTGGAATCGGAAATCGCGGCCAGAGGATTCGAAAAACGGGCGGCTCAAGCTGCGCGGCTGCCGCGCGTGGACCTGGTCGCGCAGTATGGCCTTTTCGCCACCTTCAACCACTTCCAGGACTACTTCCTCCGGTATCAACGCAACAACGGCGAAATCGGCGTTTCTTTCCAACTGCCGCTGCTGTCCGGATCCGGCGTCGGCGCGGCGGCCGCCCAGGCGGACACCGAAGCCGGCAAGCTGCGAATCCAGTTGAGCCAGAAACGCAACCAGATCGCCGCCGACGTCCGCCAGGCCTACCGCGACGTCCGTAAAGCGGAGAGCATCCTGGACGTTTCACGCCTCGACCTGGAAGTGGCCCGCGAGCAACTTTCCGTCAATCTGGATTTGCTGCAGGAAGGCCGGATTCTGCTGCGCCAGGTAGAGGAATCGCGCGTATTGGAAAGCGATAAGTGGATGGCTTTTTACGACGCGCAGTATGCCGTCGAACGGGCCCGTTGGAACCTGGCACGGCAGACCGGAGATCTGCTGGCCGCCTTGCAGTAGAGGTCAACCGATGAAGGAAGCCGCGCGAAACGCGCCGTTCAAGAGGCCCTTTCCGTTGCGGCGCGGGCCGGCTTCTTCCGGCGCCGTCTGGATACCGGTCCGTGCGCGGTAGAAGGCCAGAAGCTCGGCTTCGTCGAAGTCGATGGCGCGGGCGTATTGGCGAATATAGCTGGTGTTATAAATGCCGCCCGGCAGCTTCTGAAAGTCGCCGCCCTCGATGGCCTTTAGGCTTCGTATGTTGATCTTCGTGGTTTCCGCGATCTGCTCGAGCGAAATGCCTCGATTCCGTCGAATGGTCGCCAACCCCAATACGCTTCCATCTGTTTCTTGCATCAGCCCGTTCTCCTGCGGAGCCTGGCTAAATTACTACTCCGTCGTTTTATGAAAATGTATTAAGTTTTACAAGATACCATAGTGCGGGCAGGATTGCTAAACTCTTACCCGATGTCATATCCGAGGTTAATTTCGCGCAGAGGCTTCGCGGCCGCTTCCCTGGCCGGGCTGGCTGCCTATGGCCCTGACCGGCTGCGAGCCCTCGTGCCGAGGCCTAACTTGTTTGTTTTCATAGTCGCAGAGCAATTCCGCCAGGTCTACGTAGAGCGCGCGGGCCGGCAACTGGCGGCCGGCGGCGTTCGAAAACTGATGGAGAACGGCATTTATTATCCGAACTGCCGCCTGGCAGCCAGTAGTTTCACCGCCAGCGCCTTAGCCACGCTTGCGACCGGCGCCTACCCCCAAATCCACGGAATCGTGGCGGACCAGTGGTTCGACCGCAAAACGCGCTCCCCCATGAAAGCCCGCGGAGACCTGCTCGAAGCCACCACCCTGGCCGACGAAATTGCGCGCATCGGCCACAGCCGCATTTTCTGTCTCGGCATGCAGGAAGCGGCCACCTCGCTGCTCGCCGGCCGCTCCCGCGCGCAGACTTTTTGGATGGATGCCTCGGGGCAATTCACTACGCGGGGCAATGTGCCCGAATGGCTGACCGAGTTCAACCGCGCGCGCCCCATCGAAAAACTGCGCGACGAGAAATGGCGCGCCGTCGGCGCGACTAGTCTGCCGCCGCTGCGCACGCTGACTTACGATCCGCGGCGGCCGGAGGAATTCTTCGCCCTCTATCAATCGTCGCCCTACGCCCAGGACGCCCAGTTCGAACTGCTGCGCGAAGTGCTCTCCGCCGAAAAACTGGGTCAGGGGAACACGCTCGACTTCGTCTTTCTCTCGCTCGGATCCATGGCCCTGCTGGGCTACGAAACCGGATCGGATTCCCCGCTCATGGACCAGATGACGTTGCGCCTCGACCGGCAGCTCCAGATGACTCTGGAAGCGCTCGCTAAGGCGCCTTTGAAGAATAACTACAACCTGATCCTGGCCGCCGCCCATGGCGCGCCGCCCGAACCCGATCCGGCCACGCGCTCGGCTAAAGCCATCTCTGGCGAAAGCCTCGCGCACACCCTGAACCGGGCGCTCTCCGAGTGGTTCGATAAAGGCGCAACCAGAAACCTCTATGTCGACAAGTACATCTACCCGTTCCTCTATCTGAAGGGAGAAGTGCTCCGCAAACAGAACATAGGTCCGCGGGCTGCGCGCAAACTGGCCGGCGAGGCCGCCCTGCGCCTGCCCGGCGTGGCGGGCTACTACACCGCCGACGGAGACTGCTCGCACAGCGGCGAATGGCGCCGCCGGTTCGAAAACAGTTTCCACGAGCTCCGTTCGGGCGATTTGATGCTCTCCTACGAACCGGAAGCCGTCGAGGATTTCGGCGCCGGACGCGGCGTGTCGTACGGTTCGCTCTACAACTATGACACGCGCGTCCCACTGTTCCTGTATGGCGCGCAATTCGGCAAGCAGGTGATCGAGCGTACCATCGAGACCGTGGATCTGGCGCCCACCATAGCCCGCGCCGCCGGACTGGGTCCCCCGTCATCGGCTGTCGGAGAAGTGCTCGCGGATGCCTTCACGGAAGGATAAGGTCCCATGAGTCAGGACGATCCGCGCCTGGCGGTTTCGCTTTGCGGCATCGCGTTGCGCAACCCCGTGCTGGCAGCCTCCGGGACCTTCGGCTACGGAGCGGAGTTCGAGCGGCTGCTGGATCTGAACGAACTGGGCGGGCTGGTCGTGAAAGGCCTGTCGCGCGAGCCCATGGAGGGCAACCCGCCGCCCCGCGTCTGGGAAGCGCAGGCCGGGATGCTCAATTCCATCGGCCTCCAGAACATCGGCGTACACGCCTTCGTGCGCGACAAGCTGCCGCGCTTGGCCGGTTTCCGCACCGCCGTCTTCGCCAACGTCTTCGGATACGCCGCCGAAGACTACGCCGAAGTGGTGCGCGTCTTGGAGTCCGCCGAAGGGCTGGCAGGCTACGAGCTCAACGTCTCCTGCCCGAATACCCGCCACGGCGGCATCTACTTCTCGAGCGATCCGGCGTTGCTCGGCGAAGTGGTCGAAGCCGTGAAGCGCGTGGCACGGCGCCCTGTGATCGTCAAGTTGTCTCCCAACGTGGCCGCGATCGAGCCGCTGGCGCGGGCGGCGGAATCGAGCGGCGCCGACGCCATTTCCCTGGTGAATACATTCGTGGCCCTGGCCCTCGATGCGCGCACGCGGCGGCCCCGCCTGGGAGCGGGCTTCGGCGGCCTCTCCGGGCCCGCCATCAAGCCCATCGCCCTGCGCATGGTGTACCAGGCCGCGCAAGCCGTCAAAATCCCGGTGATCGGACTGGGCGGCATCGCCACCGGTGAGGATGCCGCCGAATTCCTGGTGGCCGGCGCTACCGCCGTCGAGGTCGGCACGGCGACATTCTGGGACCCCGCTTCGCCCGTGCGCGTGGCGCGCGAGCTCGGGCGTTTCCTGCGCGACGAAGGAATTCCGAACGTTCGCGAACTGGTCGGCACGCTCCAATGGCCGAAGCCTGCATGACCCCCCGCTCCCTTACCGCTCCGGGGACATTCCCTCCCACAGCCACCGCACCATCCTCCGCACGATCTCCGGCGGGAACTGCCCCCCGTGCGCGCCCAGCCGTTCAAAGAAAGGAATGGAGTGCGCCGTCGACCATACCAGCAGCGCCGCCGCTCCCGGATCGCCCGCCCCGATTCTCCCGGCGCGCTGCTCCCGCACGAAGAACTGCACCAGCTCCCGCCGCAGTACGTTCATCGCCGATTCCGGATGCCGCTTGGCGAACTCCTCGAAACGAAAAGCCGGATGCGACATCAGGGGCAGCATCACCGGGAGCGTCGCGCGAAAATAGTCGATCATCGAAAACGTGATCTTTTCGAGCAACGCGCGCCCTTTGGCGCGTCCGTGGTGAAGTAGTTGGTTTACGTCCGCCGCCGGCGGAACCATCGCCGAGAAAAATAGTTCTTCCTTCGTGGCGAAGCGCTGAAAGATCACGCCCTCCGATACGCCCGCGCGGCGCGCGATCTCTTTGGTGGAAGCCCCGAAGCCCTGTTCGACAAACACCAGCCGGGCAACCTCCAGCAGGCCGGCGTCGGATATCGTCTTGTTTCTGCCCACGCTCTCTATGGTTGCATGTCATGGCTTGCGGGCGAGAAAGTAGAAGGTCGCCGGGCGGGCGCCTTCCTCCATCATCTGAAAGCCGGCGTCATGCAAGAGGGTTTCCCACCGGTCTCGGCGTGCAAGGCCGCCGTGCACCGCCAGCGGACCCCAGATCAGCTTGAGCCAGGCGTCGTTCGCCAGCACCATCAACAGGAATTCTCCGCCCGGCTTGAGCACACGCGCCGCTTCGCTCATCGCCTCGACGGTTCCCCGGCGGCCCAGGTGCTCGAAGGTGTACGTGCTGACGATGCCATCGAAGGTAGCCGCCGCGAAGGGCATTTGCCGCACGTCCCCCGCCTCGATCGAGGCTCGCCGCTCTACGCCCGCGGCTTTCAAATTGGCGAACAGCCTGGCCCGCCCCTGGCCGAGAATCTGTGCGGCGGTCCCCCCGCCTCCGAAATGCGCCGCGTATTGCTCGCCGAAGGTGTCCAATGCCACCACGAACGCCCGCGGCCGGGCCTCCAGAACCATCAGCGTGGACCGTCCCGTTCCCGCGCCCATGTCCAGAACTTTCCCCCCGCCGGAGGCCAGAAACGACGCCGCCGGCAGCGCCAGCCGCCCGTTCATGTCCAGCAAGAATCGCACGGTCAGGAACGCCGCCACCGACCACAGCAACGGCAGCCCAACGATCGCTAGAACCACCTTCGGCCAATGCCGCCGCCAGCCGAGCAGGAACAGGGGCAGCGCCACCGCGGTCAGCAGCAGGTATCCATAGGTCCACTGCCAGGCGTATCCGAAATTTATATGTGAGTGAATGCTTATTTATAGCAGGCTCGCGTTCCTCCGTCAAGGCCCAAAACGCCGCGCCCACTCCCCGCTCAGCACGATTTTAGAGCGGGAGTGTATGATATCCCTTGGTGCCCCCGAAGGAGCCTGCATGACCAACGAACAACTCGACCAGCTTTCCATCAACACCATCCGCACCCTGTCGATCGACGCCGTCCAACAGGCCAATTCCGGCCATCCGGGAGCACCCATGGCGCTGGCGCCGGTGGCCTACTGGTTGTGGCAGCACTACCTGCGCTTCGATCCCGAGGACCCCATCTGGCCCAGCCGCGACCGCTTCGTCCTCTCCAACGGCCACGCCTCCATGCTCCTCTATTCCCTCCTCCACCTCTGCGGCGTCAAGACCGTCAACCCTCAATACGAAACCCTCGGCGAGCTGGCAGTGAAGCTGGAGGATATCAAACGCTTCCGGCAGCTCGACAGCCGCTGCCCCGGCCACCCCGAATACCGCTGGACCTCCGGCGTCGAAACCACCACCGGACCCCTCGGCCAGGGCTGCGCCGACAGCGTGGGCATGGCCATGGCGCGCTGGTGGATGGCCAAGCAGTTCAATCGCCCCGGCTTCGAAATGTTCGATTACGACGTCTATGTGATCTGCGGCGACGGCGACATGATGGAGGGCATTTCCAGCGAGGCCGCCTCCCTCGCCGCCCACCACCGCCTCTCCAACCTTTGCTGGATCTACGACAACAACAAGATCACCATCGAAGGCCACACCGCCCTCGCCTTCAGCGAGGACGTCGCCACCCGCTTCATGGGCTACGGCTGGAACGTCGCACGCGTCAGCGACGCCAACGATCTGGAAATGATGGACCGCGCACTCCAGGTGTTCCAGAACACCAACGACCGGCCTACCCTCATCATCGTCGACAGCCACATCGCCTACGGCGCCCCCCACAAACAGGACACCAGCGGCGCCCACGGCGAACCTCTGGGCGAAGAAGAAGTGCGCTTGGCCAAGCGGAACTACGGATGGCCCGAAGACGCCAAGTTTCTCATCCCGGACGGCGTACGCGAACACTTCCGCGCCGGCATGGGCGAACGCGGCGGCCAGCTCCGGCACGCCTGGATGGCGCGCTTTGAAAACTACAAGACCGAATTCCCGGATCTCGCCGACCAACTCTACCGCATGCAGCACCGCCAGCTTCCCGAAGGCTGGGACCGCGATCTCCCTGTCTTCCCCGCCGACCCCAAAGGACTCGCCACCCGCGATTCCTCCGGCCGCGTGCTCAACAAAATCGCCTGGAACGTCCCCTGGCTCATCGGCGGCGCCGCCGACCTCTTCCCGTCCACCAAGACCCGCCTCACCTTCGAGCGCGCCGGCGATTTCGAGTTCGACGACCGCGCCGGCCGCAACCTGCACTTCGGCATCCGCGAGCACGCCATGGGCGCCATCGTCAACGGCTTGTCCCTCTCCAAGATCCGCGCTTACGGTTCCACGTTCCTGATCTTCAGCGACTACATGAAGCCGGCCATCCGGCTCAGCGCCATCATGGAGCTGCCGGTGGTTTTCATCTTCACGCACGATTCGATCGGCGTGGGCGAGGATGGCCCGACGCATCAGCCCATCGAGCAGCTTGCCTCGTTGCGCGCGGTTCCCGGCTTGGTTACCCTGCGCCCGGCGGATGCCAACGAGGTCACCGAGTGCTGGAAGGTGATCGCCAAACAGCGCCATCAGCCGATCGCGTTGATCCTTTCCCGGCAGGCGGTGCCCACGCTGGACCGCTCCAAGTACGCGCCGGCCTCGGGCGTGGAGAACGGCGCCTACATTCTGGCCGACGCGCCGGATGCCAGTCCCGAGGTGCTGCTGCTAGCTACCGGCAGTGAAGTGTCCTTGTGCATCCAGGCGTACGAACAGCTCACGGCCGAAGGCGTACGCGCACGCGTGGTCAGCATGCCGAGTTGGGAGCTGTTCGACCAGCAGCCGCGGGCATACCGCGAGACGGTCATCCCGCCGCGGATTGCCGCGCGCGTCTCGGTGGAGCAGGCTTCCGTCCTCGGGTGGGACCGCTACGTCGGTCCCCACGGGCGCACCATCGGCATGCACACCTTCGGCGCCTCCGCGCCCTTGAAGGAGGTCCAGAAGAAATTCGGATTCCTGCCTGAAACCGTCGTCGCGGCTGCCCGCGAAGTGCTGGCAGAATCTAAGCAAAACGCCCTGGCCGGCGCCGGCATTCGCAACTGAAGCCTCCGCCTCAGGCCGAACTGGCGCTCGACGGCGCGGTGCCCGACTGCGGGGGATTGACCGGCGCGGGGTTGGACGGCGCGGTGCTCGACTGCGCGTTATAGGCCCCGAGCACCTGCTGCAGCATGTTATTGATGAGCGTGGCGCTGTCGGTGCTGCTGCTGCCCGGCGCCGGCTGCAACAGCGCGGCTGCCACCGAATTACTGAGATAGGCCTGGAGATCCCCCTGTTTCTGGAGCGCCTGCAGTTGCACCACCGCACTGGGGCCGGAAGTTTGGCTGCTGTCGCTGGCGGCCGCCGCATCGCTGGTGGCGGGATTGGCTGCCGGTTGCGGGATCGCACTCGTATAGGCGGAGGGATCCAGGTAGCTCAGGGGACTGATCGAACTGGCCATATTGCACCTCCTGCCAACCTTATCGGCCAAAGGGTGACGGTCTGCGCAATCGAAAACGCGCGCCCAGCTAATGCGCCGAGTATTGCTCCTGCGGCGGGTTCAGCTTGATCGCGATCGTCCTCTCCGCTTCGTCCACATCGTAGATCTGGCCGAAGGTCTGGTACCCTTTGGCCACCACATCCACTTTGATGGATCCTTGCGGAATCTCCGGCACCTTCGCGAGACCCTCTTGATTGGTGCGCATCTCCCACGTCGTGCGGACCTTCTTGATCTTGAATGCGGAACGGCCCCTCACGAATTTGACGATGACGTCCGCGCGGTCGATGGGCCGCCCCCCCAGCGTGGTCACCTGGATGTTGAGCTTCGTCATCGGCGGGCCGGCCCAGCCCGCCAGGGCGCAGAAAAGCAAAGCCGGCGGAAGCGCCAAACGGGTTCGCATCTTTCGATTATGGCATGCGGCGTCAGGCGATATCCGGCGCCAGGAAGCGCGCCGGCCGGCCGCTCGCCGCGGTCACCGCTTCAGCGGCCCGATACCCGCTGCGCACCGCTCCCTCCATGGTGGCCGGCCACCCGGAACGCGTCCAATCACCGGCCAGGAACAGGTCCGGGCGGCCGGTCTCCGGCTCGGGGCGCAGCGCTTCGGTCCCCGGCGCGGCCGAAAACGTCGCGCGCAGTTCCTTGATCACAACCGCCTTCTCCAGGCGCGCCTCGCGCGCGCGCGGAAAAAACTCGCCCAACTCGTCCAACGCCAGCGCGATGACCTCCGCGCGGCTCTTGGCCGCCAGCTCGCGCGATGCGCTCACCACAAGCTGGACGTAGCGGCCTTCCGACTTGTTGAACATCCATTGAATCGTGCGGTCGAGCAAGGTGGCATGCGGCAGATCGGTCACCGCTCGGTCGAACCACAGATGGATGCCGGTAATCGGGGAATGCTCGAAAGCGGGTGCGGGCAGGCCGAGCCCCGGCAGGCGTTCGAAGGGCAGCGCGCAAATGTAGGAGTCGGCCGTGTGGACCCGGCCGTCGGCCGTGACGCCTTCCGGGCCGAGACGCTCCACCGGGCAGCGCAGCCGCAGCGAGATATCGCCCACGCCCCGCCACAACTCCGCCCGGTAAAGCTCGCCCAACGGGATGGCGGGCACTCCCATCTCGTAAGCGTCCGCCCGCGCCAGGAAGCCCAGCCAGAAGACCTGAAACCCGTGGCGCGCGGCCATGCGGTCCACGTCCTCATTGACCGCGCTGACCAGGACCTGGCGCCAGAAGCGCTCGATCGCGCGTGGCGGCTGTTTCTTCTGCAGCAGCCAATCGAGCATGGTGATGCGATCGAGGTCCGTACGGCGGGTGCGTTCGCGCCGCAGCGCCATGAGTCCGCGTGCGATGGCGAACTTGTCGCCGGCGCTCAGAAAACGCATCCGCAGAAACGATTCGGTGAAGTGCAGCGGCGCCGGCAAGGCGCCGCGCCGCAGCGTGGATACCCGCCCGCCCGGCTCGATGAAATAGAACTCCCGGTAAAACCGGATCGACTCCTGGACCCCCAGCCGCCGGTAGAAATCCAGCAGGTTCACGCAACAGCGCAGCAGGATGTGCTGGCAGTTGTCGATCGGCTCGGAAGCTCCGCCGCCCGCCGGGAGCGGAAAAGAAGTGGCCCGGCCGCCCAGGAACGGGCGCGCTTCGAACACCTCCACGCGGAACCCCGCGCCGCCGAGCGCCGCCGCCGCCGAGAGCCCCGCCAGTCCGCCGCCGATCACGATCGCGCTGGGCACCCTTCATCATACCGGCTTCGGTGGCGCCGGCTTCCGCGTACCCGTGGCGAACTTCAGCTCGCCGCGCCGGCAGATAGGCGCCCCGGCCTGCCGAATCCGTATGCTCCGGTTCCAGCCGTTCCGTGGATCACTCGCGCCGGGCTCCGCTCTCTTGCGCCCCGCGCAGCCAAGCGTCGCGGTGCGCCGACGCCCCGGCCATCTCCAGATTCCATCCTGAATCCGGCTCGCGCCCCAGCTTCACCGTCACCTCCATCATCCGGCCGCGCCGCGCGATCGCCAGCGTGCCCCGCTGCCCCGGCCGATAGTTCGCCAGCGCCTGCGCCCAGCCGCCGGGCCCAATCCGGATGCCGCCCAAGCCCACGATCTCGTCGCCCGCATCCAGTCCCGCCTCGTACGCCGGAGTGCCGCGGGGAACCTCCGCGATCGCCAGGCGCCCGTCTTCCACCTTGGTCTCCGCCCCCAGCCAGGCGTGCCCGCCCGGCGATTCCACCGCGAACCGCAGCCCGAACCAATCCAGCGCTTCGCCGTAATCCAGCTCGGCGGTCGAGTCGAATACCTTGCCGAACCACGCGCGGAGATCGATTCCGGCCACCTCGCTCGCCGCCGCGCGGAAATCCTCCGGCGTGTATCCGCGCTCGACCGGATTGCGCGCCAGCGCCAGCCGCATGACATCGTCCAACGACTTACCTCCCCTCGTAGCCGCGCGTACGTGCGCATCCAGGAGAAAGGCAACCACCGCACCCTTCGTGTAATAACTGATCGCCGTGTTCACCGAGTTCTCGTCCGGCCGGTAGAACTTGATCCAGGTGTCGAACGACGACATGGAAAGCGACTGCACCAGCCGCCCGGGAGTCGTTTGTAGCTCGCGGATCATGCGCGAAAGGTTCGCCAGCAGCTCCTCATCCGTCGCCAGACCCGCGCGCCGCACCATCAGCGGACCGTAATAACTCGTGAAGCCCTCCGCAATCCCCAGGCTCTTCGTGTAAGGCTCGGTTTCGTACTCGCCGGGCGTCAGCTCCGCCGGACGCAGCCGCTTCACGTTCCAGGTGTGAAAAAACTCGTGACTGGCCATGTCCAGCCAGCGCCCGCGGTTCGCCGCCGCCGCGCCCCGCCCCTCGGACATCAGCGCCGTCGAATTGCTGTGCTCCATGCCGCCGCCCGCGCCGGTCAGCAGGTTCAGGAAGTAATACTGTTCATAAGGCAGACCGCCCCACAGGCGCGCGTCCTCCCGCACGATCCGCGCCAGGTCTTCCGCCGCGCGATCGCCGTCGAACCAGCCTCCCTCGCCGACATCGACCAGATAGTGCCGCTTGCCCTCCGCGGTGAACTCGTGCACCGCCGGATTGCCGGCCACCACCGGCGAATCCACCAGCGCCTCGTAGTCCGGCGCTTCATAACGGTTGGCGCTCCCCGGCACGGACCGCATCCCCGTCACACTCGTCTTCCAGCCGGGCGGCAAAACCAGTTGCACATCGTGCGGCCGCGAGCCCGGCTCGGCCAGCGTCAGGAATGTCGGCGCACCGTTCAGCAGCGCGAACTCATCGTCCACCCAATTGTCCTGCACCGACATCACGTGGCAGTAAACCCGGTAAGCAACCACTACCGGATCGGCGCCGCCGGTCTCGATCCGCCAACGGTTCTTGCGGGATTTCTCGATCGCCAGCGGCCTGCCATCCACCGTGCGCGCCGCCACCGCCTCCACGTTCTTGGCGTACTCCCGGATCACGTACTGCGTCCACACGGCCATCATCAGCTCTACTTGCGGCCGGCCGCCGGTGGGCACCCGCGCCTCCACTTCGACATAATGTGTCTGCGGCGCTCGAATGCGGACGGTATACCGGATCGGAACCGGCGCTTGCGCCGCGCCCGCCACCAACGCCGCGCCGTATGCCAAACACCACAGAAAGACGCGCATGCTGTCAAGTAATAGCAGATTCAGAAACGGGCCGTAGACCGGCTGGTACCTCGCCACGGTCCCGCACACTCTTCCAAATCGTTCTAAAATCCTTGAAGGGTTCCCCAATCGGATCGCCTATCTTACTCGGAGGAGTCAGAGTCAAATGAGCGAACATATGAGAAGACTGTCCGCCGCGCCGGCGGCCATCGGAGTGATCTTGCTGATCCTTGCAACCCCCGGGATGGCCCAGTACCGGCCAGCCAAGACCACCATCATCACCCCCGATTCCAGCATCGAGAGGCCTGAGGATGTTGGCGTCCGCGCGCACACCCATGTCCTGGTCGTGATTCCCGCCGGCGGGCTGCCGTCGGCCGCCGTCAACCGGCCCGGCGCCGCCAACACGCCCGGCGGATTCTTCGAGACGCCGGCGTCGCTCGCCTGTGTCTACAAGCTGGTCACCGCCACCGCCGGCTGCAATCCCACGGTCGCAACCGCTATCCCCAAAGGCGGCGTGGGCGCCATTGCCCTCGTCGACGCTTATGACGATCCCAATGCGGCCAGCGACCTGGCGGCCTTCTCCACCGAGTTCGGCCTCCCCCAGGCAAACTTCCACGTGGTCTACGCGGCCCCCGGCAGTTCCACTGCTACCAATACTCCGCCGCCGCAGGACCCCAGCGGCGGCTGGGAGTTTGAGGAATCCGTCGATATCGAGATGGCCCACGCCATGGCGCCCAAAGCCAAAATCTACCTGGTGGAAGCGAACTCCAGCGGCTCGGGAGATCTGCTGCCCGCCATTACCCTGGCCAGCAATCTGGTGGTCGCCGCCGGCGGCGGCGAAGTCAGCATGAGCTGGGGCTTCGGCGACTTCGCCGGTGAGAATGGCTATGACGGCTACTTTACGACTCCCGGCGTCGTGTACTTCTCGTCCTCCGGCGATTCGGCCGGTATCAGTTATCCGTGTACTTCGGTCAACGTGGTCTGCGTGGGCGGCACCACCATCAGCCGCAACGCCACCACCGGCAACTTCGAACAGGAGAGCGCGTGGTACAACACCGGCGGCGGTCCAACTCCGAATGAACCGCGCCCCAGTTACCAGGATTCCATCTCGAGCATCGTAGGATCGCAGCGCGGCACGCCGGATATTGCCTTTGTGGCGGATGGCCGCACGCCCGTCTGGATCTACGATACGATCCCGATCGGCGGCTCCGCCGGGACTTGGTGGCTGGGCAGCGGCACCAGCGTCTCCGCGCCCGCCATCGCCGGTATCGTCAATCTCGCCGGCCACCTCTATACTTCGAGCAACGCCGAGCTCACCGAAATCTACAGCCAGATCGGGGTGACCAGCGACTTCCACGACATTACTTCGGGTAACTGCGGCGACTACGCCGGCTACCTGGCCGTGAAAGGCTGGGACTTCTGCACGGGCGTCGGCAGCAACGTCGGCCGGACCGGAAAGTAACGCGGCGCCCGTGGCGCAAGCTTGAACTTGCCGCGGCGAGCTTCAGTTCGCCGGATTCCGCCGTCGTCGGCGAACGCTCCCCTTTCGCTAAGATCGAAGAGTGGATCAGTTCGCCTTCGACTTCGCCCCCGCCCGCCGGGTCTACTCCGTCAGCGAGCTGAACTCCGCCATCCGCGCAACGCTCGAGCACGGCTTCCCGGACGTATGGGTTGCCGGCGAAATCTCCGGCGTCAAGCTGGCCGCCAGCGGGCACTACTACTTCACCCTGAAAGAGCGCGAAGCGCAGGTGCGCGCGGTGGCCTTCCGCTCCGCGCACCGCTATTGGAAGTTCCGTCCGCAGGATGGCCTCGCCGTCCTCGCCCGCGGACGCATCGACGTCTTCGAAGCCCGCGGCGAGTACCAGCTCATCGTGGAACTGCTGGAGCCCCAGGGCCACGGCGCCCTCCAACTCGCCTTCGAGCAACTCAAGAAAAAACTGGCGGCCGAGGGCCTGTTCGAGCCCACCCGCAAGCGCCTCCTGCCGCGCTATCCACGCCGCATCGGCATCGTCACTTCGCCGCGCGGCGCGGTGATTTCGGACATGGTCCAAATCCTGTCGCGCCGATTTCCAGGCCTGCACATCCGCCTCTTCCCCGCCCTGGTCCAGGGTGAGGGCTCGGTGGAAGAGATCTGCCGCGGCCTCGACTATTTCAGCCGTAGCGGCTGGCCCGAATTGGTGATTCTGGCGCGCGGCGGCGGCTCGCTCGAAGACCTCTGGACCTTCAACGAAGAAGCCGTCGCCCGGGCCATCGCCCGCTCCACCGTGCCCGTGGTCTCCGCAGTGGGCCATGAAACCGATGTGACCATCGCCGATTTCGTGGCCGACCTGCGCGCCCCCACCCCCTCCGCCGCCGCCGAAATGATCGTATGCACCCGCCAGGAATTGCTGGATCGCATTGAAGGCCGCCGCCAAAAACTCCTGCACGCCGCGCGTTACCAGCTCGGGGCGCTCACAAGGCGCTGGCAGGAGCAGGCCATCGACCGGCCGCTGGGGCTTCTCCACAGGGCGATCGGGCGGCAGGCGCAGCGCGTGGATGAACTGGAGTTCCGCCTCCGCGACCGCCTCCGCACCCTGCTCGAACTCCGCGCCCGCGCGCAGCGCTCCCTCGCCGAGCGCCTCCGTTATTTCGACTTGCGCCCCAGGTTTGCCGCCGACCGCCGCCGCCTCGAAGCCGCCCACGCCGCCGCCGCCCAATCCGTGCGCTGGCAACTCGCCCGCCGCCACAACGCCGTCGCCCAGTGCGCCGCCAAGCTCTCCCAATTGAGCCCCCTACGCATCCTGGAGCGCGGTTATGCTATTGTAACGAACGAATCCGGCGTCATCGTGAAGGAGAGTACCGCCGCGCCGGAGGGCGCCGCGATCCGCGTGCGGCTCGCCAAAGGCCGGCTGGATGCGAACGTAACCAGGAGCGGCTGAGCCGTGGGACGGGCTCGCCTGTCGACCCCGGCCGACGCCCGGGTTTTCCCGGCCCTCTGAGCCGGTGGGCGCCTGCCGCACACCGGTTTAGCGCCCCGAAGTTCCGCCTCAACTTGCGGAATCAAGTGATGGCGGCTAGAATCAGGAGTTTCGAACAGATCCAGGAGGAATCATGGCATCAATCGCCGAGCGGGTGAAGCAGATAATCGTCGAGCAATTGGGCGTGGACGAGAGCCAGGTGGATGACAACGCGTCGTTCGTGGACGACCTGGGCGCCGATTCGCTCGACATCGTTGAGCTGGTCATGGCCTTTGAAGAAGCCTTCGAATTGGAGATTCCCGACGAGGACGCCGAAAAGATCACTACCGTCAAGGACGCCATCTCATACATCGAGAATAAGACGGGGAAGAAGTAGCCGCCCGGCCGTTTTTCCAGGAGTATTTGCGTGTCACGCAGAGTCGTCGTAACCGGTGTCGGCCTGCTGTCTTCGGTGGGCGTCGGGACGGAAGCAACCTGGCAGGGCGTATTGGCCGGCAGGAGCGGCATTGGACGCATCACGGCCTTTGACGCCGCGTTGTTTTCTTGCCAGATCGCCGGCGAAGTACAGGCCTTCGATCCCGCCCAGTACATCGAAAAAAAAGAAATCAAGAAGATGGGGCGCTTCATCCAGTTCGCCATCGCCGCGGCGGATTGCGCCCTCAGCTCCGCGGGATTGCGCGTGGAGCCGGAACAAGCCGAGCGGGTCGGCGTCTATATCGGCAGCGGGATCGGCGGATTCGAGGTGATCGAGAGGGAACACCAAACCCTGCTCGAACACGGCCCCCGCCGCATCTCCCCGTTTTTCATTCCGGCGACCATCGTGAACCTGGCTTCCGGCTATGTTTCCATTCGCAGCGGAGCCAAGGGGCCCAACTCGGCTACGGCTACCGCCTGCACCACCAGCGCCCACTCCATCGGCGATTCCTTCAAAATCATCCAGCGCGGCGACGCCGACGTGATGATCTGCGGCGGTACGGAAGCCTGCATTACGCCGATGGGGATTGGCGGGTTCGCCGCGATGCGCGCGCTCTCCACGCGCAACGCCGAGCCGCAGCGCGCCTCCCGGCCCTTCGACCGCGATCGCGACGGCTTCGTGGTCGGGGAAGGCTCCGGCATCCTGGTCCTGGAAGAATTGGAAACCGCGCGCCGGCGCGGCGCCCGCATCCTCGCCGAAATTGTGGGCTATGGCATGAGCGCCGATGCGTTTCATGTGACGGCGCCGCCGCCGGATGGCCATGGCGCGGTCCGCGTCATGCAGATTGCGATGAAGGACGCCGGCATCGCCGGTCATCAGATCGCGTACATCAATGCGCATGGAACTTCCACCGATGTCGGCGACCGCGCCGAGACCGCGGCCATCAAGCAATGCTTCGGAGACCACGCGCGCAAGCTCGCCGTCAGCTCCACCAAGTCCATGACCGGACATCTCCTGGGCGGCGCCGGGGGTCTCGAAGCCGGCCTCACTGTGCTCGCCATCCGCGACCAGGTGGCCCCGCCCACCATCAACTACGAAACTCCCGATCCGGACTGCGATCTGGACTACGTGCCCAACCAGGCGCGCCCCATGCGGATCGATTATGCCTTGTCGAACTCCTTCGGCTTCGGAGGCACCAACGGCGCGCTGATTTTTAAACGTTACACCGAGTAGACGTGCAGAGCCGCGACCGTCAGGGAGCGGTTTTCACAGGTAATTCATGAAAATCATCGTTTGTATCAAGCAAGTCCCGGCCCGCGATTCGCAATTGCGCGTCGCGCCATCGGGCGCCTGGATTCAGGATGCCGATCTCAGCTACGAGATCAACGAGCCCGATGCCTACGCCTTGGAAGAAGGCCTCCAATTGAAGGAAAAGCACGGGGGCGAAGTGGTGGTGCTGTGCGCCGGACCCGGCCGCGCCGCGCAAACCATTCGCGAAGCCCTCGCCAAAGGCGCCGATCGCGCCATCCACATCGAGGAAGAATTGGGCGCCTTCGACCCGCTCGGCGCAGCCCGCTTGCTCGCCGCGGCTCTGGCGCCCGAAAAGCCCGACCTGGTGCTGACCGGCTTGCAATCCGACGACCTGGGTTACGGCCAGACCGGCGTGATCCTGGCCGAGGTGATGGGCCTGCCGCACGGCACCATCATCATGCAGGTCGAGAAGCAGGACGGCTCCATCCGTGTCAAGCGCGAACTGGAGGATGGCTGGTTCCAACATGTGGAAATGCCGCTCCCGGCCTTGCTGACGATTCAGTCCGGCATCAATAAACTGAGGTATGCCACCCTGATGGGCATCAAGAAGGCCAAGGGTAAGGAGATCCGCCGCATGACTGCCGCCGATTTGGGCGGCAGCCCGGGCGCCGCTTGCATCCAGCTCTCGCGCGTGTATGCGCCGTCGCGTAGTAAGCAAACGCAACTGTTCGAAGGGCCCCCGAAGGAAGCGGCGGCCAAACTCGTGGAGAAACTCAAATTCGAGGCACGCGTCATATGAGCATCCTGGTAGTGATGGAACAACGCGCGATCGCGGGCCCGCCCGCCTGGAATCGCATGTCGTGGGAGACGCTGGCCGCCGGCCAGCAGCTCGCGCGCGAGCTCGGACAGCCTGTTTCGGCGGCCGTGCTGGGGCAGGGCATCGAAGGACTCGCCGCGGAGCTTGCCGAGAAAGGGCTCGACCGTGTCTATGCCGTCGAGCACGACTTACTCAAAGACTATACGCCGGATACTTACACCGCTGCTTTGCGCCAGTTAGTCGAGCACGCTCACGCGAGTGTCGTGATCTTCCCGCATACTTACCAGGTGCGGGATTTTCTGCCTAAGCTGGCAACCTCGCTGGGACGCGTGGCTGTGAGTGACGTGGTCGCCCATCGCATCGAAGACGGAAAGCTGGTCCTGGTGCGCCAGCTCTTTCAGGGCAAGCTGAACGTGGACGTGCGCTTCGCCGGCGATCCGCCGTACTTCGCTTCGCTGCAAGCGGGCGCCTATCGCGCGGATCAGATCGCGGCCGGATCTGCGGCCGTCGAAAAGTTTGCGCCGCAGCTCACCGCCAGCCGCATCAAGCCGCTCGAAATGTTCCGCGAAGCGGCGCGCGCGGTGGACCTGACCGCCGCCGAGATCATCGTCTCGGTCGGCCGCGGCATCAAGGAAGCCGACAATATCCCGATTGTCCAGAAGCTGGCCGACGCGTTAGGCGCCGAGCTCGCCGCATCGCGGCCCATCTGCGATTCCGGCTGGCTCCCCATGGAACGCCAGGTGGGCAGCTCGGGCCAAACCGTCGCCCCCAAAATGTACCTGGCCGTCGGCATCTCCGGCGCGATTCAGCACCTGGTTGGGATGAAGGGTTCCAAAACCATCGTGGCCATCAACAAGGATGCTAACGCGCCGATCTTCGAAGTCGCCGACTACGGCATCGTGGGCGATCTGTTCCAGGTGGTGCCCGCGTTGGTGGAGGAGATCA
>Ga0335079_10002856_pt1 | contig 19902 bp, 17 predicted proteins | sample Lox_Sample_33_FD_206719 | JGI IMG/M metagenome (GOLD analysis project Ga0335079, IMG submission 206719) | Soil microbial communities from Loxahatchee National Wildlife Refuge, Florida, United States - Lox_Sample_3.3 | ecosystem: Environmental > Terrestrial > Soil > Wetlands | place: USA... | reverse complement strand
GGCGGGATGCATCCCGCCCCTACAATGCATATCATCCATGAAATTCAACCCCGACATTCACCACCGACGTTCCGTTCGATTAAAGGGATTCGATTACGCCCGGCCAGGCGCGTATTTTGTGACGATATGCACGTACAAGAAAGAAATGTATTTTGAGGATTCACGATTAGCGCAAATTGCCCGGCTGGTTTGGGACACGATTCCTGACCACCATCCTATCGTTCGGATAGATGAATTTGTGGTAATGCCAAACCATGTCCACGGGATAATATGGTTGTCCGATGGACGTAGGGGCAGGATCTATCCTGCCCAAATAACACCAACAGGCCAGGACCCCGTGTATGACGCAGTGAACCTGGGCGGGACGCATCCCGCCCCTACAAAAATTAAACGGACATCCCTACCTGTGGTCGTTCAGAATTTCAAGGCGGAAGTAACACGGCAGATAAGAAACAGAACACGGACATACTTTGCCTGGCAACGCAACTACCACGAGCATGTTGTCCGTACCGAGGACGAATTAAATCGAATACGACAGTATATCCGTGACAATCCATTGAACTGGGAAACAGACGAGGAAAATCCGAACAGTAAAACAGACGTGTAAGGGCCATTCATGAATTGCCCCTACCATCAATGTTTACGTAGGGGCGCCATGCATGGCGCCCTAAAAACCGGGTGGAATGCATCCCGCCCCTACCTATGCAGGACCGGGTTTGTCTGGCTTCGCCGGGCCGGCGGCCTGCCCGTCCGACAGGCGGGCCTTCTCGACCGCCAGTCGGTAGAGCTTCTCGTATTCCCGGGCCGAGCGGTCCCAGGAGAAGTCGGCCGCCATTCCGGCCCGCATCATCCGGTACCAGAGATCCTTTTCCCGGAACAGTTTGAGGGCCAGCCGCACCGTGGTGAGGAGCGCGTGCGAATTCGCCGCCTCGAACACGAACCCGTCCGCCTTTCCCTCCGATAGGTTCGACGGCGTCGCGTCGACGACGGTGTCGGCCAGACCGCCGGTCTTCCGCACCAGGGGAACCGTGCCGTACCGCAGGCTGTACATCTGGTTCAGCCCGCAGGGTTCATACCGGGAGGGCATGAGAAACAGGTCCGACCCGGCCTCGATCCGGTGGGCCAGGGGCTCGTCAAAAGCAAGATGCACCGATAGCTTTTCGGGATGCCGGCGCATCGCCTGCTTGAGCGCCTGCTGAATCTCCGGCTCGCCGGAACCGAGGACGACGAGCTGGAGATTGATCTGCATCAATTCCTCCAGCACCTCGAGCACCAGGTCCATTCCCTTCTGAGACGCGAGACGGGTGATCATCCCGATCAGCGGAACGTCCTTCACGGGCAGACGACATTCCTTTTGCAGCGCTTCCTTGCAGATCCGTTTCCCCTTCAGGTTCCGGACGTCGTAGGTTTGAGGGAGATGCGCGTCATGGCTCGGATCCCATTCCCGGTCATCCACGCCGTTGACGATTCCGAAGAGGTCCGACCGGCGGCCCTGGAGCACCCCTTCCAGACCGCAGCCGAACTCGGGCGTCTGGATTTCCCGGCTGTAGGTGGGGCTGACCGTGTTGAGGACGTCGGCAAACAACAGCCCCGCCTTCATCGGGTTCACCTGGCCGTAGAACTCCAGCGTGTCGGGCGTGAAATATTTGGCGGGAAGGCCCAGCCGGCCGAACTCGCCGCCGGGAGACAGCCCCTGGTAGCCGAGGTTGTGGATCGTGAACAGCGCGCCGGTTTTCCGGTAAAGCGGATCGGAGAGATAAAAGACGCGCCGGTAGACGAAGAGCAGCGCCGTCTGCCAGTCGTTGCCGTGCAGAACGTCGGGCGGCCAGTTCAGCCGCTTCGGGACTTCCAGCACGGCCCGGCCAAAGGCCGCGAAGCGTTCCAAATTGTCGGGATAGTCCTTCCCCTTTTCCTGGTACAGCCCCGCTCGTCCGAACAGACCCTCGTGCGATAGGAACAAAACCTCGACGGGGTTCTCGGGCAAACCGGCGGCCCAAAGCATGAAGGGATAGTCCTTCCCCGCCAGCCGGACCGTGAACCCGCCGCGGGATCGAAGTTCCCACCGTTTTTCATCCACCGAGGCATAACGGGGCATGACGACCTTGACCTCGTGCCCCGACCGGGCCAGCGCCGCCGGAAGCGCGCCGGCCACGTCGGCCAGGCCGCCGGTCTTGGCAAAGGGGACGACCTCCGATGCGGCATAGAGGATCCGCACTATTCCTCCAAGTCCAGTTCCCGAAGGAATTTCGCGGCCTCTTCCGGCGGGGTCGGGTTGATGTAGAAACCCGTCCCCCGCTCGAAGCCCGCCAGGTGAGTCAAGCGGGGCATGATCTCCATGTGCCAGTGATAGTAATCCTCGTCGTGATACGATTGATTGAACGGCGCGCTGTGAATGATGAAATTGTACGGAGGCGTGTTCAGGGCCTTGTTCTGACGCTTCAAGGCATCGCCCAGGATCCGTGAGAGCGCTTCGAAATCGTTCTTCTGTGGATCCTCAAAATACGGGTTGTGGATTTTGGGCAGGATCCAGTTCTCGAAAGGAAAGCGGGCGGCGTACGGAGCGATGCAGACATATTGGTCGTTCTCGCTGACCAGACGGACCTTGGAAGCCAGCTCCTGCCGGATGATGTCGCAAAAGATGCAGCGCTCCTTGAAGTCGTAGTACTCCTTCGCCCCCCGCAGCTCTTCGATCACGTTTCGGGGAACGATGGGCAGCGCGATGAGCTGGGAATGGCTGTGCTCGACGCTGGCCCCGGCCGATTCGCCGTAGTTCTTGAACAGCAGGATGAACCGGAACCGCTTGTCCCGCTTTAAGTCCAGGGTCCGGTCGCGAAAGCTCCAGAGGACGTCCTCGACCTGCTTGGCCGTCAGGGTGGCCAGGGTCTGTTTGTGATCCGGGGACTCGATGATCACCTCGTGCGCCCCCACCCCGTTCATCTTGTCGTAAATCCCTTCGCCCTCACGATTCAGTCCGCCTTCGATGCGAAGGGCCGGAAACTTGTTCGGAATGACCCGGACCCTCCATCCGGGACTGTTCGGCTTCGAGCCCTCCGGGCGGTAGGCCAGGATCTCGGGAGGCGTCTTGTCCTCGTTGCCGGAACAGAAGGCGCAGAAGCGGGGCTCGACTCCCGCCGCGGGGGCCGCGGGGCGATAGTCGTTGGATCGTTTGCCGCGTTCGGTGGCGATGATCACCCACCGGCCGACAATCGGGTCTTTTCTCAGTTCAGGCATGTCGGTGAACTCCTTGGGTTTGCGTCCCGGTCTTTCATGATGGACGACGCGGGTCGGGACTCTCCCGACCGTCGACGACTTCGTTCATCGGTCGACGATCTCCAACTGGATGCGCCCTGTCCGACCGTCCCGCAACAGAGCCGAAAGCGGCCAGAATCCGACGACGCAGGAGCCCTGGTAGTTGGATTCCATCCCCTCCTCCGACTGCGAGATCGTCTCGACCGGAAACCGCCACACACGCGCCGCCGGCGTGAACCCGAGCCGGATCTCGATCCCCTGCCATTCATCCACCAGGTGGACCTCCGACACCTCCTCGACGACGCCCGCGCTGCGAAGTTGCGTCTCCTCCACGATCTTTCCGGGAAAGCGGTAATACCGCTTCGGATCGGACCCGGCCAGCAGCGTCAGGTTCAGCTCGACGCCCCAAAAGAAATCACCGGGAGGAACATGGATTGTAGGGGCGGCCCCCCGTGGCCGCCCGGATGATCTTGGATCGTGAAAACCATAGTTCACCTCAAGCCGGGCCTCGGACGCCCAAAGCGTGTACTCTTTTCGGACGGCCAGGGACAGATCGCCCGCCGTCCCGTCGCGGTGGAACGAGACAAGCGCCTTCTCTTCGTCGGCCTCCGTGCGGACCGTGTCATAGGGCTGATCCGAAAACCCGCCGAGATCCTCGTATTGGGAGGCTTCAAAGCGGGCCGGCGTCGTGTCGGACCGGATGAGATGGTCGCGGAAGGACCATCGGGGATAGCGATCATACACCGGCTTCCGGTTCGCGGCCGAGGCTTTCACGACGGCGAGATCGTGGATGGACGGGATGCCGTCGGCCGACGGGGCGGCGGCCCCGGCCGGCGTCTTCAGTTTTTGGTGATAGGCCTCCGGCCGGCGCATGGGCAGATGCGTCAGGCAGACGGCCTTCGGGCGGTAATCGATCTCGATCGCCGTGGCGCCGTCCGCGGGCTTGAGATAAAGATTCATCCGGGATGTTTCCGCCAGGATCTCCGGATGTCCGTCCCGGTCCAGGTCCGTCTCGGTCAGACGGACGCGCGTCGCGCCCGGACGCGCGTCGAGGAGGTTCTCGGCCCGGATCAGGTGCTGATGGACGGCATGGCGCAGGTAATTCAAATAATACCCGCCGAAGAGACCGTGCCAGTAGGCGTCGTTTCCCTGCGCCCGGTAGAGTTCGCCCCGGGCCTCGGCCAGGCGTTTCGGCTCGGGCCGGCCCGGGGTCTCCTTGGAAAAAATCCGGTCGCTCACGTACTGGGCCTTCTTGTGCATCAAATTGATTTCGGGATATTTCACGAGGAAATAATTCCAGAAGCCGCCGCGCAGGAAACCCCGGGCCGCCTCGCCCAGGCCCGCGGCCTCCAGCCGCCGGACAAGGTCCTCCCGTTCCAGGATCGCCTCGGCGGGCAGGGCCCATTCCATCATCTCTTCGTAGGACGCGGTGGGCAGATAGATCCGTCCGGTCGGCGGGTTCCGGCCCAGGTAGTCGCCGAAGGTCGTCGTCGTGATCCAGCCTTGGTTTTGTTCCAGAAGGCCGAAGAAGCGCTTGAGCCAGCCCTGATCGTACACCCAGCGATAGGTCCCCGGCCAGAGGCCGAACTTCTCGCCGTCGTCGGCGTACGTGATCCCGACCGGGCCCCGCCGGCTCAATTGATCCAGATAATCGATCGTCTCCTCCGGCGGACGGAAGGGGATGAGATAGCGCAGCCGCTTGCTGATCGGGAAGATGGAAAGCGGGGTCCCCTCGCGCTCGGTCAGATAATACCCGTGCAGGCTTTCGGGCTTGAGACCGACCGACTGAAAATGGGTGTCGTCCACCAGGGTGTAGGCCACGCCGCTCGCGCCCAGCAGACCGGGAAGCGACGGCTCCCAGACCCGCTCGGTCAGCCAGAGCCCCCGGGCGTCGGCCCCCAGGCGCCGCTTCAGGTAACGGGTCAACATCGCGATCTGTCCCGCCGCGTCCCGGGCCGGGATCGCGGCCAGGATGGGCTCGTAGTATCCGCCGGTCAGGAGCTCCACCCGGCCCTCCTCCACCCGCTTTCGGAGCGCGTCGAGAAATGCAGGCTCGTGCCGCTCCATCCAGTCCAGCAAGGGCCCGCTGAAATGCAGCGAGATCCGGAGGGACGGATGCTCGTCCAGCCGGTCCATGAACGGCCGGTAGCACCGGTCGTGGGCCTCCCGGAACACCTGCTCGAAGTTTCCCACCGGCTGGTGATTGTGCATCCCGAGCAGCAGGGTGATCCGTTTCATCAAACGCTCCACATCACCTGTTCAAAATCCTGGTCGGGCACGTCCAGCGTGAGGTACCCGTTGGGGGGATAGGTCTCGACCACGTTCCCCTGTTCCCTTATCTCGACAATAAAATGATACCGTTTCCCGGGCTTCCAGCCGAGCAAAGCGAAGGGCACGGCCAGTTCGATGATGGGCCCCATCATCAGGGTCGTCACCTCTCCCAGCGGCTCGTAGCGAATTCCGTCGGCGCTTCGGAGCACGGCGAACCGCGGGCGGTCGGAAAAAACGCAGGGGACGATCCATTTAAACTCCTCCGGTCCGTCGAAGAAATGGACCTGGATCTCGCACGGCTTCCGCTGCTCCGGTCCCCAGCCTTCCGCCGGATCGATGCGCAGATAGCACTGCGTCAGATCGAACCCGTAGCGGATCGCCGAAACCAGGCGCTCCGGCCCGAACCGCATGCCGGGCCGCGTCGCGTCGTAGTAACCCGCCCCTTCCCATTCAAAATAGGTGGTGCGTTTTCCGTCCAGGGTCGGATGGATGAAATTCACCGGCCCGGTCGCGTGTTTGGCCGGATGGAGGTGGAGGATGGACCGGGACAGGTATTCCGGAACCTCCTGGCCCAGATGCCGGAAGGCCCCGGCGAGGTGACTGCGGAACAGCCGGTCGAACTCGTCGTCGTGCGCGCTCGCGAAGTCGTCCCCGTACCACCAGAACCAGTCGCTGCCCTCCGCCGCGTAGATCGCCTCCCGCGCCGCCTCGCGACGCGCCGCCGGAACGGCGGCGTCGTTCAGGAGGGGTTCGAGCGCACGGCGCGCGCGGCTCAGGTAGTCCCAGGCCTGGTTCTCCTCTTCGGATCCGATCCAGATGTCGAAATCATGATGGATCCACGAACCGGAATAGAGCCGGCCGATCCGCCGCGTCGGCGGCCGGGATTCGATCGCGTCCGTGAGGCGGACCGTCCGGAAACGGTCGGACCCGGACAGGCGCCCGTACAGCTCGTTCAAAAAATATTTTCCGCTTTCGGGATAGTTCTCCCAGGGATTTTCGCCGTCCAGAATGATCGTCACCAGGGCGCCGGCGGCCTGGTCGGCCGTCGCGTCCTTGATGGCCTGAAACCGCCTGAAAAAGTCGTCGACCGCCGCGCGGGGGTCCATGCCCCCCATCGTAAAGCCGATCAGATTGGACAGATCCTTGTCCCGGAACACGATCGCCAGTTCCCGGCCGCCGGACTCCGCAAGGTAAGGCCGGTAGAGCGCCTCGGCCCGGTCCCGGGTCGGCATCGACTGCAGCAGAACTTCCTCGTCCGTCGCCATCCAGCGGAGGCCGGCCTCGGCCAGCAGCGGGATGATCTCCGGACAGACCGACCCTTCCGACGGCCAGCAGCCCTGCGGCCTCCGTCCGATCCGGCGGGCGTGAAACTCCACCGCCCGCCGGATCTGCTCCCGGGCGTCGTCGGGCGCCTGGAAACGCTCCGGCAGCGTCGCCTGCGGCATGCACCGCCGGGCGATATCGGTGTCGTAGAGCAGCGGAAGGATGGGATGGTAGAACGGACTGGTGGTCAATTCGATCTGACCGGCGGCTTCCAGGTCGCGGTATAGCGGAACGACGCGACGCAGCACGTCCTGCTGGCACCGGATCACCTCGGCCTTATCCTCTTCCGTAAAGTCCCTGCCCTTGCGCCGGAGTTCCTTTAGAACCGGCGATCCCTCGACGGCCTTGAACCCGAACCAGGCCAGGTTGAAGAGCACCTGGAGGTCCCGGTAATCCTTCGGTTTGAACGGCGCGGCGGCGTTCCGACGGTCGTCGTCCCAGTGCCATCCGCGCCGGCCGAGCAACTCGTAATACCGCGGCCAGGGTTTCACCATCGTTTCCCAGTTCGCCATGAAGAAGTAGCGCAGAAGAAAGCGCTGCTCGTCCGGCTCCAGCTCCGTCGCCGGCTTGAGCGTCCGCTCCAGAAACAGGTCCTTGGCCCTTCCTTCCTCGTATTCCTCCAGCTGAAGGAGCAACGACGGGACCAGGTTCACGGAGATTCGGATTTCCGGAAAATCCTTCAACACGGCCGCCATGTCGTGGTAGGCCTTGACGGCGTGCAGCCGGACCCAGGGGAGGGTGTATTCTCCGGTCTGCGGGTCCTTGTAAAAGGGCTGGTGGTGATGCCAGAGAAAGGCGATCCTAAGCGGTTCCATTCTCGTCTTCCGATTAGATTATGATCTTAGCATAAACAGGCGGATACTGGGAAGGCGGAGGGTTTAATACTGGATCAGGGATAGAATGTCGTGCGCCTTGAACTTGTCGCGGCCCTTCAACCCGACGAGCTCCACCAGAAAGGCCAGGCCGCAGATCTCGCCGCCCAGCTGCCGGACCAGGTCGACCGCCGCCGCCATCGTGCCGCCCGTCGCCAGAAGGTCGTCCACGAGCAGTACGCGCTCGCCCCGCGCAATCGCGTCCCGGTGCACGGCGATCGTGTTGCGGCCGTACTCCAGGGAATAGGTCGATTCGTACACGTCCGCCGGCAATTTTCCCGGTTTGCGGATCGGCACGAACCCCGCCCCGAGCTGGTGCGCCAGCGGCGCGCCGAAGATGAACCCGCGGGCCTCGATCGCGGCCACTTTCCGGACGCCGGCGCTTCGGTAGGACTCGGCCAGCGCCTCCAGAATCGTGGAGAAGGCCTTCGGGTCCTTAAGCAGGGTCGTGATGTCGTAGAAGAGAATCCCCTTCTTGGGAAAGTCCGGAATCTCGCGAATCGACGATTTCAGCGCGTTGAGCTTCCCGTCGCGCCGGGGGGACGCCGGCACCATCAGAGGATCTCCTCCGGTTTGATCGTCTTCTGGTCGATGATCGCGCGAAGCTTGGTGATGGCCGAATGCTCGATCTGCCGCACGCGTTCCCGCGTCAGGCCGAAAATATTCCCGATCTCCTCCAGGGTGTGCGACATCTCGCCGGCCAGGCCGAAGCGCAAGGTGACCACTTTGCGCTCGTTGTCCTTGAGCGTCCCGAGCCATTTCTCGATCTCCTCACGGTTGCGGATGCCGATGGCCATGATCGACGGCGGGATCTGCGACCGGTCCTCGATGACATCCTTGAGCGAGGTGTCTTCCCGGCCCCCGATCGGGCTGTCCAGCGAATAGGTCTTCCGGATGAGCTGCTGGATTTCGATAATTTCATCCTCCTTGACTTTCATCCGGCGGGCCACTTCCTTCGCGGAGGGCACGTGATTCATCTCCTGCATCAATTGCTCCGAGACGGCCATGTAGTGGTTCAGCTTCTCGACCACGTGCACCGGGAGACGGATCATCTTGCTCTGATTGATGATCGCCCGTTCGATGGCCTGCCGGATCCACCAGGAGGCGTAGGTGCTGAATTTAAAGCCCCGCTTGTAATCGAATTTCTCGACGGCCCGGATCAGCCCGATGTTGCCCTCCTCGATGATGTCCGAGAAGGGCAGCCCGCGGTTGATGTAGCGCTTGCCCATGCTGACCACCAGCCGGAGGTTGGACTCGATCATCTGCTGGCGGGCGGACTCGTCGCCCTGCTCCTGTATCCGCTTTCCGAGGTCCTGTTCCTGCTCAAAGGTCAGGAGGACCGATTTGCGGATCTCCTTCAGGTAGCTTTTGATGGCGTCCATCGTCTCGGCCGGCTCGGGCTCGGCTTCGAGCTTCTCCTCCGCCTCCTCCAAAGCGGCCTCGCCCGGCTCGGCCTCTTCGTCCAGGGAACCGGGCTTTTCGTGGTCGTCGGAATAACTGGTCATGGCGGGAACCCCTCGGCGAAAGCGTGCTGCAAAGCGGCGATGGAAAAACCGCTACGAATGATACCGGATCGAAAAATCTTTGAAGCTTTTCTCGGCCGCTTTCCAGCGGACCTGGACATCCTCGACCCTGGCGCGCGGCGGTCCGCTCCGGAGCTGATCGATCAGGATCTCGATCACCGCCCGATCGCCCTCCGCAAGCACCTCGACGCGGCCGTCCGGAAGATTGCGGCAGAAACCGGTCAGGCCCAGGCGAAGCGCCGCTTCCTGTGTGAACGCCCGGTAATATACACCTTGCACAAGACCGCTGACAAGTATCTCGGCACTCATGGACATTGAGAATGATAAAAATGGCCGGGACCAAATCCGCGCCGATGGATTCGATCCGTAACAAATATGGTCGGGGCGCGCGGATTTGAACCGCGGACATCCAGCTCCCGAAGCTGGCGCGCTACCGGGCTGCGCTACGCCCCGAAATAAACCGGTGACTTGATGAGAGTGGTTTGATGCCGGTGAACGAAACCGCTTCCTGAGGATTCACTTTCATCCAGCACCCGGCATCCCGCATTTGAATCCATGCGCCTCGGCCACGCCCGGATGCGTGACCTTTCCTTTATAAATGTTGACGCCCTTGGCCAAGGCCGCATCGCGCCGGCAGGCTTCCGACACGCCCCGCCCTGCAAGCTCCAAAAGATACGGAAGGGTCACGTGAACGAGCGCCGACGTCCCCGTCCGCGGAAAGGCCCCCGGCATGTTGGCGACGCAATAATGGATCACGCCGTCGACCGCGTAGACCGGATCCGAATGCGTGGTCGGCCGGGAGGTCTCGATGCATCCGCCCTGGTCGATCGAGACGTCCACGAGAACCGAGCCGCGGCGCATCCCGGCCACGACGCGCCGGGCGACCAGCTTGGGCGCCTTCGCTCCCGTCACCAGCACCGCGCCGACCGTAAGGTCCGCGCTTAAGACCGCCTGCTCGATCAGGTCCGGCTTCAAGAGCCGCAGGATGATCTTGCCGTTGACCGCCGCCTCCATGTTCTGGACGCGGTCCGTCTCGCGATGGAACAGGGTCACCTGGGCGCCCAGCCCCACCGCCATCTGCGCGGCGTTGGTCCCGACCGTACCGGCGCCCAGGATCACGACGCGGGCCGGCGGCACGCCCGGAACGCCGGGCAGGAGCACCCCGCTGCCCCCGTGGATTTTCTGGAGGTAGAAGGCGCCCATCAAAACCGACATCCGTCCGGCGATCGCGCTCATCGGCCGCAGCACCGGAAGCGATCCATCCGGCAGCTGGATCGTCTCATAGCCGATCGCGATCACGTCGCGTGCGAGCAGCGCGTCGGTCAACGAGCGGTCGGCCGCGAGGTGGAGAAAGGTAAAGAGCGTCTGGCCCTTTTGAAGCAGGGGATATTCCGACGCCAGAGGCTCCTTGACCTTCACGATCAGCTCGGCCTCGCCGAACAATCGGGCGCGATTTTCCAGGACGTCCGCCCCCGCCGATCGGTAGGCCTCGTCCGGATAACCGCTGCCTTCGCCGGCGCCGCGTTCCACCAGCACCCGGTGGCCGGCCTTGACGACCGCGCCGACCGCTTCCGGCGTCAGAGAAACCCGATACTCGTTGTCCTTGATTTCCTTCGGAACCGCGATGACCATAAGCGAGCTTTGAGAATATCAGGTCAAAAATGAAATGTCAATGAAACACCGTTCGACAACGGATGGGGCTGCCGAAGGACGGGACCCGCCGAGATCATGCCCCGCGCCTCAAGCGAAGGCGGGGGGACCGCCGTCCCGAGCGAACGGCCGCCGGTCGCTTGACCGAGAATTTGATTTTCACTACAATGGATTCATGTTCTCACCGATCGAATGGCATCACGGCATCGTCCGGATGCTGGACCAAACCCGCCTTCCGCACGAGGTGGTCTGGGTGGACTGCCCCGACCACCAGACCGTCGCCAAGGGCATCCGGGAGCTCTGGGTGCGCGGCGCCCCGGCCATCGGCGTCGCGGCCGCGATGGGCTACGCGCTCGGGGCCCAGGCGATCCGGGCCGGCTCCCACGATGACTTCGTCCGCCAGCTCAAGCCGATCCACGACACGCTCGCCGCGACGCGCCCCACGGCCGTCAACCTGTTCTGGGCCTTGAACCGCATGAACGCGGTCGTTCTGCTCCACCGGGACAAGCCGGTCGATGAGATTAAAAACAGACTGGTCCAGGAAGCCAAGGCCATTCATGAGGAGGACATCCGCCGGAACGTCGCGATGGGCCGGCACGGCGCCGCGCTGATCCACGATGGGGATACGATCCTCACCCACTGCAACACCGGCGCGCTGGCCACGGGGGGGCACGGAACCGCGCTGGGCGTCGTTTTCTCGGCGTGGGAAAGCGGGAAGCGGGTTAAGGTCCTGGTCGACGAAACCCGCCCGGTCCTTCAGGGCGCGCGGCTCACGATGTGGGAGCTCCAGCAGAACAAGATTCCGGCCACGCTGATCACGGACAACATGGCCGGCTCCTTCATGAACAAAGGCGCGGTCCGTCTGTGCCTCGTCGGGGCCGACCGGATCGCGGCCAACGGGGACACCGCCAACAAGATCGGCACCTATTCCGTCGCGGTGCTGGCCAGGGCCCACCGGATCCCCTTCTACGTCGCGGCGCCGACCTCCACGATCGATTTCTCAATCGCGTCCGGGGACGCCATTCCCATCGAGGAACGGAACCCGGACGAGGTGACGAACGTGTTCGGCAAGGTCCGCATCGCGCCCGCCAACGTGGAGGCCGCCAACCCGGCCTTCGACGTCACGCCGGCGAAATACATCACCGGGATCATCACCGAAGAGGGCATCTTCAAGCCCGGCGAGCTGAAACGGAAGCTGGGCGGCGCGAAGCGGGCTTAAACCGCCCGCCCGCGAAGCGGTCCGTCAACGGCCCATCTGGACGAGGGTCAGCCGGTTCCCGTCCGGATCGGCAAACGACGAGAACATCGCCCCGCCCGGCGCCGTCCGGACCGGGCTCAAGCGAACCCCGCGCCGCTTGAGGCCGGCCGCCATCTTCTCGATGCCCTTCACCCGGAGCATGATCCCCCAGCCTCCGTTGGGCTTCCCGCCGCGCTTCCCCTTCTTTCCGCCCATCGAGTGAAGTCCGAGCACCGTCCCGCCCGGAACCTTGAACTCCGCATAGAACGCCATCCGCATCGAGGGCTTGAACCCAAGCTTTGAATAAAACGCGACCGACCGCTTGATGTCCTTCGATTCCGCCATCACCCACGAATCCGAAATCCCCTTGGCCATTTTTTCCTCCTTTTTGTTTTAATTCGTATTATCCATCGCCCGTCCCGCTAATACCAGATCTCCATCCGAAGACCCTTTTGATCCCGCGGCGGGTCGGAAGGAAAACGAACCGCCTCGCCCGCGACGATCCGCAGCGCGGTCCAGGCCGCGGCGAACGCGTCCAGAAGATCGTCCGCGGCCACGCCCTCCGGCCGGACATCCAAATAGCTTCTGGAAAAACCGGGAAGCCGGTCTTCCAGCGCCTGAATCCGGTCCAGCCGGCCCTGCGAGCCTTTCTTGTTGTGGCTCATGGAGCGTCCGTTCATCTCCCGGAACGACAGCTCGGGATGGACCTCCAAAATCCTTTTTTGCAATTCGGGGGTCATCTGCTCGTCCACCTCGCGGACCTTGGGAAGGATCCCGAACCCCTGGCGGGTCAGGCCGTGCCGCTTCGCTTCTTCATAGACGGCCGCCCCGAGCGCCGCGCGGACCGGCGGAGAAAACACGCTGCTCGACCGGGGAGGGCCGAGGAGCCGCCGCGCCTGCCGGTCGCAGGCCCGGCCCCCTTTAGACTCGGCGCCCAGCAGGCCGATCGGGATGTCGATCGCGATCACGTCCGGAAACGGATCGAGCACCAGAAGATCCTTGAACGAACGGAACGTCTTCGTTTCAAAGATCCGGTCCGCTCCCTTTTGAACCTCGACCTCCACGCCGACCCACCCGCCGCGAAACCCGTCCACTCCCATCACACGTCTCATTGTGATTCGCTCTCCTTGATTGTTGTATTCCGCCCGCCGCATGCGAGGACGGAGCGGAGCCTCTATTCCCCCGGACCCGGCCCCTTCCCTTTCACTCCGGAACTTGCGGAGCCTGAATCGGGCCCAGGCATTTCGTCTCGCCGCTTGAAAGGACCGCGCAGGTATGCCGGCCTCCGGCGCTGAGGGCGACGACGCCGGTCAGTCCGGAAAAAACCGGGTAGGCGGCTGTTTTGTCCTTAACGGCTCCCAACTGGCCGAGCGAGTTGCTTCCCCAGCAGAAGACTTCGCGACTTTCCAACAACGCGCAGGTGTGCCGGCTCCCAGCCGTGATCCCGGTGGCCTTGCCCAGCGGGACCGTCCCTCCGCCCGGGGCCGGAACGACCACCCGGACCGGCGTGAGCGAATCCTTCCCCCGGCCGTCTCCGAGCTGGCCTTCGAAGCCCTTGCCCCAGCATTCCACCGTTCCGTCCCGGAGCAGCGCGCAGGTATGCCGCCTCCCGGCCGCCACCGCCCGCGCCTTCCCGGAGATCGGAACGGGGCGGGGCGGGAAGGACTGCTGCTCCTGACTCCCGAGCCCGAGCTGACCGTAATGATTGTCCCCCCAGCAGAGGAGCCGCCCGTCCTCCTGCACGGCGCAGGAATGCTCGGCCCCCGCGGCCGTGGAGACCGCCCGGAGGATGTTCGGCACGACGACCGGAAGGGAAGGCTTTGGCAGGGACGGCCGTTGCACGCCGGTCTGGCCCGTCCGGTTGTCCCCCCAGCAGACGACCTCCCCGTCGATCAGGAGCGCGCAGGTATGGTTGCGGCCGGCCGCGATCTGGATCGCCGGGCCGACCGGCGTCAGCACCGGTTTTGAGGAGGAACGTTTCGTGAGATCGGCGAGCTGGGCCTGATCGTTCCTCCCCCAACATTTCACCTGGCCCGTCGTCAACGCCGCGCAGGTATGACCGTCCCCCGCCGCAAGGACCGCCACATTGGACAGAGCGGAAACCTCCACGGGAGTCTCCGAATCCGCCGTCGTCCCGTTTCCGAGCTGGCCGTAACGGTTGTTTCCCCAGCAAACCGCCTTCCGGTCCGACGTCACCTCGCAGACATGGTCATCCCCCGACGCGATCATCCGAGGGGTTGACGCCGGCTCCCCCGCTTCCGCCGGAACGCCATGGGTGATCAGAAAAAAAACCGTCAGGAAAATAGTGCGACGCATCATTCAACTCCTCCTAAAACTCCATCTCTTCCGCCGACGCGGGGCCGGGAATCCCCCGCCCTCACGGACGAAACGGATTCTCGGCGACGGGTTTGCCGCACGGGGGGCGGAAGGATGAGATATTCATCGAACCGCTGTTGAGGACAAAGGCTTCGTCGCCGCCGGGCGAGAAGACGATCCGGACCGGGTCCAGCCCCTCCGGCGCCAGGGAAAGCTCGCATTTCACGGCCATCTTTTCAACGGAGATCACGGTCAGGGAGCTGTTCGCGCAGCAGTGCGCCACGTAGACATACTTCCCGTCCGGCCCAGCTGCCACGGCCGATCCGCCGGCCCCCTTGACCTGGATGCGCCGGACGACATGAAAAGGGACCGCCGTCAGGTCGATCACCTCGACGGCGGCTTCGGTGTCATGAGAGACGTAGGCCTGCGATCCGTCCGGGGTCACGGCCACGCCGACCGGGTTGCGCCCGACATCGACCGCGCGAACCTCGCCCGTGGCTTCGTCGACCGCCAGCAACTGGTTCGAATCCCGGCTCGTGACCAGAAGGGCCCCTCGGGGCGCAATCGCGATATCGCCCGGGTAGCCGGGCAGCGGGATCACGCGTTGTTTTTTCTCCCTGAGGTCGAAGATCGTCAGCGCCTTCGCCTGGTAATGCGGAATGTAGAGCGTCTGTCCGTCACTCGCCACCGTGACGTTCCCGGGTCCCTTCTCCCTCAAGGGGATCCGCCCCACCACACGATAATCGGTCGTGTCGATCACGGCGAGGTCATTGCCGTCGTGGCGGATCCAGTAGACGTAGCGTCCGCCGTATCCCGATGGTCCGGCGGGTGCTTCCCGGGTCCCTTCTCCGGGAGGCGGCCCCGATCCGAGATCGATCCGCCGGATGACGCGGCGGGTTTCGAAATCGAACACGGCGATGGAATCGGTGTGGGGAACCTCGAATAAGATCATGGATTGGGGCCGCGGGGACGACGCGCTTTCCGCGCCGGAGGGATCGGGGGAAGCCGCCGATGATAAAACGGCCAGGGCAGCGCCCGCCGAAAGTCCGATTGTCCAAAAGCACGCCATTTTATCTTACGCTCCTCCGCGCGAGGGCGGACATGAAGTCAGGATCTGCTTCCCTTACTTCGGATTACGGGTGCCTTTGCAACTTGGGAAATTCATGCAGGACCAGAATTCGCCGAATTTTCCGGTTTTGAGCCGCATGGGACCCTTGCAAAGCGGGCACGCGGGCGCGCCCGGCATCGCCCCGGCGGCCGTGTCTTTGGCGCCCGGGGCTGTTTCACTTCCGGTCGACGTGAGGAACTTGCACCAATCGCAAGCGGACGGCTCCGGGGGCGGCATCGGGCCGTCGAGCAAGCGGACGACGCCCTCGAGGAAACCCATGAACGCGGCGTCGTCACGAGGGACCGCGATCCACTGCATGTTCCCCTCAAGAACCTGACGCAGAGGACCGGGATGCGCGCAGCGGTCGGGAGTGAAGTAGATGAGTCCGAGGCTGCGGATGGGGCCGAGGGCCAGGGCGCCCTCGGCCGGATGTTCAAGCGCCAGGGCGTAGGCATGGAGTTGCCGGCCGTACATCTCGGCCTTCTCGTCGTTCGGGCTGCCGGTTTTAAAATCGAAGACGGCGTAGGAACCGTCGTCGAGCTCGGCCGCGATGTCGAAGCGGCCGCTGATGTGGCAGGTGCCCTCCAGGCCGGAGAATGCGAGGGTCTTGGAGCGCACGGGCTTCTCTCCGTGGGTAACGACGCCGGGCGGGGGGCCGGGGCAGATCGACTCGGTCCGCTTTCCCGAATAGAACTCTTTCTGGAGGGCCGCGATCGTGGTGAAAATGGCGGGAAGGGGGATCGAAGGCTGGAAGATCCCGTGCTTCACCTTCCGAACGAAGCAGTGCTTGCAGCCGTCATAAAGGAACGTGAGGTCCGAAGGACTCAGCCTGTAGTTCATGATCCACCTGCGCTCAACCCTAACGTTTCCCGGAGAAAGGGTTTAAATCGCCGCGCCTTTTAATACCGTAAAACGGTATTCCAGGACATTGCTCTTTCGCCCGGCTTTGTCGCGTATGAAGACCTCGAAGCGATGCGTCTTCTGCGCCGCCGTGTCCGGGACGACGCTTCGGCCCGTATAACGGCCGTCCCCTTTTGCCGCGTCGCCGTCCAGACCGTCGTCATGAATCGCGACCTCGATCTTCTCCGCGCCTTCCCTCACATGGTACAGAAGCGGAACGATCGCCTTCGGATCGCGCGGGCTCTCGATGCGGACCGAGATCGTATAAACCGTTCCGGGAGGGCCGGAGGAGGGATCGACCGCAAGGTCCAAGATCACCGGGCCGGCACCCTGCCCGGCCGCGAGAGAGCAGGACATCGCCGTCAGGGCAACCGCAACAAGGGCCGTCACCTTTCGCATTGTATCATGTCCTCATCGCGAATCGTTTCAAAATTTCCGTCGTACGGAACGGACCGACTGTTTATTGTGCCCTGACCCAAATTGTTCAGACCTCCAGTTGTATCAGCATGGGGGCATACACAAAAAGAAACATAGCGAATGAAATGATCCAGAGCGCCTGAGACAGTCCAATCCAGACCCCATAATGGAACGGATCGATCAAAGGGAAAAGCACCCGGACGATCGCGGCGACGGCCAGGACGGCAAACATCCGGGACAATCCCGCCGGAGGATCCAACACATTTCGGCCCGTGTGTCCGAGAGAAACGCGCGCCATCATGCCGATCGTCATCAGGCCGATGCCTCCGACGGTGAAGGCGTGCAGCGCCAGATACGGGGAAACATGAAAAACGAAGACGGCGGCCTTGAGCGCAAAACCGGCGACCAGCGACCCGTACGCGAGATACAGGACCCATAACAACGGTTTTTTCCACAGCCCGTGCGTATGCCACGCTGCGAGCCTCGCCCCATGAAGAACAAATAAAATCCCGGCCAGCAGGGCCACGGGCGCCTGATTGGGCATCAGGAGATCGGCGATCCAGAACACAAGGAATAGGAGCAGGCTGGAAACATCGAGCCATTTCCAATTCTTCAGTTGAACGGGGTAGCCCACGCCTCTCTCGATAAAGGTCGGGATGACCCTCCTCGCCATCGTAAAAATGAGAGCCAAAATCAGATAAAGTCCGGAGTACAACCCCCAGGACACGCCGTCCGGCAGGACACGGAGCGCGCCTAAATAGAAGGTCAAATTGCCGGCAAGCATCAGGGCCAATATCAGGAGAATACCCCAATGCTCCCGTTGTCTCGTCTTCAAAACAGGCCGGGCCGTGCTCAATAGGAGAAAAACAATGAACAGGCTGTCGGAAACGGCCGCGAGCCCAATGGGCGCCACGCCTCCGAGAAAGGGGACGATCCGACCCGCCGTCCAGAGGAGAAACAGAAGGAGAAGCGGGACACCGTTGAGCGTCGGGATATCCGTCCAATTCCTAACCGCGGTCAGCAGAAATCCGGCAACGACCGCCAGGCCGTATCCGTAGATCATTTCGTGCGCATGCCACGTCACGGGCGACAGCCCGTTGAACCGGATTTTCCAGCCGAAAACAAAAACACCCATCCAGACCAGGATCGATAAAACCGCAAACCCCGCCGCGCCCAGGAAAAACGGGCGGAATCCAAGATCAAGAAACGCAAACTTCCCCGCGACCTTCCGGTTCTCGATGTTGATCACTTCTATCTCCGCCTCACCCTTCACGCCTTACGGTTCTTCATCCACGACGCACGGGGCAAGGGCTGGGTCGGCCCTCCGTCAGGAATAATTGTACTCTGAGCGCGGGGCCGGAGCCGAATGTCTTCATGGTTCGGACGGTTTTACCGGAGCGTCGGAAGCGGCGCTTTGGCGATTCAGGAACCATTTCCACCGGAAATAGACCTCGATCCGCCGCGCGTTGACATCGCCGCTGATGCGGGCATCGTCCGACTGATTGAACCGAATGAAGCGGCAGACCACGCCCAGGCCCATCGTGCCGCGCGGATTCGCCTCATGGTCGACGCCGAGTCCGACGTCCGGACCGCGGCCGCGAAGCCCCACGTCGCCGAAGGAATACTTGACCTCGTCCCCGTACCAGCCGTATCCCCCGTGGAGATAAATCCGGTTCGGCCCGGGCCGCCAGAACGCGTAATCGAGCCCGGGATTCACGATGTAGTTCTTCGACGAGCCGTAGCCCAGTTGCAGCGGCGCGGAAAGCGGGCCTCCGCCCGCGTATCCGCCGAGAATCGCAAAACCCGCCCCCGAACCGGACAGGCCCTTCTGAAAATCGATATACATCAGCTGAAGTCCGAGATAGGGCTTCGCTTCATCCGCCGCGGCCGGGCCGCACAGGACCAGCGTCGCAAAAAGCCCGGTGACCATCCATCGTAAATATCCCATTTCGTTCCATCCATCCACCGTCCGCTCCGCCCGCGCGCGAGGGCGGAGGGGAGCCGAAATTTCTCTATGTCAAAGCGGCCCAAAGCGCGGATGCTTCAAAAATAATCCATTAAGTTTTTTTCTTTTTTTCCTTCAACGTCCGACGCCGGTCAAACCGTTCGAAGACCTTTGCGCCGAGCCAAAACAGGGAGCCCCAAACAGCCACGTTGGTGACCATGGCCACAGCAAAAACGATTCCTACAATTGCCATGAAGTACAGCCAAACTTCAATGGGCGTAAATGACCACAAAAAATACTGAGGCCGATTGAAACTACCCCTGACGCAATGAAAATAAAATAAGTCGCCCGATTTACGACCTTCGGATTTTCCACGGCTTCACTTTATGACTTGTACGCGCCATCGTTTATTTCTCACTTCCATCCGAAGGACAGGGCCAGTTCTTGCATCCCAACATCCGCCTGCCGGAATTTTTCTTCAACCCCCATCTTGGCTCCGTTGGTGGTCTTTTTATTCCGATTCTATTTCGCGCCCGCCACGATGAACAATCCGTCTGGTGCTTTGTAGGGGCGTATTGCAATACGCACCTACGGCGATTTGAATTATCGGGCAGGCGCCGGGCCCTGCCCCCACCCCCTATATATATAATGATGCAGATCGAATATATTCGTCCTTTTGGCTGCCCGTGACGAGGGTTATGACGGTCTTCTTTCGGGCCAAGACACGACCCCATGACGGCATACGGATGCGACGATGAGAAAATTTCGGCAGGACAGCGGGACGATTGTACTAAAAATCCCGGGAAAGAACAAGGAAGCGATGAAGGCGGGAGTTCGCTTCGCGGACCGTTCAGGCTTCGGCGGGTTTCGCGTCCGGCAGGACCAGCTTCTTGACGAGATCGATCACTTCGTCGGTCGCGACCTTCCGAATTTTTCCGTCGCGCCGCTCCTTGAGCTCTACCAGGCCGTCGGCCAGGTTTTTATCGCCGATGATGACCTGGTACGGAATGCCGATCAGGTCGGCGTCGTTGAACTTCACCCCGGGCCGCTCCGACCGGTCGTCGATCAGGACCTCCACGCCGTGGTTGGAC
>Ga0335079_10002855_pt1 | contig 19902 bp, 18 predicted proteins | sample Lox_Sample_33_FD_206719 | JGI IMG/M metagenome (GOLD analysis project Ga0335079, IMG submission 206719) | Soil microbial communities from Loxahatchee National Wildlife Refuge, Florida, United States - Lox_Sample_3.3 | ecosystem: Environmental > Terrestrial > Soil > Wetlands | place: USA... | reverse complement strand
CGGAGTGACGAAGTGCTACGAGGCTGCTGGCCTGGTTCTTTCTGCTGTTTCCCGGCGTGCCACTACGTGTCGTCACGCTCAGAGCAGTAAAATGATGCAATGAAATTATGTAAAGCTGGCACACATGCAAGGCAGTGACCTGCGGAAACGCACAATCAAGGTTTGATTTCTGGCTCTCTCACGCCGGAACATCACGTCGACTTTCACATTATTTCATATGAGGAGTCCTGGGGCTCGGCTGCCCGGCTTCGAGCATCGGCGCGGCGACACCCTGCCCGCGATATTTTTCATTAGGCTATTAGGCGCGACAGCTTGTGGCTCATATACCTAAGTTGCGCGCGCAATCACTGTCGGACTTTGTTTGCTTGGAGTACTGATGCGGTCTCACCGCGTGCCTTCCCATCCGCTTTGCCGCAGCGTTTTCGCCGCGATCGTCATTCCTACGCTCGCCATCCCCGCCGTTTTCATCGGGGCGCTTACCGGACCGCCCGCGGCGAGTGCGGGCTCCACTGTCCGGTACGTAGCGCTCGGCGACTCCTACTCCTCCGGTGTTGGGGCCGGAAGCTACGACCGCTCGAGCGGCAAGTGCGAACGCAGCGCCAACGCGTACCCGCAGCAGTGGGCCGCACGCAACGCGCCAGCCTCATTCGTTTCCGCCGCGTGTTCCGGCGCCACCACGTCAGCCGTGCTGAACAGCCAGATCTCGGTGGTCACCTCGAGAACGACCCTGGTCAGCATCACGATCGGCGGCAACGACGCCGGCTTCTCCAGGATCATGAAAAGCTGCGTCCTCGAGTCCGACAGCGCCTGTCTCAGTGCCATCTCGAACGCGGAGAACTTCGTCACCGCCTGGCTACCCGCGAGGCTCGACATGACCTTGCATGCAATCCACTCGCACGCGCCTTCCGCCCGGATTGTCGTGCTCGACTACCCAGAACTCTATGACCTTTCTAAATCACGCACCTGTTTCGGTATGAGCAGCAACAAACGAGCCGCGATCGACCACGGCGCTGCCCGGCTCGACAGCGTGATATCGGCGGCGGCCGCGCGGAACGGCGACATATTCAGCGATGTACGCAGCCATTTCTCCGGGCACGAGATCTGCGATTCGAACGGCTGGCTGCACTCGATGACGTGGCCCAACGATGCGTCCTACCACCCGACGGCAAGCGGGCAGGAACTCGGCTACGAGCCCGCCTTCAGCGCCGCAGCAGGCTGAGCCACAGTAGACAGCGTCACTGCCCGGCCGCGATCTTGTCGTTTGCCACGGCGGAGCCGCAGTTGGCCTGCAACTCGGGTTGGCCGCGGCCGATTGCGGGCTCACCTTCGCGACGCTCCGGCTGCCATTGGGCTCACCGTAGTACTCGCGCTCGTCGACCTGGCGCTGTTGCTGCTGACTATCGCTACCGCCCAGGCATCGACCAGCCTGACCAAGACCGTGGGGTACCTGGTGCTCGTATTCGCCGCGGTGGGTGTGTACCTGTTCTTCGACGCGGCCTCCCAAGCCACGGGCGGCAAAGCACTGCCGCTCGACAAGCAAGTGCTACACGGCTGACTGACGGCAAGGCGCTGCCCGGCGGGCCAGTGGATCCGGCGCCGCGGTCACCTGCGGCGCCCGTGATGTTGTGGATCCGGGCGCCGCGGTCAACTGCGGCGCCCGGTGATGTTCTCGCGCGCTCGCATCTCCTGCCCCCGAGCTGAGCGCCTTCCGGTCATGCGATACGACACCAAAGCCGCAGGCCACCGGTCAAGTAGCGGCCGACATCGGGCAGGACGTATGCCCCTAGCGCGCCCCAAATGATCGCCGTATTGCCGGCAGTGGGACAAGAAAAAGGCGCCCACGCCTCACGTGGGTGTTCAAACGCTTCCTCTAAGGAGAACGTCATGGCAGCCCTCAATCCAACCTCCCCCGGCGGGCCGGTCAAGCTCGTCCAACCAGTCGAGGAAGCCGCGGTGGGACCGCTGCACGGCGACCCCGCACTGCTTGGATTCCCGAGCTTTATCGTGGGCTCGGTCGCAATCGGCTTGGCGTTCGTCGGTGTCGTACCCGCCGGGATGGCCGGCGCTCCGCTGGCCATTATCCTGGCGGCCACAGCAACTGGGATGTTCATCGCCGCGGTCTGGGCCGCGGCCATCGGCGAGAGCGCCGTGGCGGGCGTCAACGGTACCTTCGCGGGCTTCTGGCTGAGCTACGCGGTACTCGTGCTCGGCTTGACACACTCCTGGTTCGGGATCACCCTACCGGCGGTGGCGGCCACCCAGAAGCTCTTCCTGATCAGCTGGCTGGTCGTTATCGTGATGATCACCTTGGCCACGCTCCGGTTGCCCCTGGCCTTCACCGTGTTGTTCTCGCTCGTGGACGTCGCGGTGTTCCTGCTGCTGCTGGGCAACATCAACGCATCGACCACCCTTCAGAAGGCCGCCGGGTATGTGGCGCTGGTGTTCGCCGCGCTGGGCGCGTACATGTTCTTCAGCGCAGCCTCCGAAGCCACTGGCGGCAAGGCACTCCCGATGGGCAAGCCGGTCCTGCACGGCTAATCGGGGGGACCGACAGCATCCGCTCCGCCCGCGCGGAGCGGATGCCGCCGCAGCGGCCACGCTCCGGTCGCCGGTCCGCACGGATGAATCCCAATTTTGTGCACACACGTAATGCAAGCACTGATGCACGTGCATATGAATTCGCCTCGAAAAAGACAATTGAGGCTAAGCGCCACGGAAGTGATATTGTGCTGGCGAGCCCCCCGCCCGCCCAATGCAGTTACAGGAAGTGTCGACAAGGTACGGTCGCGCGACACAGAGCGACCGCAGAAACACAGAGCCACCGCAGAAACACAAAGCCACCGCAGAAACACGAAGCCACCGCAGAAACACGAAGCCACCGCAGAAACACAGAGCCACCGCAGAAACAGGGTGCGGGTACAGGGGCCGGTCGTGGCACAGGGGCGGTCGCGGAACAGCGTGCAGGCACGCGGGCGGTCGCAGTAACAGCGCAGGCACACGGGCGGTCGCAGAAACAGAGCCAGTCGCAGGCACGGAGTACGGACACACGGCGCGGACGCCGACAGATACGACAGATGGCGGTCGCCGACGGAAGGCAGGGCAGTGACCTGGAGCGTGAGCGGCACGACTGCGGGGCCCGATGACCAGACGCAGATCGTGAGCGTGCATGGAGAGCTGGACCTGGCCACGGCCGACAGCCTGTGCCGACGGTGCCGCACAGCTATCTCCCGCCGCGCCCGGCTGCTTCTGCTCGACCTGACCGGCCTGTCCTTCTGCGACGCACGCGGGCTGAGTGCCTTCGTCCGGATCGCCAACGAGGCCGAAGCGGCAGGGACCCGTTACGGCCTCATCGCACCGCGACCGCTCCTTGTTAAGATGCTGCGGATTACTGGTCTAGCCAAGCGGCTGCAGGTATTCCCGACCATAGAAGAGGCGCGCCTGCGCCTCATGACGCTGACAGCTACCACCCCCGGCCGTTGAGGCCCAAGCGGCTTCCGGCCAGAACGTCACCAACATGCCGCGCTATTGTGACGTCCACCGCCGGGGAGCGCAGCCGCTGGTCATGTCAGGTGGTCAAGTACCGACCGGATCCTCTGCTCGGATACTGGAGCGGGAGTGCCCAGCGCCTGGGCGAAGAGGCTGACTCGTAGCTCCTCGATCATCCAGCGAACGGCCCTGACTTGCTCGCCGCGACGCCCGGGCGCCGGAAGCTCCTCTATGGCTCGCTGGTAGGCGTCCGTCACACGGCGCACGACCGCCAGCCTGTCGGCGTCACGGCCTGGATCCTCCGGTGCCTTCTCCAGCCGCCGGCTGATGGCCCGCAAGTACCGGACCACATCAGGCAGACGCCGCGAGCCGGTTTCGGCCACGAACCCCGGATGGATCAGCGCGGAAAGCTGGTCGCGCATGTCCGCGAGCGTGGGTGCCAATACCGGACTGGTAGCCCGCCCGAGCGTGAGCTCGACGTCGTGCGCCTCCGCGAGAACCCGCGCGACCGCACTGACCACGTCGATCGTGGCGGCGGGCAGTGCTGACCGCGTTGCCTCGATGAGGTGCGCGAACCCCTCAGCATCCCAGACCGGTCCGCCAGCTGCCGCGATCACCTCGTCGGCCGCGCACGCCGCGCAGTCCTCGAGCAGCGCGGTGGCGCTCGGGTACGGGTGGCGGCTCATCGCAAGCCTGGCATCGCCAGATAGCCGGCTTGCGGCGGAACGCACGCCGGAAGGAACCTGTATCAGAACCAGGCGGCGGGTACCCCGCCACATCGCCTCGCTGGCCGCTGACTCGGTGTCGAACAACCGGACATCAACCGCGTCCCCGGCGTCCGCGAGCGCGGGGTAGGCGCGGACTTGCCCGTCGGTGAACACACGGGGCAAGGCGCCAAGGTCCCAGTTCCGTATCCCGGATCGGGTGACGCCGCGGGCTGCCTCGGTGAGCATCGCCTCCATTCGCGGCCGCAGTTGCTGCCGCAGTTCGTCCAGGTCCTTGCCGGTCGCGAGCACATGGCGGGAATCGACGATGCGGAACGTGATCCTCAGGTGAGCGGGCAGCCTGGAAAGATCCCATGCCTCACGCGGGATCTTCACGCCGCCGAGGCGGCCGAGTTCTGAACCCAGAGCTTCAAGCAGGTCGCCGTGCGGCGAGCCCAGCCTGGCTACAGCGGCGCGGGCGGCGTCGGGTGCCGGCACGAAAGCCCTGCGCAACTGTTTGGGCAGTGACCGGATCAGCTCGGTCACCAGGTCCTCCCGCAGGCCGGGTACCTGCCAGCCGAACTCCTCGGCGCTGGTCTGGTTGAGCGTCGCCAGGGGGATATCCACCGTCACGCCATCACCCGCCTCGCCTGGGGCGAACTCATACGACACCGCAAGCTCGCCCCACCTGCTGGGATAATCAGCTGGCCGGATCTCCTCGGCTGACGGGCCGACGAGATCGGCGGGTGAGAAGTTCAGCAGGCTGGGGTCGGCTGCCCGCGCCCGCTTCCACCAGCTGTCGAAATGCCGAGCGGACGTCACATCCTTGGGTATCCGCCGGTCATAGAAGTCGAACAGGGCAGCGTCGTCAGCGACAATGCCGCGCCGCCTCGCGCGGCGCTCTAGGTCCTCAGCTTCTTCGAGCAGGCGGCGGTTGTGGTGGAAAAAGCGGTGGTGCGTTTGCCAGTCCCCCTCCACCAAGGCGCCGCGGATGAACAGATCCCGCGCCGCTACGGGGTCGATGCGCCCATAGTTGACCTGCCGCGCCGCCACGACCGGCAGCCCGTAGAGAGTAACCTTCTCGGCCGCCATCGCCACGCCACGCCTGCCATCCCAGCGCGGCTCGCTGTAGGTTCGCCTGACCAGGTGCGGGGCCAGCGGTTCCACCCATTCGGGCTTGATGCGCGCGGTGGTCCTGGCCCACAGCCTTGACGTCTCGGCAAGCTCGGCCGCCACTACCCACTGCGGCGGCTTTCTCGCTAGCGCGGACCCAGGGAAGATGGCGAAACGGGTACCGCGTGCCCCGGCGAACTCGGCCGGGGCACTCCGCTTCCCGCGCGGCTTCTGGTCGGTGTCCTTCATTCCGATGTGGGACAGCAAGCCAGCCAGCAGCGACATATGGAGCCGGTCCGCCAGATCCGTAGGGAAACGGGCCTCGCCCGCTTCGCGCTCCGTCACGCGACCCGGCGCCGCCCCGTCCGGGTCCGCCACTGCCGGCCGACCGTGATCAGGCCCGACGACGATGCCCAGGTCCCTGGCTGCCTGCCCGAGCTGGCCGTACACATCCTGCCACTCTCGCACCCGCTGGTAATGGAGGTACTCCCTGCGGCACATGCGGCGGAAGGCGGACGCGGACAGCTCACGCTGCCGATCGCGCAGGTAATCCCACAGGCTGAGGAAGGCGAGAAAGTCGGACGCTGGCTCGGCGAAACGCGCGTGCATGGCGTCGGCCGTCTCGCGCGATTCCACGGGCCGTTCCCTGGGATCCTGAATGGACAGCGCGGCAGTGATGATCAGCGCCTCACGGGCACACCCGTTGCGTCCCGACTCCAGGATCATCCTGCCGAGGCGCGGGTCCACGGGGAGCTCGGCGAGCTTGCGCCCCGTGTCGGTCAGCCGGAGCCTGCCACGGCCCCGGGAGACGGCGCCGAGCTCGTCAAGCAGGCGGACGCCGTCGGCGACATTGCGTGACTCCGGCGGATCGACGAACGGGAAGTCCGCCACCTCGCCGAGGTCAAGCGCTGCCATCCGGAGGATCACCGACGCAAGGTTGGTGCGCAGGATCTCCGGGTCGGTGAACTGCGGGCGCGAGGCGAAGTCCTCCTCGCTGTAGAGCCGGATGCATACGCCGTCCGACGTGCGCCCGCATCTGCCTTTGCGCTGGTTCGCCGACGCTTGGGAGATCGGCTCGATCGGTAGCCGCTGAACCTTGGTCCGGTGGCTGTACCTGGAGATCCGCGCGGTGCCCGGGTCAATCACGTACTTGATGCCCGGTACGGTGAGCGAGGTCTCCGCGACGTTGGTGGCAAGGACCACCCGTCGTCCGCGATGCGGCTCGAACACCCGGTGCTGCTCAGCCGCCGACAGCCGGGCATAGAGGGGCAGCACCTCCAGGTCGCCGGCAGTACCGCCGGCCAGGGCGTCGGCCGTGTCCCTGATCTCCCGCTCGCCGCTGAGGAAGACCAGGATGTCGCCGGGTCCTGCCGCGCGGAGCTCATCCACGGCGCCGCAGATGGCCTGCACCTGATCTGTCGGTTCGTCATCGGGATCGCGAGTGTCGGCGAGCGGCCGGTAGCGCACCTCGACCGGGTACGTGCGCCCCGACACCTCGATTACTGGCGCTGGCCTCTGCTGGCCTGGTTCGCCTCCGGCGCCCAGCTGGCCTGGTTCGCCTCCGGCGCCCAGCTGGCCTGGTTCGCCTCCGGCGCCCAGCTGGCCTGGTTCGCCTCCGGCGCCCAGCTGGCCTGGTTTGCCTGCGGCAAAATGCTTGCTGAAGCGCTCCGGATCGATCGTGGCAGACGTAATGATGATCTTGAGGTCGGGTCGGCTGGGCAGCAGCCGACGGAGGTAGCCGAGGATGAAGTCGACGTTCAGGCTCCGCTCGTGGGCCTCGTCGATGATGAGGGTGTCGTAACGCAGCAGCCGCCTGTCGCGCCGCATCTCGGTCAGCAGGATGCCGTCGGTCATCACCTTGACCAGCGTGCTGTCGCTCGAGGTGTCGGCGAAGCGCACCTTGTAGCCGACCGCGGCGCCCAGCCCCGTCCGGAGTTCCTGTGCGATCCGCTCCGCCACGGTGCGGGCCGCGATCCGCCTGGGCTGGGTGTGGCCAATCTGGCCCGTCACGCCGCGGCCGAGCTCGAGGCAGATCTTCGGCAGCTGAGTCGTCTTTCCTGAGCCGGTCTCACCCGCGATGATCACCACCTGGTTATCGCGGATGGCCTCGGCGATCTCGTCCCTCCGCTGGCTCACCGGGAGCTCGGGCGGGTAAGAGATCGGTGGCACGGCGAGCCTGCGCGCCTTGACGCGGTCCGCCGCCGCCTCCAGCTCAGCGAGGACCCCGCGGAACGCATTCTCCCTGGCCCCGGCATCACGCAGCGCAGCAGCCTTGTCGGCGCGCCGACCCAAGCGGTACTGATCGCGGGGCATCAGCCCGGGCAGGCGTGCCCGCAGCTCAGCGAGCGAGGTTGTCAACGTGAAAGCTCCATGGCAAGGCGCGGGAGTACACAACCGGGAGTACACAACCGGGAGTACACAACCGCCAGTACACAACCGCGAGTACACAGCAAGGATGTTCGGGAAGCCACCAGGAGGCTAACGCTTTTGCGGCACGCCTGCTTCCGCGGCGCACGCCCCCAGCGTGGGATCCCGCGCCGCGCTGGTGCGCAGCTCACCCTTGGTGCCCGGAGCATGCGGCAGGAACGCCGCTCAGATCGGCAGGAGGTGCGGACGGACAGGCGCCGGGCAGGGCACGCTCACTGAGCCTCCGCAGCGTGATCGAACGACTCGGCCGCTTCTAGCCGCACCAGGAGATGACGCTCACGAGATCAGATCACGCAACTCGCGCCGGAGGATCTTGCCGCTCGTCGTCTTTGGCAGCTCATCGAGGACCTTGATCGAACGCGGGTACTTGTACGCCGCCATTTGCTGCTTGCAGAAGTCGATCAGCTCTTCCTCGGTGACCGTCGCACCGAGCTTGAGTGAGACGTAGGCGTGAACCGTCTCGCCGCGATACTCATCCGGAACACCGATCACTGCTGCCTCCCGCACCGCCGGATGGCCGTAGAGCACGTCCTCCACCTCACGCGGCCAGACCTTGTAACCGGCCGCGTTGATCATGTCCTTCTTGCGGTCGACCAGGAAGAACCAGCCGTCGGCATCCATGCACCCGACGTCACCGGTGCGCAGCTCACCGCCGGGCAGGCTCTCCGCGGTCGCCTCCGGCTTGTTCCAGTAGCCGGGGACGACTCGCGGACCCGAGGTGGCGAACTCGCCAATCTCGCCAACGGGGGCTTCCTTGCCCGCTTCGTCGAGGATCCGGACCACGGTGTTGAACACCGGCACACCCACAGAAAGCGCCCCCGAGTTCGGGTCCACCGGCGCCTTCTTGCCCAGGGGCGCGCCGTGCGAAGGCGAGTTGGTTTCGGTCAGGCCGTAGATGTTGTGAATGTAGAGGCGGGTCTTCACCATGAACTGGTCGGTGACCGCGGGCGCGATCGGCGCGCCGCCCGAGTAGATCATCCGGAACGAGGACCAGTCCTCCCTGGTCACCCCGGTAAGCCCCGCGAGGCTGATGAACACCGTGATCGAGCCGACGGTGAACGTCGGCCGGTGTTCGCGGATCGCGTCCATGACCACACCCGGTTTGAAGCGGTGGTTGATCACCTGCGGGCAGTGCGCGAGCAACGCGATGCCCATGTGACCGATCAGGCCGGTGATGTGGAACAGCGGCGCCACCCCGAGCACGGAGTCCCCGGCCTGCAAGCCCATCCAGTCCCGGTAGGACTGGGAGTTGAACGTTATGTTGCCGTGGGTACACATCGCGCCCTTCGGCACGCCGGTGGTCCCAGAGGTGTAGCACAGCACGGCCAGGTCGCCGGAACTCGGTTCGACGGGCGCCGGCCGACGGCCCGCGTACTGGCTGAAGATCTCCTCGAGGTCAAGCGTCCCCGCCGGACGCGGCCGCCGCACACCGGCGAAGAGCCGCGCGTCGTCGCGGGACTGTTCGTCCAGGGGCGAGCAGGTGATCACCATCCGGACCGCCGTCTCACCGGCCGCGATGACCTCATTGGCCACCGACTCGTAGAGGTCGTCCAGGCACAGCAGCGCGCTGACACCGGAATCGGCGAGCAGGTACGTCAGCTCGCGGTGTTTGTTCATCGGGTTGATGGCCACCGCCGCGCCGCCGACCTTCCACGCTGCGAGCAGCGCAATGACGAACGCCGGGTTGTTCTGCACGAAGACGCCGAGCCTGTCGCCGACGGCGAACCCGTTATCGGCCAGGGCGACCGCGAGCGAGTCGGCGCGCACGTCCAGGTCGGCCATGGTGAGCGCGCCGTCGAAATAGTTGATCGCGACGTCATCCGGCGCCCGCGCCACCGACGCGTTGAACAGGCGGAGCATGGTCGGGTACTCCGGTGTGATGTCCGCCGCGGATCCTTCTCGGTAGAGCTTGGTCCAGGGACGTTCGGTGTATGTCGTCATTTGATCGCCAATGGATTGACGGGCGATCCGCTCGCCTCGTTCACCTTCAACGGAGCCGCTGCGTAAAGGAACGTGTACTGCCCGTCCCGGGCGCAGTGGGAGGCCAGCTTTTCCAGGTCGCAGATCTCGGTCAGCGTGACACCGAGATTGCGCGTCAGAGCGCAGTGCAACGGGAGGGCCGTGCCGTTCTTCGGGTCGGTCGTCAGTTCGTTTGCGATGGTGTCGGTGACCAGGTTCGGAATCTCCATGTCCTGGAACCACCGCACGAGTTCGGGGCTGTAGACCAGGCCGGGCTCGCAGAAGCCGGTGTAGAACTCCTCGCCTGGTCGAAGAAGAGCTTGAGGAAGTTCGTGCGTATGACCAGGATGTCGTGCTTTTCGATCTTGGCGCCCTGGGCCTCAGCACAGGCCAACAGGTCCTGGTGGGTGAAGGTCTCGGCCTTGTCGAGGTTCTGCTTGCCACGGAAGCGGGCCATGTCGAGCAGGATGCCCCTGCCGACAACGCCGCGCTCCGCGATCGGGGCCACGCTGGCCTTGCCCAGCCCGCCCACCGTGGTGCGCGCATCGTACCCGTTCCGTAGCTGACCGCCGTACCAGACGTGGCCGAGCGCGTCGTACTGCGTCGAGCCCTGCAGGAATGCACTGATCTTGTCGTCCGCGTAGTGGAGGCCGCCGGGGAACTGCGGAGCGCCGTCGCCGTCCCACGAGGATTCGTCCAAGATCATCGTCTTCTCGGCCGGTGTCCGCCCGGGCCACACCGGGTCGCTCTTGGGGTCACCGATCAGCCGCTGCAGCGTGAACACGTTGCCGGACTTGACATGACGCACCCCGCGGAAGACTTCCTCCGCGGTGAGGTAGTTCAGCGCGCCAACCTCGTCGTCGTCCCCCCACTTGCCCCAGTTGTTCGGTGCGCCCCGAGGAGTTCATCCATGGTCGGGACTTCAGTCATCCAGGAACATCCTTCCTCGCGCAGGGAACAGCACACTTGCTCGGCGACACGTACCCGATTGAGACGATCCGTACCGGATTGAGACCGCTATCTCCGCCAAATTCAGCCGCGGCGGCGCTCGTCGTGTATCGGAGACCTGCCGGACGCGCGTGCGCGCGGGCGCACATCAGGTGCGACGCCTGGCCCCGCCGTTAAGACCGTATTGCCCCGGGGGACGACCCCTCGGGATCCCCCCGCAGCAGTGGATGCCGCATCGGCGGCAGCCGTTAAGGATATTCTCGATGTCCTTTGCGGTACCGGACGGGTCGTCGCGGTCCACGGCGCGCCGCCCGGTCAACGAAGCAGGCAAGATCATCTGGTGAGATCCCCACGGCACAACGGTCGCAGCGGGCACCGGTCAACCGCTGAACCGGTCGCGTAGCACCCGCTTCAGCACCTTGCCTGACGCGTTATGCGGGAGATCATCGGCGAAATGCACACTCTTGGGGACCTTGAACGGCGCTAGATGGCCGCGCACATGATCGATCAGCTCCTTTTCCGTGACGTCGCGGCGGGCCACAACGATCGCGGTCACAGCCTCGATCCACCGCTCGTCCGGCGTGCCGACGACGGCCACTTCCCGCACTGCCGTGTGGGTGTATAGCGCGTTCTCCACCTCGCCAGAGGCGACGATGACACCGCCCGTGTTGATGACATCCTTCTTGCGGTCGACGACGAAGATGTAGCCCTCCGCGTCGCGACGTACCAGGTCACCCGAGTGGAACCAACCGCCGGCGAAGGCCTCCGCGGTCTCGTCGGGCTTATCCCAGTAACCGGTGCACAGCTGAGGTGAGCGGTAAACGACCTCGCCGAGGTCTCCCACCGGGACGTCGTTCAGCTCGTCGTCGACGACCCTCATCTCGACGAACAGGACCGGCCGGCCAGCGGATTCGAGCCTCACGTCGTGCTCCTCAGGCCGCAGCACGGTGGCCAAGGGACCGATCTCCGACTGTCCGAAGCAGTTGTAGAAGCCGATCGTGGGCAGCGCCGCCCTCAGCTTCTGCAGTACCGCAGCCGGCATGATCGAGGCGCCGTAGTACGCCCTTTTCAGCGCGGTGAGGTCCCTGGAGCCAAATTCCGGGTGATTGGCGAGCGCGATCCAGACCGTGGGCGGGGCGAAGAAGCTGTCGATCCCCTGTTCCTCGATCCGGCGCAGCACATCGGCGGGGTCGGGTGCGGTCACGAGGATGTTGCTCGCGCCGAGCATCAGGTATGGGAGCAGGAACACGTGCATCTGCGCCGAGTGGTACAGCGGCAGGGCGTGCAATGGCGTGTCGTGCTCGGCGAGCTCCAGTGCGACGATCGACGAGACGTACTCCGCGACGAGCGCATGGTGCGTCATCATCGAACCCTTCGGCGCGGCGGTCGTGCCGGACGTGTAGAGCAGCTGGACCAGGTCGTCGCCGGATACGTCGACATCGATCTCGGGGACTGGCCCGTCCGTTGACCAGGCAAGCACGTCGCTGCCTGAGTCCCCGCGGAGGAGCGTGACGAGCCGGATATCACCGATCAGGTCATGCGCTGAGGTGACGACATCCGCGAATGCCGGGTCGTGCGCAAGCAGCGTGCTTCCGGATTGCGTGACGAGATAAGCCAGCTCTTCCCGGGTCAGGTTGTAGTTGATCGGAACGTGCACCAGCCCCGCCCGCGCGCAGCCAAGGTAAAGCAGCAGGTAGGCGTCGGAGTTCCGGCCGAAGGCCGCGACCCGGTCACCCTTGCCGCACCCGGACGCCAACAGCCGACCCGCCACCCGTGAGACGGCCTCGTCGAGATCACGGTAGGTCCAGCTGCGGTCCTCGAACGTCAATGCCCGACGCTCCGGGTAACGGGCAGCGCTTCTGTGCACGACGTCGTCGACGGTATTGCTGGCCACGCCCATCACAGCCTCCTGGTGTCAGACCCAGGCGCGGTGTCAGACCCCCGGCGCGGTGTCAGACCCCGGCGCCCTAAACCAACGTAACCCTCGATCCCATCACCGTCGGCCTCGGTGGATGACGTACATGCATATAGAAGCCAAGTTGGGGCCAACCCACGCGCAATACGCCGTGCTCGCACCGCTGCTCGCAATGGAGCGCACCGGCTGGCGGCCCCCGAGGACGCAGGCACTGATCGAGTCTCTGCAGACCTTGCTTGAAGCACCACAATCCCCCGGCGCGCCGGCGCGCCGGGCCGCGGGGCAATGGCCCGCGTCGGCGTACATCCACGCGCACGCGTCAAGGCGTGGCCTGGATGGTCGGTGCCGCCGTCGGGTGGCCGCGGAAGAGGAGGGCGGCGACCTGGGTCAGCGTGTTGGCGCCGTCGCTGAAGCTCCCGTTGCCTTCGAGGTCGTACATCATCGACAGGGTGTATCTGGCACCTGGACCCGCAAACCCCACCGAATCGACCATCCACACCCCGCTGTCGTCCTCCCAGCCGTCCTTGTTCCCTGGGTCGGCACGCGACCCGGCCCCCCAGACGCCGAACTGCTGGTCGGGAGCGACGCTCCTGAGCTTGCCAACGATGAAGGTCCGCATGCTCGCTGGCAGCTTGTCGAGCACATACCCGATAAGCCCGTCGAGGTCGTCTGCGGTGCAGTACATGTAGCCCCAGTAGGGCGGGTCCTGCGTGAATTCGGCGCCCGGCATGCCGTAGCCGGCGATGCGGCTGAGAAAGCTCCCGTCGAAATACTCGGACCACAGCTGGTCGGCCGCGGTGTCGGAACTGGCGTGCAGCATCTGGTCGATCTGGTCCCAGTCGTCGTCGCTGAGGTCGATCTGGCCCGACTGGTTACGCAGCAGCAGGTCGACCACCATCGCCAGTTTGACGGTGGATGCCGCAGGAAGCTCTGTGCCTGCGTCGGAGTTCTGCCACACCGCGCCGTCCTGCCGGTTGCGTAGCACTATCCCGATCTCACCCGGCGAGCCAGCGAGGTAGCTCTCCACCTCACCAATTCGTTTCTGCATGGTGCACGAGAACCCCGGCGCAGGGCCGCATGGAGGCTTCTGCGTGGCCGTGCTGGTAGGTCGGGCAGGTGCCGTGCCCGGCGTGGTCGCGCCCGGCATGGCCTTGCGCGGCACGGTCCCGGCGTGGCCAGGTACGCACGACGCCAGGGTCAGTGTCGCGAGTACGCAGCAAAACACGCGCGCGACGATCACGCCAGAGTTACGCACATCATGACGATGCCTGACGTGCCTTATTGATCAGCTCAATTAATCTTAAAGTTATCTCCGAATTTCGCGTTCATGGAATTAGCAGGTGATCACCGTCCTACTGAGGTGATCTCGGTAGGATCTGCGGCTCGGATGACCGTTCCGGATGATGCTTTGAGCTGCCCAGATGCGGTTTGCTCGAGAATGTGGATCTACGGTGGCACAGGCCCGATTTATGATCTTTTGCGCTTCCGGCGCGATCCGAATTTGCCATCTTGTGCCAAGAAATATACTTTCATCCGCAACGATGTTGCACTTCCAGCGATATCCGCCGGTCAGTTAACACGGGAAGGGATCATGAGGCAGGTGACCCGTCCTCTTCGCCAAGAGCACCCAAACGGATTACCATCAGTGTGTAATGAAAGGGATAAGAGGGGTGTCCATTCGCATCCAACCGAAGCTCGACGCACTGACCTCGACGCACTGACCTCGACGCACTGACCTCGACGCACGGACCTCGACGCACTGACCTCGACGCACGGACCTCCACGCACTGACCTCCACGCACTGACCTCGACGCACTGACCGCGCAGGGAGAGGAGGAGCGAGGAAGAGCCGGTCGCCGATCTCGCGGCTGGAGAGCCCCGCCGCTGGCCAGGTGGACGATCTGCCACGCCGACGGCGGGCACATCAGCGTCCCCGTGCACAGCAACCGGCCCCTTTCTACCGGAACCGCTGCCGTCGAGCGGCGGCCCTGCCCGGCCGCCACCCGGCACCTGGAACTACTGGGTGTGAACGATCAAGCGAAGGCACGGTCGGCGCATCTTGTTGTGTCAGCCCGCCCTCGCCGGCTCCGTACGTGCAAAGGCATGCCCCTGATGAGCCCGCCGAGCCTCGGCCTAGTGGTTATGAGAACGGCCACGCGATGACGAGCCAAAATTCAGCGCAACGCTCGAAGGCCCCGCATAACGGCTGCCGCCGGGATTTCATCCAAGGTGAACGCCGCCGCGCTCGGTAGCGCCTTGCGACGCTCTTCTGGATCATTTGCCGCCGCTGCCTGGCAGAAGAAAAGTTCCAGGATTCGACGCTTGTGGCCCTAACCGAAACGACGGCGACGGCGACGGTCGTGTCATACGCCCTTGGTTTCTTGAATACCGATCGGGTTCCAGTACGTGCCGGTGAATAGCGCACCGCTCAATAGCAAAGTCCCGGGTTAAGCAGCCCCGTGGGCGTTAAACGTGCACCAGTTGACGAAAGTGCCGGGGCCGGTGTCGTGTGAATCCCGGGCTTCCAGTAGCGCGCGGGCGACCGTGGCACAGCGCGCCAGCCGCCCGTGCACCGCAATCATCAGGTCGACGGCCTCGATGTCGGGGACTATGGCAGAGCTGGCGAGGATTCCGGCGGTGCCGCGCGCCAGCAGCGCGCTGACGAAGCCGAGGATTTCGTCGCCCGCGTAGCTGACCAGGCCGCCCGACTCGCAGGCCGCGAGGACAAGCCGGTGCGGCGCAAGGCCCCGTGCGTACAGTTCCTGCACGATCAGGGGTCCGTCGCTCAGCAGCCGCGAGGAGAACATCGGGTTGTCCGCGCGCAGCGTGCCGTGGCAGGCGAGGTGGGCGAGATCGGCATCGGCCAGCGCGCCAGCTGGGTCACCTGTTCGACGATCGGGCAGGGCTTGCGCTCGACATACGTTGAAGGCCGGGAGTCAGTCCTGGTGGATCCGGAGCCGCACGCCTTCGGCCCGGATGCCTGGGCCGCGTGGAGCGGCACGTCGTTCGCCGCGCCGCAGGTGACGGGTGCTCTCGCCCGGTTGCATGAAAAACACGAATACTCGCTCCGCGAGGCGCTCCGCGGGCTCCTGGCGGCGGGTCGGCCGATACCGGACTTCGTTCGGCCAGGCCCTGAAGATACTCCCGGGCATATGAGGCCCGCCAGATTGCCCTGTGGGTGTATCAGCGGTGCCGGGCCGTGCTCCGCATTCCTGGGCGAGCGCAAAAGGATATCGCAACATCGGATCCGCCGTTCGGCAGGGGGATGGTGCACATGGCGGACGAATCCGAAGTCAGCCGATTAGTGCGGGCGAGCTCGAACGGGAGTCAGACAGCTTGGGACGAGCTGGTGCGCCGTTACTCGCCACTCGTGATGGCCGTGACGCGGACCTACCAGCTCACCGTCGCGGATGCTCAAGACGTCAGCCAGACGGTCTGGCTGCGGCTCGTCGAGCACCTGGCAAACCTGCGCGAGCCCGAGGCCCTGCCAGGCTGGCTAGCCACGACCACCCAGCGCGAATGCGGCCGGCAGGCGCGGCGGGGACACCGGGTGCTGCCGGTCGATCCGCAGGCGGACGGTGCCATCCAGGAAGGCACCACCGTGGACCCGGACGCCGACATTATGCGGGCCGAGCTCCGCCAGGCACTGCGCGACGGGCTGAGCGAGCTGTCCGCACGGTATCAATGGCTCCTGCGGCTGCGAGCCGCCGAGCCGCCGAAGTCCTATCACGAGATCGGCCAGCTGCTGGGGATGCCGGTCGGGAGCATTGGCCCGACCCTCCGGCGGAGCCTTGACAGGCTACGGGGAACCAGTGCAATGCGGACGTACCTGGCGGCAACTGGTGCCGCCGACGGGGGGGAAGGAGGTAACCGGCGTGAGCTCACCGAGGTGGAGTGACGACGAACTGCTGCGCGAGCTGCGCGCCGCGTTGCGCGAATCTCCGGCGTGTGCGGACATCATCCGTGCGGCCCAGGCCGCGTTCACGTGGCGGACCGTGGACACCGACCTTGAGGTGCTTGGCCTCGAAGAAGCTTCCGAGCTGGCCGATACTTCGCTCGTGCGCGCCAGTGACCCGGGCGCGCCGCGCACGCTGGCGTTCCACGGCGAGCGGCTGAGCGTGGAAATCGAGATCGACGAGACCGGGATCGTCGGCCAGCTGACCCCCCCGCAGCCGGGCAAGGTGACCTTGGTGACGGCTACCGGCCCGCAGGTGACGACGCAGGCGGACGACGTCGGCTGCTTCACTCTCTTCCCGCCCGCGCCGGGGCCGCTGCGCCTGGACTGCAGGGTTGGCGCCGACCGCTTCGTCACCGAGTGGGTAACCGGATAACCCGAGCCGGCGGCACGCCCCCCCGATGGCTGCCAGGCTGAATCGCGAGCGCCAGCTCTCGTTTCTTATCGCAGGGTCTTATCGCAGGTGGATCAAACAGCCCGACTGCTTGCTCCGCGTCACAAAACGTGCCGAAGGCGCCATGCCACCCAGTCCGGGTCGATTGCGGCTGCCGCGTCGGCGACCTGTATCCGCCTCGTCCGGTATTAGTCGGGGAGGCTCAGGGCGATGGTTTCCCCGCGGTCGGGATCTACCGCACCGACCGGCGAGCCACATCGTACAACGCCCATGCCGGCCCCCATTCTTCGGTGATGCCGCGGGCGATCGCCTCGGCGTCATCGGCTTCGCCGTATGTCTCCGATTGGTCCGGATGCAGCCCGTGGACAGCGCTCCATGCGTTACTTCAAGCGATCGGCTGCCGGTGGGCGTCCGGTGGATCGGGCGGTTTCACCGGCATGATGTGCTGCGGCGGACAACCAGTTGCGTCCTGCCGCCACTCCAAGGCGTCGAGGCTGGTGGGGAAGATGAGCATGATGGGCAAACGAGGACATCACGACGATTCGATCTAGGACGCATCGAAAGGCGGCCCGTGGTATAGGGCCGTCAGCCGGGGCTACCGGCCTGACGGGACGCGGCGGGGATCGCCGGTCTCTTAACGACCCCTTGACGCCGCCTGGTGCGGCCCGGAGCCGCTGGCCTTTATCCGATCTGCCGGCCACCCCGGGACCCCTCTTTCCGCCCTTGCTGGCCTCGTGACCTGGCAAGAGCCTGCCCCCATCGCGTGAGCCGCCCGGGCTCACCCCGCGGCCACCACTCCATTCCTCCCGGAAGACATCACCATGAACGCCACCGCGATTCCCGTTGACGAGCTGATCGGCCAGCTCTTGGATGCCGTCGGCGGCATCCTGGCCGGCACCGCCGCCGCCGGGCTGATCATCAGCCACGAGAACTTCCTGCACCGCGACGCCTTCCGCCGCATCATCAGCACCGGCGCCAGCATCAGCACCGGCCAGCCGCTCGCCACGATCGGCTGGGACGCGGCCCTGCGCGCCCTGGACGCCGGGCAGATGCCCTGCGCATCCTCCGAGCAGGCGATCTTGCGGATCGCCGCCAGCCTCGGCGATCCCGCCATCGGCGTCCGGCTGCGCACCGTCCTGGGCAATCTGGACCGCCGCAACATCACCCTGGTCACTGACGCCGTCACCGCCGCCAACGGCTAACCCATCACAGCTTCCGGGGCGGCCTGGCCCTCAGATCGGCTGCCGCACCACCCCGTGCTGGCCTTTACCCGATCTTCCGGCCGCTCCGAATCCCCTTACCCCTGCTGACCTCGTGACCTACTAGGAGCCTGCTGTCCGTCGGGAGCGGCCCATCCCTGTCGTGTCCGTCAACATCAGCAACCCACGCTCGTGCCAGCGCAGCCAGATTCTTAACTTGATGAGTCCTCGCGCATAAGGAAAGACCAGGTCAGCGGAAGTGACACGATTCTCGGCACCCACACCGTCGGTCGGCTGATAGCGGACCCGGCCGGCCTGTCGGCGCGACACTGCATTCTCATGCCGCAGGACCAGCAGTTCCACTTTCCTGGAAGCCTCGCGCCCGGGCCAGCAGCATCAGGCAGCTGAGCAAGCAGCGCGCGAGCAGGCAGGCGACCGAGAGGATCACGAAGCGATGATGCCAGTCGGCAGAACGGCCAGGTCACGCCGATCGAACAGGCCGCGATCGAGTAATCGAGCCCCACAGGATGAACTTAACTTCCTCGTTCATCGGAGCTTTCCTTCTGGCGCAGTCAACATCGACCAGCGCCTCTCCGCGCGCCGTTGCGCTGGAATGGCATACGTCCCGGTCGCCCCTTGCCGCTCGCGCCCGGTCGGCTCGCTGCCCGGCTTCAGCCGGATGGCGTGCTGACCAGGAACCGGCAGCGAGGACCCGATGCCTTCGCGAGCCGGATATCCAGTGTCGCAAGCGGCGCGTTGAGTGCTTCCGCCAGAGCCACGTACCATGCGTCGTAGCAGGTCACGTTGTCGCGCAGGTCCCAGATCCGGGTCGCGAAGGGCGCGTAGGGGAATAGCTCCACGCGCAGGTCGAGAAGGTCGGAATGGGCCAGTGATGCCTGTTGGGCGGAGATCGCGCCTGCGATGGCGGAACGGCGCAGGATGTTCGATGCCTCGGCCGTCAGCAGGTGGGGGGCTGCCAGCGAGTCGCTGGTGAGCAGCGGTTCCGCCCACCTGCCGTCCGTGCCGCTATCGATGAGCGCGGCGACGACCATGGATGCGTCGATGACCAGGGTCACCGGCGATCCTCGTCGCGGTACGCGAGGATCTGCTCCGCCGTCAGCGAGACGGGGTGAGCGGCCTTGCGCGCCCGGATGCGCGCCACCAGTGCCTCGGCGTCGGGTTGCCCGGCGAGTTCGATGAGCTTGGCGCGCAGGTACTCCTGAAGGGACCGCCCGGCTATGGCGGCGCGAGCCGCGAGCTCATTGCGCGTCTCCTCTGGGACGTCCCGCACAGTGATGGACATACTCATAGCATCATTATGCAGCTATTGATGCGATTATGCAATCACGGGCACTGCAAATCACATCTAAACGTCCGGGTTTGCACTGGGAGCGACTCTTCGGCCTGATCCGCTAGTATTCCCAGGTCGCACAGGGTGACAAGGGTCGGCCGGCCACCCGCCGGACATCAAGACACTGGCTCTGCGCCTGGCCCGGCAGGACCCCGAATGGGGCTACCGCAGGATCCACGGGGAGCTGGCCGGGCTGGGAGTGCGAGTCTCGGCATCGACGGTGTGGGAAATCTTGAAGAAGGCCGGAATCGAGCCCGCGCCTCGGCGGACCGGGCCGACCTGGCCGCAGTTCCTGCGCTCCCAGGCCGAGGCGATCCTGGCCTGCGACTTCTTAGAGGGCATCTGATCCACAGTGATGCCCGTCTGTCCCTGTGCTGGGAAAATCCGTTAACGAGGTCCCACACTTTCGGGGTATGGCGTGCTAAAGATCGCCGTCATGACTTCTCGCCGT
>Ga0335079_10002852_pt1 | contig 19912 bp, 20 predicted proteins | sample Lox_Sample_33_FD_206719 | JGI IMG/M metagenome (GOLD analysis project Ga0335079, IMG submission 206719) | Soil microbial communities from Loxahatchee National Wildlife Refuge, Florida, United States - Lox_Sample_3.3 | ecosystem: Environmental > Terrestrial > Soil > Wetlands | place: USA... | reverse complement strand
AGCGTCGCTCCATCCAGCCCATGCTCTTCGCGGTAATGGTGTTCAGACATCTTCCCGTCCCACCACGCCCAGTTCATGGGATAAACGTCCGGATCGAAGAAGATCTGGTAGAAATGCCAGACCAGTATGGCGAGTGACGCCAGGATTGCTTCGTAAAGGTGTACCGTGGTCGCGACATCCAGCCACCAGCGCGGTAACAGGTGTCCAACATAGACCTTCGCCCACAGCGCCGTACCCGTCACCGCCATTACGATCACGCCCCAGACCAACGCCCAATACTCAGCCTTCTCGGCATACGTGAAGCGCTTGAACTCGGGTTTCGCCCCTCCGAGTCCGAGGTAGAACCTCATCGTGCCGAGCGCGTCCGTCGCATCTTTCGGTTCTGGCAACATGTCTTTCACCATGCGCCGTCCGTCGCGCGTAATAAACAGATACACAAGGTGGTAAACGCTTGCGCCAATCATCGCAACCGCGGCGATGCGGTGAATGATGCCGCGCAATTTCTCTCCCATGCCGGGGATCATGGAAAGGAAAGAATCGGGGTATTTCAGGGCAAATCCAGTGATGACCAAAACAAAGAATGAAGTCAGCAGTACCAGGTGCTGCCACCGCTGCCCGGTCGTCATGCGCGTGACCGTGCGCGGATGGCTGTCGCGATACATGATCGCCTTCCGCCGCCAGATGATCAGATTGTGCAGGACCATCCCGCCGATCACCGCAAAGATCATGCTGATGTAAAAGCTGCGAATCCAGCGAATCGCCTTGCTTCCGATGTCGGCCGAAAGTGGCGCATCCACGTGCACTTTCCCAACCACGAATTTCTCGGTCACTCCCGGATGGCACTGGCCGCAGGTCTTGACCAAATTCGCCTGATTGATCGTCGAACGCGGATCACTCGAAGGAAGAATGTTGTGGCTGCCGTGGCAACTGGCGCAGTTCGCCACCACGTTCGACCCTAATCTCGAAGCCAGTCCGTGATAGCTCGCCAGATACGTGCTCGTTCGCCCGCCCTCCACGCCAAATTCCTGCGACAACCGCACTCCTTCGTGGCAACGCGCGCACGTCACCTTGGCAAGGTTTTGCCCGCTGACCGGAGAACTCGGATCCAGATGCGATTTGATCGAGTGAATGCCATGACAATCGGTGCAGACCGGCGCCTGTGAGTTCCCGCGGGCGATCGCCTGTCCATGGATGCTCTGCATGAACTCGGTCTCGACCGGCTTATGACACTTGGCGCAGGTTTCGGGAACGTTGAATTTGAAAATGGAAGACTTCGAATCGCTGGCCCGCCGGATCTCGTGTACCCCGTGGCAATCCGTGCAAACTGCGGCCTTCGCCGATCCATTCGCCACTGCCCTCCCGTGCACACTCTGCTCATACGAGTAGAACTGCTGCGTGGTCTCCCCGACGCTCTCCATGATCGGCTTCTTCGAGTGGCAGGTCGCGCAGGTCCCAGGGACATTGTTGTGATGAATCGGTGACTTGGGATCGTCCGCCCCCAGAATCTTGTGCGGGTTCCCATGGCACGAGAGGCAGATCGGCGCCTGCTTGTTGCCATTCTTCAGCGCGACCGCATGCACACTCTGCTCGTAACCCTTCACGTCTTCGTCGTGGCAGGTGGCGCATTGTTGTGGAACGACTTTATCCGCCTTTTGCACTTCATGCGTCTTGCCATGACAGCTTGCGCACGCGTCTTTGCCCAGAACTCCGTGCACGCTCTGCGGAACCTGCGAAACCTCTTCGTCGTGGCAGGTTGCGCAATTCGGCATGTTCATCGGCTTGGGATGCGGATATTCCTTCACTCCCACGTGGCACGTGCTGCAACCAAGCTCGCCATGCACGCTGCCCTTATGTTTCGCAGCGTCGACATGCAGGCTCTTGCCCGACTCGGACTTCATTCCGGGATCGCCATGACAGGCCAGGCAATCCTGGTCTGAGGCGAAAACAGGTGCCGCACCGAAAGTTGCGCCGCCCATCGCGAGCGCAAGAACGACCCCAAGAAGCATTCCGAGTTGTTTGCAGACTTTCACAGTTACATTCTCCCTACTTGTACGCGAACACCATGGCGTAAATGATCCAAACGACAATAAAGAAACCGATACTGAGTGCGACCCAGGCAAAGCCGCGGATCGCCCGCACCACCACCTCCGGCTGCGGCTCTTCCAAATGAGAATCAAGCTGGCCGTTGGCCACCAGCGCCTCATATTCCAGAGGCTTGTCGCGCTTCAGCTCCGCCAGCGGCATGTGCCCGGTGAACACCGTCGTATCCATCGGAAATTTTTCCGGGCGCAAATGCGTGTTGAAAAAATGCACGGTGAAGATGAAGCCCGTCGCCAGCAACGCCTCGTCGCTGTGGATGATGGTCGCGACGTTGATGAACGATCCGGGGATGATGCGCGTGAAGAACACCGGGAACCACAACGTGAGTCCGGTCGAGCCAATGATGGCGATGCCCCAGAAAACCGCAAAGTAATCGAACTTCTCCCAGTAGGTCCACCGGCCATATTGCGGCCTTGGCCCCATGCCCAGAAACCATTTCATCGTGGCGATAAATTGATCCAGATCCTGCCGGTTAAGCATCATCGAATCCGGGCCGAAGATTAATCCGAGCAACGTTTTCTTCTCGCGTTTCTTGTACTGATAAAGGTCGTAAAGGTGCGTGGAGAACAGCGCGAACATCACGACCGCCGCGGCGCGATGAATGTAGCCTGCCGTCTGGAACCCGCCCAGCAATCTTGAAACTCTGACCGCCCATGGCGTATACGAAAATTTGAGCGTCATGCCCGTCGTTGCCAGGCTGAGAAACGCGCAGATCATGCAGGCGTGCAGGGTACGCTGCAATCGCGTGAAACGCACGAATTCAAGCTCTGCTGGCGTCGCTCTGCGGCGCGCCCGCGGTGGCGCCGCTGCTGCCGTCGAGTTCACATTCTCGAGTTCAGTTGGCATGGTTGCCATCCTTGCCTTCAGCATTTGGGTCGAGTTCTGACGAGCCGCTTCCTTTCGCCGCCTCGTGCGCTTCTTCGGCGCGCAACTCACGCCGCATCTGCAAAGCCTTCGGCAGCCACAACAATGTGTGAATTCCGCCGAAAACGAATGTGCTCACCAGTAGCCCCGTCATGCCCCAGAAGGTATAGAACAGGAACGGGTATTTCTTGGGATCATGGTGCGTCGCGTGCGTCAGATAGCCCGCAAAACGCCGCGTCGCATTGGAGTGGCACTTCTGGCAGGTCGCCACTACGTTCGCGCGGCTCAGATGCGACCGCGGATCGGTTACCTTCTGAATATCGTGCGCGCCGTGGCAGTCGAAACACTTCGCCGTTCCCGCGTAACCCAGGCGCGAGACTTTGCCGTGGTAGGTCTCGAAATAGCTCTTCGCGATTTCTCCGTGGCAGTGGCCGCAGCGGTCCATGATCTCCAGCTTGAAACCGGTTTCATCGGTGCGCCGGATCTGGTGCGCGGTGTGGCAATCGCTGCAAACCGGAAGGTCTTTATCTGTCTTCGTCACCGTCGCCGAGTGCACGCTCTGCACAAACTGCTCCTGAATCCCGTGGTGGCAGGCACCGCAGGTCGCAGGCACGTTCTTCGGATTCACCGTCGAATCAGGATCGGTGCGCGGCAGAATCAGGTGAGCCGTGTGGCAGTTCGTGCACGTCGCGGTCACAGTCAGGCCGCTTTTCATCAGCCCTTTGCCGTGAATGCTCTCCGTGTAGTTCTGAATGATCTCGTGCTGCCGCCCGGTGTAACGAACCGCGGCTTTCATCCCTTCGCGGTGGCATCCGCCGCAAAGATTTGGCACGTTCGTCGGGAAGGTATTCGACTCTGGATCGTGCTTGCCCAGAATGTGATGTGTACCGTGGCAATCCTTGCAGATCGGAGCGTTGTGGTCGCCTGCCGCTTGCAGTTGCCCGTGGCGGCTGCGTACATACTGCTGCCCCTGGTCTTCGTGGCACTTGCTGCAATCTACCGGATGCGTGATCGTCTCGCACGGACGCAGGCGCGAAACGTTCACCTCGGAGTGGCACTGGCTGCACGCCACTCCCTTTTGCCCGTGCCGCGAGCTTAAGACTTCATTGGCCGAGACGAACATGCTCCGCCCATCGGCGGCCTTCAAATTCTGACTGGCATGGCAGCGCATGCAATCGGCATCGGCCATGCCCTGCGAGTAAAAGACGTTGCGAATCTTGTGCGGCTGATGGCAATCGGGGCACGCCGGGAGAACGTTCGCCTCTTTCTCCCACAGTTCACCGCGAATCGTCTTGCGGTGCACTGCTTCGATCTCGGCGTGACACTTGGTGCACGTCTTCGCGATGTTGCGCCGGTTGATCGACGAGTTCGGATCGGTGTGCGGAAGGATGTTATGCGGTGTGTGACACGACACACAGGTTGCCGCTACGATCAGGCCCTTCTTGAGTACCGCTTCGCCGTGGATACTCTCCGAATAGTTCTCCAGAATATTGTGCTGGTCGATATTCCGGTTCAGTTGTACCGGAGTTCCTTCCCGATGGCATTTACCGCAAACAAACGGCACGCGCAGCGGCGCAACCGCTGAATTTTTGTCTTTGACCGGCAGGATGTCGTGGTTGCCATGGCAATCCACGCAATGCGGAGCTAGCGTGTCACCATGGGCGATGGCTCTGCCATGCAGTGAATTCGCATGCTGTTTCTGCTCATCACTATGGCAACTCCCGCATTGCACCCGAGCCACTCCCGGGTCGTGGGGAAGGTCTTTTCCTTCGAGCGAGGCATGACAGGACGTACACTCGAGCGAACTGTGGATCGATCCGGCAAACTTCTTGGCATCCACGAAAAGCGAGACCGTGCGTCCACCCTGCTTCACCGTCATCGTCTTGTCGCCGTGACAGGCGAGGCAATCGTCATTCGTGGGGCCGGCAGCTTGGACCCTGCCCGCTCCGATGGCCAAAAGCAATCCGGCTGTCCACACCAGCTTGGCGGTCCAGCGGCTTGGCAGCGTTGGCATCAAAGACAGCCTCCTCACCGGGGTGAAGCAATTTGCGACTCTTTATCTTGGCGGGTGATGTACATCAGGGCAGTGAGTCATGGCACTAGGGCACGTGACTCGTATCACATGGTGAAGGTACATCCGAAATTGCTCAAAATCCCGCGAATTACTTGGGAAAGAGTGGCCATGACCGCGGCGTCTTGCCGGGTTCGACTGAGGGTACTTTAGTGGGCAGCGCCGTGCATCGGGGTATGGCGCATGCGCGTGAGTCCTACCGCGCGTACCCGGTCGTAGGCCACATGCAGGTCCTCGCTCAGTTGATTGACTACCTGCATGCAAACTTCCCGGTGCTCGCGCAGGAACTGAAGCAACTCTTTGCGCGGTATTTCAGCGGTTTCGACCGCCTCCATAACCTCCGCCGTCACCTCGTAGCGACCGCCCGAGAGCGCCGCGCTCAGGCCGAGCACTTCCCCGGCCGGCACGATGCGCAGGGTCATGCGGCGTCCGCTTTCCGAGCACACCGTAAGCCGGACCCGTCCCTGACAGACCAGAAAGACGCTATGCGCCGTCTCCCCTTCGCGGAATAGAACGCTGCCTCGCGGGTAGGTTTGGAAAGACTTGATTCCGTCAAACTCTTGAAGCGCGTCCGGTTCCAGATCACAGAACACGCGGTCCGATCGCCGCGCGCAATCCAGACAGCTTTGCGACATTCAATTCTCTCCTGATTGTTGATACGCGAACGGGGCGTTCAAAAACAGTGACTCGAATCACCCAAAATCGTGACTCTTGCCACAACAGTTTTGTCCACCTTAACCGGTAGTGGCGAGCGTGCGCAGCGCAGCCTTGTTGCGAATCACCAGGGTTGAGCCCTTGGCTTGGAGAATCTGCCGTTTCTTGAGATCGGCGAACAGCCGCGTCACCGTTTCGCGCGAGGTTCCGATCATCTGCGCGATCTCTTCGTGGGTCAGCGATAATTTCAGCCGCGGCTCCTGCTTCAATGACTCGCCATTCTTCGAGCTCCATTCGATCAGCAGCTTCGCCAGTTTCTCCGCCGCCGAATGCGAGAGCCCCAGCGAACGCACTTCGTGGCAGGCCACGTTGTATTTCTCGCTGAGCTGCTCGGCCACCTTGAAGCAGGCGTCGCTGTGTTCTTTCAGGAAGCGGAGGAAGTCCTCGCGCTTCACAAAATTCACCTGGCAGGGATCGATCGTTTCGGCCGTCAACTCATAGGCCTTGCCCGAGACGGCCGCGCTGAGTCCCAGAACCTCGCCCGGTTCCGCAATCTTCAGAATCAGCGTCTTCCCATCGCTCGCGCAAATGGAAAGCTTGATGCGCCCTTTGCACAGCACGAAGATGCCGCGCGGCGCCTGTCCTTCCACAAACAGTACGGCCCCCTTGGGATAGGCGGTCGCGTACTTGATGCTCTCGAACGACTGCAGCGCCGCCGTCGGCAGATCGCAGAACAGCCGTTCCGCGCGCATCTTGCAGGTAAGGCAGCTTTCGATTATGTCCAGACCGTATGGTGAGAGCATCTCACACCCCCTTGTGATACCGGCTTCGAACGCCAAATGGGCACAGACGCGTTGTGACGAATATCACGAGATCAGTGTGCGGCGCTCCCTACCTTCGGGCCGTGATGACCACCACAATTGGGTGTGACACAAGTCACAGGGTTGCCATCAGTATGCAAAACCCTGCGTTCCCCGGATTTACTGGATTTGGCGCTGCTTTCAGGGCATACTAGGCAAGCGTGGTGTCGCGCCGATTTTCCTCCCCAGAGGCGGTTCCTTGGCAATCTTTGAAGATGATTCTCAGTCCCCGAAACAACTGGAGAGGTCGGCTCCTTCCCGGCTTTTAACCCCTTCCGTCGATACGGAAACCCAGCGCAAACGCATGCTCATGGCGCTCGGCATCCTGCTCCTGGCCCTTGTCGCCGTCATCGTGAAGGATTGGGATTTCTGGTTCCCTGCCCGGATCGAAACCCAGGAAGAGGCTGCGCGCAAGGCCAAAGCTTTGCCGGTTGACAGCTCTAACGCGTCCCCGACGACTGCGGCCCATGAACGCAAAGGCGGAAAGTCCGCCGGGCCCGAAGTCGCGCAAGCACAGGCTCCCAGCTTCTCGGCTACTACCACCGAGCGCGCCGCGCTTCCCCCGTTACAGGTCGAGGTCATCGCCGGAAATCAACACGTCAGCATTCCGGCGAAGGGCACAGCCATCCAGGTGGATATCGGCTCCGGTGCCACCAGTGCTGGAGCGTTCGCCAACGCCACAATAAGCCCTGGCGGTGCGCGGGTGACTCCGCAGGCGGCCCAGAACGTGAGTGTCGCCGTACCTCCTGATTATCCTTTGCTGGCTCGGCAAATGAAGGTGCAGGGCGTTGTGAGCTTGCAAGCTCTCATCGGCAAAGATGGCACGATTCAGGAACTGGCCATCCTGAGCGGGCCCGAGATTCTGGCCGCGGCTGCGCGTGAAGCCGTGAAGCAGTGGCACTTCAAACCGTACTTGCAAAACGGACAGCCGGTCGAAACCCAGGCGCGAATCACGGTCAACTTCACCATCTCGACGAACTAGGGTTGGTTTACTGCCAGGGCTGGTTACGTCCTTCGTTCTCCGTGGCTCGCAAAAACCGCGATCCCCAGGATGAGGCGTAAGGCCGGAAGAAACCCCCGGGGCCGTTCCGCGGATAGTCCGAAGCGAGGCAAGTGCTTATAATCGGGCACAACTCTATGCCTCGCATGTGCCGCAATCAGCCCACTCCGGTCCAAATACTTCTGTCCCTGAGCGCGTTCTTCCTGTTTACCTCTCTGAGCTACGCACAAACCGCCGCGAAAGGAGCACCCTCGATGGCTCTCACCGTAAAAAGCTCTGACTTCGCCAATGGCGCCGATATTCCGAAGCAATTCACCTGCAGCGGCGAAGACCGCTCTCCCGCGCTCGAGTGGAGCGAAGCGCCCGCGGGAACGAAGTCGTTCGCGCTGATCGCCGACGATCCCGACGCGCCCGCCGGCACCTGGGTTCATTGGGTGATCTTCAATATTCCCGCCGGCTCGCATGGCTTGCCTTCGGGGGTGGAGAAGAAAGACCAGCTCCCCGATGGCACGCGCCAAGGCATGAATGACTTTCCCAAGGTCGGATACAACGGACCGTGCCCGCCGCCGGGAAAACTGCATCGCTATTTCTTCAAGCTCTACGCGTTGAATGATCAGCTCACGCTCGGCGCAGGCGCAACGAAGACTGCGCTTGCGAAGGCGATGGAAGGCCACGTTCTAGCCAGCGCCGAATGGATGGGACGCTTTCGGCGGTAAGTTTATGCAGGAATTGAACGCAACGTTCGATTGAACACGTGACTCTCAAAAGCGAATTCCTCGCCCGTTCGGACTCGGAATGACAATCCTGAAAATATGTTTCTTGCGGGAGTCGTGGATAGAGAGAAGATTTTCGCGCCAAAAATTAAAACGGGCGTCCAGATTCTTTCGAATCTGGGCGCCCGGGCAGCCCTCCCCCAGAACTGCTCAATGACAAGGTACGTCCTAGCTAATAATCTTGGAATGGCACTCGGGTGCTAACGAATACCCACCAAAGTGCTAATCCCTCAAATGCACCGCCTTTGAGGGATTTGTGCGGAGTCTCTGGCTAGATCGAACGGATCCCGCCGCGCCAACAATATGGTTTTGGGCACTTCATCGCGGCATGTTTCATGGTAAGCGCGGAAACCCTCCCGAGGCGGTCCCTGCGAATTAGGTAGTCAGAGCGATATTTTCGCCAAAACATTGATAAATAATGAGTTATTTATTCGTGTTTCCCTCGAAAAACTCGAGCAGAGAAACTGCACAAATCATGGAAGACCGGATCACGCAGGCTGCCACAATTCGATGGGATTTCCCTCGGGGTCATGCAGACGAGTAAACCGCCCAATCCCCGGATAAGATTCCGGGTCTTTGACCTCAATTCCTGCCGTTCGTAGCTGAGCTACCATTTTGTCGAGGTCATGCACTCGAAAGTTCACCATCCAGGCCTTGTTGGGATCTCCGAAATATTTGGTGGTCTCAGGAAAAGGGGTGAAGGAGGTTGGCCCGGCCTCTTGCTGCCAAACAGTTTCGCCCTCGCGCGTTGGCGTGAGGTCGATTCCCAGGTGTTGCCGGTACCAGTTCCCCAACGCTTTCGGATCATGAGCCCGGAAGAACAGCCCTCCGATTCCAGCTACTTTCTCCATTTTCGTTTCTCCCTCGTGTTTAGCCGCTGCCTCAGTCGACGGAGCAGGACTCGCCGCTGGCGTGGGGTTTTGTAACGCAATGGCGAATTGATTCCGCAGCGGGATGACGCTCGACCCAAAAGCATAGGAAAGGAGCTGAAGCAGCCGGCGCCTTTGAACGCTCATCCCAACCCTCCTGCCAAGACTGCGTACGAGTTCGTCGATAATACCTGCCGAATTGGAATTCTGAAAGCACAGATAGATGGCGGTGTTCTGGGCGGTCGGCCGGCCAGCCAGAGATCGTCGATTCCTTCGTGGTTGACGTAAAATCCGGATTCTACTCAAGACGCTCTTCCCTACTCCAACAATTAGCGGCCGCTTTGGCGTCACTCGCCATAACAGGTACTCATCAGGCCGTAAAATCTGGGTATGAACATCGAACGGGGAAGTCGCATGTATGCCGCTGTTCTGCGCCAGATTGGAACAGCGCCTCGATGTGAAGAATTCGCGGAGCCGGTCATCGCCGACAAGGATCGTGAAGTGATCGTGCATGTACACGCCGCGGCGCTGAAGCCGGTTGACAGGCAATTGGCGAGTGGCTCGCATTACGCAAGTCCGAGAGAGCTACCCTGCGTTTGCGGCACCGATGGAATCGGGCATCTGGACAATGGGCAGCGCGTGTTCTTTGGTGGAGCTCGACCTCCCTATGGAGCAATGGCAGAGCGTACGGTTGTACCGCGCGCACTAACCTTCGCCGTTCCCGAAAATGTGAATGATGTGACCGCGGCCGCATTGCCGAACCCCGGCATCTCGGCCTGGCTATCGCTTGCCTATCGTGCCAAGTTGGCACCAGGTGAAAATGTCCTGATTCTTGGCGCGACGGGAGTCACCGGCAAACTGGCGGTAAAGATTGCAAAGCTTCTTGGCGCTGGCCGGGTGGTTGCGGCAGGGCGAAATCAACACACACTGAAGGCGCTCCACGATCTCGGCGCGGACCGAACGATTTCTCTGGCCTTGCCGGCGAACCAACTCAGGGAGGCATTTCTCCAGGAAGCCGGCCCGTCTGGTTTTCAAGTTGTGATCGATTACGTATGGGGAAGTCCGGCAGAGACGTTTCTGGCTGCAATCGCACAAAGGGAATTCGCGGCTATCAAATACGAGACCCGCTTTGTTCAAGTGGGAGAGAGCGCCGGGCCGATGATTGCCTTGCCGGCAGCGGTCCTCCGCAGCGCGGCATTGACAATTATGGGCACGGCGGGAATTCCGGCTCGGGACGTGTTGGTCGAAGCCTTCCGGCAAGTGATGGGGTATGCGGCAAAAGGTGAGCTTCAGATCGATACGGAAACTGTCCCGCTCGCGGAGATTGAGAAAGCCTGGCAGCGCGAGCACCCCGGCCGAAGACTCGTGATCCTAAACTTCGCGCTAAACGATGCGTAGCGCCGACCCGACAGCACAGCCAACACCCCTATCCTGCGGCAACAATTCTGATAAGCGAAGCCAAGATCCACCAGTTTTGCTAGTGCCTTGTGAATTTTGGTGACAGAATGTCTCGGGAGCGAGAGTGGCGTTGCCATGAAGAAATCAGCCTGGAGAGCGGCAATCGAAGTGGGATTCATCATTTTCCTTTTCTATTCGAATCTCCTGATGGGGGAATTCGAGCGCTCCGGCTCCGGGCAGAAACGAGGGGTCTCCTGGGCATTGATGGATGTTTTCACCATGGCAAATTTTGGGATTGCCGTCACTGCTGCACTCCTCGGGTATGTGATTTTTGAATTCCTTCGTAAGCGCTTTTAGAGAGGCGCTCCTCAACTGTCAGCCGATGACAGCAATTTTGTACGCAATCAGAATGGGTATGGTCGCTAGCGTAATCCAAGTGGACAGCGTGTGGCGTCGGAAGAAGTAGAGGGTTACGCCCGCCCAGCAGGAGCAAACCGCGATCAAAGCCCCGCCAACATAAAGACCGCCAACCGCGGTTGAGAAGTTCGCGCCGTAGACATGCCTGAGCCGGAAGAACTCACACAGAGTCCTGACGACGATAAGAAATTCAATCGTGATTCCTGCCTGAGCCCAACGCTCTTTAGTCACGCCGCAAATTGTAGCTTGAGCAACACTCCACGAAAAATCCCATTTGCACCCACCATCCCCGTGCTTCACGCCCAGGTCTGCCGCTTGTACTGGAGATAGTCTTCACCGTAGCGAGCTTCCAGTGCTCTTTCTTCGCGGTTCGCCATGTGCTGTAAGAGAGGCTGGAACGGCAGCATGGCCAGAATTCCCCACACCTGATCGAGGAAGAGCATTAATCCCGAAAAAGCGAGAAAAGAAAAAATGTAGATGGGATGGCGGATGCGGCGGTAGATGCCAGTGTTCAGGAAGCCGGATTGGCGGACAACTTGCCTCTCATGCTGAATGCGCGCGACGGTGAGAAGTATCAGGCTGACCAGGATCAGCGCGAGCCCCAGGAGCCGAATCGGAGTCCACGGCCCTTCCCTTCGCGTTGCCATCCAACCGGCAACCATGACCACAGGCAAGGCAGTGATCAGTTTGGCTCCGACGGTCATACGCCCGAGCTCCTTATGGATCACTCGCGGTCAGTTCCGCTCGGCTTAATTTTACGCCTGGAGCGCTGCCGAAGACAGGGCAAAAGCGTTAAGCACACTACAGAACCTCTCATTATTTGTTTTCTGTGGTTTGATGGACTGACGGTCCGATGAATCTATGGTTTGATGACCTGGCGACGGCCCTCTTTATTGGTCACGGTAACCGACGCGTCTCCGCCTTCGGTGGTCAATACGATGTAGGCAGGATCGACTCCTCCGCTCAGGTCGAGCCCCGAGCCCTGCTCGGTGGTCGCGATCTTCACCGAAGGGCGCCCGTCTGGGCGAATAAGACGAAACACGACTGCTTCCGGGAAGATCTTATTGCCGTACTCCGTGGGCGAACCATCCACCCGGCGCGCTGGACCCGCGGGATTGATCGAGATCGATGCTCGAACCTTCCCCTGCGTATCAACGATCTCAAGCGCTCGCCCGCGTAGTACTTGCTGAGGGCCGCTTGCTTGTACCGGCACAGCGCGATGGAACAGGACAAACATCAGCAGCCCCAGATTCACCAGGGTGAGCGCTGCCAATACATGCGTGTTCTTCATTGTGACGTTCCCCATTGGGAATACCTCGATTCGACTCGATGTGGATTTGCCCGGAGGGCCCGATCTGGTGTCGTCGATTGTAGGACAGATCGCTCTCAAGAAGGGGCGACCCGAACTCGACCTGCACTCAAAGCCTGTTGCTGGATCGATCGAAATTGGTCGAACTCAGCTTTCTCCCGTTGACCGTAGCCCGTCCTACATGGCGTATCTTGGCGCACTTGTCGCCGGCGGAAGGGCCGTAGACTCGGCTCACACGAAGGATGTGGAGTAGGCGCAATGCCCTTTCAGTTGTGGCTTCGTGATCTTCTTTGTGATGCTGTTTCCAGAAATTTGTCGCACGTCGTTGCGCTCCTCAGCCCGCATGTTCTGAGGTCGCTCTGTGAGCAAGGTGTGAGCCCTACGATTGAATCGATTCTGGAGCACTGCGGGGAATTGAAAAGCTCGCAGGCCGCGTAGGAGATCTGCCTTGCCGGAAGATAAAACGCCGGGCCCTCAGAACTTGCGAAACTGGCGGGAAATTGCCCACCAGATGACTCACGAGACAAGTCCGCTCAAGGTACGCGCGCTCTCTGAAGAGCTGGCTCGCGCTTTCGAGGCACAACAGAAATCCCAAATAAATCCAGCGAATCTCCGCGGGCCGCTCAGCGGCCGACCAACTTCTGAAGGTGCTCGGGATACCGCGCACCCTGAACTGCAATCTTCCCAGTCGCCGTTTCCAACTGGCGGAGATCATCAGGCGTAAGGTGCACGTCAACAGCCTCGAGGTTTTCCTCCAGCCGGTGCAATTTCGTCGTTCCCGGGATCGGCACGATCCACGGCTTTTGCGCTAGCAGCCATGCGAGCGCGATCTGCGCCGGCGTCGCCTTCTTGCGTTTGGCAAATTCGCCGATCAGATCGACCACTGCCTGATTTGCATCGCGATTCTCGGGCGAGAAGCGCGGCACGATATTGCGAAAATCATTCTTGTCGAACTGCGTGTCTTTGCTGATTGTGCCGGTGAGAAAACCTTTGCCCAGCGGACTGAACGGCACCAAGCCAATGCCGAGTTCTTCGAGCGTCGGGATGATTTCCTTCTCTGGCTCTCTCCACCACAGCGAATATTCACTCTGCAGAGCGGTCACGGGCTGCACCTTGTGCGCGCGACGGATGGTTTGAGCGCCCGCCTCCGACAATCCAAAGTGTTTCACCTTGCCCTGCCGAATAAGGTCTTTCACCGCTCCGGCAACTTCTTCGATGGGAACTTTGTCATCGACGCGATGCTGGTAGAACAGATCGATCACGTCCGTCCGAAGCCGCTTGAGCGATGCCTCAGCCACTTGCTTGATATGTTCGGGCCGGCTGTCGAGCCCAGCCTGCTTGCCATTTTCGATGTGGAAGCCGAACTTGGTCGCGATCACGACATCTTTCCGAAAAGGCGCGAGCGCTTCCCCAACCAGTTCTTCATTGGTGAACGGACCATACACTTCGGCGGTATCGAAGAACGTGACGCCGCGCTCCACCGCCGCCCGGATCACCGCGATGCCTTCATGCTTCTCTATGGCGGGGCCAAGACCAAAGCTCAACCCCATGCAGCCGAAGCCGAGAGCCGAGACTTCCAGATTGCTTTTTCCAAGTTTGCGTTTCTGCATCATGAATCCTTTCCTGCTCTCGCTTCTCGCGGTTCGCCCTCGCTTCCCACGATGCCCAAAGAGGGAGCCCCAAGCCTGCTGCCTGAAGTCCCAACCGAAAATCGAGGAGCGAGCGCCGAGAGGCGATCGTCGCTAATCCAGCACCGGCCCCGGACAATACGGAATTGGTTCCCCGCGCACAATCGCGCCCGGATTTTCTTCCACCAGCGCCGACGCGTACTCGGCTCCCGCAACCTTCTCAGCAGCCGCGCGCGCCTCAGACAAAATCGGAACCCGGTTCTTATCGTCGTGCGCATCGCTCGCCAGAATATGCACGGCCGAGCGCTCGAGCAGCCAGCGGCTGATGATTTCCGGACGCTCGCCCCAGAATCCGGTCAGCGAAGACGCGGTCACCTGGATCAAACATCCCTGGTCAGCGAATTCCAGAATGCGCTGCGGTGTCTGCTGCAAAATCGGGTTGCGTTCTGGATGCGTCAAAATCGGAGTCAGCGACCGGTCTCCCAATCGGCGGAAACAATCGGCGAGTTGCGGCGGAATGCTGTAATTGCTTAGCTCAATCAGAAGATAATTTGTTTCGCCGATGGTGAATTGATGGGGACGGTCGAGCACGCGCTCCAGATTTTCATACGAGAGGTGAAAATCGCAGCCCAAACTGAATTCGACAGATGGGCCCGTGCGGCGGCGCAGCTCGTCGAGCACGGTTAAAAGGTAGCGCCGGTCATAGACGTAGCGGCTATTAGCATGCGGCGTTGCCACAATGTGGGTGATACCATCGGCGGCCGCCGTGCGGCACATCTCCAGGGCCACCTCCCAGGATTTCGGCCCGTCATCAACCTCCGGCAGCACGTGGCAATGAATATCGATCAAGAAATGATCCCAGTGTCGAAAGAATTAGTGTAACGCCGCAGGGCCGCGGTCTTCGGCCAGACACAAATTTATTCGTCTCTCGAGGAAGAACGAACGAAAGAACCGACGCATCCAAGCTGCAAGGAGCCGCGCTCGCGCATGCCGTCCCAGGTTTATTTTTAGTTGAGCGGCAGTTGCGCACTCCCGCATTCTCGTGCACGATAATAGATTCAACTTTACACTCTGACATCGTACCTGCAGGAGGGTTCACGCATGTGGTTTGCGAGCGCCGCGCGCGCTTTGCTTGTCCAGTCCCCGGAACGCCCTACTTTCCCGTGCCGGCTTGGAAGATATGTTCGAACAGCGCTCCTCAATGCCAGCGTGGCGGGGCTGCTCTTGCTCTTTCTTTCCTGCGGAAGCAGCAATCCGATTAAAGTCTCGACCCTTCACAATGCCTACGTGACTCTTCCCACCAGCGGTTCGGTTCTGTTGCTGCACATCTCGCAGGCGACCGGTCAGATTTCGCTTGGCCCACAGACGCCGCCAACGGTTGGCGTCACACCCTACGGCCTCGCGCTGGCCCCATCGCAGAAATTTCTTTACGTCGCCAATTCGTTTGCCAACAACATTTCTACCTATAACATCGCCGCCGATGGCAGTCTCTCCCAGCCTAATGCGCCGATTCCGGGAGGCTCCGGCCCCAACACCGCCATCATCGACCCGAGTGGGCAATATCTGCTGGTGACGAATAGTTTTTCGAACGATATCTCGGTGTTCTCCATCGACAGCAGCAGCGGAGCGCTCACCGAGGTTTCGGGCTCGCCTTTTTACGCCAACTACAATCCCGGCGAAATCATATTTGCTCCCGGCCCCACCAATTTCGTCTACATCACCAACGCAACCATCGGGATGGTCTCGGCCTTCAGCTTCGATACCTCCAGTGGCACGCTCACCCCTGTTCCGGGGTCGCCATTTTTGTCGGGCGCAGGAGCCACTGGAATGGCAGTTTATGGCAATGCTCCCAGCCAATTTCTCTATGTTTCCAATAGCACCGCTGTCAATCCCAACTCCGACACCATCGGAAATATCTCCGCGTTCGGCATCAACTCTTCAACCGGAGCTTTGTCCGTCCTGAGCGGTTCGCCCTTCACCTCGATTCTCGGCTCCGGCCCCAGCGAACTGGTTCTGACGCCCTCGGGCAACCTGTTGTTCGCGATCACGGCCGGGTCGAGTTATAGCGTGTGGGCTTTCAACATCAGCTCCACGACGGGCCAGCTCACGGCCAGCAGCAATTCGCCTTACAGCGTCGCCGCCGGGAACCTGTTCGCGCTGATCGACCCCAGGGGAAACTACCTCTACATCGGAAGCCAGACCGCAAAGGGGATCACGGCATACACTTATGACGCCAACGTCGGCACTCCCAACGCGCTGTTAAATTCGCCCTTTTCGACCGGAGTCGCTCCGGGCAGAATGGTCGTGGTGGAGTAGAGTGGCGAGCCCAGCTCATCACACTACCTTGTGATCTGGATCACCGCCCGGCCCGCTCCCGGGAACGATAAAAGGAAGTGTAGAATTCGGTTGGAGCGCGAGCTTCCGGAGCGAACACTGTGTGCCTTGCTATCCCAGGAAAGATCTTGACCAGCGAAGACCTGGGCTTCGCGCGCTTTGGCCGCGTGCAGTTCGGAGGCACGGTCCGCCAGGTCCGCCTCGACTTCGTCCCCGAAGCCCAGCCGGGCGACTATGTCATGGTGCACGTTGGCTTTGCCATCAGCAAAGTCGATGAGCAGGAAGCGCAACGCACCTACCAGGTGCTCCTCGAAATGGGCACGCAGATGGAAGAGGAACTGCCCGCGCCCGATCCCACCCCCGAAGACTGGAACTAGAGTCGGGCGGCCGAACGGTTTCACTTCCGAATCTGACTTCTGACTTCCCCGCTCGCCCTCACCGACCGATGTGACGCCCGTCACCGAGGGTATGTTCACCCCACTTTACAGTGAAATTCGATAGGATGGCTTAAGCTTCACCGCAATGGGTGATAACCGGCTAAATGAGTTTGCGCCAGGCTGATTGAGCCGAGCCGGTGTCGCATCGTGGCGAAAGATCAAAGGGAGTCCGCGTATGAAATTCATGGACGAATACCGCGACGCGGGCGTCGCTCGCCGCCTGCTGGCGGAGATTTCCAACACTGTGCGCGGGCACTGGGTGCTGATGGAGATCTGCGGCGGCCAGACGCACACCATCATGCGTTACGGACTCGACGAACTGCTTCCCTCGAATATTGAACTCGTCCACGGCCCCGGCTGCCCCGTCTGCGTCACGCCGCTTGAAACCATCGACAAAGCGCTCGAACTCGCGGCTCGCCCCGAAGTCATTCTTGTCTCCTATGGAGACATGCTGCGCGTACCGGGCTCGACCACCGATCTGTTCACTGTGAAAGCTCACGGCGGCGACGTGCGCATCGTTTATTCGCCAACCGAAGCCCTGAAGATCGCGCGCCAGAACCCCGAGCGCAAGGTTGTTTTTCTCGCCGTCGGATTCGAAACTACCGCCCCCGCAAACGCCATGGCAGTCTGGCAAGCGAGGCAAGAGAGGCTGGGAAATTTTTCGGTTCTCGTCTCGCATGTTCTCGTTCCGCCCGCCATTCGCGCTCTGTTGACGTCACCCGATTGCCGCGTCAACGGATTCATCGCTCCCGGTCACGTCTGCACGGTGATGGGTTATGGAGAGTACGAGCAATTGGTACGCGATTTTCGCATTCCCATCGTCGTTGGGGGATTTGAGCCCGTCGATCTGCTCGAAGCCACGCTGATGCTCGTGCGACAACTCGAAAAAGGTGAGGCCAGGGCCGAAAATCAATATGTGCGCTCGGTCGCCTATCAAGGCAACCTGCCGGCGCAGCGCATCGTGAACCAGGTGTTCGAAATTGCCGACCAGAAGTGGCGCGGCATCGGAACGATTCCAGGTAGCGGCCTGCGCGTGCGCGACGAATATGGAGACTATGACGCCTCTCGCCTGTTCGGTCTGGCCTCAATCACGGTTGAGGAGCCGGCCGAGTGCATCAGCGCTCTGGTGTTGCAGGGACTGAAAAAACCAACTGATTGCCCGGCGTTTGGCATGCGCTGCACACCGCATAATCCTCTGGGTGCGCCCATGGTTTCTTCCGAAGGCGCCTGCGCCGCTTATTACAACTATCGTCGCCATCAGAAGGAGGTCCCGGCGGGGAAGTAGCAACGTCGATTGATGCGGTTATCGACTGGGCCAGTCTTTGCTGAGAGCTTGGAGCTTAGAGCTGAGAGCTTGGAGCCTGCAGCCGGTTTTTATGTCTGACAAGCCTAATTCGCTCGCTCAACTGATCTGTCCGGCGCCGCATCCGGTCAAAGATACGATTCTCCTCGGCCACGGCAGCGGAGGCCTTCTCAGCTCCGAGCTTACGCGCGAGCTTTTTCTTCCCGCGTTTGAAAATCCTGTCCTGGCGCGGCTCGACGATCAGGCCATCGTCAACATCAACGGCACTCGCCTCGCCATGACGACTGATTCCTTCGTCGTGAAGCCGCTCTTCTTCCCCGGCGGAGACATCGGCTCCCTCGCCGTCCATGGCACCGTCAACGATCTCGCCATGGGCGGAGCCAAGCCGCTTTATCTGAGCGTTGCCTTCATCATCGAGGAAGGATTGCCGATGGATGTGCTGCGGCGCGTGGTCGAATCGTTGCGCGCGGCCGCCGCCAAAGCGGGCGTTGCCATCGTGACCGGCGATACCAAGGTCGTAGAAAAAGGTAGCGGCGACGAACTCTTTATTAATACGACCGGCATCGGTCTGGTGCCTGCCGATCTCGAGCTTTCGGCCAATCGTGCGCGCCCCGGAGACAAAGTCCTGCTCAGCGGCTCGATCGGCGAGCATGGCATCGCGATTCTCGCGCAGCGCGAAGGACTGGAATTCGAATGCCCCGTGGCGAGCGACAGCGCCGCTCTGCATGGATTAGTTGCGAGCATGCTGCGGGCGAGTGGGTCCGAGGTAGGCAATCAGATTCGCTGCCTTCGTGATCCAACCCGTGGTGGAGTTTCAAGCACACTCAACGAAATTGCCGAGCAATCGCGCGTCGGAATTCAGCTCGAGGAGAGCGAGATTCCGGTCCGCGAAGAAGTGCGCGGGGCATGTGAGATGCTTGGGCTCGATCCTCTTTATGTGGCGAATGAAGGCAAGCTGATCGCAATTGTTGCGCCGGAGGCGGCCGAGGCCGTGCTGGCCGCGATGCGCTCCGATCCGCTGGGCAAGGATGCTCGCCTGATCGGCACGGTGGTCGAATCACCGTCGCCGCTGGTGACCATTCGCACCGCGCTCGGCACCACGCGGCGTGTCGACATGCTGACCGGAGATCAGCTGCCGAGGATCTGTTGAATTTCGCTAATCGCTTTTCGCTACTCGCTCCTCGGAACGGACGGAACTAAACGAGCATAAGCGAGAAGCGTATAGCGAATAGCGAGAAGCGCGGCTTTTTTATGCACGAGATGGGTATCGCCAATTCGATTCTGGAAGGCGTGGCGGCGGAACTGCGCCGTCGTCCCGGCTCCCGCGCGACCAAAATCTGCGTGCGCATCGGGGAGTTGGCCGGAGTCGATCCCGACGCGCTCAGCTTTGCCTTTGAAGCGTTGACGCTCGACACCGAGTTTGCCGGTCTTAAGCTCGAGGTTGAGTACGTCCCGCCGCGCAGCCGGTGCCGTGATTGCGGAAATGAATTCGACGTGCGGAATTACGAATTGCTCTGCCCCGACTGTGGCAGCCTGACGACCGAACGCATCAGCGGCGACGAACTCGAATTCAAATATCTCGAGATCGAAGACGAGGAAGAGGGCGAGAAGCAAGGAGCGAATAGCGAGAGCCCCAAGCCTGTGGCCCGAAGCCTGTAGCCTGGAGTCCGAAAATGAACCGCGTACCCATGGAAGGAAAAGTCTTAAACGAAAACGCGCGCCTCGCCGCCGAATTGCGCGGGCGCTTCCGCGAGCATCGAGTGCTGATGGTCAACCTGATCAGTTCGCCCGGATCGGGCAAAACCACGCTGCTCGAAAAAACCCTCGAAGCGCTGCCAAAAGATACACGCGTTGCCGTGCTCACCGGAGACCTGCAGACCGAAAACGACGCCGAT
>Ga0335079_10002851_pt1 | contig 19914 bp, 21 predicted proteins | sample Lox_Sample_33_FD_206719 | JGI IMG/M metagenome (GOLD analysis project Ga0335079, IMG submission 206719) | Soil microbial communities from Loxahatchee National Wildlife Refuge, Florida, United States - Lox_Sample_3.3 | ecosystem: Environmental > Terrestrial > Soil > Wetlands | place: USA... | reverse complement strand
GAGCTTCTGCCGGATCAGGTCTGCGCTCACGCGGACAAACGTCACGATCTCGGTGGCCGGCGGCTTCGCCTTGAAGTCGAAGAGCCGCTTCTGGATGCGGATGACCCTGTACCCCATCTTCTGCAGGGCTTCCTGCACCTCGCCCTTGGAGAACGCCTTCTGCTCGCCGCTGATCGGCTTCTCCGTCCCCCGCTGCACGCGGTAGACCCACGTCGAACGCGGGACCACGTTCAGGAGCTTGAAATTGCGCTGCGACGCGAGCTGGCTGGCCTTCTGTTTCGCCGACCGGGCAGAGTCGGCCTCCAGTATGCCCTGGACGGGCTTTCCCGCCCCCGTAACCCCCTCAATCCGGAACTCAGGCATTCAGTCTCTCCTCCCTGATCTCAAATACAGACATCGGTGCAATGTGGCGTGTATCGCCGGGACAAGCTGTGCTTCCCATCAAACAGAGAAAGGGTAGCCTCCCGCAGCGCCCCCGCCTGACGTGGCAGCCGGATCCCCCATCCGGCGGCACGCGGGAACGATTCGAAGAGGTACCCCCTCCCCAGAAATTCCGGACGCAACAGGTGAACCTCAGTTCATCAGGCTCTGATCCACCTGGTCGCTGTCCGCATAGACATACATCACTACCCTGACGTTTGACCCGTCAAGGCCCGCCTCCGTCCCCACCCCCGTGAGCGTCACATGATCCGGGGTCCCTCCCACGGGATCCGGCGTCAGCGTATACGTGCCATTATCGTTCACCGGACGGCTGGTGATCTTCGACATCGTGAGACCACGAAAGCTGTAGTTCCCCCCCCCGTACGTCGACGGTCTGCGGTAGTACGAACGGGCGATCGCGGCGTAGTGGGCCAGGTCGTTTGCGACCTCGTCCCGGTTCGTCGACGCCGCCTGATCGTGAAACATCGTCATCCCCACGGCGATCATGATCCCGATTATCACCACCCCCACAGCGATGAGTAGCATCTGCTGACTGCCCATGTGCGCACTTCTCGCCTAGGATAAGGAAAGGCCCCCTGCGATTTCCCACAGGGGGCCCTGGAACTCCGGACTCAGTTCTTCACGTACATGCTGTCGCGATCCGGCCACACGACCACGTGGACCTCGACCGCGGAACCGTTGTAGATTTCGTTCCCGATGCCCTTGATTTCGAGCGACGCCGCGGAGCCGCTGCCCGCACCGCCGACGCTGATCGAGTACACGCCGTTGGCGTTCGAGGGCTTGTTGGTCAGCAGCGTGATGGACGTCGTCGTCAGAAGGCTGAACGAGTTGCCGCCCCCGCCGAGTGACGTCGGCCTGCGATAGAACTGCTGCGCGCGCGAAGCCAGGTTCACCAGGTCGTTGCTCAGCGCATCACGGTTGGCGTTGATCGCGCTGTCGGAGAACATCGTGATCCCCACGGCAACCGCGATACCGACGACGATCACGCCGAGGATGATCAGAAGAAGCTGCTGCTGTCCCATTGTGTAGCTCCTATGATGGTGTGATTATGTGTTAGTTGCACGAACAAGCCGACCTTGACGCGTTTCGTCATCGTTCGCTTTCCAAACCATCAAGGTGCATGCCAAACAACGGGGTCAAAAAGGAAGCGAAAAACACGATTGACGAGGGACAGGCGCGACGGCTCAGGTAATTCTTACCAGCCCGGTGTAGTTATGACCACAGAGAAAGGTAACACTCGTACTGCTGTCACGCAAGGGCGGAAGCGACTTCGGTGAGCGTCGTCACACCCCGCTTGAGCAGCTCGACCCCGTGGCGCTGGATGGTCACAGTCCCCTGCTGGACCGCCGCATCCCGGATGCGTTGCATATCGAACCGCCCATCCGACCAGAGTACGAGCTCCCGCACCTGGTCGGTCCACTCGAGCGCCTCGTGGAGCGGGAGGCGGCCCTTGTACCCCCCCGTGCAGTTGATGCACCCCACAGGGCGGAAGAAGTTCGTTCCCGCAGCCTCTTCTTCCGTGAAGCCGAGGCGCGTGACCAGCTCCCGGCTCACCTTCGTCAGGGGCTCCTTGCATCGCTCGCAGAGTTTACGCACCTGCCGCTGCGCAATAACCGCGCTGACCCCTTCGGCCACGAGGAACGGCTCGTTGCCGTGCGTCAGCAGGCGCGCCACCGCCATGACGGTATCCCGGGCGTGGAGCTTGCCGAAGACCTGGCGCCCCGCGACGGACAGGCGGAGGGCGGCCGCGGAAGAGGCCGCAGCGTCCAGGTCGCCGATGTAGACGATGTCCGGATCGTGGTGCAGGAGCGCCTCCAGGGCGTCGTCGACGCCGAGCTTCGGATTGATCTTCACCTGGCGGGCTCCGTCCAGGTACATTTCGACCGGGTCTTCCACGGTCACGGTGTTCAGCGAGGGCTTCATGATCGCGCGGAGCGCCGCCACGAGCGTGACGGTCCTTCCGCCGCCGGAGGAGCCGGCCATCACCACGAGCCCGCGCGGGCGGGCCAGCGCGTCCTTCAGCACGCGCAGCGCGTACGGCTGGGACACCAGCGCATCGAGTCCCCCTGCATCGGGTTCGCGGTGGACCTTGATAACGACGGACTCCAGTTTCCCCGTCAGTTCCCGGGAGGCCACCGGCAGCACCGCCACCGAGTAACGGATGATCTGGCTGTCCACGGTTTTCTGGAGCGCGCCCGTTTGCGCGGCCATCCGTTCAAACCTGTCCATCCCCTGGGCGCGCGACTTGATCACGGCCACCACGGCCTCGGCCCTGGTATCCTCGATCGTGTACCAGAGCGCGAGCTGACCGTCGATCCGGAAGCAGACGTCGGTCTTGCGGGGGCCGCGCGGAATACAGTGGATGTCCGTCGCACCGACACGCGCCGCGTCGGAGAAGATGTTCTCCACCAGTCCCTGAAGCTGTCCGCGGGTAATGTCCCTGTCGATGGTGCCCTCGAAATCGGGGTCTTCTTCCTCGACGGCGGCCTCCGGGATGCCAAGCGCGCTCCCCCCGGGCTGGTCTTTCTCGAGCGTGAGCTGGCGCCAGTACTCCGCCCAGTCGCGCTCCTTCATGTAGCAGATCTCGAATTTCTTGTAGGGGAGGGCGCGCGCGACGTCGGAAATCTCCCTGTCGGCGGGGTTCGGGGTCACGACGATAATCTTGTCGGGCTGGTTCTCGGCAAGATCGTACGGGAGCACCTTGTGGCGCATGGCAAGCTGGCGGATCGACTCCGGGAGACCCCGGATGATCTTCAGCACGTCCGAGGGCAGGAGGCGGCGGGCTCCCCGCTCGTTGATGTCGATGACGCGGAAGGCGTAGAATTGCGCCACCTGGTAGTGGAGGACGTCCTGGGAAAGCCCGAACTCCTCCTTCAGGATCTCCACCAGGCTCCGCTTGTCGCGCTCGTTGTGCTTCTTCCATTCCGCCGCCTGCATCGCGACTTCGTCGGAGATGATCCTGTTCCGCACCAGGTGCTCCAGGAACGAAGTCATGAACGGCCGCGCACCGCCCCCCTGCGCCCGCCCCGGCGGGGGCGCAGTCCGGCGCTGTTCGGCCTCCGGTTGCTTCGACTCCGACGGCGTCTCGAATTTCGGCATGTCAGGAATTCCCTCCGGAGGGAGTGCGCTTCACCTTCTCGATCAGGGCGAGGATATCCTCGATCGGCGTCGTCTTCCCGATGAAGTAATCGTTCGGCGAATCCGAGGCGAGTCCCCTCGTGTGCTCGTCGTCGTAGCCGGAAATGAAGATGAAGGGGACGTCCTTGGCGTCCGTGAACTCCCGGACGAAACTGTGAAACCGGACGCCGTCGAGCGTCGGCATGAACACGTCGGAAATGATGAGATCGACCTTTTCCCCCTCCAGTGCTTCGCGCGCCTGTTTCCCGTCCAGAGCCTTGACGACATCGTACCCGTGGTCGCGAAGGACGCCGTCCATGATGTTCAGGAACCCCTCCTCGTCGTCGACCAGCAGAATTCTCATGGGACACCTGCGTTTGTGAGGAGATGAACACGGGCCGCCGCCCCCGGCGTGACGCGGCTCAAGAGAGTGGGCCCTGCAGGGCTCGAACCTGCGACCCGCAGATTATGAGTCTGCTGCTCTAACCAACTGAGCTAAGGGCCCCCCGGGTGAGAATATAGACAGACACCTGCGAAAAAACAACAATTTGAATTTTCCGTCGAATTTTGTATACATTGATGAGAAGCGGCTTTGCCCTGTGTCACTCGCGCCTGTCGCCCCTCTATGTATCTTCTCTCACATCCCCCGCCACGCGCCAAAGATGGAAGGAGTCAGCTCCCCATGACCATGCTCCGTCGGATCCCGACACTCACGCTGTTCGGCCTGTGGGGAGCGCTCACATTCGCCGCCGGTGGCGTATGCTTCGCGCAGCACCACCCCGCACAGCTCCGGGAGTTCCTCCTGCAGTACAGGGGGAAGGAAGTCCAGATTATTGACAAGACGGGGGGGACGGAGCAATTCACATCCGGCGATCCCACGAAAGCGTACACGCTGACGCTCAACGAGGTGGAGGGAGACTACATCGTGGTCAGCCGGAACACGGCGACCGACAAACGGACGTTTATTTACCCCCTTTCGATCATCCGACGGGTGATTTACCAGTACGACGGCAAACCGTACGACAAGATCCTCCTGGAAATGTACTAGCGGGACGCCCTTGACATCCTGCCGGATTTCCGCTATATTGAATGCGGGAGTCCAGCCCCGGTTTTCCTCCGCTATTCCGACCTCCGCTCCGGCGTTCGAATTCGGCATCAGATCAAGGCAGGAGGGCTTCTATGGCCAAAGGCAAAAGCATACTCCATCACTGTGTCCACTGCGAACGGACGACGAAGATGGAGGTCATCGGACCGGCAGAAAACCAGCTCGACAAGACATGGTACCGGTGCACCCGGTGCAGACATGCGACGCTCGTGGACATTGCCGCGCTGAGGCAAAAGCAGGAAGAATCTGCCAGGAAGCCCGAGCGGGAGCAATGCCAGGAATACCGCCCGGAAAATACGTATACGGTCGGCGAGGCGATATTCCACAACGAGTGGGGGATCGGAAAAGTCGTCTCCAAGGAACGGACGTCGGGGGGCGATAGGGCAATCGTCGTCGCGTTCGAAAAGCTGGGAGAGAGGAAACTCCTGGAAAACACGATCGTCGAGCCGGACACTAACTAGCTTCGCGCCTGAAGGAGGTGATTTCGTTTGGTCGGGATTATCGTTTCGGACAATGAGCCTATCGACCGCGCCATCAAGCGGTTCAAGAAGAAATACGAGCGCTCAGGAGTCCTGAAGGAATTCAAGAAACGGGCGTATTTTACGAAACCCTCCGTGAAGAAGCGGATGAAGCGCGTCAAGGCCATACGCAGGGCACAGCGCACGCTGGCCGAGCAGGGCTGAACGCACCCGGTTCGCGCAGCACGCCGCAGACTGTACAGAAAACCCGCCTCACGGCGGGTTTTCTGTTATCTTCCCTTCACCAGTCGAGCCCGCGGGAGGCGAGGATCCGCTGCGCCCCGTCGTGCCCGAGCCGGGCCGCGCGGCGAAAGGCAGCAATCGCCTCGGCGCCCCCCTCCTGCCGCGTGGAGAGAATCTCCCCGATCAGGAAATACGCGTCGCGGTAATTCGGGTTCAGGATGATCGCCCTCCGGAGCGCGGCCAGCGCCTCATCCGTTTTCCCCGTCTCCAGCAGCGCATAACCGAGGTCGTACGTGGTGACGGCGGTGGAAGGGTTGATGGCGAGCGATTGCCTGTAGAGGGCCGCGGCCTCGTCGAAACGGCGCTCCACCAGCCGGACATTCCCGAGGTTTGTGATCGTCTGGTACTCCCCGGGGGCGAGCGCGAGTGAGGCGCGGAGCACCCGCTCGGCCCCCGCCGTGTCTCCCATCAGCACGTAGGCGCCCCCCATATTGCACATCGCCTCGGCATAGGAGGGGTGGAGCTCGATGGCGCGCTGGAAGCTTGCGATCGCGCCGGGGAAGTCCCTCCTGTCCAGAAGCGCGAGCCCCAGCTCATTGTGTGCCAGCGGGTGGTTCGGGCTGACCGTGATCGTGTGCCGCCAGACCGTCTCGGCATCCCGCCAGTCTCCGATGTCACCCACCGAGAGGAATCCCAGGACCACGAGGATAACGGACGAAGCGGCCACGGCGGGCACCAGGAAACGCCTCTGCGGCGCGCCCGGCTCTTTCGACAGGAGCACGGCGATGCCGCCACCGGCGAGCATGCAGAAGGGGGCTGCGGCGAAGTAGACATAGCGGTTTGCGATCGTCTGGATCGTGGAGGGGATGAACCCAGCCATCGGCAGGAGCGCGATGACATATGCGGCCCATACCTCCATGAACGACCGGCTTCCCCTCCACCAGAGAAGTGCCGCGAGGATCGTCAACGCCGGTGTTATCGACGCGAGAAGAAGGAACGGGCCGAGTTTCGGGTAGGAGTAGAGAGCGGCCAGCTTCGCAGGCCAGACTGTCTTGACGACGTAAAATGCGATGTTGTAGGCGCCAAGCTCCCAGCCGTTGAATTCGGATTTCGCCCTGAGGAGCTGCGCAGCGCTCGACCCACCTTCGGACGAATCATACGCCACGACCGCGGCGGCCAGGGCAAGGAGGAGATAGGGAACTTTCTCTACACAGAGATCCCACAATTCCCTCCGGTCACTGGCGGGGAGCCGCCCGATTGCCAGGTCGACGATCACCAGGAGTGCAGGGAGCATCATGACCGATCCCTTCGCGGCGAGGGCGAGCGCAAAGAGGACGATTGAGCCGGCATACCGCAGGCGGCGCCGGTGCGATCCCACCGGGGCCGCGTAGCGGGTATAGAGCAGGAGCGAAGGAAATGCAAAGAACGCACTCAGGAGGTCTTTTCTGCTTGAGACGCATGCTACGGATTCGACACGCAGCGGATGCCAGGCAAAGAGGAGCGCCGAGAGAATACCCCCCGCCAGAATCGCCCGGCTGATGCGTGAATCTCCCGTTTCTCCGGAGGGCTCAGCCGCCCCCCTGCCGAACCGGGCGGCGAAAAACGCGGCCGAAAGCAGGAGCACCCAGACCGCGTTCGCTGAGTGAATGAGCATATTGGTGAGATGGTGCCCCCTCGGATCCAGGCCCCAAAACCTGTAGTCGACTGCGTGTGAGAGGAGCGTGAGGGGAGTCCAGGACTTGAAGTAGAAATGGCTGAACATGCTCCAGACCATGTGTCCGGAGAGTGGGGTGATGTAGGGGCTGGCCAGAACGTAGAATTCGTCGTCCCAGCCGATGAAGTCATTTTTCAGCGAGCCGACGTAAACCAGAAACGTCACGGAGGCGACCAGGACAATGGCCGCCGCTCTTCTCAATCGGCCGGGATTCAGGGGCATGGCTCCATCAAAACAAAGGAGACATAACCACTGCTGGCCATCCCACCGCGGCCAACAGGACTATGTCTCCCCTTGTGACTGACTGCAGGTAAATGCGTTCAGGCTTCCGGCTTTTCTTCCTCCCCCTTCGCCTGCGCCTTGATTTCCTGCACTTCCTTCCGGATTTCCTGGGCCTTCTTCTTGAGCTCGTTCATATTCTTCCTTACCCTCGTCCCGGCGGACTTGTTCCCTTTTTCATAGAACTTGACGAAGTCCTTTTCGAACGACGCGACAAGGTCCTTCAGCTCCTGAAGTCTGCTCATCGATGACCCTCCTTGGATTGATAAGGAATCTTGCCCATTTTCTCAGCTTTTCGGACCTTCCTTAATTCGCTAACCAGAGAGCAGAGTTGATTTCTCGCCAGCTATCTACTCTTGCGGCGCTTCATTCAGTCCGCAATTGAGGAAAGAGCTGTAAGCAATTGCGAATCCACGAACGCGAAAAACAGCAAAAAAAGCAAGGGAATTTTTGACGATTTCAAAGATTTTCCAGAGGCTGGCAAAATGACCCTTCCAGTAACGATTCATGTCAGAAAATGCTCAAAAATCCTTGACAATCGACGTTTTCTTTTTTATTTTTATTTAGAACAATTCTAAACAGGGGTTGCCATGGATTTAGAAAGCGCCCGAGAGACGCTGACAAAGTACCTGAAAGCAAATGGAAAACTCCGATCCACCCCGGAGAGGTTCGCTATTCTTGACGCAGTGATGCAGACACAGGGGCACTTTGATGCCGATGATCTTTACTACAGGATGGCCACGAGAGGCGTCAAGGTATCGAAGGCGACCGTCTACAACACGCTCGACCTTCTCCAGAATTGCGGGCTCGTGTCGAAATACCGGTTCACCGAAAACGCGTCGCGCTACGAAAAGTCGTTCGGCAAGCCGCAGCACCACCACCTGATCTGCCTTGAATGCGGCGACATCATCGAGTTTGTCAATGACAACCTCGACAAGCTGCAGGGGGACGTCTGCGGAGAGAAAGGGTTCACGCCGCAGAGCTCGACACTGCAGATATTCGGCTATTGCTCGAAATGCAGGAAGAACGTGTAATCCATGGCCACGAACATGCATATGACGCTTATCGACGCGCCCGTCGGATCGCGCGTCCGCATTCGCCACCTCACGTCCCGCCCGGAGATTTCGACGCGGCTCAGGGAACTCGGATTCTGCGAAAACGCGATCGTCCGCTGCGTCATGAAGGGGTACGGCAACATCATCTGCGAGGTCCACAACACGCGCGTCGGCCTGGACAGCGTGCTTGCACGGGGCATCCACGTGTCGGTGTCGGATTGAGAGATCCCCTGGGGAGCAGCGTGGATAGGGACGGCACCCCGACGCCCGGCGCTGTGCGCGGATCGCGCACCGGCCTCATCGCGCTCGTCGGGAACCCCAACTCCGGGAAGACGACGCTCTTCAACGCGCTCACGGGCCTCCGGCAGCGCGTCGGCAACTACCCGGGCGTCACCGTGGAGAGGAAGGAAGGGCGGATGCGCCTCGGGGACACGGAGGCCGTCATCCTGGATCTGCCGGGCACATACAGCCTCACGCCGGGCTCTCCCGACGAGCGGATCGCCACGGAGATCCTCCTCGGGAAGGCTCCCCACACCCCGCTCCCCGACGCCGTGATCTGCGTCGTGGATGCGAATCACCTCGAGAGAAACCTCTACCTGGTCAGCCAGGTCATCGAGCAGAACATCCCCACGGTCGTGGCGTTGAACATGATCGACATCGCCCGCAGGCACGGGATGCGGATCGATATCCGGGCCCTGGAACGGGAGCTGGGCGTGCGCGTGATTCCCACCGTCGCAAGAAAATCCGAGGGAGTCGGTGAACTGGCCCGGGCGGTGCTCGGGGGGGGCTCCGGCAGGCGGGCATCCGGCGTCCGGCTCCCGGAACCTGTCGAAAGAGAAACAGAGGAGCTTACCACGCTCCTCGTGCGGGCGCATCAGTTCAGCCTCCCCCGGGCAAGGAGCGAGGCGATCTCCCTCCTCAGCGCCGACGGCGCACGCCTGGAGGAGACGGACCACTACGCCCCCGGGGTGCTCGCGCACGTTCGCCGCGACCACGAGAAACTCGACTTCCTCGGGTTCGACCGCCGCGCGGTCTTCGTCGAATCACGCTATGCGTGGGTCCGCGAGGTCTGCGCGCACGCAGTCACGCGACCCGCGACTGAGGGGATGACCCGGAGCGACAGGCTCGACGCGATCCTGACACACCGGATCTGGGGCGTCGTGATATTCATTGCGCTGATGGCAATTGTGTTCCAGGCGATGTTCTCGTGGGCGCAGCTCCCGATGAACCTGATCAGAAGTGGGTTTGACGAACTGGGAACGCTCGTCTCCTCATCGATGCCTGCGGGGGACCTCCGGGACCTGATCGTCCACGGGGGAATCGCCGGCGTGGCGGCGGTCGTCGCTTTCCTGCCGCAAATCCTCTTCCTCTTTCTGTTCCTCGGGTTTCTTGAAGACACGGGCTACATGGCCCGCGCCGCGTTTATCATGGGAAAGGTGATGAGCCGGGTGGGTCTGCACGGCAAGTCGTTCATTCCCCTCCTCAGCTCGTTCGCCTGCGCGATCCCCGGCATCATGGCGACCAGGACGATCGACAACGGGCGCGACCGGCTGGCGACGATGCTCGTCGCGCCGCTCGTCAGTTGCAGCGCGCGGCTCCCGGTGTACGCGCTCATGATTGCGGCGGTGATCCCCCCGCTGAGTGTCATGGGCATCGTCTCGCTGCCGGCGCTCACGATGCTCTCCATGTACCTGCTGGGGATGGTGATGGCGCTCGTGATGGCATGGGTGTTCAAGAAGACGCTGCTCAAGGGGGGGCCGCCGTCGTTCATTATCGAGCTTCCCCCGTACACGATTCCGTCGCTCCGCTCGACGCTGATGCTGATGTGGGAGCGGGCATGGCTCTTCCTGAAGCGAGCCGGCACGATCATCCTGGGCGCGTCGATTCTCCTCTGGTTCCTGGCGAGTTACCCGAAACTCGACGGCGGCACGCCCGCCGAACGCCTCAACCACAGCTTCGTGGGGATGGCCGGGCGACTGGTCGAACCGGTCATCAGGCCCCTCGGCTTCGACTGGAAAATCGGGATCGGGCTCCTCACGTCGCTCATCCAGAGGGAGGTGTTCGTCAGCACGATGGCGACGATCTATGACGTCGGGTCCGACGGAACCTCGGGGGGCCTGCCGGAGAAGCTCCGCGCAGCGCACAACCCGGTGACGGGGGCCCCCGAGTTCACCGCCCTGACCGGGATCTGCATCATGGTCTACTATGTCCTGGCGATGCAGTGCTTCTCGACGGTCGCAGTCATGCGGCGGGAAACCAACGGCTGGAAGTGGCCCCTCTTCCAGGTGGCGTATATGACCGCGCTCGCGTACAGCGTGACGTTTATTGTCTACCGTGCGGGTCTCGCAATGGGGCTGGGAGGATAAGGACCATGGACTGGCAGCAACCGGCGTCGCTTGCCGTGATCGCGCTGACGGGGTTCCTCTTCGTGCGGCGCGAGATCCGCCTGCGGAGGCGGGCCCGCTCGCGCGCGTGCGGCGGCGCCGAATGCTCATGCGGAGACGCGACCGGGGCCGGGGAACCTGCGCCTCCCGGTGCGGACCGTGACATTGAATCTCAGGCATGATTGCCGTATCTTGAGATACCGATTCACCCCGGAGGAGTCGCAGCATGGAAACGCAGAAAGCAACCGTGACAGAAGGGCAGGTATTTGAGGCGCTCAGGGACTGCTATGATCCGGAGATCCCTGTCAACCTCGTCGACCTGGGCCTCATCTACGATGTGAAGATCATCGACGACTGGGTGGGCGTGAAAATGACGCTGACCACGCCCGGCTGCGGAATGAGCGGCATGATCTCACAGAATGTGAGGAACCGGGTCCTGAAGGTCCCGGGAGTGAAGGACGCCGACGTTCGGATCGTGTGGGACCCGGCGTGGTCTCCCGCGAGGATGTCCGAGGCGGCAAAGAAGAAGCTGGGGATGGAAGTGTAGCGTCAATCCCCCCGGAACAGACGAAAAGGCAGGCCGCAAGGCCTGCCTTTTCGTTTTTCAGCGGAGCAGAGAGACTCAGTAGAGCTGCAGCTGCATCGCTTTCAGGGCATCCGGCGGGTAGTACGGGACGGGTTTCCCCGCGAACTCGTATTTCGAGAGGGGAGCGGGGATGCCGGGAAGCGAGCCGATATCGACGCCGGGAAGGCTCGTTCCCAGCTTCAGGTTCATCATCCTGATGAACTCGTTCGCGATCAGCCCCTGCCCTTTCGATGTCGGGTGGACGCCGTCGAGGCTGAAGACGCCGCCGATGACGTAATCCGACGTAAGATCCTGACCTGCGTACGTCGTACCGTTCGCCGCGATACTGGCAAGCACGGCATTGATGTCCACGAGGACTGCGTTGTGCGAAGTGGCAAGCGCGGCAATCGTCCCGTTGAAGGCCGTGACGGCCGCCCGGGCGTTCGCCGCTTCGACAGAGTCGAGCACATACTGGTTGGGAATCGGCTTCAGCGAGCCCCAGCCGGCGTTCTTCAGCGAGTCCTGGGGACATGTCAGCAGGACATAGTCGTTGGGCCCGAGCTTCTTGACCTGGTTGGTACCGGTCATAGCGAGAAACCCGTTGACCCCCGCCACGAACCCGAACACGCCGCCGGTTCCGGCATTGAGCGCCGTCGCCTGCGCCTGCGTCAGCACGAGCCCCTGTGAGGGTATCGTCCTGAAGAAGGGGATGGAGGTCACGTCGGGGATGTTCCCGACGACGACAGCCGCCGATGAGCCGACGGCAGCTCTGAGCGAGTCCATCGCCTGCGAATAGAGGCCGCCGAAGAGCGCGGCGGACGTGAGCGGGGCGGTCCCGCCGCTCGTGGCATAGCCCAGGACGTCGTTGTTCCCGAGCCAGAACGTCACGAGGTCCGGCCTGAGCATCCGCATCTGCTGGAACTGCGTCCCGATGCCGCGGAGCGTCGCCGTGAACAGGGCGTTGGGCTGCCCTCCCAGCGCCGAATAGCACGTCGTGGCGCTCGTCGCATTAAGGAAGTCGTAAATAAATGCCCCCGGAATTCCCAGGTTATTATAGGGAAGCGCGTACGTGGGATTCTCGAGCGAGCCGGCGGGTTCACCGGCGGGGCCGATCACGGGCCCGACGAGATTGATGATGACGTACCGCGAGGCGATCGTCGGGTTTGTGGTCATTGGAGTCCCGGCTCCGCTCCAGAGGGGCTGGACGAACGTGACGTTCCCGCCGCTTGCGTTGATCTGGCGGGCGATCAGGCTGGGATAACTGTAGATCTGTGAAGCTTCATAGAGGCCATTGGACTGGTATCCCGCGGTCAGGCTGTTCCCGATCGAGACATAGCTCTTCACGGAGATCGACCCGAGGCTCGCCACGGGCCCGGGAGCCTTGTCCGTACAGCTGCCGATCAGGACGGCGAGCACCAGGGCGAGGAGCGCGACAGCGACACTCGAAGCTTTCATGGAGATTCTCCTGCCGATTATTGTCAGAACTTGAATTCGATGTCCGCCCCGAACAGGTTGGCGTACGTGTGGTACGTCCCGTCGAAGCTGATGTCCGGCGCGGTGTTCTGGACTGTCCTGTCGTTGAATTTCAGGAAGAAGTAGCCGACGCTGACGCTCCAGTTCCTGGCGATGTCATAGCCGAGCCCGACATTGAGCCCGTTCCGGTTCGCGTCGGGGAGCATCGGCTCGGAGTACTGGTCGCTCACCGGGGTGTGGTCGTAGAGGTAGCCCGCGCGGAAATGCCAGGGCGCCATCGTGTATTCCCCGCCGATCCTCAGGATGTACGTATCGTTGTAGTCCTTCGTGGAGCTGACCGTGCTGCCATTCGCGGCAAACGTGAACGCGAGCGTCTGGTAGGAGGACCAGCCGATGTACTGGTAATCCGCCTCGATCTCCAGGTTCTTCATGAGGCGATAGGCAATCCCCGCGAACCCGGTTGCAGGAAGCGTGATCGAAGCCGTCACCCCCCCCTGCGGGAGGGAAAGCTGCGCGTAGTCCGGCGTGAACGTCGCGGTCCCGGACGCATCCACTTTCGCCTTGCTCCTGTATGAGACTCCCAGCGAAAGGTCGGACGTCGCCTTGAAGAGGATCCCTCCGCCGAAGGCGAAGGCATGGCCGCTCATGTCAAGCGTCGAATTGACCGGTACGGGAGTCTGTATGCCCCGCGTATCGACCCCGCGCGTCAGCTTCACGGTCCCCGTAACGTATGACCCTTCGACCGCAACCGAAAGCTTATCCGAGAGCCGGTAGGCCACGGAGGGGGTGAAGAACCACGTCGCAAGGTCCGTCTTTTCGGCGAGGTCCCGCCCCGGCCAGGTCGAAGGCCATTCGGTCCCCAGGCCGTACTGGTTGTTGACGCCGACGCCGACTGTCAGGCGGTCCATGACGGGGTAAACGACGTACCCGTTGAACGGCGTGAAGATCTGCTTCGTCTGCTCGTACTTCTGGTCCGAGTTCAACTGCAGGGGACCGTAGAATGAGGAGTTGAACGCGATCCCCGTCGCACCGACCATGATCGACGGCGTGGTCTGGAAGCCGAGCCCCGCGGGATTGAAGTATATGGCTGACCCGTCGGTGGCCCGTGCGGCGAACGCCCCCGCCTGAGACATCGCACTGGCCCCGTGCTCGTTGAGTTGAAAACCCCCTGCCAGCGCCACGGATGCCATGATCAGCGTCAGGAGAAGTATCTCTCCGAATAGTCGTACGCGCGTCATGATAACTCCTTCTGTGTGGGTGGATTGGTCGCGGATGGTGATTGTGAACAGCTGTCGTCAGCAAGAAAGAACGGAGACGCCTCAGGCGCTCAGAGCAGAAAGGTTGACCCAGGTAAGCGAGTGAAGTGAAAAAATATACAGTGACTGAGGGTAAAACTCAACCGAAAAAGGGGAAATCGAACCTTTGCGGTCCCATTCAAACGTTGAACCGGAAATGGGCGATATCACCTTCCTGCATGACATAATCCCGCCCCTGGAGCGAAAGGAGTCCGGCTTCTCTCACGGCTGACTCTGCCTTGAATCTGTTCAGATCTTCAAATTTGATGATTTCTGCACGGATGAAGCCCTTTTCGAAATCCGTATGTACGCTCCCGGCAGCGGCCGGCGCGGTTGTCCCCCGTGGGACAGTCCAGGCGTGGACTTCCTTCGAGCCAACTGTGAAAAACGTAACGAGCGAAAGCAGCGCATACCCCTCTCGCACAAGCCTGGCCAGGCCCGACTCATATTCTCCGAGATCCGACAGGAACGCCTCCCTGTCTCCTTCCGGGAGCCGGGCGACCTCGGCTTCGACGGCGGCACTGACGAGGACGACGCGCGCCCCCTCCCTCGCCGCGATCTCGCGCACGGCGTCCACACGGGCGTTCTCCCCCCGGATCTCCCGCTCATGGACGTTGCAGACGTACATGACAGGCTTCGCCGTGAGAAGATGGCAATCGCGCATCCAGAGGCTCTCGTCGTCCGCAAGCGCCCCGAGGTACCGCGCCAGCCGCCCGGTCCCGAGATGTTCCCTCACCCGGGCATAAAATTCCGCTTCGGCGCGCGCCTTCTTCTCCCCCCCTTTCGCCCGCCTCGCTGCGTCGGCATGCTTCTTCTCAACGGTGTCGACGTCCTTCAGTATCAGCTCCGTTTCCACGACGCCGATATCCCGTATGGGATCGACGCTCCCGTCGACATGCACGACGTTGGGATCGTCAAAGCACCGCACCACGTGCGCGATGGCATCGACGTTGCGGATGTGCGAAAGGAACTGGTTCCCGAGTCCCTCCCCCGCGCTCGCGCCCCGGACAAGCCCGGCGATGTCGACAAATTCGATCGTCGAGGGAACCGTCCGCCCGGGACTGTAGAGCTCCCGCAGGACGTCAAGGCGCACATCGGCGATCGGGACGATGCCGATGTTCGGATCGATTGTGCAAAAGGGGTAGTTGGACGCGTCGGCGTGGCCGGCGGTGATCGCGTTGAAGAGCGTCGATTTTCCAACGTTCGGAAGACCGACGATGCCGCAGGTGAACCCCATCAGGAGGGGGCGGAGCCGCGTGAGGTTCTTCCCAGGAGCCGGAGGAGCTCGTTCCTGTCCTGGAAGTCCGGATCGGCGTGGGACCAGAGCGTGAGCAACCGCCCCCCGATTTCGGCCGTCATGCGCCCGTCCGATCGCGCGTGGTAGATCCTGACGAGCGTCAGCAGCACCTGCGGAGAATTGGGGTTAATCTCGAGCGCGCGCCCGCAGTCATCCAGCGCGTCCTCCAGGTCACCCTCGGCCAGGTGAGTCTCCGCACGCTGGCGCTCGACCGCACCTCTCCAGATCGGGAGCGAGTACCCCATCGCGCTGTCGCACTCGGCGAGCGCCCCACCGTAGTCCCGCCTGTCGCCCAGGAGCACCGCGTGCATCAGGTGATACGAAACCATGGCGGTCGAATTCGTCAGATGGCGGCGCTTCAGGACGCCGGCAATCCGCTGCAGCACATTCTCCGCCCCCGTGAAATCGCGGAGCTTCCCCAGCGCGTCCACCAGGCCGCCGGCCGCATCGAAGCTCACGCTGTCGATGGCGAGCGCCTTCTGGTAGTCCTCTTTCGCTTCGGCGAACCTGCCGCGGCGGTACTGGAGCAGGGCATCGGCGACCAGGTGCGCGGCCTCGATCTCCGGGCTCTGGGGGAGGAGCGAGAGAGCCCTGTGGTACTGCGCCTCGGCCTCCTTCAGGCGGCCGAGCACCAGATAGACGCGACCGATCTCCCTGATCGCGTACCAGTAGTCCGGTTTGAGCGCGAGGGCGCGCGTGTACTGCTCCAGCGCGTCGTCGTACCTGCCGGCCCTGACCAGGATATCGGCGTAGCTCGCCCGCGGGTCCGCCGCATCGGGGGCCAGGCCGATGTACCGTTGCATGAGTCGTACCGCTTCCTGCTGGTTCCCGAGCGTCGAGTACGCGTACCCCAGCTTCATGACCGCCTGCGCGTACCCGGAGTCGGCTCCCACGGCTTTCCGGTAACATCCGAGCGCCGCGTCGATGTTCTTGTCGACTTCCTCGTAGAGCGTCCCGCGGAAGACGTACGCCTCTTTTTCGCCGGGAGAGAGCCGGATCAGCGAGTCGGCGATGGCGCCGGCAAGCTCGGGGTTGAAATCCATGGAGGCGTGCCACATGCCGATAAACAGCCGCTCCCGCTCCGTGGCCCCGGCGGCATGCCGCACCGCCTCGTTCATGGCGTTCATCGCCGAGGCGTGTGCGCCGCTTCCCTCTTCCACCATTGCGAGCCGGCACCAGGCCATGGCAAACGTGGAGTCGTGACGGAGCGCCTCTTCAAAGGAGCGCCGTGCCTCGGGGTAGTAGAATTTTTCCCAGAGGGCCACGCCTTCCCTGTAGGGAGGAAGAGCGTCGTCGGAAGAAGTGGTGAGCGTCTTTTCCCTGCCGCACCCTGAGAGCACGAGGGAGGAGACGAGGAGAATGCCGGTGAGCCGGGGGGCGTTCATGAGGCATCCCTTCCGGGGGACGACGGGGAGGATCCGGGGAGCGTCTCGTCGCTCAGGTCGCGCAGGAGTGCCAGCCCGGCGGCGATCTTCTCGATGTTCTCCCCCATGATGGCGAAATAGTGCGCCTCCTTTTCGCTGTCGGGAGCGCCGTTCTGCAGGTAGTAGACGGACATCCGGACCACGCCGAGGGGACTGCTGACATCGTGCACGATCGTGCGGATTGCGGCCTTCAGGTTCCTCAAGGCCCGGTCGGGATCCTCTTCCTGGGGATTCATGAGGCGAATATACGAAAAATGAATTAAGAATTAAGAATTCTGAGTTCTTAGTTCTTAATCAATGCAGCCTCGCATTTTCGATATTGCCGATCTCGCGCAGCAGGTCCTTCTTCGTAAACGCCGACTTGCTCATGAGTCCCGCGACGTATGCGCCGAGCTGCGCGTGCGTCTCCTCGTCGATCTCCATCGATGTCAGGATGATGATCGGGATGCCGCGGGTGGCGGGAATCTGCTTGAGCTGGTAGGCGACATTGAAGCCGGAGGTCTCCGGCATGATCAGGTCCAGGATGATCAGGTCGGGCCGCTCCCGCGTCGCCACTTCAACCCCCTCTTTCCCCTGGAACGCTTTCAGCACGCTGAACCCCTCGTTCTCGAGCATGACCTGGATGAGGTCCGTGGCCGCCCGGTCGTCGTCGATGATGAGCACCGAGGCCTTGTCCCCCGCGTGGCGGGGGAGAATGTGCACCCGGTCGAGCGCCTGGACGAGCTCGTCCCTGTTGACCGGCTTCACGAAGTACTCCACGGCGCCGAGGCTGAACCCGAGGCTCTTCTCGTCGATGATCGACACGATGATGACGGGGATGTGCTTGCAGAGGGGGTGACGTTTGAGCTCCTTCAGCACCTCCCAGCCGTCCTTGACGGGAAGGAGCAGGTCGAGCGTGATCACGTTCGGCCGGAGGCGCTTGGCCATCTCCACGGCGTCGGAGCCGTTGCGCGCGATCTCCACCCTGTACCCCGCCGATTCGATGTACATCCGCAGGAGGTCGCCCGCCTGGGGGGCATCCTCGATCACCAGCGCAAGCGGTTTCTCCCCCCCCGGGGTCGTGGCGCGGTTCTGCCGCTCGAGGGCATCCAGGAGCATGCCGGCCTGGACCAGCCGCTCGGACCCCGCGTCGACGATCATCGGGATCCGGAAATGCATCGTCGTCCCGCGCCCGAGCTCGCTCTCCACCCAGATCCTCCCGCCGTGCAGCTCGACGAGCTTCCGCGAGATGGCCAGGCCGAGACCGATCCCTTCGCGGTTCATCTCGCGTCCCGTTGCCGCCTGCCTGAACGGCCTGAAGAGCCCCGCGAGATCCCCCGGCGCGATGCCTATCCCCTCGTCGGCCACCGTGAAGTGCAGGTCGTTCTCCTCCCTCTGGAAGCCCACGGCGACTGTGCCGCCGGGATGGCTGAATTTTACCGCGTTGGAGACCAGGTTGATCAGGATCTGTTTGAAGCGCGTCTGGTCGACGACGAGCTGGTCGATGTCGGGAGGGAACCGGAACTCCAGCGAGATCTTCCGCTCCGCGAGCGCCGCGGCGAGCACGCGCATGACGCTCTCTTCGAAATAGGAGACGGGATAGCTCGCGACGTGGAGGTCCATCTTCCCGGCTTCGATTTTCGAGAGATCCAGGATGTCGTTGATGATCTGCTGCAGGTGCCGCCCGCTTGTGTTGATATTCTTCATAAACTCGCGGACCGTCTGGGCAGGAAGCCCGTCGAGCTGAGTGGACACAAGGTCGGAGAACCCGATGATGGAATTCAACGGCGAGCGCAGCTCGTGGCTGAACGTGGCCAGGAACTTCTTGAGCGTGTCGCTCGCCTCGAGGGTCTTCTGCGTCTGTCCCTCGAGCTCCAGGTTTTTCGTCCTGAGCTCGTCGGTGAGCCGCTTGCGGCTCATCCCTCCCGCGAGGTCGTTGGCGACCATCTGGAGGTCGTCCATCTCCTGGCCGATGAACGCGGGCTGCTTGATGGAGAGGACTTCGAGAACGCCCTGCACCTCCCCCTGCACCAGGAGGGGGAGGACGACGAGCGATTTCAGCCGGGTGGCCGCGATCAGGGAAGCAAAATGGGGCCCGAGCGTCCCGGCCCCGCAGTCGTCGGTGACGACGACCTGCCGCGTGTACGCGACGCGCGCGGCAAGGCGCGCCGCGTCGGGGACGACGCGCTGGTGGACCACGTCGGCGGGGAAGTCCACCTCGATGAGCGCGGGCGCGACCAGGCGGACTTCGTTGCCCCTCGGGTCGTACAGATAGACGCACACCAGGTGCGGAGGGACCTCGAAGAGGAGCCCGATCTTCTCCGCCGCCTTCACGCACAGCTCGTCGAGATGCTGCGACGTGTTGATGACCCGGGAAATCTCGACCATGATCTCCCTTCGACGCGCCTCCTTCTTCTTCTGCGTGATATCCTGGAAAAAAACCGAGATGCCGTCCTCCGCCGGGTAGATCCTGACGTCGTACCACGCGTCAAACCTGTCGTCCCTGTACGAGGTCTCCATCACCTGGAACGTCCGGGTCGACATCGCGAGGCGGTATTTCTCGCCCAGGTCCGCTCCCTCGGCGTTCGGGAAGACCTCGAAGACGTTTTTCCCGAGGACCTCTTCCGCGCTGAGCCCCGTGCCCTGAGCAGCCGCTCGGTTCCAGTACGTGATGCGAAAATCGCCGTCGAGCGCGAAGAATCCGCCGCTGATGCTCTCCAGCACGCTTTCGTATCGGAATTGAGGCGTCATGTGATCCCCGCTGGAACTTCCTGTTGAGACGGGACAACCTGGTGTGATGTGCCGTAATTACGCAGATTCAGGGGAAAATGCAAGGCCCTAGGGGAGAGGGGGTTACGAAGCTTTGCTCACGCGGTTCGTGAAAGAAAATGCGTATCTCTCTTCAGCCGGAGAGGCATTTCCCGCTCGTGGAGGGGCATCCGTGACAGGGGGGGTTGGCGGGGGGGAATTTGCCCGCCTTGATGTCTGCGATGATATCGCCGATCCGGCGCTCTTCCCCGAGGAGCTGCTCGTGGTTCACGACTCTCTCCAGCACGGTGCCGGGGTGGCGCGCAAAGAGGAGCCG
>Ga0335079_10002850_pt1 | contig 19915 bp, 13 predicted proteins | sample Lox_Sample_33_FD_206719 | JGI IMG/M metagenome (GOLD analysis project Ga0335079, IMG submission 206719) | Soil microbial communities from Loxahatchee National Wildlife Refuge, Florida, United States - Lox_Sample_3.3 | ecosystem: Environmental > Terrestrial > Soil > Wetlands | place: USA... | reverse complement strand
ACTGCCTACAGAGCAACGTTTTCGACGCGCGCAAACACGGCCTGGCGCCATTTCCTGGGGACGTGGGTAAATCAACTGGGGAACGCTTATCTCTACTCCTGGGCCACGCGCAACCTGGAAAGACGCGCCCGGGGGCGGAGTCTTTCCGTGTTGGACGCCGCTTGCGGCGACGGCATTCTGCTACGCTATCTGCCCGCTCGTCACCGCTACGTGGGGATTGATTTTTCGTCGCGCCCTCTGCTATGCGCGCAGCGTTTCCGGCCAGCCAGTTATTTTCGGGCGGACCTAAATCATCTTCCGTTCCCCGACGGAACGTTCGACGCTGTGGTCTCGCTGCAAGCCTTGCAATATTTGAGCAAGCCAGCGCAGGCCCTTGCACAGATCGCACGCGTGCTCAAGCCGGGAGGCTCGCTGGTACTAACGGTGCCGAACGACGAGTCGCTCAAGTACCGCTTCCTAGGCATTCCCAAGATACAGTTGCAACGCTTTAACCGCCGGAGCTTGCCTGAAATGCTTGGGCATCACTTCAAGATCCTCGATCTGGCCACTCGCGGATTGTGGCTACCGGCCCCCAAGGTTTCCTTCCATGTTCCGGGGATCTACCCTGTGCGCTGGGGACTCTCCTGGACGGTAGTCGCCGAACCCAAGAAGTAAGCCTTTGCAGGACACCTCTCCGGGGCCCGTCGCAAACCTTTGTCGAGCCTCAGGACAAATATCAAGAACATGGCAAGCAGGAAACAGACAAAATTGTCTTCGACCGTGGAACGCGCGGCCCAGACCAAGGTGACGAAGAGCAGCACCGGCAAGATCGCGTGATTTTGTCCCGCGCGCGCGATTCGTTGCGTCAAGAGCGCGATTCCTGCGGTGAGCAAGGGAAAAAGAAGCAGGCTGAAGGGGCCAAAGTTGGCGTACATTTCTCCGACGGCAGTAGCATTGAGGCTGGTTTGCTCGCCGGGCAAATACAGGTTGGCCATCATCAGCGTGAAATTCTCAGGCTTCTGCGGGTAGAACCTTCTCGGAATCAGCGAGGTGGCTGCCCGGCTGTAGGTCAGCCCGTACAGATAATCTTGGCGGTTTCCAAAATCGTTTATGATGTGGAGCATCAGCAGGGAGTTAATTCCTTCGGTAACGTTGATCAGGGCTTCGGTGGTGCGGTTTCCGAAATCGGCTTCGTTGTAGTCAGCGACCGAGTCAGGAATCTCCGTGAGGTTGTGCCGCACGGAAGACCAAGCGCTGAATACGAGAATGAGAACGGGAGAAGCCGCCAGCATGACGATGATCGTCTTTTTCCTGCGCAGCTGCAGGCACAGAATGAAGAAGGCAATCAGATAGATCGCAAAATAGATCCGGTTTCCCGTCAACACGACTTCCAACAAGAAAAAAAGAATGATCAAGGAGGTGAATTTCCAGTTGGTGTCGCGATTCTTGAGTCCCAGGCCAGTGTAAAGAGCCGCAGCAGCAGTGAAAACCACCTGATTCGCCCGAAACAGATGATCGGCCAACACGTAGGAATCCCCAAGGCGCGCGACAAGATCTTCGCCGCGCTGCTGCCAATGGGAAATCAGGAACTCCTCGATTCCACCGACGAGCCAGACCAACAGCGTCCAGTTGACGACGGTGAGACCCATGGTAATCAGGATCGCTCGCTCCAGCCCTTGGCGGGAAACTGCCGCAGGGGTATCCCTAGCTTCCTGCCGACCCCCGACATGAAAGAGCTGCACGGCCAGACATGCCCCCATCAAACAGAGCCACACGACCAGAAAAGGAACCAGAAAGCGTGCGTTCGTGAGCGTGACGGCGTGCCAGTCCTGGCCGACGTCATAGGCAGGCGGCAGCGCATATCCGCCGAGGACGGTAATAAGGGCAAGGGGCGAAAGCAGGAAATACCCCAGGCCCGCCAGCCAGCCCAGAAGCGGAGTCAGTCCTTCGGAACTTCTGATCACCCTGCGGAACGTGCAGCCGTATGAGATCAGAAGAATACCCAGCAGAAATAAATAGACAAATCTCATGGCGCAGGGTTCGGTTTGCCAGCCGGCGGCGGTTCGTATTGCACTTCCAACCCCGCTTGCATAGGCCCCGCGGCAACTGGCTGGAGGCGCACCGCGGCATTGTTCGTCATGGAAACCTCACAGCTTTCGCTCAGAATGGCCCAGAGCCTTTCTGCGAGAGAGGGGTTCACGAGGGATTGGTAGTCCTGAAATGCAGCGCGCTGCATTCTCGCAATGCGCGACGGGCTTGCCGCAAGCGACCGCAACAGTTGATGAAGCGATTCTTCGGGGTTTTGATGGTCAAAGAAGACGCCGCTGTGCCCGTTGCGGATAAAACTGGTTTCCGGTCCGTGGCGCGTCGCGTCGTCATGCGTGATCACGGGGAGGCTCAGCGACATCATGTGGACTACACTGAGGCCGGCATCCCCCGGATAACACCCCAGGAGACACTCCCGTGAGACCTTGCGAATCTCCTCGGGGTCATAGACCTGGCCATGCCACTTGACCCAGGAGTTGCCTTTGGCTTCTTGGCGGAGAGCCTGCATTTCCTCCCCACTTCCTACGACGTGCAAGACCACGGGCAATCCGTCCACTTGGCGAAGGCGTTTCACTACACCCAAGAGCATCCCCAACCTACTACCGCGGCGAAGCCTGCCGATGAACAGGATGCCTTGTTCCTTACCCGTCTTTTCTCCCGGGCTGACCAGGCAAGGGTTCACCAGCGAGTTCTCGGCCACGCAGACTTTTCCCAGGGGCAAGCCTTGGAAGGCCAGCGATTCACGGACGGCTGGTGCATAGGCGACGTAGGAAGTGACGAGCCGCAGAAGCGTTTTCATCATCAAACGCCGAAGCGTGCCGATCTTCCGTCTCTTGATGAGTCCGTGTCCGTGGGCATAGAAAGGGATTCCCTTCATTCTCGCCAGCAGCAGAGTGGTCCAGAAGCTCAAGTAGTTCAGGTTGGCGGAGGCAAAGATCGCGTCGGGTTTCTGGCGAAGGATATGGCCGGCGATGCCCCACTGGATCATGGCAAACCGGCTGCCGAACCACCGAACGGAAGGGAGTTCGACGTAGCGGAGGTTTGGCGATGTCGCGCGCGCGACGGCCCCAAACCCGGTCGACTTCGCGGACGGAGAATAGACCCAGTCGACGTGGCAGCGCTGGGATAGTTCTTGATAGACAGGGAACCGGTAATACGTCCAAGCCGGCTCAATAATGCAAAGGCGCTTGAGGCTCAATGCTATTCTCTTAGGCCAGCAGATCGACCGTGCGGGCTCTACAAAGTTGGATCAACAGTTCTTATTTTTGACAAAGCAATAAGGGCTGCCAGTCTCCCGGAGCGGCGCACACATCGGCCGCACGGAAACCAGCTTCTCGCGACCCGGCGAGAAGAAACTCTTCCCGATAGGCTACTGCAGCTTCGGGAATCTTCTGGGATTCCACGAACGCATTTCCGATTTGGTGACGGAACGTGTGGCGGTCGCCGTAGGTCGGCGGGGGGTGATCCATGCTGAAGCAGTACATCGCCATATGGCCGCCCGGCTTGAGCGCCCGATAGCTTTCCTGCATGTAGTTGAGCAGTTGCGTTTCCAGGAGATGAGTAAACAGGGAAGTCGAATAGACGAAATCGGCGGAGGCATCTGCCACGGGAAGCCGATAATGGGAATTGCCATTGGCCATTCCCCGATAAGCCTTGCTGGCGTGATTCGAGCGATAGAAAGAAAAACGCTCCGGATCAAAATTCTTCCGGCACCAGGCAAGCATCTCGTCGTCAATATCAATGCCAATGTATTTGCCCGAAAATCTCTCAGACTTGAAGCGGTAATCCCGCAAATAGTGGGCGTACCGCCCGCAGCCGCAACCAATGTCAACAATGGTGGAATCCAACCGGCAGAGCCCCGAATGAAACACATGCATCCAAAAATTCGCTCCGCCACTTACGTACGACACTTGATTTGTGAAGATTCGGTTTCCCACCCCGACGCGGATGCGCATGTGATTTGGCGGAATATTGGAAAATTCGTCGAATAGGAGCTTGGGAATCCAGTCGAATAGGTCGACGACCGCTTTGAAGATCGGGTTGTAGGTCAAGCGGGAAGCTGACGGAATGGCGCGACGAACTGCCCTGTCCAGATTCATGACTCTTCATTCCTCCGGGAAGAAGGCACGACGTCGCGATGGCTGGCCATGGCCTGCGTCTCCAGCCGGACGGACCGGAAAAATGCCATTCCCATTGCTAGCGTATACGCGCCGGCAGAAACGAGCATTCCGTAGATGGCCCCGCGGATGCCGGAATGAACGATCAGCGGGAGGCCGATCAGAAAAGTGGCGAAGCCGCTCGCGACGTAGGCGTAGAACACGGACTGCGGTTTTTCCATGGCTTTCAGTGCGGCGTTCGTGGTGTTGCCGATGCCCATGATGACCGGCAAAAAGGCGAGGACTGCCAGGAGAGGCGCGACATCATCGAAACGGCCAGCATACAAGATGTGCATCATCGGCTTGCCCCACGCCAGCACGAAAACCGTAAATGTACTGGTGACAGCGAGCCAACCTAGGCAGTAATTCTTCCAAAGCGGGATGAGACCCGTTAGTCGATGTTCTACAAATCGCAGAGACAACACGGGCAGGAAGAGCAGGGTGACCGCCACGAAGACCTGGTCGAGTGGTATCACGAGATTGTTTAAAGCGCGCAGTTCCCCAACCTCCTTGACGGAGAGAAATCCGGCAGCCAGCCAGTAGTAGCCTTGCGTTAGGAATTGAAAGACTAGCGCGGTGAGCAGAACCCATCTCGAATACTTCCAATGCTCGGCCCAATAGGCAGGCTCGCGCTTCAGGAAATCTTCGCCTTTGGTTCTTCCAGGCAGTTCGCGAGTGACAAACAGGCCAGCGAAACTCCAGGCCAAAGCCGCTTCGGCAAAAGCCCAAAAGCCGTTGAACCTCTCGCTTCGCAAGAGGAGCAGGAGAAGTCCAGCGTTCAGAAAAAAGAAAACGGCGCTGAGGCGCGCGGCGAGTTCCGGCCGCCGCTGCATGTAAAACGTGCGCCGGATGAAGCTGGCGGTGGGCAGAACACCGCAAGCCAAAGTCAGGCCGAGCAGCGTAGACGATGCGTATCGCGGAGCAAGCCAAACCAGCAGCGTCCAGACGGAAGCAACTATTGCCATTAGGCCTAGACACGTCCTGGCGTTGCCGCGCCACAGCAGCCAGGCGTAAGAAGCAAACTGCCGGTGATAGCGCCCGGAACCATAAATGGTATAAGCCTCGAGAACCGCAGCATTGTGCAGCCCCGACAGAAACGTGAACACAGAATACGTCAGCGCGAAAACTCCGTATTCTTCTATGCTCTGGGTCCGCGCCAAAGCAATGTTGGCTAGAAACATTCCACCAACGGAAAAGCTCTGGTCGACAACGCTGAGCCCCAGTTGATAGGCGCGTGTCCAAGAGAAAGCAAAAGCGCCTGCGAAACGTTTCCCTGTTTCGGGCAATTCCACGGAGAATGCACCCGGCTCCATCGTGGGTGGGGTTAGGTTCGTTTGCTGCCATTGCTGGACTTCGCTCGCGGGAGTCACGAAGTTCGCTCGATGTCCGAGGCATCCACTTCCACCGCCGCAGAACGCGCAATCAAATCGAGCGACAAGACCACGCGATAGATGTTTTTCTTTCGGAGAAGAATGCCCTGCATGCCCGTGAGCGGCCCGCGCACCAGGCGCACGTGGGAACCAACTTTGAGGTAAGGATGCGGTTCGAACCGCAGCGCACTGCGGATTCCGGCGCGCAGTGCTTCGATGTCGCTTTCCGGAAGCGGATAAGGTCGCCCATCGAAGCCGACGAGCCGCACCACGCCAGGCGTTTCGAGAACCCGCAAGCGCGCAGGCCGCGCGAAATGCACAAACAGATAGCCGGGAAACAGTGGCAGATCGAGCTGCACGCGGCGGTCGGTCCATCTTCGGACCGAGCGGTAAAGCGGCAGAAGATGTTCGATGCCGCGCGCTTGGAGTTGCGCGGCAACGCGTTTTTCGTGGTTTGCGCAAGTGCAGAGCGCGAACCATTGTCGCTCGCGGTGAGGTTCGCTCTGCGAGGAGATCGTGGGAGGCAGTTGGTGCTCACGACTGCTTTCTATGGCCGCATCCAGCATGGACTTTCTCTCGATTCAGAGATAGCTTCGCCCCGTCAGTCCCAGGGCCGACTTTTATGTAACTGCTTTGTGTACAACGGCTTAACGCTAGTTTTCCGAAGAGTGCGGTAGCGTCACCCGATTCTTCGGTCGAACCAGCTTTTTCCAGGCCACGTGTGTCATAGCCTGCAATCTCGAACCATTCGGAGTAGCCCAGGGCATATGTGCATTCACCGAAGCAAGGATTTCCTGAGCCAGTTGTTTGCCGGGATCTTCCTGATCGAGTCCGTCCCAATGGGACCGTATCAGCACGGCAGTAACGGCGCCGCCGAGCGCCAAAAATCCAGCGGCAAGCGTGAACAGCAGCCGAGGCGGAAAAGACTTTCTTTCGGGCACGCTGGCGGCGTCCAAGACCTTGACGCTCGGCGTCTCTTTGGCTTCCTGCACTTTGGCAAGTTCGTATTGCTGCGTCAGCGTTTCGTAAACCGTCTCCTGAATTTGCATGCGCCGGTACAGGTCCGCGTAGGTAACGCCAAGCAGCGGCAGCTTTCGAAGATTCGGATATCCGGCGGGAAGAGGAGTGTTGGATTGGGTCGCTTCCGGATTCGTGGCTCTGCCGCCAAGATTCTCGAGTTGCCGGCGCAGCTCGGCGACGCGCGCCTGCGTGGCACGCACGCGCACGTTATTCGAAGTGTAGATTTCTTCGAGGCCTTTGAGTTCCGACTCTGCCGCAATCAGTTCGCCTTCGACTGCCGCGGCGCCTTGCAGCATCGCGCGGCCTTGTTCCTTGATGTCAATCGCGTTGTTCTTGCTGGCAAATTCGCTGAATTTTCGCGAAGCATCGTCCAAGTCTTCTTTTACGGCGCGAAGGCGCTCCTCGAGAAAAATGCGCTCGCGATGCGCGGAAGAAGTGGACAGTTGCGCAACCAGTTGGTTCAGTTCATCCACGTAGGCCTGGGCCATGGCCGCAGCGCGCCGCGGATCGTGGTCGGTCACGGTGATGGTGAGAATGCCGCTCTTGCGGTCTTCCGAGACGGCGGTGTTTTCGGCCAGCTCGCCCCGCACATCTGCTTCGAGCTTGAGCGAATAGACCTTTTTCAGATCGAAGCGTCCGGCTAAACGATCGCTCACGGTGCGGCTGTGCAGGATTCCGACAAAGAGCGCTCCAGAGCTTTTGACTCCCAGAAGATCGCCAGCTATGGCGCCCATGCTGCCGGTTTTTGCTGTAAGCGACGCGAGCATGGCCAGACTCGAACTGGTCTGATTGTCCGGGGGCATCAACTGTACGGAAGATTCGAAACGCGAGGGAACCAGGAAGGCTACCAGACAACCCGCTGCAAGGCCTGCGAAAAAGGCCTTTGCGAGCAGCACGCGCTTCTGTAGAAGCAAACGAAGTCTTTCCACGGTCCGCGGGCGGGAGTCGAAGCCTGCAAAATCAGGAGCGTCTTCCCTCTCGACGAGGGGTTCGGGAGAAACTTCCAGCTGCGTTTTGGCGCCGCTCTGAGACACTGCCTTCCTTTCTTCAAGACTCGTTAGTTCCGCACTCCCGAAAGCTCAGGGGATGGCTACAGCTGCAGCGAGGGCCGCCGCTTGCGCAATCTGCGCAATCGATACTGCGTTTTTCCACCCCGACCCGCCCATGACTGCTTTTTCCGGCACCACGATCGTGTCTCCGGGTCCGACGGGCGAGGAGAGAACTCCGCCGGACCATAAACTGTCGCCACCGCTCGTGACCGAACCGTTCGCTCGAATAATGAAAACCGCCTTCTTGTTTGCAAATGCCGTAGCGCCGCCGGCGCGGGAGAGATACCAACCGGCATTTTTCCCGGGGGAGTAGCTGATGGCATTCGAGTTGTACACTTGCCCCACAATCACGACGAACCCCGGCTGCTCAGGAATTTCAAGAGTGTCGCCGGCGCGAAGCTCGACGTCGTCGGGCGAGCCCGCAAATCCCTTTTCGTGTTGCCGGAGATGCACCACTAAACGGCCGGAAATAGGGGCGCGGCGAAGGGCATCTAGAATGCGCTGACGTTGCTGCGAAGCGGACTGTTGAAGCGCGGCTTCATCCGAACCCGAAGCCGTAACCGTGGTCTTCACCACCACGGATTCCTGCTCGAGGCGCTGGATGAGCTCCTGCCGGCTTTGTTCCTGCATCTTGCGAACATCCACTCGTTCGAAGACGGCAGCCTGCGGATAGGCCGTGGGAAGCAGGCCGCCGGCGCGGCGCAGAAGCGAACTCAGGCGTTCGCCGGGCTGAATGCCGTATACTCCGGGCTTGGCCACTTCTCCTGTGAGGGTCACCGAGGCGCCGAGATTCTTCCATCCTGCGCGCTGTGGAACGGTGAGCACATCACCGTCGTGAAGACACAAATCTGCGTTCTCATCCCAGGCCCCAGCGACGAGCTTTACTGGATGCGACTGCCCTGCCGGCGACGACCCCGCAAGTCCACCAGTTTCGTAGCGGGTTAAATCGCCATTCTCGGGATCGGCGCTGCGCAAGAGCCCGCCCGCGGAGCGAATTAGATCGGAAACTTTCATGTTGGCAGTGAGGGGATAACGGCCGGGGCGAGCGACCTCTCCGCGAACGGTGACACTTGGCGGGTCCACGCGTTCCGGCTGGCGATGCACCAAAATGCGGTCACGCGGTTCGACTAGAATGTTGTTGAGCGGGTCCCCTGCCAGAGCACTGCGCAAAGAGATGCTGAAAACTCTCGTTGAACCACCAGGCATAACGCGGAAGAGTTGCGCGGACTCCTCCCACGCTTCCGGCGTAACTCCGCCCGCCTGATAAATGGCGTCGCGCAAATGCGCCTGGCCGGAACTGCGGTATCGCCCAGGACGGCGCACTTCTCCGAAGATGGTGAACTCCGGCGCGGGTTCAAGCTCATAACGGCCAAAGACTCGAACCGTATCGAGCGGCTGAAGTTTGGGTGCGGTTTCCGGGTGTGCGAGGGCTTCCTCAAGGGAAAAACTCACAACCTTTGGCCGGTTTTCGGGAGCCTGCAGGCGAATGATTTCCGCGTAGCGCTCGGACGGCTCAGGAAGCAAATCGCCCGGCGAAGGGATAAGATCGGTCAGCTTCATGCCTTCCCGATAGGCGTAGCGCCCGGGGCGCAGGACGTGACCTTCGAGATAAACGGCTTGGGTGTTGTAGGGCGCGATTGGGAAAATGTGAATCTCATCGCCATCGCGGACCGAAAATTTGTCTAGGGCGGCGCGAAGCGCTTGCTTGTCCGTGCCTTCTTCGATCTGCAGACTCAGCATGGTGTGTTTTTCATGAGCTTCGAGGCGCTGCACTTCGACGTGGCGCAGCGCCGCCGCGGGAAGCAGTCCTCCGGCGAGTTCCAGCACTTCGCTCAGATTTTTTTCTTCGCGCAATTCATACACCGCGGGCCGCCGCACCATGCCGTCAACGGTCACGGAAGGTCCCAGCGGCGGCACCCGCAACGAGTCGCCATTTTCCAGCCGCTTTGCGTCTCCGCGAATGCCGTGCAGAAGAAGATCGTACGCATCCACTTCTTCGAGGAGTTGATTGCCGCGATAGTGCTCGAGCCGCCGCAGCGAGCCTTGGGAAGTGACACCCCCCGCCGCAAACAAGGCATTCAGAGGCGTCGAAAGCGAGCTGACGTCGTAAGCGCCCGGAGCTACGACTTCTCCAACGACATAAACGCGCACGGTGCGCAATTTCAGAAGGGAAACATCAGCGGAGACATCGCGGAACTGCGTCCGCAATGTGCGCTGCACGGCGGCTTGCACTTCACCGAGGGACTTGCCGGAAACCAGCAGGGGCCCTGCCTCGGGAAGCAAGAGCCGTCCTTCGCGGTCCACCACACGAAACAGACGCTGCGAAACGCCGCCCCACAAATCGATCGCCAGGCTGTCACCAGGCCCGAGCACATAATCCGGACCGACAGGAAGGTCCATCGGCAGGACTTCTGAATTTGTCTTGCCGTGACGAAACAGTTCCAGTCCAAATCGCTCCGTTCCTTTGACGGGCGCATTCGCTTGCACATACAAATCGTAGAGCGAAGGGACATCTGCATACGGATTGGGGCGGTGCACCATGCGAACGGGCTCGAATGCTCCTAAAGATCCGCTCGCGCCTGTGCGGCCTGCGTAGCGTGTTTCAAAATCGCGCGCACCAGTTCGCGCCTCGCCAGCTGCGTTGCTAGGCGAAGCAGAAGAATTTGAGATTGCAAGGCTCTCGTTAGCAGACTGCGAAAGCGCTTCAAGACTATCCTGCGAGATTCCTGACGCGTTGCGGCCTCCTTGTAGAGAAGCGCCGCCCGGAGACGTCGGCGAGTACGCGGCCAAATGCGGAGAAGACAAACTCTGCTCCGCTGTTTCAATGCGTGGCTCGCGTGGGGCGGGCTGGCCATCGGGACCTTCGGGAATAGCAAAATCATTCGCGCCCGGAGGAGCCTGTTCAACCGGATATGTTTCCCGGCTTGCAGGGCGCCCGTGGGTTTGCAAAACGCCGGAACGGTGCTCGGCAAAATTGCAATCCGGCTGATTTGCATCACAATCGGCGGACCATTGCTCGGGCGCTTGACCTCGCAGCGGTGAATTTCTTTCTTGCTCGCGGGCCAACTCCTGCGCGCGCGCTTGCATAAGCAGTTTTTGCTCCTGGGCCTGATTGGAGTCGGGATTGAGTTTTGGAACCAGATACCCATAGGCCCGCAAGAGCTTGGTGGCAAGAACGCGCGTGTGCAGATCCTCGTGCAAGCGCGCGATGATTGCGGTTTCGGTCAAATCCGACTCTTCGAGAATCTGCCCGTTTTCTCCAGCGTCTTCCGCAATCTGCCGTTTCAACTCCACCATCAAACCCGCTTCGCGGTTCAGGATTTCCACGATCTGTTCGGCGGTGGCGGCCACACGGTCGAGGTTGTCCGCAACGATGTCTCCCTCGTGCCAAGCCGGACGACGGATCGGGGCTTGCGAAGGCGATCCTGAGTACGACGGCGTCGCCGTTTCATTTGGCCGCGGCCGGGAAGAATCCTGGGCGTACACTCCGCAACCGGCGAGCAGTACAAGCGAAAGAACGAGCAAAGCTTTTTCTTTCATGCTGCACCTCCTCTTCCCGGCGCCGCTTTTTTCCGGATAGCCTCGAGCAATGCCTCTTCGCTCGCTTCGATCTTCGCCGAATGAATCTCGAGCGAAGCCCAGTAGAAAAATCCCACGTTCGTGTTGGGAGCCACGGCGATAATCCGCAATGTTGGAAACTCGCGCAGCAGCACGTCACAAAGCGCTGGCCGCTTCTGCGACTCGTCCAAAGCAATCAGCAGAAAATCGGGCTTGGTTTCCGCAACCAGGGACGGAACTTGCTGTTCATCTTTGGCTTCCCCTACCACGCGGATGCCGGCCTGCTCGGAAAGGGTCGAAAGCACCAGTTCCCGCAGCAGGCGGGGACGATTGGCAACTAGAACTCGCACGCTCGCGTCCATAAGGTCCACAAGTGGAGGAGAAGCTTACGCAGGGCAAGGGAGGAGGAGAAGAGTGGAAACGGTGCGAAGGAAAAGTACTTGGAACTGGAGCGGTAATACCTAGCGAATGCTACCGTTAGCGGTACGGTCTTGGTACTTTGCGGCTACTCGCTTTGTGCCGCCGCTTCCCCGCCTGTCTCCCGGCGAAGAGGTCTAACGGAAAAAAACTTATGGCGGCAAGGCGCGCAACGCAGCGCGGGAAGACCTAAAATTCTCCCGAGGATTGAAGCCATACCGGGGACGTGGTGCGGTGAAATGCGTTCCAATTCCAAATTCCCGCAAATCCGGCAATGCGCATAAATCAAATTTCGAAGCGGAAATGGGCGGGCGTGAAATCTTGTTTCGCAGGATTCGCAGCGCCACGGCAGAATGCCGGTCAGCGCCAGGAGATAGTCAGAGACTGTGCGGCGCCGGGAGCGACGGGCCTGCGTGCCACGACACGATGGGCAGACCAGCTGGGTCGTCTCGATCTTTGATCTCCGCGGGAAAGCATAGGCGAAGACGGCGCGCGCAGCAAGAGGCAGGGCATCCCCGGACACGATACAATAACGCCCAGGAGCATGTATGCCCGACTACACCGCTGAGCATGCGCGCGCAGGCATCGACGCAAAGTTGCCGGCGCTTGAAACCTGGCCGAACCACTTTACTGGCTACGTCATCACCACGCGATTTCCCGAGTACTCTTCGGTTTGCCCGAAAACCGGCCTGCCCGATTACGGCGTGATCACCATTCAATACATGCCGAAAAAAGACTGCATTGAGCTCAAGGCGCTGAAGATGTATCTCTTGGCTTACCGCAATTTGGGAATTTTCTATGAAAACGCCGTGAACAAGATCTTGCGCGACATTGTGGATGCCGTTCGCCCAGAATGGTGTTTGGTTCGCGGGGAATTCACCCCACGGGGTGGACTGACGACCTCCGTGATCGCCCGCTGGCCATTTCTCAATCCGCGGGAAAAATCTGCGAGAAAGGCACGCGGGCGCTAGGCAATCGCTTTGGAACACCGGATGGACAGACGGACGAATGCAAGCCATAATTTTGATTCGGCGGCATCGCCGAGAATGGTACCCATAACTGAGGAGGGAGAATGAGTATTTCTCCAAACGTACCGACCCCGCAGGAGTCTTACCACTACGAATCCACGGGGACACCCCGGTGGATCGCGGTGCTGTTTGGCGTGGTGATTGCCGCGCTGGCCTTGCTCGGGGTCGCTGGTTATACCACACAGACCCGTCTGAGCCAGGACCTGGCCAAGCAGCAAGATCAGAACAAGATCTTGACCGCGCAACTCGACCAGGCCAATTCGCGGATCGCCGATTTGAAAAGCCAGATGGAGATCGCGTCGCAAAAAGTCGGCCTGACACAAGCCGAAATAGCGCAAGCCAAGAGCCGTGCGGAAGCCATTCGCAAGGAACAGCAAACCTCCGATCAACGGCTGACCAGCCAGATCGGCCAAGTGCAGAAAGAAAGTGAAGAAAAGATTGGCGCCGTGGCAACGGAAGTCGGCGGCGCCAAAAAGGACATTGAGGCGACCAAGAACGACCTGGAAGCCACCAAGGGAAGACTCGAACGAAGCATGGGCGATATGAACGTGATGAGCGGATTGATCGCCCGCAACCGCGACGACCTGGAAGAATTGAAGCGCCGCGGTGACCGCAACTATTACGAGTTCACACTGCAAAAGTCCAAGACGGCCTCGCGCGTCGGCCCGATTCAAGTGTCGCTGAGCAAGACCGATCCAAAGAAATCCAAGTACACCATTACCGTGATAGCCGACGACAAAACGATTGAAAAGAAGGACAGAACTTCGGGCGAACCGGTTCAGTTCTACATGAAGGGCGGGGCAAGAACAGCACTTTATGAAATCGTGGTCTTCGACGTAAACAAGAACCAGATCACCGGCTATCTGTCTGCGCCGAAGGATTCTGGGTCTGCCGCGCCAACTCCGGCGCCCGCGCCTGCTGCCGCAACAACAACGCCGACAAAGCCGTAAGCTGGCCTTCGCATTTTTAGTCGCAAGAGCCCTGTTCTGCGTTCTGGAAACACCGCGCGGAACGGGGCTTCTGGCTTTCTGGGTGCCGCGCTAGCATCGAAAAGAGGGCCCACCCGATTGGCCCTCCACGCGGAGCACCACGATGAAATCGAGGTTTCTGCACTACTCTCTATGGATGATACTCGTCGTCCTTGTTCTTTTGTGCGCAACGCCTTCCTGGGCCCAAGCGCCGCTCGAGCCTTCGCAGCTTCCACCACGCACCGCATTTTATTTGATCTGGCGAGGCGCGCCCGGCATGGATGTCCGAAAGGCGAATTCGCTGCTCGCCCTCTGGGACGATCCGGATTTTGCCCCGGTACCCTCTGCTTTGGCAGCGGGCATGCTCGACTCCTCCGAGCAGAAGTCCTCTGCACCGAAGCTAACTCCCCAGGAGCTGGGAGAATTTGCGTCATTGCTCGAAAATTCCTTCACGCTCGGTTACATCGGAGAATCTGCCAAACATCGCACGGCCGTTTCGGGAGCTTCCTCGGATGCTAAACCACGAGCTTGGGACGGGATGTTTTTTGTCTACAACCGTGCCGGGAAAGAGGAACTGCTCACAAAGGCGATTCTTCGGCTGCGCAGCGGAGAAAAAGAAATCCCGCGTTTGTCACAGGTCAGCATTGCCGGTGTCCAGGCGCTAAAGATCGAACGCAAAACCGGCGGCTCGAGCTACTGGGCTGAGAGCGGAAAGTATGCCGTTGGAGCCAGCGAAGCGGCGGTTATGGAAGAACTGCTAAGCCGTCTGAATGGCAAATCCGCGCCCGCCGCTCCATCGCTGGCGCAATCCGCCGCTTATCAGGAAGCACAACCGATCGTTGGAAGCGGGCTGCTGGAGTTCTTTCTGCGCATCCCGGATTTGAAGGATCTTGTGGAGGATTCAAAGGCCGGTGGTTTCAAGGTCCGCCCCGTGCTGGACGCCGTGCGGCTCGATGCGGTTCACTCTCTTAGCGGCCACGTCACATTCGATGGCGCAAAAACGCACGTAGAAGCCGCCATATTGGGTGATGCTGCTCCGGGAACCTTGTTTGACATTTGGGCCGAGGGAAAGTCCTCTCCCGCTTCCCTGGCTCTCGTGCCCGCTACTGCAATTTCCTACAATTCCGCGCGAATCAATTTGCCGGGAATCTATGCCACAGTGAAACGGGTCGTGCGATCAGTCCTGCCTCAGGGCCAGCAAGGCACGACCGATATCCTCGAAAGCGCGGCGCAAACGCGCCTCGGCATGCCCCTTAGTGATGCGTTGAATGTCTTTACCGGCGAATTCGCCTCCATGGAAAACAGCCCCGCGTTGGACAACGCGAAGCAAGTTTTCTTCTTGGGTATCAACAAGAAGCCCGAAACTCTGAAGCTTGCGCGTTCCCTGTTTGGAGATCAACTCGCTTCCGAGCGCAACGAAGGCGACGTCACGTTTCTGAAAATCTCGACGGGTGGAAATCAGGGCAGCGCGGGCGTGGCGCAGTGGCGCTTCTATCATGTCGCGGTTACTCCGGACATGATCATCGGAGCCAGCCGACTCGACACCGTTCGCGAAGTATTAGCCAATCGTTCCAGCGTTTCCACCAACCCCAGCCTCGCCAGCCTGACGCAATTTCAAGCCAAGCGCGCGAGCTTTCCGGAAAATCTGTTGGGACTGAGCTACTTCGATTTTCAGAAGGTTGATTGGCAAGCCGCGTTGGACCACTGGGTTAGCGAAGCGAAAAAAGCTCCGGTCGCCAAGAGCGCTGCAGGACCAAATCCAACGACAACCTCCAAACTTCCGGATTGGCTTTCTCAGGTGAATCCCCAGGTTCTGTCGCGGCATCTGCACACTTCTTGGAGCGCGTCCTGGAAAGACGCCAAAGGGATTCATTGGGATCAGTGGATCGAATAGCGGCGCGATGAGGTTTGTGTTCCGGCGACGCCTGCTGATTGTGCTGGTAGCTTGTGCCTTCCCGGCATGCGCGAGCCAGGAAAACCCGCAACAGCAGCAGCCGATCATCCGCGTCAGCGTGGACCGCGTCGATGTTGGAGTCATCGTAACCGATCTTCGTGGCCAGTTCGTCGAAGGCCTTCATCGCGAGGATTTTCGCATTCTGGACGATGGCATCGAGCAGCCTTTGACGGATTTTGCCGACGTGGAGGCGCCCGCCCAAGTTTTGCTCTTGATAGAAGCTGGCCCCGCCGTCTATCTGTTAGAGAGTGGTCACGTACAAGCCGCGCATGTCCTGCTGGACGGACTTTCTCCCGACGACCGTGTTTCTGTCGTGCAGTACGCTGATGGCCCGCAGGCCCTTCTTCCCTTCACTGCGGAAAAGCGAGCGGCTGCTGAGGCCCTTGATCAGGTCCGTTTCAATTTGGGGTTTGGCTCGCTGAACCTTTCCTCGAGTGTCGCGAAAGTCCTCGACTGGCTCGCGCCAGTTCCCGGCAAAAAATGCATCGTGTTGTTGTCCACTGGCCTGGACACGTCTCCGTCGAAAGATGTGGCTGCAACTCTCCAGCGCCTGGCGACGAGCGATGCGCTTTTGATGGCTGTTTCCCTAACGGGCGGCCTGGAAAATCCCGGCCCCGCAGACAAGAAGAAAAAGGCCGCTCCGAAATCGCTGCAGACCGAGGCGCAATTCGCCGAGGCCCATCGACTTTTGAAGGACATGGCCGAATCCACGGGAGGGCGCGCTTACTTTCCGTCAAACACGACCGAACTAAAAGCCGCTTTTGCGGAAATCGCGCGGATGGCGCGTCACGAATACAGCCTGGCCTACGCTCCGCCTGCCCGCGACGGCCAAGTGCACAAAATCGAGGTGCAGGCAAGTGGTACTGTCCGCCACGTCAACCACCGCCAGGCGTATCTTGCTCCTAGTTCGTCCCCGACGCAGAAATAGCAGAGTCGCAAGCTCGTGGGATCGGAGAGCTTATTCAAATTCTTTCAGCGTTTTGGCCATGTCGCGGAGCCTGTCGTCGACGAGCGCAAACACAGTTTCCGCACAAAACTTCCCTTCACCGTCTCTCTCTCCCGCAACTTTGCCCGTGAGAATTTCAATTCCCTGTTCAACCTTGGCGACTGGCCAGACATGAAATTTCCCTGACGCGACATCGTCCAGCACGTCTTCGCGGAGCATGAGATCTTCCACGTTGGATTGTGGGATCATGACCCCCTGCTCGCCCGTAAGCCCCTTGATGCGGCACACGTCAAAGAAACCTTCGATTTTTTCATTCACGCCGCCGATGGCTTGGATGTCGCCCTGTTGGTTGATCGACCCGGTCACGGCGACATCCTGCCGCAGCGGCAAGCCGGAAAGCGCGGACACGAGCGCATAAATTTCAGTGGAACTGGCGCTGTCGCCGTCCACGCCTGAGTACGACTGCTCGAAACAAATGCTCGCAGCCAGCGAAAGCGGCTTGTCCTGCGCGAACTTGCTGCGCAAATACCCGGCGATGATGTGCACGCCCTTGTCGTGAAAGCGCCCGCTCAGATTCGATTCGCGTTCGATGTTGATCAGCCCGGCTTTGCCGAGCGCCGCCGTCGCGGTGATGCGCACGGGCTTGCCGAAGGAATAGCCGCCGATTTCCAAGACGCTCAGGCCGTTTACCTGGCCAACGCGCGAGCCGCAAACGTCGACAAGCAGCGTGCCTTCTTCAATCATTTCCCGGATGCGCGTCTCAATCAGGTTGTGGCGCTCCACTTTGGAGGACAGCGCGGTGCGAACGTGCGCCGCGCGCACCACCGTTTCGCCGGCCGCGGCGGCGCAGTAATGCGCTTCGCGCGCCAAGTCGGCGATCTCAATGAAGCGCGCTGTCACCTTGTTTCGCCGGCCCGCCTGCCGCACACCGTATTCAAGCATGGCGGCAAACGCGCCGCGGTCGAACGGATACAGATTCTCCTTCTCCGATAGCGCGCGCAAACGTCCCGCGTATTCGGCGATGACTCCGTCGCTCATCGCCATTTCTTCGTCAAATTCCACGCGCACTTTGAAGATTTTCCGAAAATCTTCTTCATATTCGTAAAGCAATTCGTACAATTCGCGGTCGCCGATGAGGATGATCTTGACGTTGATGTCGATCGCTTCCGGCTTCAGCGCGCTTCCCCCAAAGGGATAAAACATCTCGAGCGGCTGAATCTCGAGGCGGTTGTGATTGAGCGTGCGCTTCAGCGCGCGCCACACCCCAGCTTCCGACAGCGCTTCCAAGGAATACATGATGAGGAAGCCGCCATCGGCACGCAGCAGTGACCCTCCCCTTAAGTCCATGAAGTCACTGGTCCAACCGCCGCGCGCGTCGTAGGCGCGTTGAATGGTTCCAAACAAATTCGCGTACGTGGGCGTCGTTTCAAAAATTACGGGGGAGGCTTCCTCGTGGTTGTGCGCGAGAATTACGTTGACGCCATAAACGCGGAACGGATCCCGCTCGGGGCCACCCGGAGATTTTTGTGAACCATCCTGTGATTCCTCTTCGTGCTCTCCTTCGCCCTCGCGCTCCTTGAAGGGATCGAGATTATCGAGCAAATGATGGCGGACTTCTTCGAGATACTCCGCAACACTCGGGCCGGGATATTTTTCCTTAAGCTCTTCGATGACTCCATCGACAAGCACTGAAGCGGCTTCCTGTTCCAAATAGCTGAGTTCGCTGGCCAATTCGCGGGAGAGCGTCAAAGTCTTCCGGTACACAACGGTGAATTCTTGCCGAAATTGCTCGTACTTGCGCTCAATGTCTTCCGCGACTTTTCCTTCGAGTTTCCCTTCGTGCACCATCTTTGAAATGTCCTCGATGGGCACCATCTGCCCTTCGAGCACAGGAAAAATCTCCGGAAGCGCCACGGCGCCAACCTGCATGTGGCCGAGAGCAAACTGTTCGCGCGCGATGCGCCGCGTAAAGTCGTCCATCAATTCTTTTTCGCGCACGGTGAAGCGTTCCACGATCCGGCCTTTTTGCCGCTGGAACGGCTCCCCTTCGAACACTTGCGGAATGCGCCGCCGCAGGAAATCGATTCCCGCCTGCATGTCTTTCTTGAAAGAATTCGCCTGGCCGCGCGGCAGCGTCAGAAGCCGCGGACGATCCGTCAGCTTAAAGTTGTTGACGTAGCAGCGGTCGAGCGACTCTTTCGTTTGCGGATGAAGCTCCTGAATCATGCGCGCGATGGTGCCGCCGCGGCTGGTGCCTGCCAGTCCGCAAACAAACACGTTGTAGCCTGGAGCGGAAAGCTCGACGCCCATTTTCAGGGCGCGCAGCGCGCGCTCCTGTCCTACGAACCCTTCACGCAGATCCGCTTGCGCGGTGGTTTCAAAGGGAATGCGCGACAGCTCACACCTCCAGCGCAGCTTGGCCGGGGGAAGCTCGGTGGGTTTCGGGGCCGGCTTGATGGTCATGCAATCCTTTCGAGCGCGCTACTCTAACACACCCGGGCGGTGCGTCGCGCTTGGGCTGCCTCACTGTTTCGCAGGCGTTATTGCCGCCCTATCCGCTCGATCCATGTATACGTTCAAAACTCCAGCAGCCGTGGCCACCAGGATGGGCCCAAGCACCAATCCCAGCATCCCGAATAGGCCGACTCCGCCAACGACGCTGATAAAAACCACCAATCCGCTCAATTCGGTTCGACCTCCGAGCAGAAGGGGCCGCACCACGTTGTCAACTAAGGTCGACACAACCGCACAAATCACCAAGAGCAAGATGGCGCGCCCCCAGTGGCCGGTGAATCCCAGCCAGAGCGATGCTGGCACGAAAATCAAGCCGGACCCTACTACCGGGACCAGCGAGAAAAATGCCATCGCCACACCCCAGAAAATCGGCGCCGGCAAACCTACAATCGCAAAACCCAGGCCGCCAAGCGCTCCCTGAATCACGGCGATGATTAAACTGGTCAGCACGCTGGCGGAAATGAGCTCGCGGGCCTGGGCGAGCATGGCGTCGCGATGCTCGGCGTCGAACGGCAAAATGCTCCGGACGCCCCGAGTAATCTTCGCGGCGTCGCGAAAGAAATAGAACATCGCAAAAATCATGACGAACAAATCGAAAATGAAAGCTGCGATGTTACGCAACACCGTTCCCAAACGCTCCGCCAGGTAGCCTGCTTGCTTTTCAATTCCCTGCTCCAGCATGTCAAACACATCGGCGTTGGGGTCGAGGCCGGGAACGTGGTGGGCGATCCAGGACCAGCTCTTTGCGATCATGGGCGCGTGCTGTTCCACCAGCGAGCTCTGCACGCCGCGCGAAATGGTAAGAGCTTCGCGAACAAACAACGACGTAATAAGCATTGCTGGCGCGATGAGCAGGATTGTCACCGCGATTGTGCTTAGCACTGCGGCTTGCGTTTCCGAGAACCTGCGC
>Ga0335079_10002849_pt1 | contig 19916 bp, 13 predicted proteins | sample Lox_Sample_33_FD_206719 | JGI IMG/M metagenome (GOLD analysis project Ga0335079, IMG submission 206719) | Soil microbial communities from Loxahatchee National Wildlife Refuge, Florida, United States - Lox_Sample_3.3 | ecosystem: Environmental > Terrestrial > Soil > Wetlands | place: USA... | reverse complement strand
CAGCCGTCCTGATGTTTACGTTTCTGCCGCCGATTCTGGCGCACGCGGGGCTCGCCACCACCGACCTGGCGGTCACGGCGTTCACCGGCGCGGCGTTTGTGGCCGCCCTGTATTGGATCGAGCAGCCCTCGCTGCCGCGCAGCGCGCTCTTCGGCGCGTGTACGGGCATGGCCGTTCTTTGTAAGTTCACCGCTCTGGCTTTCCTGCCCGCGGCGATAGGGGCCGCGCTGGCCTGGTATCTCGCGACCGAACGGCCGGGGTTCGCCGGCATATTGGCTGCCGCCCGCAAGCGCGCTCTGCCATTCGGCGCGGCGGTGCTGGTTGGGTTTCTGGTGATTTGGGCCGGATACCGGTTCTCCTTCGGGAGCGTGTCTTTCGCGGCGATGCGGCTGCCTGCCCCGGAATTGTTCGCGGGCGTGCGCGAGGTCCTCAACCACAACAGCAAGGGCCATCCGGCATACCTGCTCGGAGACCGTTCGGATTTCGGGTGGTGGTATTACTACCCGGTGGTGCTCGCGGTGAAGACGCCCTTGCCGTTTCTGGGGCTGCTGGCGTTCGGCGCTGTGCTTTGCTTCCGCAAGCAGGCGAACCGCTGGGTGCGCCTGGCCCTGGCGTTCTCACTGGGGATTCTGATCTTCTCGCTTTTCAGCCGGATCAATATCGGGGTCCGCCACATTCTGCCGGTCTACATGGGATTCGCGATTGTCGCCGCCGCCGGCGCGCTGCGCCTGTTCGAGCTTTCGCGAACGGCGAAATGGGCGGGCTGGACGCTCGGCCTGCTGCTGCTGTGGCTGGCCGCGACTTCGGCATTCAGCCATCCGGATTATCTGCCGTACTTCAATGCGCTGGCCGGCGATGAGCCGGAGAATATCGTGGTCGATTCGGATCTCGACTGGGGCCAGGATATGAAGCGGCTCGCCAAGCGCTTGCAGGAGGCCGGCGCCGCGCAGGTGACGTTCAATCCGTTCATCGTCGCCTACCTGGAAGCGGTGCACGGTTTCCCCCCGATCCGGCCCATGGACCCGGAGACTCCCGCGACGGGATGGAACGCCGTCAGCCTGACCGTGTTGAAGACGGCGCGGCTGGGACTCAACAAGGAACACCCGGAGGCGCGGCTGTGGCCGGAGCACGTCAGACCCACGGAGAGGGTCGGCAAAGGCGTCCTGCTGTGGTACTTCCCGCCGAATCGAGCGCGCTAGATGGCGAAGAAACGCAAGTCCGCGGCAGCCCCGAAAGCCGGCGCCACAAAGCCGGCGCCAGCGGCGCCGCCGCGCTTCGACTGGCAGCGATATTTGCCGGCGATCCTGATTCTCGCCCTGGCAATCTGTTATTGGACGCCGCTCACTTCTCCCAACGCTTCCATCCAGTGGGACGCCGCTGACGAGTTTCAACCCGGGCAGCAGTATCTCTCCGAAGAGCTGCACGCGGGGCATTTGCCATTCTGGACGCCTTATCTTTGGGCGGGCTTTCCGTTTCTGGCGGACCCGCAACTGGGCGCCTGGTATCCGCTGAACTGGCCGTTCCTGCTGATCGGTCCGAGCCCGCGCGTGTTCGAAACCGAAAACCTGCTGCATGCTTTGCTGGCTTGTTTTGGCGCTTATCTGCTGGCGAAGAAGCTGTTCGGAAACAGCTCCGCGGCCGTGTTCGCGGGCCTTTCCTACGGTTTGTCCGGATTCTTCGCCGGCCACAGCTCCCACACGCCGATGTTCCAGGCGGCTGCGTGGCTGCCCTGGCTGTTGCTGCTGTTCGCACGCGCGCTCGATAGCGGCGCATGGCGGAACGGAGCGCTGGCCGCACTGGCGGCGGGGATGATCGTTCTCGCCGGACACTTCCAGACCGCCCTGTATTGTTTCGCGGCGTTGGCGTTGTTCGCGGTCGCGCTGGGGTGGGGCGGGCGCGGTCGCGTGCCGGCTATCCGTATCCTGCCGCTGGCCGTGCTGATCCCGCTCGGGGGCGCGTGCTTATCCGCGGTCGCCACGCTTCCCGGCCTGGAGTTGGCGCTGCATTCGACTCGCACCACGGTCTCCGCGCTGAGCCACAGCGAGGGCTTTCTGCCGGCCGGTTCGCTGGCGACGCTTTTCTATCCGGACTACTATGGCGTGATTTCGGGAAATTATCACGGTCCGGCGGATATCACGCAGTATTATTTCTACGCCGGTGTGCTGTTGCTGCCGCTCGCCGTTCTGGGGCTGCGCGACCGCCTGGCGCAACGGACGGGCGCGTGCCTGATCGTCCCCTGCCTCTGGTACAGCGCGGGTTCGGCGCCGGGCCTCTATTACCTGGTGGCGCGGCTGCCGGGTTTCCGGAGCATACGCGCGCCCGTCCATATATGGTTCGTGGCGAGCCTGGGACTGTCGCTGCTCGCCGCCGCCGGATTCACCTGGCTGACCGCGCGTTGGCGCCACGCCTGGCTGCCTCTGGCGCTGCTCGCGGTCACTTGTGTGGACTTGTGGTACTGGAATTCCAGCCGGAATCCGCTGGCTTATTCGCGGAACAGCTACGAAGAAACTTACGGCGCGGGCGAGAAGCTATTCGAGCGCGCGGTGGCCGGGCCCATGCCACCCCTGAGCCGTTTCGACGCTCCGGAGCGCATTCCGACTTTTGGTCCGCTCGATCATCCGCTGCAGGCCCGCGTCGAGACCACCTACGGGTACAATCCGCTGACGCTGTCGCGATATGAAAGCTACAGCCGGGCGATGCGCGCGAATCCCAAGCTCAAGAACGGCTTAAACGTGCTCCGCATGCTCGATGTCGAGCGCGCCGCGGTGGTTCCGAATCCGGATGGCTTGCCGCGGGTGACCGTGCCGCCGAAGCTGATCGCGGTCTCCTCCGATGCCGATAGCCTGAAGCGATTGTCCACGCTCGATCCCGCGCGGGAGGCGCTCGTGCCGGCCGCCCTGGCGGCTCTGCAGCAGGACCCGCAAGCCACGGCGCACGTGGCCGATTTCCAGGCATCGCGCTACCGGATCCACTACCGGACCAGCACGGAAACGCTTCTGCGGATCTCGGCCGCGTTCTTCCCGGGCTGGACCGCGCGCGCAGGCGGCCGGGCGCGCGAAGTGTATCCGGTCGACCATGCGTTGATGGGAGTGGCCGTCCCGCCGGGTGAGAGCGATCTTATTCTGGAATATCATTCGAACTACTTCGCCGCCGGGGCGCTGGCCAGCTTGATCGCGCTGCTGGCTTGCGGGGTGGCGATCGCCAAGCCGCCGCGCCCGGGGAGCGTGTAGCCCGGGTGATCTTACGCTTCGTCGTCGTGCTGGGCCGCGAGGCGCGTGACCACCGAGAGATCTTCGAGCGTAGTCACGTCGCCGGTCACCGAATGCGTGGTCACGATTTCGCGCAGCAGACGGCGCATGATCTTGCCGCTGCGCGTCTTGGGCAGGGCATCGGTGAAGCGGATCTGCTCGGGCCGCGCGAAGGCGCCGATCTCGTGCGCCACCCACTGGCGCAACTCCTCGGAGAGTTTATCGTGATCCCATTTGCCGGATTTCAGCGTCACAAAGCAGGCCACGGCCTGGCCGGTGATCTCGTGCGGTTTGCCCACCACCGCCGCTTCGGCTACGGCGGGATGCCGGACCAGGGCCGACTCCAGCTCCATCGTGCTGAGGCGGTGTCCGCTCACGTTCATCACGTCGTCGACGCGGCCGAGCACCCAGAAGTAGCCATCCGGGTCGCGGCGCGCGGCATCGCCGGTCATGTAGACGCCTTCGATGCGCCGCCAGTAATTGTCTTCGTAACGCTGGGGGTCCTTCCACAGGGTGCGGAACATGCTGGGCCAGGGACGGCGCACGATCAGGAAGCCTTCGCGATTGGCTTCGACCGGCCTGCCCTGCAAATCCACCACGTCGGCTTGCACGCCGGGAAGCGGCAGGGTCGCAGATCCGGGCTTGGTGGGCGTGGCGCCGGGCAGGGGTGAGATCAGGATGGAGCCGGTCTCGGTCTGCCACCAGGTGTCCACGATGGGGCAGCGCTCCTTGCCGATGGTGCGGTAATACCAGTCCCAGGCGGCGGGATTGATGGGCTCGCCGACCGAGCCCAGCAGGCGCAGGCTGGAGAGGTCGTGCGCGTTGGGCCATGGATCGCCTTGCTTGACGAACGAGCGGATGGCCGTCGGAGAAGTGTAGAAGATGTTGACGCGGTACTTCTCGATCAGGCGCCAGAAGCGGTCGGGCTGCGGAAAATCGGGAGCGCCTTCGTACATCACCGACGTGGCGCCGGCCGAGAGCGGGCCGTAGACGATATAGCTGTGGCCGGTAACCCAGCCGATGTCGGCGGTGCACCAGTAGGTATCTTCCTCGTGCAGATCGAAGACCCATCGCATGCTCATGTGGCATTGCAACAGGTAGCCGCCGGTGGTGTGTACGATGCCCTTGGGCTTGCCGGTGGTGCCGGAGGTGTAGAGCACGTAGAGGGGATGCTCGGAGTCCAGTTCTTCGCCCGCGCAGAATTCGGATGCGGATGCGTCGAGCTCGTGCCACCAGAGGTCGCGGCCGGGTTTCATCTCGACGGCGCCGCCGGTGCGTTTGTAAACGATGACGTGGCGCACGGAGGGGCAATCGGCGAGGGCTTCATCGACGGCCTGTTTCAGCCGGACTTCCTTGCCGCGCCGCCACGCGCCATCGGCGGTGATCACGGCCTGGGCTTCCAGATCCTGGATGCGGGTCTTGAGCGCCTCCGCCGAGAAGCCGCCGAACACCACGCTGTGGATGATGCCGAGGCGTGCACAGGCCAGCATGGCGACGGGCAGCTCCGGGACCATTCCCATGTAGACGATGGCGCGGTCGCCGGCCTGCAGCCCGCGCTCCTTCAGCACGCTGGCGAAGCGGCAGACCAGGCGGTGCAGCTCCTGATAGGTGATGATGCGCTGCTCGCCGGACTCGCCTTCCCAGAGCAGCGCCGCCTTGTTCTTGCGCGGCGTGGCCAGGTGCCGGTCGAGACAGTTGTAGGAGACGTTGGTTTTCGCGCCTACGAACCACTTGGCGAAAGGCGGCTTCCATTCGAAGACGTGCGACCACTTGCGGAACCAGAACAGCTCACGCTCGGCCAGCGCTCCCCAGAAAGCTTCCGGGTGTTCCGCGGCCTGCTGAAAGAGATCGTGATAGGCGGCCAGGCCCTGCACGTTGGCATGCTCGACGAATTCGGGATGGGGTGGATAAACGGCTTGATCCGGCATAGATGAAGCTTCCACATCTTATCAAAATGCGACGACGGCCCGGCCCAGGATTTCGCCGCGGCGCATCTTTTCGAACAGCGCGGGAGCCTCATCGAGAGCGTGCTTTTCAATGTGCGCGCGCCCGATGCCCGCCTGGGCGAGCCGGAAAACTTCCGCGAGATCGGCGCGGGCGCCCAGATAGCTTCCACGGATGGAAATCCCCTTCAGCACGGTGTCGACGATGGGCAATTCATATGCATTGGTGGAGAGGCCGGCCGTGATGAGAGTGCCCCTGCGCTTGAGCGCGCGGAAGGCTTGCTGGATGGCCGCGGGCGAGCCGGTCAGCACGATGGCGGCATCGGCGCCGCCCCACTGTTTGTGCAGCGTGCGTGCGGCGGTATCGGCCGGCAGCGCGAGACCGGCGCCCAGTTCGCGCGCCATTTCGAGCTTGGGTTCGGAGACGTCCACGGCGGCCACGCGCAGGCCGAGATGCCGCGCGTACTGGATGGCGAGATGGCCCAATCCTCCCATGCCGAACAGCGCCACGGATTGGCCGGGATGGAGGCCGGCTTCGCGCAACGCGCCGTAGGCGGTCCAACCGGCGCAGCACAGAGGGGCCGCTTCCTCGGCCGGGATCGCCTCCGGCACGCGCACGAGGTACGGCACCGGCACGACGGCGTGACCTGCCAGCACACCCTGCACGGTATACCCGAAGTTGAGCTGCCGCTGGCAGAAGCGCTCGTTGCCCGCCAGACAGAGTTCGCATGCGCCGCATGTCGAAGCCAGAAAGGTGACGCCGACGCGGTCGCCAATCTCGAAGCCGCCGGCGCCCGCGCCCAGCGCCTCGATGCGGCCGATGCCTTCGTGGCCCAGGGTGAGCGGCAGGAGCGGCAGTTTCTCCAGCGAGGAAACGAACAGGTCGGAATGACACAGCCCGCAAGCTTCCATCCGGACCAGAACCTCGCCGGTGCCCGGCTCCCCGACCGGGATGGAAGCGACCGTCACCGGCCCGCGCGCCGCGGCGAGGCCGGCGGCCCGGGTGTGTTGGAGTTTCGCGGCTTGGGTGGCTGAGAACATACGCTCCGTCCTCTTCAAAAAGTATCGCACTGTCTCCGCGCGCCGCGGGCCGGCGGCGGCACGGGGACACGCCGCTTCGTGCTATAAGAAGAACTTGAAAATCGTAGTGCGCAACCAGACCCGCGATACCGTGCTGGCCGGCGCCGCCGAGCTGGCCGATACTCCCGCCAAGCGCCGGACCGGCTTGCTGAAACACGATCGGCTGGAGCCCGGCCAGGGATTGTGGATTGTCCCCTGCGAATCCGTGCACAGTTTCTTCATGAAGTTCGCCATCGACCTGGTTTACCTTGACAAGCGCCACAAGGTGAAGAAAGTCCGCCATCGGATGGTTCCCTGGCGTTTGTCGGCGTGCCTGACCGCGCATTCGATTCTGGAATTGCCGGCCGGCACGGTGGAAGCCACCGGCACCCGCGCCGGAGATCAGTTGGAGATCCAGGAGCAGCCGGCTGGCTGACGCGAGCGGAAAGATGGGCAGACGCTTTGGTCCGCCTGCGGCGATGGAAAGTTCGCCGGGAGGCGGGACTGGTGTCTAACGGCGAACTGAAGTCCCGCTAACGGCGAACCGAAGTTCGCCGCCGCAAGCTGAAGCTTGCGCTACGCCCGGAGCGGCGGTGGCAATGTCCAAACTCCGAGGCGGGACTGAGGTCCGGCCCCGACGGGCTCCGCGCGCCCGTCCCCCCTTGCGATAATCAAGCTTCATGGACGCATCCGTCGCCATCGTGGGAGGGGGCATCTCCGGTCTCTCTACCGCGTACTATCTAGCGAAGGCCGGCATCTCCTCCACCATCATAGAAGCGCGCCCGAAGCTGGGCGGCGTGATCCAAACCGAACACGTCCAGGGCTGTGTGATCGAAGGCGGACCCGATAGCTTCCTCTCCATCAAGCCCGCCGCCATGGACCTCATCCGCGACCTCGACCTGGCGGGCGAAGTCATCGGCTCCAACGATCACCTGCGCGTCACCTACGTTTGGAAGCGCGGCCGCCTGGTTCCGCTGCCGGATGGGTTGCAGCTCATGGTGCCCACCAAGTTGATCCCCCTGCTGACCACCCGGCTGTTGAGTTGGCCCACCAAGCTGCGCATGGGCAGGGAGCTTTTTCATCCGCCGGGCCGCCATCCGGAAGACCAATCCGTGACGGCCTTCGTCACCCGGCATTACGGCGCCGAAGCCGTGGACTACCTCGCCGAGCCGCTGCTCTCCGGCATCTACGGCGGCAGCCCCAGCGCGCTCAGCATCTCGAGCGTGCTACCGCGCTTTGTCGAACTGGAAGCCAGGTACGGAAGCCTCACTCGGGGCGTTCTGGCGGAGCTCAAGGCCAACAAGGCGCAAGCCCGCAGCCAGCCGCTCTTTCGCACGCTCAAAGGCGGCTTGGGCCAGCTTGTCGCCGCGCTGGCCGCGCGCCTCGCCGGACCCGCCACGATCCTGCACCGCCGCGCCCTAGCCGTGGAGCGCACCGGCGGCGGCTTTCGCCTGCGCCTGGACGATGGCTCGCTCGATTGCGCGCACCTGGTGCTGGCCTCGGAAGCGCACAACGCCGCCACGCTGGCCGCGGGTCTGGACAGCCGCCTGGCGGACCTGCTTGCCGCGATCCCTTACAGCTCGTCCATGACGATGGCGCTGGGCTTCCCGGATAGCGCCTTTCCGAAGCCGCTCGCGGGTTTCGGCTTTCTGGTCCCCAAGCGCGAGCGCCGCCGCCTGGTAGCCTGCACCTGGGCCGGCACCAAGTTTTCCCACCGCGTACCCGGCGGGACTACCCTGCTCCGCTGCTTTCTGGGCGGCATGGATGACGGCGCCGTGCTGTCGGAATCCGACGATGCGATTGTCGCCACGGTGCTGAGCGAACTGCACGAAATTGTGGGATTCCAGGCCGCGCCGCAGTTCTGGCGCATCTTCCGCTGGCCCCGCTCCATGGCCCAGTACACGGTCGGCCACCCGCAGCGGCTCGCGGAGATCCAGGCACGCGCATTGGCGATTCCAGGTTTCGATCTGGCCGGCAATGCCTACACTGGAATTGGTATCCCGGATTGCATCCGCATGGGAAAGCAGGCGGCGGAGGGGATTGCGAAGGCTTTGTGTGTGGCGTGAGGTGGCATCAGAGCGGCCCCAGGCGACGCTCCCCGCCGGTACCCGTCCCACCATTGCGTGCTGCTGGGAATTCTCGAGGATGTCGCTAGTCCGCGCCAGACGCGCGTCAAGCCGAAGTTCACCGCCGCCTTGCGAGACCGGGCGTCCCTCAGTTGATGCGCGAGCCGTCCATCTCCGAATGGCGCAGGCAATGCGGCGCGCCGGCTGAGACGATGGGCGGACCGTCAGTCCACATCGCAGCCCAGGCTAAAACGCAAAGCGGCGCATAGCTCCTTCATTCGCAGTGGAGCGAGATGCGCGACGCGCCTACCCAAGCGTCGTTGCGACACGGTTATCGCGTTGTGGAGATTCACCGCGCAAGGGCGCTTCATACCGTCTTCCTCGTCCAACTGCAGTTCCGAGGGAACCCCTCGTATGCTGGACGTGATCGCGACAATCGCGCGCCGTTTTATGTGTGGCGTGAGCTGCGGGATTACCGTTCTACTCCGCGGGCATAGCCTCCGCCGCCTGCTTTCATGCGGCAGCCGCTGTCGCCGGCCCGTCCGGACCAGCCCGCAATCCTACTTCCCCAGCAATCGCGCGTACCACGGCCGGGGCTTCTGGATGCCATCCAAAATCCAGATCTCGCGGCGGGGGCGATTCACGGTGTACACAATGTCCTTGCCGTCCGAAGTCAGCGAGGCGCGCAAGCCCGGATTGAGCCCTTCGTACGGCCGCAGCCCCGGCAGGTCGCGGAGCTTTTGCTCGTGTCCCGTGGCGATCGAAACCGCGTACAGCGCAGGCGGCTCCGTGCGGACCTGATACAAAATGGTCCCATCCCGCGACCAGGCTACCGGGCCGCCATCGCCCGGTATCGGCCGCGACGTCTTGCGATCCGGGCTGAACAGCGTGAGTTTCTCCTGGCCGTCCCGCGCCGCGATCCATTCGCCGGCCGGAGACCACGCCGGGATCGGGTGCGAGCTTACCGAAGCGATATCCACGGGCGGCTCGCCGCTGCCGGGCCGCACTTTGGAGAGCAGCAGGGCGTTGCGCGCCACCCGCATGAATGCGATCCAATTGCCGTCCGGCGACCATAAGGGCCCATCCTCGATGCCGGCGCCGCCGGAACTGATCCGCACCGCCGAGCCGCCGGAGACGAAAGCCGTGTAGATATGAATCTGCGTGCTTCCCTTCGCCGCCACCGCCACCCGGCGGCCGTCCGGTGAAAAAACCGGCGCCAGAAAGAGCTGCGCGGGGCCGCCATCCACCTCGAGATTCTCCGGCGTAAACAGCGGACGGTCCCAGCCCTCCGCCAGGCTGGTGATCCACACTTCCTGCGCGCCGCGCCGGTCGGTCACGTAGACCAGTTGCGGCGATGCCGGCGAAGCGTCCGCCATCTGCTCGGTGCGCGAACTGCCGAGCAGGGTCCGCACGGGACCGTCGCCCAAAGGCACGGCAATCACGTCCGCGTGCGAAAGGCCCGATTCGTACGCCAGCCGCGATCCGTCCGGCGAAACGCTGGGCGCCGCGGCCGGCCGGTCCTGCACCAACATCGGCCAATAGCGGCTATTGCGCATATCCGCCATGTAGATCTGCGGGTGGTGCGAAGCGGTCGCGTCGGAGAATACGGCGTAGCGCGCATCCGGCATCCAGGAAAACTGCGGCGTAAACGAGAAGGGCAACCCGCCGGTGAAAAGGGCGCGCGCCTTTCCCGCCGGCCAAGGCGCCAGAATCACCGTGTCGCCGCGGCCCTCCAAGGCGACGGCCACCAGGATCTGTTTGCCATCCGGAGAGAAAAGAATGTCCGGGTTGTTGTAGTGAATGCCGGGCCGGAATGGCAGTGGTTCGTAGGGGCGCGGCGCCGCCTGCGGCGGGGTGGAAATCAACAGCCGCAGACGAGACCCGTCTTCCGGCGACGCAGCCAGGATGGCGAGAGTGCGGCCATCGGGCGACAATGCGGCGCGATTGACATCGCGATGGATTACCGTCGTCTCTCCGCCGCTCGCCGGCGCCTGGCACAGGCCATCCTCGTTGCCCTTCTTGCAAAGGAAGTAAACCGAGCGGGAATCCGGCGCCCAAAACGGCCGGAAGTAAGAACGCAGCGAGGTGACGTCGCTACCTGTAATGGCCACGGCGGTCGGCGCATCGAGAGCCTGCACGAATACGTGCGCGGGCCCTTCTTCGGCGGCGCCGAAGAATGCGATGCTTTTGCCGTCCGGCGACCAGGAAGGATAGGCCAGCATCGGTAAGGCTGTAGCGAACGGCGTCAGCCGGTAGCGCCCCAGGTCGATGGCGCGCTCGTCGCGGAGAAGTTGCGCCGCGCACCAGGCGATGGCAGCGGCGCCGATAGCAGCGGCAACCGCCCAGCGAGGCTTCCCGTGGCGCGGCGCGGCCACGGCCGGCTGCAGTCCGCTCTGCGACCCGGTGAATTCGCCGTAATGATCGCGAAGCTGCGCGAGCTCGCGCGCCAGGTCGCGCGTGGATTCGTAGCGGGCTTCGCGTTCCTTGGCGAGGCACCGCTCCAGGACCCAGCGCAGTTGCGCCGGCAAGGCCCGCTCGACCGGCGGCGGCTCGTCTTCCACGATGGCCGACATGGTCTGCACGGCGCTGGGCCGTTCGAACGCCGGCTTGCCCGCCAGCATCTCGTACAGCACCAGGCCCAGGCTGAACTGGTCGGAGCGGTGGTCCACCTCTTCGGCGCGCGCCTGCTCCGGGCTCATGTAGGCTGCCGTACCCACCACGGCGCCGAGCGCGGTGCGGGCGAGCGTTACCGTGGCGTTGTCCGGCGGCGCGGCTTTGGAATCCAGCCGGGCCACCCCGAAATCCAGAATCTTGGCGGTTCCCTCGGGCGTGACGATGACGTTCTCCGGCTTGAGATCGCGATGGACGATGCCGGCGGCGTGCGCGGCGGCCAGTCCCGCGGCGATCTGCGCCGCGATGTCGGCGGCCTTGCGCGGCGCCACCGGCCCCTTCGCCACGAGCGCGCGCAACGACTCGCCAGGCACCAATTCGGCGACGATGTAGGGCGGATGCTGGTCCAGCCCCACGTCATAAATCGCCATGATGTTCGGGTGGTTCAACGATGCCGCCAGCCGCGCTTCGCGCTCGAAACGGCTGCGCCGGTCGGGATCCTGCGCCAGAGACTCGGGCAGAAGCTTGAGCGCCACCTGGCGTCCCACGCGCGGATCCAGAGCTCTGTAAACCACTCCCATGCCGCCCGCGCCAAGCTGGCCCAGAAGCTGGTACGGGCCGATTGTGTTTTCCGCCATGCAGATAACAGTATAAGAGAGAGAAGGGCGAACGATGGCCGAACAAACGGGAAGCGCGCAGGGAATGCAAATCGAAGGTAACTCCTAAGGGCGTTTTTGCCGTGCGCTGTGCGGCTTCCGGCGAAGCGTGGGTCAGCGCCTCCGATCACTCGGATACGGCGCGCAACGGATGGTGGTTTCAATTGCGCAGCGGGCTGCATCCCAACAAACGGCTGCAGGCCGCGTGGAACGCTCACGGGGAAGCGGCGTTCGAGTATCCGGTTCTCGAAACTTTCGAGGAACACGTATCGCCGCTGCTGCTCAAGGATCTGTCGCGCGCGGCAGAAACCGCGGGAGCGGGAGTGGAACGCGTGGCGCATGTTCTAGCGTGTTGCGGCGCGCTTCGGCTCGCCGGATTTCCGCCGTGGGCTGAAGACCACGGCAGCACGCGTGCGTGACAGGCCCCCGTCAGCGCTCCAGGTAGTGCACCTCCGGCATGGCCCGCAGGCGTTCCGCCGCGCTCTCCGCGGTGAGATCGCGCTGCGGCGTTCCCAACAGTTCGAAGCCAACCATGAATTTCCGGATCGTCGCCGAGCGCAGCAGCGGCGGCAGAAAATGCGCGTGGAAATGCCACTCCGGATGCGCCGCGCCGTCGGTAGGCTGCTGGTGAAAACCCATCGAATAAGGGAACGGCGCCTCAAAAACGTTGTCGTAGCGCGTGGTGATGCGTCTCAAAATGTCGGCCAAGCCGCGCCGCTCGCGTTCCTCCAACTCGTCGATCGCCGCCAGGTGGCGCTTGCTGACGACCATGGTCTCGAACGGCCACACCGCCCAGAACGGAACCAGCGCGGCGAAAGATTCGTTCTGGCAAACGATCCGCTCGCCGGATTTCCGCTCGAGCGCCAGGTAGTCGCACAACAGGCACGATCCGCGGCTGCCCAGCCAGGCCGTTTGCTGGCGCTGCTCGGCGGCGGATTCGCCGGGAATGCTGCTGCTGGCCCAAATCTGGCAATGCGGGTGCGGATTGCTGGCCCCCATCATCTCGCCGCGGTTCTCGAAGATTTGCACGTGGCGGATGTTGGGCAGGCGTCCCAGCCCGGCGTATTGCGCGATCCACACATCCACCACCAGCGCCAGGTCCGCGGCGCTCATGCGCGCAACCGTGAGATCGTGCCGCGGCGAAAAGCAAGCCACCCGGCAGACGCCCGGCGCCCCTTCGGCGATCAGCAAGCCGCCGCGGTCCCAAGTTTCGGCCGGCGTCGCGGGTAGCAGCGCGGCGAAATCGTTGTCGAACACGAACGTACTGGTGTAAGCCGGATTGCGCACGCCGCCCGCCCGCGCGTTTCCGGGACAAAGATAGCAAGTCGGATCGTAGGCCGGCTGCGCGCCCGGCGCGGCCCGCTCGATCTGCCCCTGCCAGGGCCGCTGGGTGCGATGCGGCGAGACCAGCACCCACGATCCATTCAGCGCGTTGAAGCGGCGGTGCGGGTGCTGCGTGAGGTCCAGCATTCCCCTCATGATACGATAGTGAATTGTCAGGTCTCGGGCTCCGTGCGACAGGCGGCCGCAAACCCCGCCAGGTCCGGAAGGAAGCAACGGTAGTGGTTTAACCTGTGTGCCGCGGATCACCCGGGGCCTGGCATTTGCCCACCCATGTACCAGGTCATCGCCCGTAAATACCGGCCCCAATCGTTCGCCGAGGTGGTCAACCAGGAGCACGTCAAGACCACGCTCGAAAACGCCATCGCGCAGAACCGCATCGCGCACGGCTACATCTTTTCGGGGCAGCGCGGGACCGGCAAGACCACCGTGGCGCGCATCCTGGCGCGCTGTCTGAACTGCGTCAACGGCCCGACGAACAAGCCTTGCGGGGTGTGCGCAAGCTGCCGGGAAATCGCCGCCGGCGGATCCCCCGACGTCATCGAAATCGACGCCGCCTCCAATCGCGGCATCAACGAAATGCGCGAGCTGCGCGAGAACGTGCGCTACCAGCCCGTGCGCGACCGCTACAAAGTCTTCATCGTCGACGAAGCCCACCAGATCACCAACGAAGCCTTCAACGCGCTGCTGAAGACCATCGAAGAGCCGCCGGCCTGGGTAGTGTTCGTGCTTTGCACCACCGAGGCGCACAAAATCCCGGCCACCATCGCTTCCCGCTGCCAGCATTTCAGCTTTCGCTCGGTGGATTTCGAAGAGCTGGTCGCGCGCATGGCGTGGATCTGCGAGCAGGAAGGCATTCACGCCGATGCCGAAGCGCTGTCGGTGCTCGCGCAGGCCGGCGAAGGCAGCGTGCGCGATTCGCTCTCGGCCCTCGACCAGGCGATCGCTTGCTGCGGGGAAACGCTGGTAGCCGCGGAAGTGCGCGCGCTGCTGGGCGCGTTCTCGCTCGATGCTCTCGGACAGGTGAGCCAGGCGCTGGCCGGCGGCGCGTCCGCAAGCATGCTCGAAGTCGTCAACGAGCTGGAGCGCAACGGCCAGAACCTGCAGCACTTCAGCCGCGAGCTGGCGCGCTATTTTCGAAATCTGCTGGTGGCCCGGATCGCGGGCGAAGAGACGCGGCTCATCGCGGCATCATCGGCAGAACGCCAGAGGCTGGCACAGATCGCCGCCCAATTTTCGGAAGAGGACCTGACGCGCTACCTGCAGCTCTCGCTCGACATATTCCGCGATCTGCAGTTCTCCCTGCAGCCGCGCTTCCACCTGGAGCTTGGCCTGTTGCGCATGGTGCAGGCGGGGCGGCTGGTTTCGATTGAGGAGGCGTTGGCCGGGTTGGGAAGCGACGCGGCGGCACGGCGACGCGGCGACACGGCGAAACCAGCACTATCCGCACAGCAACCCACGTCTGCGACCGGTGCTGAGCGGGCGAAACCGGCCTCCGCGCCAGCCCCCAGCCCCCAGGCTCCCGCCCCTAGCCCCTCTTCGTGGCGCGAGCGGCTGCACGCCTCGCTCATGCAACTGGGCATGACGTTCACCGCCGACGCTGTCGAGCACTCGGAGATCGCCGAAGCCAACGGCGAATTGCGCTTCACGACGCCGAAAGAGTTTTCCATCGGCATGAAGGAGGCGGATATCCACCAGGCCGTGCGGCAGATCGCCGGCAAACCGCTTAAGATCAAGATTACGATTGGAGACGCCGCCGCGCAGGAGAAAATCGAGGCCGCGCCCGCGGCGCAGGAAGACGATCTCGCGCGCCGCGCCCTGGCCCATCCCGAAGTGCAGCGCTTCCGGGAGTTGTTCGGCGGAGAGGTCCGCACGATTCGCAATCTAAAGGAGTAGCTACGTGAAACTACCAGGCAACATGCAGGCGATGATGAAGCAGGCGCAGCAGATGCAGGAGCGCATGCAGGAGGAGCTGGCCCAGATCCGCGTGGAGGCTTCCGCCGGCGGCGGCATGGTCACCGTCAAGATGGATGGGCACAAGAACGTGCTGGGCGTGAAAATCGACCCGGAGGTCGCGGGCGATGTGGAGATGCTGCAGGACATGGTCCTGGCCGCCTGCAACGAAGCCGCCAAGAAAGTCGATCAGGAGACACAGCAGAAGACGCAGCAGATGTTGGGCGGAATGCTGCCTCCCGGCTTGTTCTAATCCATTATTAATACATGCCGGATTTCGCGGAGCCGCTGGCGCGGCTGATCAACGAATTCAAACGCCTGCCGGGCATCGGCCAGAAATCGGCGCAGCGGCTGGCGTTCCATGTCCTGCGCGCCTCGCGCGAGGACGCCGAACATCTTTCGCAGGCCCTGCTGGATGTGAAGGACAAGCTCGGCTTCTGCCGCGTCTGCAACAACATCAGCGAGAGCGAGTTGTGCCTGTTCTGCCGCGATCCCAACCGGGACCAGAAGGTGCTCTGCGTCGTCGAAGAAGCCCATAACATTCTAGGCATCGAGACGACCCGCCAGTTCGCTGGCGTCTACCACGTGCTCCACGGATCGCTTTCCCCGCTGAAGGGCGTCGGGCCGGAGCAGCTCAAGATCAAGAGCCTGGTGGAACGCATCGGCGCGGGGCTGATCGAGGAGATCATTGTGGCCACCAATCCCACGGTCGAGGGCGAGGCCACCGCCGTTTATCTTTCGAAGCTGCTCAAGCCGCTAGGCGTCAAAGTGACGCGCATCGCCATGGGCATCCCGGTGGGGAGCGACATCGAATTCGCCGACGAAGTCACCATGTGGAAAGCCATGGAAGGCCGGCGGGAGATGTAGGAATTTTAAGGTTGACCCGCGGCCTGGAGTGGAGCAGCGGCGGTGTTCTGGGGAGCGGGCCCGGCGGCGGCGCTCTGCATTTCGGTTTGGAAATTCAAGAGGTAGTGCTTGAGGCCCACCTGGGTCCAACTCATGCCGTACGATTTGGCCTCCTCGAACGCCTGCCGGTTCCCCCAATGATCGTGAGCGACCCGGTAGCAGCCGACCACGGTTCCGGTGCGGTCGGAGCCGCGCCGGCAATGTACGAATACGGGTCCGGCGGAGGAGTCCTCGAATAGCGCCAGCACCTTGGAAACCTGTTCATCGGTAGGCGCGACCATGCCTTTCATCGGCACGCCGACGTAGTGCATGCCGGCAGCTTCCACGGCGCGCTGTTCCACATCCGCGGAATGTTCGCTTTCGAGGCGCAAGTCGATGACGGTCTTGACCCCCAGCCTGGCCAGGCTATCCCAGCCCGCGGCGGCCGGCTGCCCGCCGCGATAGATGAATTGGTCGACCTGGTGGAAGTTAGGAACGCCCGGAACCGTCGTATCCGCCGCCCACACCAGCATGGGCGCCAAGGCCGGAACCAGGAATGAAAATTGCCGTAAGAAAGACATTGTTGCGATGAACCCAAATGAAAGACGGATCGCGAACCGCGCCGGTTTCAGATGGACGGGCCTGGAACGGTACTGTACCGGACAGCACCTTCCAGGCTAAACCAGCAGGCTGCGCAGACGCCGGGCGCTTTCGGGCTTCCGCAACTTGCGCAGCGCCTTCAGCTCGATCTGCCGTACCCGCTCCCGCGTGACCGCCAGACCATGGCCGATCTCGTCGAGCGTGTGCTCCCGCGCGCAACCCAGGCCGAAGCGTAACCGCAGCACCTGCTCCTCCCGCGGCACCAGCGTCCGCAGGAAGATCGCGGTCTCCTGGTGCACCTCGGAAGCCAGCAGCGAATCCGCCGGAGAAGTCCCCTGGCTGTCCGCAATCAGTTCGCCCAGCGTGGAGGCCTCGTCCGTCCCCACGGGCGTATCGAGGGAGATCGGCTCGCGGGAAATCGTCTTCAGCTTGCGGACCTTTTCGCCGGTGGTCTTCATGCGGCCGGCGATCTCGCCATCCGTCGGAGTGCGCCCCAGTTCGCGCTCGAGCTGCCGCGAGGCCCGGAAGAACTTGTTGAGCTGATCGTTCATGTGCACGGGAATCCGAACCGTCCGCGACTGCTCGCCCAGAGACCGCGAAACGGCTTGCATGATCCACCAGGTCGCGTAAGTCGAGAACTTGTACCCGCGGCGGTAATCGAATTTGTCGGCCGCCCGCATCAATCCCAGGTTGCCTTCCTGCACCAGGTCGAGCAGATGCAGCCCGCGATTCATGTAGCGCTTGGCCACCGAGACCACCAGCCGGAGATTCGCCTTCACCAGGTCGGACTTGGCTCGCTGGGCTTCCTCCTCTCCGCGCCGGATGCGGCTCACCGTGGCTTTCAACTCGGCGTGGGCAGCGCCCGCGTCGCTCTCGCATTTGCGGATCTCGCTGCGCAGCACGCGCGCGCGAACCTGCGCTTCTCTTCCGGACACGTTCTCCAGTTTGTCCAAGTCGCGGTGCAGGCGATCCAATTCCGACACGCGCCGCTCCAGGCCGTTGGCGAACTCGCTCCACTGAGCCGCGCGAAACGGGATCTGGCGGATGGCCTGCGCCGCCGCCACTCTTGCGCGCATCAGCCTTCCCGTCAGCCGCCGCCGGACTCCCGGATTGCCGCCCGCCGCGGCCAGCCACTCTTCGTGCCGCCGCACCTTGCCGTACTGGCGCTTGACTTCGGCAAACCGTTCGGCGATCCCGGCCAGCCGCTCGCGGTCTTCCTCGGTCTCCTCCTCGACGTCGCTCCGTTCGAGCAGGTCGTTCAGCGCCGTTCCGCCCTTCCCGATCTGGGCCAGGAGTTCCACTACGGCTCGCTGCACCAGGGGCGAGCGGCTGAGAGCTTTCGCGCGCCGCAACTTACCGCGCTCCATGCGGCGGGCCATTTCCACTTCCTGATCCCGGGTTAAAAGAGGAACGGCTCCGATTTCCCGCAAATAGAGCCGCACCGAATCGTCCCGCTCGGGGGCGGCCGCGGCGTGTTCTTCCACGGCGGGCTGTTCGAAAGCCTCCGGATCGTCCGCCAGGCCGATCCCCAACACGAGCGCGCTCTCGGTGTCCACCGGGTGCAATGGTGCGTCAAACTGGGTGCCCTCACCCACTCGCATTTGATAACTGGATGTCATGATGCCCCTCGATTCCCCTCTGCCCCACCCTGCGCGGAGCTGAACTCGCGAATCATCAGCAGTTTGCGCTCGATTTCAAGTGAACCTACTGTTGATTGCGCATCGGGAGGTGCAGGTAAGGGGCCAATCCGGAAACGGACACGGCTCGCCGCTTGTTTGGCGATTGTGCTGTTGCGGCTAGTCGAGGACAGGACCGCGGGTGGAACGTGCCGGCTCAGGCCGGAACCGCTACTTGTCCCTCCGGTACGAAGCGGATCTCGGCGCGGGAGCGCAGACCGGCAACGGCGCGCAAGTAGCGCTCGTGCCGGCGGCGCATGGTGAACGCGTTCTGAATATCCTGACGGCAGTCCTCGAAGGGCGCCACACCGGCGGGGATTCTTGCGATGAGCTTGGCGATGTGGAAGCCGAAGGGCGTGACAATAATATCGGTACGCCGCCCCGGCTCCAGGGCGCGGATGGCGTTCTCGAACTCCTCTACCATTTCGCCGGCGGGAAAGTCGGGCAGTTCGCCGCCGTTACCCTTGCAATCGGAATGGCGCTCGGCGACCTCGGCGAACGGCTCGCCACGATCGAGTTCCGCCAGCGCCGCGCCGATGCCGGCTTCGGCTTGCTCCTCGCTCTGCGCTTCGTTCACATACTTGACGATGTGCGCGGCGCGGAAGCGCTCGGGCGCGCGGAAGTTTTCGCGGTTGGCGTGGTAGAACGCTTCGATCTCCTCCGCCGTAGGCTCGGGCGCGCCTTCCGTGATCTCGCGCATGGTGCGCTCGGCGCGCAAGCCGTGCTCGACGATCTGGCGGAGCGCGATCTGATCGAACGCGCCGCGGTAGTTCCCGTTCTCTTTGAGCCGCTCGACCTGTTGCTCGATGAGCTGGGGATCGATTGGACGCGGATCATTCGCGGCGGCTTGGGCGATGAGAACCTTGTCCTGGGCCGACCACTCCGCAACGGCCCGCAAGCGCTTGACGCGCTCGGCTTGGTCAGTGATGTTACTCCAGCGCGGATCGCGGCTGATCTGCGCGGCTTCCCGGTGGATCAGATCTTCCGGTACGAGTTGCCCGTTGACGTAGTATGGCATGGCTACCTGGTGGCGTTGATCAGGACCATGACGCCGCCGCTGACGTCGGGCGCCACAATGTCCGCGAGGCCCGCTTTCTGGCCATGCAGGCTCTCTAAGACAATATCGCCTGGAGATGGCCCGGCGCCGATGTAGAATGGGAGGCTGAACGAACCGTCCCCCTTGCCGAGATAGACAGAAAGAGTGGCGCCGCCGGCCACCAGGTCCGGAATGCCATCCCCGTTAATGTCGGATACGGCGATCGGCCCGGAGGCGATTAGCCTGTCGCCCGGGTCCCCGTGATAGCTAAAACCTCCCTTGCCGTCGCCCAGGTAGACAGCGGCCGCCGGGCCCAGAACCATGTCGAGGTTGCCATCGCCATCTAAGTCGACCAGCAGGACTTGGTCGGGGTCAATGGGCAAGCCCCTGCCGGTGAGCGCGTTGATTTTGGTTTCTGTGAATCCTCCGTGCTGGTTGTTTATCAGCACATACATATAGCTATCGTAGGAATAGGTGATCACCAGATCGGTCCAGCCATCCCCGTTGAAGTCCCCCGCCCCAATATTCGTCAGCCCATTGTATAGGTTCGCTTCGATTTGCACGGGTTGCTGGAAGGTGCCGTCGCCATTGCCTAGAGCTAGCAGGTTACCCGAGGTGGCGAAATCCAACTTGCCGTCATGATTGAAATCGCCGAGAGCCAAATACCCGCCCGTCGGCGTGGCGGTGGTGCTTTTTAGGGTGAACGTGCCGTCGCCGTTACCCAGGTAGGTCATGACGGTTCCATTGACGGGAACCAGCAGATCGGGAATATGGTCCCCATTCACGTCCCCAGTAGTCAGGCAGCCGGCGCCAGGCAGGGCGATGCAGGCGCCGGGCGCAAAC
>Ga0335079_10002848_pt1 | contig 19917 bp, 23 predicted proteins | sample Lox_Sample_33_FD_206719 | JGI IMG/M metagenome (GOLD analysis project Ga0335079, IMG submission 206719) | Soil microbial communities from Loxahatchee National Wildlife Refuge, Florida, United States - Lox_Sample_3.3 | ecosystem: Environmental > Terrestrial > Soil > Wetlands | place: USA... | reverse complement strand
GAAGCTTCATCCGCACGGAGCCGTCAAATATCGTGATCACATCGGTCAAGCAGAGTGAAGACGGGACGGGAACCGTCATTCGGTTTTACGAGGCAGAAGGGGACCGCTGCACCGCGCGTATCAGCTTCCTGCGGCCGGTCAGGGAAGCGTTCAGGACAGGTCTGCTCGAATACGATCCCGAAAAAATCCCCCTGAACGCTGATGGGTCTTTGGCGTTGGCCGTGAAGCCATGGGAGATCGTGACGATGCTTGTCAGGTGAACGGCGGGGATTTCAGGTTGTTTGACTTCCGCGCTCCATTTTCGTATATTTGACCTGCTGGAAACGCTTCAAAAAGAACCACTTTGGGGTGGTAGCTCAGTTTGGTTAGAGCGCCTGCCTGTCACGCAGGAGGCCGCGGGTTCGAGTCCCGTCCGCCCCGCAAGAAGTGCCTGAATCTAAACGATTCGGGCATTTTTGCTTATGGTGAGAACCTTCCACTCGAGCAGGTGCCATGGTTTTCGGATATTTCTTTCAACACTTTTTTCAACACCTTGCTCGCCCGATTTGCTGTTGAATGCGGTGTATGATTGGGCTGCGCTTAGTGGCAGTCCATTGTCTGTAAATATAGAAACTCGAGGTGCCTAGCGCAAATGGGTTCCACGCGATAGGCATCTCTCCAAAAGTACTCCAGTAGATCCTCGAGGAAAACGCCACATTCACCCGACGATTTGATCCGGCCGGACGATGGTCTGAACGCCCAAGATTTCCTGCTAATCTCCTCTTAGTTACTCGAAGGTCCAATTGCATAACTCCCTAGCACATATCCCGCATTACACAGGCCCCACGAGGCCTTGACAATGCGTGTGGTTTTACCTTTCATTCCCGCGAAGTTTCTTCCGATTACTCGCCATAGCATAATTGGACTTAAGTTCAAGTGGAGCAGATGTGAAATTGGTTCAAGCCATTCTCAGGCTTGCAGACAGTCATACCAATTTGAAGTTCTGTGCTTCATATGGTGGAGCTTCACTCACGAACATTATCAATATTCTACAGGAGGATATGTGGCTAAGAAATCTGTGAAGAAGAAAAAGAAGCCAACGGTTAAGAAATCTGAGGAGATAATCCTTTTCAATCCATGGGTAATAGAGCCACACGATGATGCTGGTTTCCACAATTGGTCTGAATCATATGACGTTGTTTTCCAGGATTGGAAGGATGGTAAGGATTTACACATTTTGGCCGAGACCCTCTTCGGTGCTGAATCAGATGAAGATATGAAGGAGTGGAGATACTTCTGTGCTGTGTTTAATAGATACGTTTACCTTTGCAGAATTAAATTGGTAGAAGACAAATGGGTACAAGAGTATTATGCGGATAGTCTTGGGTCCGGAGAGAGTGAAGATTGGTTTCCAGTTAGCGAATTAAGTCACACAATACCATTCCTTATAAATAAAGACTAATAGCCATGGCAAGACGAAGCCCTGCGGAACTCGTGAAGGAGCGGGACAAAGTACTTTTGGGCTCTTGATCCTGAACCAGCGAATTGTGGACAGCCTGGATGGAGCCAAGTTGAGCACCAGGGAGAATAAGAAAAGACGGAAAAGGAAGAAGAAAGTGGCGGTGGCTTGAGCCCTCACGCCCTGGTTTACTCATGACGCACCAGGGAGAGCACCGAGAGGGTTGGGAGCGCCAATGATGGCCCTTCTTTATTCCTTGGGCACAGGGTTGAAATAAAAACCCCCGGCCAAGAACTGACCAGGGGCCTGTTTTTCTCCCCACAGAGATCATCAAGAATTGACAATCTCCAGGCAGGCATCATAGCCCACCTCTCCTTCTTGAACCAGCCTTCGAGATAGCGACTTAATCTTCGCCCAGTTCTCATCCACAACTTCGCTGGCATGCCGAATGATACTAGGCATGTCAACGTGATCCGAATGAACCCAAAGCTGAAAGAAGTCATCGAAGGATCCCGCGAACCAGGTACTGTGAATGCCAAACATAGCCTTGGATTCTGACATTGGCCCTGCAGCAAGACATGTGAATACATCTGGACCTGGGACCGCACATAATCCCACAACCTCTCCAGAGATGTTCCCACAGCGGATTACTGTCACGAATTCGAAAGGTATGTCCTTAAGGATGGCTGTCACAGCATGACCCGATTCGTGCATCGCAAGCGTATCCTTGGTAACGCGGACACGTCTCTGCTGGTAATTAATGCCCCATAGAGAACAACCCTTAAACCGCTTCCCCTCTCGCAGAATGCCCGTGTCATACAAGCGGGAAATTGATTCGTCGGGCACATTGAGGCCATATAGCTGTTGAACAACGTGTGTATCATAAGGATGTTCCAACGCAGAAGATCCTGCGCACTTATAGCTCCGCAAGCACGCGAGCGGCACTACTTCGCAGTAGCGGCTGGGCGCTTACCCCATTCGACGGAAACGCCGAAGGTACAGTCTGTCCTTGCCAGATAAGGACGCGGACGGGTTGGACCGGATTGCCCGGATGAACGGGGTCACCGTATTTTAAGGATCTCTAAAGCGCTCATCGACTTGAGGTACCGAAGCCCGCCTCAAGACTATGTCAAAGAACACGTGGTAAAGAACACATCGTATACGATAAAAGAAGTGTTGCGGGTCACGCGGTTGTAAGCATATCGTCGCTACCGGTCTTTGTTAAGGCCTGCTATCCGAAACTGCATATATATCTCACGCTCATGAAACTAGCACCCTCAACATTGCCAGAATCTTTTCCTTCTCCTCGACCGTGAACTTTCTCTTGCCGGACCTCGCTAGGATCCTCCGCATACCGTCCAGCAGTTCTTCCTCGTCGTTCCTTGGTGCCGGCTCTTCCGATTTCTTGAGGATCACCCTTTTCCTTACAGCGTCGAACGTCACCTCGTACCGGTTTCCCTCCGCCAGTGCTCTGATCGTTTCTCTCCTGACCGGCCTCCTGGTCGCGGTGGGCTTCTTCTTCAGGATGGCGTAGAGTGTGGTGGGGTGGAGACCGCTTCGTTCGGCGAGCTCGTATATGGATATGCCCTCGGCCGCTGAAAGGCGCTGGATGAGCCTCTGGACGCCCAAAATGTCGTCCTTTTCGATGAGTTGGGGCACTATTTGGTCCGAATGATTATCAGTGTAAATAATACTGATTCTATTTGATATTGGCAACGGAATTGTGTACAATAGACTGTGCAGAGGGTAGTGAAGTTGGTCCGCTTGATCGACACCTCATTAAGTCCGGCCTGCTGCAAATTCAAATGAAGACAATCCTATGAAGACCTATGACACGAAAGATTTCCCGCTCGCAGCTTTTCTTGTGACGAGCGGCTTGCCTCTTCAAGCTCACACCCGAATCGGGAACGTGAGCACATTCATGTTCACGGAAACACGCCAGCTCATTGATCTGGTGTCGCGGTTCTACAGCTTCCAGGCTTCCGTCAATCCCATAGCCTATGCGAACGCATTCCGTAACTTGAAGAGCATTATGTACTCAACCACATCTGACAATGACAACATGTACAACAGCGCAAGAGCAACAAAATGAAGTAATCGTTGCTTCAAATGACCAGGCGACGCCTGGAACCCTCGATTTAGTTCCTGTTTCCCCCTTTGATGCGTTGACCGAATCACATCAGACCGAACGTTGTTCGTTTCACACTCCTGAGGACGCAGCTCATGCCTACGCAGCAGCCGGTCTCTCAGTCATACCAGTCAAGCAAGACAAATCCCCGGCAGTAAGCACCTGGATCGAATACAAGAGCAGTAAGCCATCGGGGGATACTATCAATGATTGGTACGCATCCGGAGCTCCCGGAGTCGGCATTATTTGCGGGATCGTCTCAGGCAACCTCGAATGCTTAGATATTGACGAGAAATACAATCTCGATTCTACCTCCCTCCTCGATCGACTGACGTCGCTTGTCGATACTCAACTTTCCGGTCTCCTTCCACGACTCGTTCATGAGACTAGCGTCAATGGCGGGCATCACTTCGTATATCGCTGCAAAACAATCGATGGAAGTAAGGAGCTCGCCCGCCGTGTGCCGACCGAGCTTGAGCTAAGAGATAGCCCGAAGTTGAAGTCCAAGGTCCTGATCGAAACCAGAGGGGAGGGAGCATATTTTGCCGCCTATCCTACGCCCGGGTACAACCTGGTATCTGGGTCATTTACGCATATTCCGGAGATATCTGAACTCGAAAGGAGCATTCTGCTTGAGTGTGCCCGGTCGCTGAATCAGTTTACGCAAGAGGAGAAAGCCGTAAACGGATATCCGAAGAAAAGGAATGTATCTGTTGTTCGGCCCGGTGATGATTTCAATCTCAGAGGCGATATTTCACCTGTCCTTCGAGAGGCGGGATGGCAGCACGTATACTCAGTTGGCCAGACAGAGTACTGGAGAAGACCGGGAAAACTGGATGGTATCAGCGCCTCGTTCAATAATCACCCCAACATGTTCTATGTGTTCACAAGCAATGCGGACCCACTAGAACCGTTAACCTGGTATACGAAATTCGCCTTGCTTTCGGTCCTAAAGTATAAAGGGGATTTCGTCGCTGCAGCCAAGGACCTCGCCGAAAAAGGATACGGCGAAACCGCCGTTGCGGCCGCGGAGTCCTTCTTGAATCGTTTTTATGAATTCCGGTTCAACAAGGTAACAGGGAGGGTCGAGTACAAGCCGAAGGAGAACCAGAATTTCCTCAGACTTGGAGAATACGATCTCAACAGCCTCTACCGAAAACTGAGCTACGCCCACATCGATATAGGTATCGGCAATCTGGCGAGTCTCTTGGCCTCCGATTTTGCTGCACCCTTCGATCCATTCGTGGAATACTACCAGAGCCTCCCGCCGTGGGATCAGAAAACGGACTACATTGCCCAGCTCGCTGATTCGGTGCAGCTGAAACGCCCTCAGGAGAGAGAGACCTGGCACGAATACCTGAAGAAATGGCTAGTCGCAGCTGTCGGGTGTGCGATCGATCCGAAGGTCAACAACCAGACATGCCTGACCTTGGTTGGCCCTCAAGGCTATTACAAGAGCACGTGGCTGAACCGTTTGTTGCCTGACCGCCTATCGGGATATCTCCACATGGGGACAATCGACCCGACCAACAAGGACACGATGATCCACCTGTCGGAATGCTTCCTGATCAATCTGGACGAGTTGGAGACGCTTAACAAGCACGAACTCGGCTCTCTGAAGTCGATCATGACGATGAACGAGAATCGGATTCGTCGTCCGTATGCCCACTTTGCCGATCAAATGATCCGGAGGGCATCCTTCGTGGGCTCAATCAACAAGAATTCCTTCCTGGCTGATGAGACTGGCTCGCGCAGATTCTTGGTCTTCGAGATAGAAACGGTGAACACAGCCCACGGAATTGACATGAACAAGGTTCACGCTCAAGCGTATTACCTCTTCAGGGCCGGGTTCCGATACTGGTTTGACAGAAATGAAACTGCAGCAGTCAATACGAGGAACAGGGAATACTCGATCCAAACTACCGAGGATGAACTCGTAGCGCAGTACTGTACACCGGGGCCGGCAACTGGGAACACGGCCGAATGGTATACCGCTACTGAAGTCGCGGAAAAGATTGCCCTGCAGGCGAGCTACTCATTGAACAAAACCAGCGCTCGTGACTTCGGAGTCGCACTGACCAAAGCTGGATACCCGAAGAGAAAGCTTGACGGGGTCACACGATACTCGGTGTCGATAACGCCTAGTTTCAACTACCACCCCACTGGAATAGGGGTGGGAAGTGGAGCCAGAAGTGGAGTGGGAGGACCGATATTTGCTGAAAACAGTTCATTCTGATAGAAGTGGGGTCAAGTGGAGTGAATATCAATAGAAGAAACAGAGATTAATCGGGGGTGGATCGTCAGCAGGAGTTTTGAGAACCACCCCACTCCACCCCACTGCCCCACTTGGGCAAGGGGAAAAAGAGATGAAAAGACCCAACGCCAAGGCATCCGTATAGCCGTCGCTAGACTCGGATGAGAAGGGTCCCGGCCGAAGGGGGGGGGATCTCCATAGTGGATCTCCTCTCAATTCCGGACCCAATTGAGACGTCACATAATCTTTCCCATTCACGATGCAATCCAAGCTGACAACTGAGAAGTGGCCCCGTCAACAGGCCCCGTCAACATTGTTGAAGGGCGCTTGATTCTTCTGAATTCACATAGTAATTTCCTGCCAAGCGCAAAGTCCACTCATCAACCACTACTCCTCGAGAGTTCATGAAAGCCAACCTCAAGAAACTTACAGACTTGTCGAAGAAGGGTCTAGTCAAGGCCCACAATGCCGGACCTGATCCGAAAACGGTGATCAGACTCTTCAAGACGAAGCCGAAAATCTGGACCGCTGAACTTCTCGAACATAACAGAAGGGGAATTACCTACTACTCCCTTTCAACGATTCACACGCATGAGAAGAGCGGGGCCCATATTCAAGATTCTGATCTCAAAGAAACGATATCGATTCTCGGCAAGCACTTCTATTCATGTGATGCGATAAAGATCCAGGCTGGCCAGGAATTTGGCGGAAGGTTCAGAAATCGGCCTCCTGTGATTTTCCTGTGGTGGGACTGAAGAGATCGCCTCGAATTTGAGTTGATCCTCCCAACGGCTTTCTGGTATCAGTTAGGCCACTTCGACGCCCGCAATCTCGCAAGGGGGGGCACCTACTACCCTTTCCATGCCGGCTTGTTCGTGGAGACGAAGAGGCTGGTTCTGGTACTCCATATGCTCGCGGCAGCCTTCCTCACTAGGGGTCGGCGCGCTTCCCGGCCCTACCTCTTTTGCATCTGCTCACCATCTGGAAGGAAATGGAGTTGCCAAAATCGCAGGGATGAAGATTCTATTTCTGGCGTAGGAAGCGCGCCTAGCGCAATGCAAAACGGACGTATCTATGCATCGTCTATTGAGTTACGGAGGATCCGCCCCATGTCACGGCTTGTTTCCTCGCGTTGAAAAACCGCCGCTATTGCCGCTCGTTGAACTTGGTAATCGAGATCTGAATCCTTCGAATCCAGCGCGGATATCAAGAAAATCGGATAGCAAGCCGGAAAAAAACCATAGAGAAATCCTGGCGCTGACTCCGAGCTCCCAGATATCAACTCACGGCCGATTCGTATCCTATTCTCCACCAGACCGGGGAGCTCGCGATCGGAATAGGGACCCAGCAGGAATGCCGCCAAGGTTAGACGAGATGACCATGACTAACAAGGCAGGAAGAATCCTGCAGAGAATCAAAGAGCGAGACCGGAAGAACCTGAAACGCTGGAAGCCCTACACCGGGCCGGCCGATTGGAGTTTCATCGTACTGGACGCACCGCAGCAACCAATAGAAGGAGAGAGGGATGAACGGCCCCAGGTGAGCAATGGATGAGGATATTCTGGCTCACATGAGAGACGCTCAGACCAGAGCTCGCGTGCTGGAAGAGTTTAACCAATCATCGCTCGATTCGGGCGGGCCAATTGGTGGTAAGCAGGGGAGAAGGGTCCTGCAGGAAATAAATGAGCTCCAAGTGACTTCTGCCTGCTGCGCCTTCACGCCTCGGCGGGAAAGCGCTCGTCTAGATTGACGGCCCTCACTCCAACTACGAGCAGGTAAAGGACCATCCAGATTTCCGCGATCGCTGACGGAATTGTGACGAAGACGTTAATCTTCTCGCCGACGTCGGGAATCAAGAACACCGCAAGCAAGCCCACGAGGTAACATGCGCCCCCCACTATGAGCGCGATACCCAGCGCCTTGGGAAACATCCCTGATCTGTACGAAAGATAGCCAAGGGGCACTAGCCACAGGCCAAAGAAGATTTGGGCGATGAGGAAGCCGTAGTGATGGATGTCGAGCAAGAGGAGCACCAGGGCATTCGAACCTGAAACGCCGAATGCGGTCGCATAGGAGGCGTTGTTTGCGACCCGCTCGGCGGCAAACTGGAAGACATCGTTCAGGCACACGATAGTGGCCCCAACTGCAACGAGGACGACCATCGCCCCCGCCATGCTCTTGTTCACGTGCTTGAACAGCACATACAGAGCCATTCCGAGAAAGATCCAGACCGTCGCCTGAAAGAGGTCGGCGACAACGCCAATTCGAACAAGTCCGGAGTTTCCAACTACGTTTGAGGCCGTGGTAACCGCATCGCCGGCCACATACACCCTGGAAATCACATACGCGAAGGCGAAGCCGCTGGTGATGCCATTAAGCAGGTAGAGAACGCCGGCTAGTCTTGCAGTCCTTTTGTTTGAACTCATCTTCTATCCCTCGGTTTCAATATCCAAATATGAGGTTAGTCAGCCACAGGCGCAAATGCCGAGAAATTGAATTCTATGAAGATTAAGGACCGGATCCTCAATGAGTTCAACCGCTCAACCCTGGACGACGTTGGACCGGTGGGAAAAGATCAGGGGATGAAAGCCCTGCGGTTGAAGAAGGAAATGGGCCTGCCCCAGGAATTGGCTGAATCACTTTTCAGTCGGCCACCCAGGAGGCACTTCAGGCGACTTGAAAACCTCGGGACCAGAGATGTAACTCTCAACTCTAACCTTCTTCCCTCCGTCGAACCGACCCCGAATGCATTCATATCGTTCATTCTCGCCGGCAGTCGGATCTGGACGAAGACTCAAAAACGCGCTCGGCACAGGCCTATCAGGATGGACATCGTAGACCGTGAATTCGTAACATCCCCCTCCGCACTTATACCAAGTCCGAATCTGACGTTTTACCGAATCGACATACGCATTCACCAAGCGTGAATAGGCTCCATTAATGACAAACCTGTGATTTGATTTTTCATAAAGCCAATACGCACATCCTTGATTACCAGTGGCACCTTGAGATTGAACATACGATAAGTCTGGATAGCCATCAAGATTGATATCAACGAACTCGATGGGATTGGTTACCCTTACTGGGCTAGAGAATTGTTCGACATATTGCTTAATCACCTGGATGGTGTCTCGAGTTCGATTATCGAGGACAGTAATGACAAGGGTCTGTCCCTCTGAATCAGGGAGTGAAACAACGTGAAATCGAAACGGAGGAAGCTTGGGATCGATCGTCATAGTCCAGGTCGTATCGGAGGGAGGCATACCTTTCGAGATTTCGGCTGAATCGGATTGCGGCCGTCCGGTCACAGTGAAGCAAACCTGCAAGATCGCAAGTACTGCCAAAGCCCTTATTGCGTGTAAATTCATCGTAATCGTCGCCAGTTTCTTCTTCATGCAGCCCACTCTTGTTTCGCACCATTCTACGAAATAGCCAGACAATAAGCTTCAACTCCCACACCGTCCTGGGGCGCCACCTGTCGAGACTAATGCGCATTAACGCATCGGAGTGTATTCGTGACGGCGTCATTCAGGCTTGACCGCACACCGTCCTGGGGCGGATCCAATATTGTAACCCGTTTTTCTCTTAGAATGAATTGGATGGATAGCGTTTAATATCACGCTCCATCAGTTTCAGGTGAAATGGATGATCGATGATCTTCTTGTGTTTCTTGTAGTACTCGCTAGGAGTCAACGGAACTGATCGGTCATCTTCATAAATTATCCCCCCGGTTCTGGAGGCAAAATAGCCCACTAGTCGATGGAATGTCCTGTGATCGACCAAGGCGGGAGTAGGCTTGAGAGCACCGGCAGGAGAGCCGACTAATATTTGGGCAAGGAATGGGAAACCCTCTGCCTTTGCTTTTCTGGCAATGATCTTATTGTGAGGAATCCTGTGGAATGGAGAGAATACGATGCTCACGACAGTTGATCGGGCATACTCAGGACAGTGGGGATTGTCCTCCCATTTTGGCCATTGTAGGAACATGAATGAGAGGGTCTTCTTATGCCCTCGATACGTCCCGTACATATAGTTGAAACCCAGACGGTCCTTCTTTCGAATTGATTTATCAAAGGCGTGCTCTGCCAAGTCCATAAATGGTGGCAGCCCTCTCAGATTTTTCAGTCCTACATAGTGCTTCATAATGTCCTTACCCACTTTTGTCCAGAATGATCAACGAAGCGCATCTCCCCCGCACCGTCCTGGGCGCCTGCCGTCACACACCCCAAAGCTTAACTTTGAATACGACGTATTCTTTCTTGGTACAATCGTACAAGAAGCTGATCCGGCATCCACCGTCCAACGCATAATTGTTCTCCTGGCCATTGCTTGAGAACCAGTAATCAGTAAAGTCCACTACCAAGGTATCGTGAGCGTTGGTTATGGGCCATATGCGAGTTAGAGGAATTCTCCGTTTGTGTGCCGCGATATCCGCCAGCTGAGAAGTGTCGGTTGCCAGCCACCGAATTCGGCAATTCTCAATTTGACTGGGAATGAGATCCTGGATTCCTCGGTCGGCTTCAAAATAGCGCCTAAACCAATTTCTCGTTGTGTCGATGCCGCCGTACAGTTGATAGGTGGTATCGACGTAAATTCTTATTGCTCGCAAGTACAAATCGGATTGTGCAACGGTCGAAGTGATTCCCTGAAGAGCTTTCCCTTGTGAGAAGGTTAATGTTGACAATCCGAGGAATAAAAGGGCAACCCAAAGAGATCGTCTGATCATCGTTGTCCATTTAAATGTGGAATGAGTCCCTGGTGCACCTGACATGCGGAGACATCACCGCACCTTCCGATCGCGTTATGCTGGCCGATGAACTCACCGGAAGATACCCCTCCCACCCGCGACAATCAACATCGCCGCCAGAGAGGTGACATCACTTCACCGGAATGACAGATATTGTTCGATCACGCGCCGCCGATGGTGATGCCGCACACGGTCGTGTGATTGCATGTCCCTGAGCGGCGAGGTATCTTTCGAGTGAAGAGTTCCTTCTCACAGTCGGTATGTTTAAAAAGTAAGCCTCGGCTCTAGTGAGTATATTGTTGTGTCGACCAACAATGTACTGCATCTAAAGGGAGGCTTACCATGCAATCCGAATGTACACAAGTCCAATTTGCGGGTCAACACGTTCACGTTGGCCTCGATGTGGCAAAGCGGAGTTGGAAGGCCTGCGTATTCCTCGGCCCGGCGTTTCATAAACGGTTCTCGCAGCCACCGGATCCCAAGGCACTCGTTCATTATCTACACAAGAATTTTCCGGGCGCTGTCTACCACTCGGTCTACGAAGCCGGGTGTTTTGGTTTCTGGATCCATGAGGCTCTCGTGAATCTCGGGATTGATTCCATGGTGATCAATCCAGCTGATGTTCCGACGACCGACAAGGAACGACGTGTAAAGACCGACAAGGTCGACGCTGCAAAGCTGGGACGCGCGCTGGCCAACGGGGAACTTCATCCTATTTACGTGCCTGAGCGAACAGCTCAAGAAGACCGAACGTTGGTCCGGATGCGCACAACCTTCGTGAGCAAGCAAACACGATGTAAGAACCAGATCAAAGGGCTTCTTCGGTTCTATGGCATACAGAAATCAGAAGATCTGCCAGAACACTACTGGTCACGGGCATATCTTCGTTGGCTTGAGAGCCTCACCTTCAAAGAGGAGAGCGGCACGATCGCCTTCAAGGCTATACTCAACGAGCTTCTCACTCTGCGCACCACGATAGCGGATTTGACCCGCCGTATACGGCTATTGGCTCACGATACTCGATATCGTTCTCAGGTGGAACTGCTGTGTAGTGTTTCCGGCATCAGTCTTCTCTCCGCAATCACGTTCTTAACAGAGGTGGTCTCGATCGATCGGTTCAAGAACCTCGACCGCCTGGCCAGCTTTGTCGGCTTGGTACCCGGCGAGAAGTCCAGTGGAGATGCTGAGGCGGATACTGGGCTCACGCCGCGGTACAATACATCGTTACGCTGCCTCCTCGTCGAGTGCGCGTGGATCGCCCAACGCGAAGACCCGGCTCTCCTGAAGGCATTCACTTCGTATTGTCAACGGATGCCGAAAAACGTTGCAATTGTTCACATTGCCAGAAAACTCCTGGGCAGAATGCGTTTCGTGTTGAAAAATAATCAGCCATATGTGACCGGAGTATTGAAGAACGGATAGTAAGCGCCACTATCAAATGTGAGGGAGCACAAAAGGACTACCGATCGATCTTTCTGTGGGTGAGCGCTCCTAAGGGCATGCAGGTCCAGACATAAGGACTCTGCTTCACACAGTTTGCGCCCCACAATACTACCATCTGACTTCCGAGCTGTAGCTGCGCCCTCGATGGACGCATGTCTACTTATAGCAGTGTGATCGGTCGCTCCTGTATGCTCGAAACAATGACAAAAACAGAAACAGAAAACCTGGCTTGCTTTTTAACATAGCAGGCCCTTGGTCCGGATGGATTGGGGGCTTTTGTGCTATTACGGGAACAATATCGAACGCCGAGAAGAAGCGAGGAGATGATTGGGTACACTCGACGGATCAAGAACAGTATGATAATGTGGAACGGGCCTCCATGACAAGACGAATATTGATTACTGGGACCGTACTTTTCGTTCTTATTTCTTCCTTGTTTCTCGGCGGATGCACTCTGGTTGGGGCTGCTATCGGACATTCGTACTACTCCAACGAGCCGACAAGTATCACGATTCTGAAATCTGGAGCCGTGAGAAAAGGAACTAATCTCGTCATAACCATGACAGATTCCATGCAAGTCGAAGGCTTGTTCCTCGAGATTCAGCCCGGTGATGAGACTTCGCTTCCCAATTTATCAGCGCATCTGGTTCTCGAACGAAAAGCCGACACAGTATTTGTGCCATGTGACAAGATTCTTACCGTGGAAGCGAAAGGCGCAACAAATGCGTGGCTTGTGGGAATGGGCATCGGAGCCGCATTCGACATAGCACTCTTTCTGTGGAGTCGCGACATGATATACAAATCGTCCGTGAACTGAGGTGGTAAGTGAAGGTTAGATGTCCGGGTAAAGAGATCTGGGACGTTTAAAGGTCGCGAGCTGTTCGTCAGGAGTTCGCGATTAGCTGAGGCATTCCCCGCGGCCGGACAGGCCTCGCGGTGAAGTCGGAACAACGGGTGAGCCGCAACGGTGATCGATCCCAGCCGTCCGCGCGGTGACGTCTGCGATATCAGGGCGTTGCCTATTGGTTCGACGTAAGCCGAGCTCCGCTTGGTATGTTCTTCCTATATTCGAAGCGACCTTATTCAGTCATGCAATCTTCTGGAAGGTGGCAACCGCATGGCAAGATATCCGATTCTCTGTACGTTCGCGTTCCTGGCTTTTGGGTGCGGAGCACAAAACGTCTCGTCCGTCACCCTAACATTCAAGGCAGATCGAGTGTTGTTTTCGGAGATTGTCAAGGACTCCGTTCTTATAAACGGCCTTGACCATAGCAGGGTCCATTCTTTGACAATCAACACCGGAGTAGGGAATCGTGCCTCGTTCTCGTTGTTTGGCCTAGACACGCTTTATGGATTGACTGCAAGTTTCTCGGATGCGGTGGGCGATAGCGATCATCAACGTGACCTATCTTCCGATCGAAAACAAGTAGCTTCGCTCTTTGGTGTAGAGGCTGATTCCTTGAACGTCCGCTGTGTTCAGGAATTGCAGGAACAACTTGCAGCCCGATTCCCAAAGCTTAGCGTTATCCACGAGTCGCGGATGCCATCGCTTGTGTCTGTACCGCATGAACTTCGTATCAGAAATGCCTCAATAGGCGACCGAACTGATAATGTCTACGGTACCATCATAGACAAGAAGGTGTTCATATTCGATGTTGAAATGTTGAATAGACGGAATGGGGTAGTCCTATTTAGGCTGCGATCCAAGGGGGAGGTGATATCAAGTAGATACGCCCATCCTTGGAATGAGGCGGTTCGACTCGCGGTTGCACGCGTAGTCGATTACATCGGATCAAACGGTGAAGACTACAGTATTCCTTGATCATGGATTTGTCCGCTGCCGGGCGCAAAAGAGTGGATTCGATCCAAAGGTCAATCCTGATCCCAACGGCCGAGCGGTGACGTCTGGACACGGAGCAGCGGGGTGGCTACAACTTATCGACATTGCGATTATGCCGGACAAATCTAAGCGTCGTTTATCGCGGTATTGCCCTCTCAGACACTTTGGGATGAAGGGCCTACTACGGACTGTGCTTGTAACAGCTTTGATGCATGCTGGATTGCATGCGCAGGATTCATCAGCCTCAAAACAAGGCAAATCGGAGATGTGGAGCTCGGGCATCCCTCACCGGACGGAACCCGTTTCGTTCGTGCATGTTACCAACCAGCTATTCATGCCGGGGACGGACGATATGATCGGGTACGTTTGGGGATGCGGAATGCAGCAATATGTTATGAGGTGGTCTACAACAACGGGGGAAGGTGATTCCCTTGCCTGTATGAGAAGACCTGACGAGCACGTGTTGGCTTTGGCGGTGGACACTGCCCGGCAGCGCCTCATATACTCTCTCGGGAGGAATGACGACCGATGGTTAGTCTGCCGGGACATTCGGAACGGGCGAGTGCTTTGGGAAGAAAACTTGCCTGAAGGCACAGGCGAGTTTATCTGGTCCATTCGGTCAGCTGGGATCATCGGTGCCCTCGGACCAAAGAAACTATGTCTCATTAACGTAATGTCAGGTCAGGTTCTTGTTGAAAACGACTCGCTCCTTGAGGACTATCGAACAAACAGCATTCGAACCTTATGCGCCATTTCGGGCGCGTCAGGAAATAGGATCGCATTTTGGAATTCTAACGGTGGACGTGGGGACGGCATGCTTGCTTGGCTATTCCCACCTTCGAAACCTAACAAATGGATCACCGTCTGGGACGTGAAAGGAAAGAGAGCCCTCGCTTTGATTCCGAACCCTGGCCCTCAAGGGGGAGGGATCGCGTTCACATCCGATGAAAGGCGCCTTGCCGTCATGGAGTCCCCGAAGGCGCTCAAGATCTTCCCGATTGCTGATGGTGATTCCGTGCAAACCTTAGATTGCAGGTGCGGAGGTTCGGCCGGCTACCCCTTAGGGCTCGTCGTGACCTCGGACTCAACCCTCCTAATATCAGACTGGGAGGAAGGAGCGGAAGAAGCGTATTTGGATATTTTCTCATATCCAGGACTTGTTCTATTGAAGAAAGTGCAAGTTGAGATGGGTACGATGCATCCTCACAGCCCACAGGTAGCGCTGAGCCCCCAAGGCGACAAGATTTCGATCCAAGTTGGCTCTCGCATTTATGTGTACTCGATCAATCCATGGAAGGAGCTCATCAGCTTTGATCCTTGTCAGAAAGGCCCCCAAACTGGCCAATGATAGTTGGACTGCAATTGAGCCGGACACTCAAACGGGCATCGGAATTAATCTGAACGGCCGCCACAGCAGCGTCGGGATCCCCCCAAACAGGCCTTGTGTTGTCGCCGGATCTGCGAGGTGCATCGGTCCCAATCCGGCCGCGCGGTGATGTCGGAAACAGAGCCACATCGGTTGTCAATCTCCATCCGGGCATCGCAGTGTTGTCGGCACAATAGGAGCGGCGGTTAAGTCGAACGCGATTTCCAGCACATGTTTGATCAACTGACTCTAAGGAAAACGAAGAATCCGACTTCCATGAATGCAAAACTCCTTGTCCTGCCCGTCTTGATCCTTACCTCCTGCACTCACAAGGGGACAAATGATATGGCGGCGTCCAAGGGCGAATTGCAGACGCCGGTTGTTCTACAGATAAGCAGGAAGCCGTTGGTTGTTAATCGATTGATACTCAAGGGGGTTTGGTGGTCAATAGACTCCACTTCTCCGACGGCCGCCTTTAAGATCGAGGATTCTACAGTGTATTATCCAGACCGCGAAGGCGAGGCGACTTTCAGGTATGAATTGAATGGGGATACCCTCGTAATTCATTTTGACAGTTACGATTCGAACTCGATCATTGTAAAGATAGAAGGCGATACGTTAGTATTGCATGACAGTGATTCCCGGAACATCGATACTTTGCTGCGCCGGAGTATTTAGCTGATCCCCAACCAGGCCGCGCGGTGATGTCCGAGACGGAAGGACTAGCAGGTGAGTCAGAGACATTTTGAAGCAAGAACAAAAGTCGGAGGCACAATGAGAATTCTCAGCTTGTTCTTCGCGATGACATTGATTGTGGCGGAATGTGCGGCGCAAGCGACTCCATTTTGCGTTGCGCTGCACAAAGATCCTAAGCGTGTAATGTCGCAAGTAGCACATTTCGATTCGCTATATACGCCAGCTGGAAAATTCATGTCCGCTGACACAATTCCCGTTGCATGGTACACGGGTTTTCGCCCAGCATTCGAAAAGTATGTTGCCGCCGCCAACCTTCCATGGGACTCAGCACAAGTCACAAAGGTCTGGATAGACCTGTGTTGTTCGCCTTCAGGCAGAATCGAGCGGGTCCTGTATAGTTCAATGGGATTCAATGACATGAATCTTGAAAAACGGTTCTGTGACGCAATTGAAGCATTTGCAAAAGACTTCGCTTTTCCTTTGACTGCAGACAGACCTTTCAGCCAGTGTGGAAGTTTGCAGTTTGGGAAGAAGAATTAGTCCCCGCAGTTAGGTGCCAATCCTACGCAAGTGCTGCCTTGTGTGGTTGCTCTTGATTTCTTCGCTGAGAGCCGATCCCGACCAGGCCCCGCAGTAACGTCGAAGCAGCATCAGGCGAGCCGCATCGGTAATCGACCCCGACCAGGGCTCGAGGTGAAGTCCGGGAGTCAGAGAAGGAGCGGCGGGTGAGCCGCATCGATCATTGATCCGGATCCGGCCGAAAAGTAATGTCTGGGATTGGAGCCGTCATTTATATAGAGCCTTCCAAGTGCAGAATAGCGGAGGCAAGGGATAAAACGTGAAGATCACTGTAGACAATTGGAAGGAAGTGGAACGAGCGGTGCGCGAGGGCGGCTTACAGGAAACTGTATATGATTCCGACGGGCTTCTCACCACAGTCATTCTAAAAGGCGGTGAACAGTACGAGTTGACTCTGGATGTCGTACAACAGCTGACGGAACTTGGTTTAATCGATGTCAAACTCGGACGGCGGATTAATCCACGTATCCGATGAACCGGATCGTCATTCAGAACGGGGTTTGTACCCGGCACTATTAAACTGGGGATTGTAGAGAGAACAGAGTATTCTTGTTGCGGGCATGATCACCGACCCCGACACAGGCCGCGCGGTGACGTCCGAGTTGTTAGGAAGCACCGAAGATGAGCAGTGCTTTCCTCAGTAATATTGGAGGTACCAATGAAAACTCTTTCCGCCAAATTAAGCTTCATTCTGCGTGCTTCAGCAATACCCGTGGCATGTTCAATCATCATCGGAATGATCTTTTGTCAGTCGCGTGTATTCCACCCTCACGACCACGCATTCATATTTGTCGCTGATGCTGCCGTGGGTGCATTGTTCTTCTACGCCCTGCGGGTTCTCACACTCAAGGACGCTCTCGGCCTCCTGTTTGTCATCTATCTCCTCTATATGGGGCCTTTGACACACGCGTTTGAATATGGGGCAACACTTCCGTTCACCGTGTTCTTCGTGTCCGTGCCGCTTGCGGTCTATGTTTATCACACAATGATATTCAGCAGACACCGCTGGGAGAACGTATTTCCCCCTTTGATCCTCGCCGGGTTTTGGGGCTCGACAACAATCCTCGCCCGTCTCTGCGTCGATCTCCCGAGGGCGGCGTTTTGGCAACGTCCCTTCCTTGACTATCCTGTCGGAATCCTCCCGGATATTCTTATGGCGATTGGAGTTGGCTTCGGGGTCGGCGTAGGTTTCTTCCTCGTTGAGAGAGAGCCTCTTGTGCGAGTTTTGAGATCTCCCACGTGAGCGAAAGTTGAGGCACTTTCAAGCGAGCAATTTGAGTTTATCTGTGGATCACGCCCTAACGGTTGCTACGAGCATTCACTGAGCCCAACCGGCCGCGCGGTGCAGTCCGAGACTGGAGGAGCCAGTTGGGGCAAGGTGTTCAATAAGCAAGCATTGCCCCAGTGTTCTTATCTCATCACATCGGAATGGATTACACAACATTGCCCGCGAGCAATCCAGTAGCTACAGATGGTGAAAGCCGAGTTGCGAATCTGGACCATGTCACCAGGTCGTTTGGCGATTTCTCCCTCAAGAGAATCAATCTGCAAGTAAATCCGGGGACTGTTCTCTTGATCGCGGGAGCCAACGGTGCCGGAAAATCTACCCTGCTGGATCTCCTGATGGGTACAGTGGAGCCCGACGAGGGAACGGTCACAGTTTTCGGGAGGCCTCGAAGCAAACTCACACAATCGGATCGGGAGGCAATCGGTTGCTCTCTGGATCGGAAACTTCTTCCTGATGGCCTCAGTGTGAGGCTGTTCCTCAAGTCTGTCGCACTAGCGTGCGGAACCTGGGATCACGAAATGGCCCGGACGTTGCTAGACCACTTCGGGGTTGATAGCTCGAAGAAAGTGAAAGAACTGTCGGAGGGTATGAAGAAGAAGCTTGGAATCACGGCGGCACTATCACGCCGAAGCAGACTTCTCCTCCTTGATGAGCCATTCGCGGGACTGGACGCGGAATCCCAGGAACGGGTAGTGAAGGAGCTCGACGCGGCCAAAAAGTCAGGGACGGGCGTGGTACTCACCTCACACCAGTTCGACAAACTCGACGGTCTTGTCGACGACATTCTGGTCCTGAGGCACGGGGAGTTGACCTGTTCCATGGGGGGACAAAGTACAAGAATGAGTCGCCACGCACTTTCCGAACTTCTCCCACCGCTCCTCTGAAGATTATGCACCTTCTAAAGCTTGTGAGCCGGGAAGTGATCATCAACTACAAACTCATTGCGTGGCGATTGCCGTTTCTGATTCTCATTGCGATATTCCCCACTCTGCACCTTGCTTCGTCGGCCTCGCTGTCGCTCCTGGTTGCTGCTAGCGTTGCCATCAACTTTCTTGTCGGTATGATAACGTTCATTCAGGTATTCCTCAGTGAGCACAAGAACAATGACCTCAGGCTCTTGCTTGTTCTCCAGGTGGACAAGAAGCATATTGTTGATAGCAAAATGATCTTTATCACGTTGCTTTCCATACTCATCAATATCCCGCTTGTTCTTCCCATCGCATTTGCCGCCGATAGCTTGTCCGTGGTCTGCAATGCGTTCACCGTCGACGTGCTGATCAGCTCAGTGATAGGCTCTGCAATGCTCTTGCTCTACATCCGGACGAATTTTGAGAGTTTCATGACTCTTTCGCAATACGTACGATGGGCCATTGTCCTCTCGTTCATGCTTGGAGTGTCGATGATGCATCCCACCGCCAGCGGGATTGTGTCGGCCCTGCAATTCAATCCGCTGCTTGCGGTTCTCGGGTTTGCCGGCTTGTGGTACCTGGCAAATTCCTTCACTCGGAAGTTGCTGCTCGCGCGTAAGGTGCCATTCTAGCGGTCGTATCGAGGCGACATATGGATGTCAATTACGGACAATCGATGTTTGTGCCACTTAGACAAAGGAAGGAGGGCGCCGAATGAGCAAGACGTTAACTTTGACGTTCATCATGATTCCTTTCTTGGCGGTCAACATGCATGGCAGTCAGCAGAATACACCCGTTAAGACCCCTCAGGAGAACATTAATTCACATGAAGGCACAAGGAGTCTCCTCAGGCAAAAGGATCAAAAGAGTCCCCGGCGAGAAGTCTGGAGGCTGAAGAGACGAGCCCCCAAACCAGCTTTGCCAACCCCAAAGGAGAGTTCAGGTAAACCAGACTTCCATGATTATCCCCTCCTCCGCCAAAAGGACGAGAAGCCTCCGGTGGACAAGAAGCGGTGATGGTAAGCTGCGGTTCTTGCGTCTGCATCCTCACGTCCTCCCGGCCCATCCCGGAGCAGTGTACGAGAGTGCGAGATGAGACGAACGAGGCCACCGGTGGAAGCGGATCTCTTGCCGCAGGGGTAATCCTTTTCATTCGTAGAGTTGGAGTGTTTGCCTATTACGCTTGAAGTTGATAATATGGGGTAAGCAACGTAGTCAAGCCCACGACTA
>Ga0335079_10002846_pt1 | contig 19921 bp, 16 predicted proteins | sample Lox_Sample_33_FD_206719 | JGI IMG/M metagenome (GOLD analysis project Ga0335079, IMG submission 206719) | Soil microbial communities from Loxahatchee National Wildlife Refuge, Florida, United States - Lox_Sample_3.3 | ecosystem: Environmental > Terrestrial > Soil > Wetlands | place: USA... | reverse complement strand
TTGCGGCGGGGTTCAGCTCGGCGACAAAGCCATCATCGAAACCGGCGTTGTTGGCTTGGATAGTGCTGTCGGAAGCGCCGGGGAAATCGTTGGAGAAAGTTTCGCCGCCAACATAGGCGTCGCCGTTGCTATCCACCGCAATGCTGTTGCCGGAGTCGGCGTCGCTGCCGCCAAGATAAGTCGCATAAGTGATGTTCCCGCTGGAGTTGAGCTTGAGGGCAAAGGCGTCAAGCGCGCCCTGCCGCGAAGCCCCCAGCACGCCCGCCGTGACGGGAAAGTCGGGGGAACTGGTGGTGCCTGCGATATAAGCATTGCCGCTACCATCTACGGCAATTGAATTTCCGGTCTCATCGCCGCTGCCGCCGATGAGCGTGGTGTAGTTCAAGGCGGAACCGTCGGCCTCGATCTGGCTGACGAAGACGTCTAGATTGGCTTTGGCGGAAACCGTTGCCGAAGCGCCGGGGAAGTTGGGCGAAGCGGTATCGCCGGTGACGTAGGCATGCCCCGAACTATCCACCGCGATGGCCGTGGCATCATCCTGGGCTGAGCCCCCGAGTAAAGTCGAGTAGCTCAGCACCGGATCAATCACCAGCTCGCGGCCGTGGTCATAGCGGCCGAAAGCGAGCGTCACCTGATGGTGGCGGTGCAGCACGAAGCGCGCTTCCACCAGATGGCGCACTCCCTCCTGTTCCTGATACGCGGCCGGCTTGTGCAGGCGCAGCTGCCCGGCCGCGGAGGCCAGGACCAGATCACCGCTGGGGTTTGTCGTAAGCTGGCGGGCGCCCCAGAAACGCAGGCGGATGGGTGAGGTGGCGGCCCCGGGCGCGACTACAAAATCAAACTCCAGCTGGCGCCGCCCGCCGTGGAAAAGCATGTCCACTCCGGGATAGACCTGCAGATAGCGCACCGAGGCGTAGTGCGGCACACTGCGCTGCCAGTGCTGCGGGTCCTTGCCCAGAAAATAGTTCGACACGCCGGGCAACGGCTCACCGGGAAGCGTATGCGGGTGGGCGGCGGCTCCATCCAGGCACATGCGCACCAGGGCCAGCTCCGCGGAATCGCGGGAGCTGCGGCGGCGGAGATTTTCGGCATGGCGTTCCTGCTTTGGGGCTGGCGCCGGCGCCGCCAGCGAAAATATCGCCTCTCGCGCCGTGAGGAAGACGCTGTACCCCGGTCCGTGCGCAAGATACTTTACCCGCCGGTCGGTTTGGCCCTGATTCGCTTCAAAGGCCAGGGGTAGGGCGCCATAAGCCGCGATCAGGCGCTTGGCGGGAGGCGCGACCGGCTTCCCGGCGGTGGGCAATTGGCCTTCGCCCCCGGGCCGGCCAACCAAAGCCTGCAGCCGGTGGGCCACCGGAGTGAACTGCGCCGCCTCCGGAAGTTTGCCCCGAAGATGCAGCCATGCTCCCAGGGCCAGCAGCAGCACGCCGGCCACCGGCACGTAGTTTAGCCAGGAACCCACCCGCGGGCCGGGTCTCCGCACACTCATAACACTCCTCCAGAGGTCAAAGTCAGGCGCACGCCTGCCGCGCGGGCAAGAGCTGCCGCCGGAAATATGTCGCATCACGACATATCGCGCATCATGCGGCCCGCCTATCTCGGAGTATCTTCTGGAGTCTTGAGGAGCGGCAATGGTTCAGCCTGCGCACTTAGGTAGGAAGCACTCCATCCTGGGAACGTTCCTGATCAGGCACCCGGAGCTTGCTTCCGCTGCCGGCGCCGGGCGTGAGATGATACCTGCCGCTCATGCCGCCCAGGCTTGCAGACCGCCGGGAAATCGCCGTCCTGAAGCAGGTCAGCCGCCGCCTGCTGCCTTTTCTTTTTCTGCTTTATATCGTTGCCTACCTCGACCGCATCAACGTCGGCTTCGCCTTTCTGCAGATGCGCACCCAGCTGGGCTTTACCGACGAGGTCTATGGCTTGGGCGCGGGGCTGTTCTTTGCCGGCTATTTTCTCTTTCAGCTGCCCAGCAATCTGATTCTGATCCGGGTGGGGGCGCGGCGCTGGATTGCGGGTCTGATGGTGGTATGGGGGCTGGTCTCGGCCTCGATGATCTTCGTACGCACGCCGCATGGCTTTTACCTTTTGCGCTTTCTATTGGGAGCGGCGGAGGCGGGCTTTTTCCCCGGCATGGTGCTTTATCTGAAGAGCTGGTTCCCGGCGAAGGCGCGGGCGCGCGCCATGGCCTGGTTCATGACCGCCGGGCCGATCTCGGGGGTGGTCGGCGGGCCGGTTTCCGGCGCCTTGCTGGGAATGCGGCACATCGGCCTGCAGGGCTGGCAGTGGCTGTTCATCATGGAGGGCGCGCCGGCCATTATGCTGGGGGGCGTGGTTCTCCTTTACCTGACGGAAAGGCCGAGCCTCGCTGCCTGGCTTGAGGCCGGCGACCGCGCCTGGCTGGTGGAAGTGCTGGAGAGCGAGAGCCGGCATAATGCCGCCCAGGGACGCGCCCGGTTTTCCGCCGGCTTTCGCAGCGGCACCATCTGGCTGCTGGTGCTGGTGTACTTTGGCCTGAACATGTGCGCCTACGGCATGATGCTGTGGCTGCCGAGCGTCATTCAGAGCCTTGCCGGATTCAGCAACTTCGAGATCGGAGTGCTGACGGCGATTCCGAACCTGGCCGCCGCAATCATGATGGTGCTGGTGGGAAGGCACTCCGACCGCAGCGGCGAGCGCCGCTGGCACATCGCGCTTTCCGCGTTCGGCGGGGCGTTTGGGTTAGTCTTGACGGCTTACACGCATTCTCCCATTCCGGTTTTAGTAGGAACCAGCCTGGCGATTGGAGGAGCTTTCTGCATGGATGGTCCTTTCTGGGCGCTGCCCACCAGCCTGCTGAGCGGCGCCGCGGCCGCGGCGGGAGTGGCGGTGATCAATTCTCTGGGAAACCTGGGTGGCTTCTTTGGACCGGCGACGCTAGGCTGGGTGCGCAGCCATACCGGGGGGTTCCGGGGTGGACTGCTGGTGATCGCCGCGGCGCTGTCGGTTTCGGGCTGCATCGCCTTACTGGTGCGGACGCACGGTGCCGGGAGAGAGTAATAAGTCATTCTATTTCTGTAAGTTGTAGGGCTAATATCTAGCCGTGCTCAGACTGAGCCTCAACCACCGCCGGCCTTTGGGCCCAGGGCTCGCTGTGCCCACCCACCCGCTTTCCGTGGGCCGCATCTGGCTTCGCATGTGCGCGGCTTGCCTCGATTGCTACAATAGTGTGCTTCCACCCGGCTCGGGTGACCCTCGGCCCGCAAGTCTAGCGGCAGAAAGAACTTGGAACCAGCGAAAGCCAATTTCGAACACGCCCCGCGGGTTTATTGGCGCGTGGAAGGGACGCTGCTGGAGCTGACCACGGTCCGCTCCATCGCTTTCTTCACCAGCAATGCGCACACCTTCGCGGAGCGCTCGGTGCGGAGGGGCCTGGTCCTGCTGATGGCCCTGTTGCGGCCCTTCTTATATTCGATCAACCGTGAATTTGCCACGCGGGTGGTGCATTCGGTGCTGCGGGGAGTAACTCGCGACCGCCTCGATCTTCTGGGGGAAGAATACTTCAAGTACAAGTTGCAGCCTCGCCTGAAGCCCGAGGGGGTGCGCGCGGTGCAAGCCCTGGTGGCTTGCGGCGCCAATGTGGTTCTGGTCAGCCACGGACTGGAAAACGTGATGCGGCCTTTGGCCCATCACCTGGGAGTGAAGTGGCTGCTCTGCAACCGGCTGGAGTTCCGCGACGGCGTGGCCACGGGCCGGTTGCTCGACCCTGTGGTGCGGCCGCGGGGGCTGTGGGTGCGGATTACGGGCGAAGGGCGCGATGGCCGGCGCGATCTGGCGCGCCTGGCGCGCGAGCTCGGCCTGTGGAGCACCGAGCCATTGCGTGCGGCAGTGATTCCCGCCAGGCGGCAGATTCCCGTTCCGGAACGACCGATCGTTAACTTCAATGGAAACGGCAAGCACGAACCGCTCAGCGTGCGCAAAGCGCTGGCGGGAAAGCAGGTGCTCCTGATCGGCGTGACCGGATTCATTGGCAAGGTCTGGCTGGCCAATACGCTGCTGGATTTGCCTGAGATCGGCAAGATTTATCTGCTGATCCGGCGGCAGAAATCGAACCCGGCGGGCAAGCGCTTCGAGAAGCTGGTGGGGGAGTCTCCGGTCTTCGATCCGCTGTTTGAGCGCTATCGCTCCGGGCTGGCGCAGTTTTTGAACGAACGGGTCGAGGTGATTGAGGGCGACGTGACCCAGCCGGCTTTGGGCCTGGAGGCAGCCGTGGCGGAACGGCTGCGCCCGCAGCTCGACCTGGTGATCAACAGCTCGGGCCTCACGGATTTTAATCCTGACCTGCGCGATGCCCTGGCCACCAACGTGGACGCCGCGGTGAAGGTGCTGGAATTCGTGCGGCAATGCGACCATGCCGGGCTGCTGCACCTTTCCACCTGCTATGTTGCGGGCGCCCGCGATGGGCGGGTCGGCGAGAGACTGAGGCTGAACTACACTCCCGCCGCCGACCCTGGCTTCGATGCCGAGCACGAGTGGCGCGAACTGCATGCTTTCATTCAAAGGGCCGAACAGAAGGCGGAAAGCGCGGAGGTCAGCAGCGAGCTGCGGCAGCAGGCGGTGGGAAAGGAACACGCCGCCCGGGACCTGCGAGGCGCGGCGCTCGAGCACCAGATTCGCAAGAACCGAATCCGCTGGCTGCGCAATTATCTGACCGAGGCCGGGAGCCAGCGCGCCCAGGAGCTGGGCTGGCCCAATACTTACACTCTCACCAAGAGCCTGGCGGAATCGCTGATTCACAAGTACGGGGCCGGTTTACCCATCGCCGTGGTGCGCCCGGCCATTGTGGAGACCTCGCTGCAGCAGCCATTTCAAGGCTGGAATGAAGGCATCAATACCTCGGCTTCGCTCTCCTACCTGCTGGGCACCAGCTTCCGCCAGCTTCCTTCCAACGAGCGCAAGCGGCTGGATATCATTCCCGTGGATTCGGTCTGCCGGGGGATGACGCTGATCGCGGCGGCGATTGTCGAGCGCCGCCATGATCCCCTCTATCAGCTGGCCACCTCGGTCACCAATCCCTGCGATATGGGCCGCTGCATCGAGTTGACTTCACTCGCGCACCGCCGCCATTACCGCGCCCAGGAGGGCCTGGAATACTGGCTTCGCTTGCGCCTGGATGCCATCCCCGTCTCCAAGCAGCGCTACAACCGCATGTCGGCGCCGGCGCAGAAGGCGATCATCAAGTCCATTCAGCGCATCATGTCGCCCTTGCCGTTGCGCAAGCCGCCGCTGGCCCGCGCCGAGCGCAATCTGGAAAGAGTGGAGAAGCTGGTGCAGCTTTTCGAGCCCTTCATTCTTCTTAATGAGCACGACTTCGTGGCTGATAACGTGGAGAGGCTTTCCCTGAGTCTGGTAGAAGATGAAAGGGCCAGCTTCGGCTACGACACGCGCTCGATAGACTGGTGGGAATACTGGATCAACATCCACATTCCCGCGCTGCGCAAGTGGACCTACCCGCTGATCGAAGGCAGGCCGCTCGAGGCGCGTCCGTTGCGCAAACTGCACCTGGAGGAGCCCCAAGCCAACGGCGAAACCGTCCACACGGGCACAAACGGAGCAACGTGGCGATATTCCTGACCGGGGCGACCGGCTACATCGGCGCGCATGTCGCCGCCAATCTGCTGCAAGGCCATGACGCGGGATTGAACCTGCTGGTGCGGGCGCGCGACCCGCACGAGGCCGAGGTCCGGCTGTGGCGGGCGCTGCAGCTGCACATGGAATTCCCGCGGTTTTACGAGTATCTGCAGACCCGCATCCGCATCTTCCGCGGCGATCTCACCGGCCAGCAATTTGGCCTCAGCCGCGATGATTATGACCGCCTGGTTCACACCACCGATTCGGTGGTGCACTGCGCCGCCTCGCTCAACCGCAAGTCAGAGAAGAGCTGCCTGAACGTGAACCTGCGCGGGACGCTGGAAGTCATTCAGTTGGCGCAGCGATCGAATTATTACCACGGGGTGCGCCGCTTCAGCCATGTGAGCACGGTGGCGGTTGCCGGCATGAGGCACAACGAAGTGGTGACCGAAGATGCCTCGATTGACTGGGACCGCTCGGACTACGACCCTTACGCCCGCACCAAGAAATTCTGCGAGCACATGATCCGGCAGCTTTTGCCGGATGTCTCCAAAACGATCTTCCGGCCGAGCATCGTGCTGGGCGACAGCCGCTATCCACAGACCACGCAGTTCGACATGGTGAGGTCGTTCGTATTTCTCGCCGGCCTGCCGGTGCTGCCCTTCCGCTCCAGCGATAAGATTGATATTGTCAACGTGGATTTCGTGGCCGACGCGGTCGCTACTCTGCATCAGAAGGCGCAGCCGCAGCATGATACCTATCATCTTTCCTCGGGGCGGGAGTCGCAGACTTTTCGCGAGCTGACCAGTGCGCTGGCGGGAGCACAGAACAAGCGCGGCCCGCTGTTCCTGCCGTTTCTCGAGCGCCCGTTTGCCGGGCTGGTGAATACGTTTTCGAACTCGCGCAGCGCGCTGGGGCGCAATGCCGCGCTGATGAAAGTATTCATGCCTTACCTGGTCTGGAACACGGTGTTTGATAACAACCGTGTGACCAGCGAACTGGGCCGCAAGCCGGCGCCGTTTTCCCAGTACAGTTATCCCTTGCTCAAGTTCAGTCGCGAGGGCAATTTCGCCTACCGCTATCAGGAGTGGCCGGCCCAGGCCGGAGGGTCGGCGGCATGATGGATTTTATTCTCGAGGCCTGGGTCAGCAGCAGCATTGAAGCCGCCAAGCTGCGCTGGATGCTGGGCAAGGGCCAGGGCTGGCAGCCGGGCGAAAAGTTGAAGCTGCTCTTCGCCGGCTATAACGGTACCCGCAACATGGGCTCGGATGTGCGCGTGGAAGAGATGCTGCGGCAGATTCGGCACATTCTGGGCCCGGAGAAAACTGCCTTCAGCGTAATGACCCATATGCCCGAGCTTTCCCAGGGATATTTCGAAGGCACGGCGCAGGTGCATCTGCCCGATATTTTCCCGCCTTTTCTTTCCGAAGAAGTGCCGAAGCACCATGGGGTGGTGGCCTGCGAAGGCTCGGCCTTCAAGAGCAAATTCGCCAATGCGCTCACGACCATGATGATCGGCGCGCTGGGCCTGGCGGCGGCCGAGAACAAGCTCTCGGTCGGCTATGGCTCCGAAGCCGGGCACATGGACCCCATGATCCGCAAGATGTGCGCCCGCTTCTGCCAGAATTCTCTGGTTATCACCCGCAACGAAGAATCGCGCGGAATTCTGCGCGAGCTGGGAGTTCCGACCGAACTTGGAACAGATACCGCCTGGACCTTCGAGCCGCTGCCTTGCGAGTACGGCCACGGTATTCTGAAGAAAGTCGGCTGGGATGGCCGCACGCCCGTGCTGGTGGTTTGCCCGATCAATCCCTTTGAATGGCCGGTGAAGGCTTCGGTGGCGAAGCTGGCTTTGCGTACCGTCGCCGGCATGTACAAAGACAGCCACTACCGCTCGGTGTATTTTCATAATTCGGGTCCCGCCGCCGACCGCGCGCTGGCGCACTATCTGACTTCGATCGGCAATGCCGTCGAGGCCTTCCGCAAGCGGCGCAAGGTGTTCGTCATTCTGGTGGCCACCGAACGCCTGGATGCCCGCCCGGCGCGGCGCATCTCTGAGCAGTTGGGCGGCGTGCCGGTGCTGACCTCGGCCGAATACACCATGTACGAGCTGGTGAGCATTCTGCGCGCCTGCCACATGATGGCCTCGTCGCGTTACCACGGCATTGTGACCTCCATGCCGGGCCTGGTGCCCTCGGCCGGCATCACCATGGATGAGCGCATTCGCAACCTGATGCGCGAGCGCGGCCATCAGGACCTGCTGATGACCGTGGATGATCCTGACCTGGAGTCCAAGTTGCTGGCCGCGCTGGAGAAGCTGGCCTCGGAGGGCGAGCGCATTGCCGATGGCATCGGGCGCACGGTAGTGCGCAATTTGAAGGTCATGGCCCGCATGGGCGTCTATTTTGAGGAGGAGGTGCGGCGGCGCTATCCGGAATTTGAAACACGAAAAGGCGAGTGGAGCTGGGAGTCCTATTTACCGCCGCTGAGCATCGGTCTGCGAAGCTTGCTGGAAGCTTTCAGCTGACCCGCCGGGGAGAAACCAATTGATCTGCCGTATTTGGAGGGGTTGGACCACGCCTGAGAATTCCGAGGCTTACGACCACTATCTGAAGGCGGAGCTTTTCCCGCAGGTGGAACGCGAGCTTTCCAGCCGAGGCTTTCGCGGATTTCACCTGCTCCGCCGGGCGGGCACGGCGGAAACGGAATTCGTAACAATGTTGTGGTTTGATTCTCTGGCGGCGGTACAATCCTTCGCCGGAGCGGACTACGAGGTCCCGGTAATTTCGCAGAAGGCTCATTCGCTGCTCTCCCGTTTTGCTGAACGGGCCGAGCACTTCGAGCTGAGCAGCTCCGATTGCCAGGGGTTCCGCTAAGCGTTCCAAGCTTCAGGGGAAGAAAAATCTGCGATGAGTTTCCTGGAAGACATTTTCGCGCAGCTTCAGGCGGCCAAGGAGATGCCTTTGCTGCAACGGCGCGGAGACCGCAGCACAGTCCGCGTAACCGGAAAAGAACTGCTGCAACTGGTGGGCAAGGCGCGCACTTTTCTTGCCGCTCAGGGCTTGAAGAAGGGCGACCGCTGCGTGCTGCTGGCCGGCAACAGTATTCGCTGGGTAGCCATGGATCTGGCCATGATGGCCGAAGGCCTGATTGTGGTGCCGCTCTACGCCCGGCAGGCGCCGGGCGAGCTGGTGGCCATGATGAAAGATTGCTCGCCGGCTCTGCTCTGCTGCGGCGAGCCGGAACTGGCGCAGGCCATCGCGCAGAATTGGCCGGAGGCGCCGCCGCGCCACATTTTTGAAGAGATATTTGAGACCCGCTCGGCGGTAATCACAAAACCTCCGCTTGCCGAGACTGACCCCGTGACCATCATTTACACCTCGGGCACTTCCGGCGAGGCCAAAGGCGTAGTGCTGACCGCGGGCAACGTGGGCTACATGCTGGGTTGCACCAGCGGCCGTTTGTCAGTGCTCATGGGCAAGCATGAGGCCCAGGACCGGGTGTTTCACTATCTGCCCTTTTGCTTTGCCGGCTCGTGGATCATGCTGCTGACCTGCCTGCTGCGCCGCAGCCGCCTGATCCTGAACACTGATCTCAACAAGCTGGCCGGCGAAATGCGGTCTTCCGAGGCCGATTATTTTTTAAATGTGCCGGCCTTGCTCGAGCGCATGCGCCGCGCCGTGGATGAGCAGCTCTGGCAGACCGGCGGCCTGCCGCGCACCATCTACAGCCGCGCCAAGGGCGCGTGGATGCGCCGCCAGGAGAAAAAATCACAATGGGGCGACCGGTTCTGGCTCACCCTGGCGCGCACCATCATTTTTCCTGCCATCCGCAAGAAGATGATTGGCCCCAAGCTCAAGGCTCTGATCTGCGGCTCGGCGCCGCTGAACATGGAAACTCAGCTTTATTTCATGATGCTGGGCATTCCCGTGCTGCAGGTCTATGGTCTGACCGAGACCACGGCCATCTGCACCATGGATGATCCTGGGCACGTCGAACCCGGCCGCGTAGGCCCGGCCATCGCCGGCCTGGAGATGAAGCTCGCCGAAAATGGTGAGATCGTGGTGCGCGGGCCGAACATTTTTGCGGGATACTGGAACCGTCCGCAGGAAACGGCCAAAGTGCTGCGCGAGGGCTGGTTCCACACCGGCGACCAGGGCGAGGCCGACGGGGCAGGGAGCTGGCGCATTATTGGGCGCATCAAGAACCTGATTATTCTGGGTTCTGGACACAACGTCGCTCCCGAGCCGATTGAAGACAAAGTGCTCGAGCGCCTGCCGGGCGCGCAGCAGGTGATGGTGGTGGGCAACGGCCGGGGTTACCTCTCCGCCCTGATCACCGGAGATGTAAAAGAAGAAAGGGCCCAGGAGGCGATGCAGGCCGTGAACGCCGGCCTGCCCCATTACAAGCAAATTCGCGCCTTCTACATTTCGCCCGAAGCTTTTAGCATTGAGAACGGCCTGCTGACCGCCAACGGCAAGCTCAAGCGTGACGCCATCGCAGCCAGGTTTAAGGCGGAAATTGACGAGATATACCTGATGCAGCAGGCGGTATAGCTGCTACCAGCCATGAACAGCCATCATGCACAATCTCTCTCCTGGCAGCTCCAGGAAGGCGTCATCGAGCTGGCCCTGCACCGTGAGCCATGCAATGAACTGGGTTCTGCCGCTCTGGCGGATTGGGAAGCTTTCGCCGCCGCCCTGGGCGGCCTGTGCCAGCGCGCCCACGCACTGATCATTTACAGCCAGAGCAGGCCGGGCTTCTGCGCCGGCGCCGACCTGCGCGAGCTCTACGAACGCTCGCAGGGCATGGAGAAGCGAGCGGCAGTGGCCGGGGTGCGCGATTTTCTTGAGCGCATCCATCTTGTGCTCAACGCCATTGACGCCGCGCCTTTGACCACGATCGCCGCGGTGCACGGCGTCTGCTTCGGAGGAGGCTTCGAGTTGGCCCTGGTTTGCGACCTGATCATTGCCGATAAAATGGCGCGCTTCTGCTTTCCTGAGCTGCGCCTCGGCCTGATTCCCGGCTTTGGCGGAATTCCGCGCCTGCAGCGCGATCTGGGCAACGCGGTGGTGCGCGATCTGTTGCTTACCGGCCGCAGCGTCAACGCCTCCAAGGCGCAGCAGGTCGGCCTGGTCAGCCAGGTGGTGGCCGAAGGCGAGGCGCTGCGGGTGGCGCGGGCCACGGCGGCGCAGATCGGGAAATTCGACCGCCATACTTCCGCCGCGGCCAAGGAGTTCATCAAGCCGATTCCCTACGAGCAACTGCGCCGCGAAATTGATATCTTTTGCGATCTGTTCACCCGGCCGGCGGTAGAAGCTGGGTTGAGGAAATTCGTAGAAAGCACGAATGCCCTGCCCTATTTGCCCTGAGATGTCAGGCTGACTGGACGTAATTGCGCCACCTGTGACAACCTTTACCTCATGCAGACTGCCGATCAGACACTCGACGAGATCTTGAACCTGGCCGCCGCGCATTTTAAAGTGCCGCGCGAAAAACTCACTCCCGACGACGATTTCTTCAAGACCCTCGGCATTGACAGCCTGCAGGCGCTTGACCTGCTCACCCGCCTGGAGCATCACTTCCGAGTGGAGCTGCCCGACTACGAACTGCAAGGGGTCTCGGACTTCCGCACGCTGGCGGCCCGCATTCAGGCAAGAATTTAGCCGGCGGCGCCGAAACGGCTGGTGTTTTTCCTCAACCCAGGCTGACCGCGCTCAGACCCAGTCCCCGGATTTCAGTTCCCAGCCCTCAATTCCCGCCGGGTAGTGAATTAATTAACAACCACCGCTCCGCGTTTCCCCCTCTCTGTGTTGAAATAATCCTGCATGCTCGATCTTGACCAATACTCCTGCCTGGGGGCGGCGCTGCGCGACGCGCTCGAGCGCTGGCCCAATGAGCTTTGCCTGATCGAGGCTGACCGCGAAAAAGAGAAAGTCCGGCTCACCTACTCCGACTTCAAAGAGATGGCCCTGCCCCTGGCGCGCGCCTTTGAGGATTCCGGTTTCAAGCCCGGCGACCGCGCCGCCATCATCATGACCAATCAGTCGAAGTGGCTGATCTCCGCTTATGGCGTTTTCTATTGCGGGGGAGTGCTGGTGCCGCTCGATTACAAGCTGACCGCGGCCGAGCACTTGCAATTGCTGGCGCACTCGCGCTCAAAATATCTGATCGTCGAATATTATCTGTGGCGCGCCATCACGCAGTTGCCCGAGTTCAAAGACCGAAATCTTCAGACGGTACTGGTCACTGAAGCTCCGCCGGGGGCGGAGTTGTGCGGGGCTTACCGCTGGGAAGACTTTCGCCGAAAGGGCGATCCTGATTTCGTTTCCCGGCAGCGGCAGGATGCCGCCTGCATCGTCTATTCCTCCGGCACCGGCGGGCGGCCCAAAGGCTGCGTGCTCACCCATGAAAATTATCTTGAACAATGCAAGTCGCTCACCGCCTGGTATCCTTTTTGGCCCGGTGTGCGTTATCTGAGCATCCTGCCCACCAACCACGCCATTGATTTCATGGTCGGGTTCATTGGTCCCTTCGTGTGCGGCGCTTGCGTGGTGCATTTGCGGACCCTGCGCCCGGAGTTCGTGCGCGACGCCTTCGTGCGTTACAAGATCACCTACATGAGCCTGGTGCCCATGGTGCTCAAGAACCTGGAGCGCGGGCTTAAGGCCAAGTTCGACGATCTCTCGGTGATTCAGCACTTCTTTCTGAACGGCATGATCGGCCTGAATCGCCTCATGACCCGCCAGCAGCCGGATGTGCTGCTCAGCCGGCGGCTGCTTTCGCAAGTGCACCGCGCCTTCGGCGGAGAACTGCGCGCCCTGTTTACCGGCGGCGCCTTCATGGAGCCCTCCACGCTCCAGTTTTTCTACGATCTGGGAATTCCGGTGGCGAACGGCTATGGCCTGACCGAAGCCGGCACGGCGCTGACCTTAAATGATTTCAAACCCTTTCGCGCGGATACCGTCGGCAAAGCTCTGCCCGGTGTAGAGCTGCGAATTCTGAACCCGGATGCCGAAGGCATCGGCGAAGTGGCGGTCAAGAGCAAGACCGTCATGTCGCACTACCTCGATGATCCCGAGCTTACGGCCGAAACCATTGTGGATGGCTGGCTGCTCACCGGCGATCTGGGCCGCTTCGATGGCAGCGCCCATCTTCAGCTCTTCGGGCGCAAGAAGAACATGATCGTGACCGCGGGCGGCAAGAATATTTACCCCGAGGATATCGAAAACGCCTTCGACGGTTTGCCGGTGAAGGAATATTGCATCTTTGCCGCCAACTATGTCTGGCCGGAAAAGAGTTTAGGCCCGGAGAGCCTGGCTCTGGTGCTGCGCCTGGAGCAGGATCAGGAGTTCACCGAGGTGCTGAAGGAAGACATCGCCGGCCGTAACCGGCGCCTTCCCGATTTCAGGCGTGTTGGCGGATACCTGATCTGGGAGCGGGACTTCCCCCGCACTGCTTCGATGAAGATCAAGCGCACGGCGCTGGCGGAAGAAATTCGCAAGAGCGCGAAGCGCGAGGCGCTCATCTCTCTATAGATTCCTATGAAAGACGCCCTGTGAATGACGCGTACCTGGCCGTGGTAAACCCGGCCGCGGGCGGCGGGCGGGGCCGCAATCTGGCAGGGCCGGCGCTGGAGCGCCTGCGGGCAGGCGGAATCAGAGTGGAGGTGGCCGAAACCACGGCTTCCGGCCAGGGCTCGGCGCTGGCGCGCGATGCCTATGCGCGCGGGTATCGCCGCTTCCTCGCCGTGGGCGGCGACGGTACTTCCTACGAAATCGTGAACGGGCTTTTTCCCCAGGCGCAAAACGGCGAGCGGCCGGCGCTGGCGTTTCTTCCTCTCGGGACCGGCAATTCTTTTTTGCGCGAGTTCACTGACCGCGGCGCTGACTATGCTCTGGAAGCTATCCTCGCCGGGCGCTCGCGCCCCTGCGACGTACTGCGTCTCACCCACAAGCAAGGCATGCTCTACTACATCAACCTGCTCAGCGTTGGTTTCACTGCCGACGTCGCCACTTTGCGCGCGCGGCGCTTCAGCGGGTGGGGAGAGCTGGGCTATCAATCGTCCATCTTCATCTCGCTGGCGCGTTTCCGGCGGCGGCCCTTTCCCCTGCAAGTAGATGGAGAAGCCCGCATTGACCGCCGTCCATGCCTTTTTCTGACTTTCAACAACAGCAAATTCACCGGCGGCACCATGCTGATTGCTCCCCAGGCTGAGGTGAACGATGGCCTGATCGAGTATGTTCGCTGGGGGCCGATCGGCCGCCTCGGACTGCTGCGTAATCTGCCAACCCTGTATGACGGCACTCACATCCATCATCCCCTGGCGGAGCGGCGGGCGGTCAAGCGGGTGGATTTCCATCTCGACCACCCGGCCGACGTCATGGTCGATGGCGAGGTGCTGACGCTCCACTGCCAGACGCTCGAGGTTCTGCATTCCGCCCTGGATGTTGTGGTGTAGCAGAGATTATGGCCGACGAGAGCACAACTCAGGAAACGCCGGGCAGACCGGCGCAAACACTGCGCAAGGCCGGGCTCTACCTGCTGATCATTGCCGCATTCGCCGGAGCTTACTTGCTCGGCAAGCGCCGCCGCAACCACACGCTCGATGCTTTTGCCCAATGTCTGGCCACGAAGCAGGTCAAAATGTACGGCGCCTTCTGGTGCCCCCATTGCAAAGATCAGAAGGATCTCTTCGGCGCCTCGTTCGAATACGTGCCTTATGTCGAGTGCGGCATCAAGGGCTCGCGGGAAGAATCGCCGGCCTGCCTGCAGATCGGAATCAAGCGCTTTCCCACCTGGGATTTCCATGGCCAGCGCCACGAGGGCGTTCTTCCGCTCGACCTCCTGAGCGCGAAGACGGGGTGCAGCCTGCAATGACCGTCGGACGAAAACTTCTGCTGGCCATCTCCCTGCTCTCCATCGCAGGCGCAATCGTCGCTTCCGTCTCGCTCTATCATCATTACGGCAAAGAGACGTCTTCTTACTGCGACTTCGGCCAAAGTTTCAACTGCGACATCGTGAACCGCAGCATATATTCGGAGATTGCCGGAATTCCTGTCGCCCTGGTCGGCCTGGTTGGGTATCTCGCGCTCTTAGGGCTGGCCACGATCTATCGTACCCAGCCGGAAACACCAAAGCTGCTGCTCGCGGCCTCGTTGGGCGGCCTGGGCTTCGCTCTCTATCTCACTTACGTCGAGGCCTTCATCCTGGACGCCTGGTGCATTCTGTGTCTTTCGTCTCTGGCTGCGATTTCCGGAATTGCCGTACTCTCCGCCGTGCTCTTTGTGCGCGCCCGGCGCGCGCGAACTGGCTGAGAAGCTGAAGATCAGTCGTTCGGCAGGAACTTTGGCCGCGCCGGCGGCACGTAACCCTGGGGCACGCCTTTTCGAATGAAAGGCAGATCATCGGGATCGCGAACTACCACTTGCCCGTTCGCTTCCAAGGCATAGGTCTGGCCGAGCGGATCCACCGGAAGGCTTCGCAGAAAGCCTGCCTGCTCCATGGCCTGAAAGCTGGCCGGCAAGCGCCCGCTCTTCTCGCGATACAAGTTCACCAGAGCTTCCAAAGCCGTCACGTCCTGGTCCACTTGCAGGGCGCGCAGGTGGGCAACGGCATTGGCCCGGATGGATGGGTCGCGCGCGGTCTGGTAGGTGGTAAGCCACATCAGGCGTGCGGTCTGAATTTCGCCGGCGTGCTCCGCCATCTGTGCCGCCAGGACCTTCAGAAAGGGATGCGCGTTGGGCACCCGCGAGCCTTGTAGAAAGGCCGCTGCCGCCTTCGAATACTCCTGAAGGTTCATGTAATAGATGAAGCCTAGATCGTAATACAGGCGCCAATCATTGGGGTTGTTCCGGATGCCGAACTCGACCAGTTGAATGGCGCGCTCCGGCTGTCCCGCGCCGTTGGGAGGCGGCGGCGCCAGGAAGTTCGAGCCGAACTCGTACGCCACCGAGAGGTGCGGATCAAGCTGGGTAGTAATGTCGAGCAGGGGCGCCAGCAGTTCATAGTGCCGTGCTCCCTCGTGATGCTTGCCGCCGAAGTATTGCACGGCGCGCGTCCAGTAGATATCGGCCAGCAGTCCGTTGTAGCCCAGACTGAGCCGCTTCAACAGTTTGGGCGACGAGATGTAAAGCACTTCCTGGATGGTCGCCGCCGACCGCATACCATCAATCTGTCGCAGAAGAATTATTGATGCGAGCAGGCAGGCGATCAGCGTGGAACCGGCCACGGCGGCGACTCGCTGCGAGGCGCTCATTTCAAATTCCGCCGCTCAAAAATGAGCACCGCCCCGCACAGCGCCAGCGCGGAGTAGGTGAGAGCGTAGGCCGTGTTGTAGAGAATCAGCCGCCCGGAAACCGCCTGCTGGTGCGCCACCGAACTGATCACATTCAAAGCTGAGAGATTGGGCACCAGGTAAGCCGCGGCCAGGGCCAGCCAGCGGCCGGGGCCATGCGCCATGGCCGCGAAGCCGCGCAGGTCTTCGGAGAAGCTGCCGATCACGAACAGCGAAAAGGCGAACACCGCCGCCATCAGCGGAGAAGAGAAGGATGAAAACAGAAGCGCAATCGCAGTGATGATCAGAAATTCCAGAACGATGAAATACAGCGCCACCAGCACCCAGCCATCCGAGGCCTGGAAGTGGTGCGCCACGTAGAGCAGCGCGGCAAAGACGCCTACGGCCATGAAAAACGTGTTGACCGCCAGCGTTCCGGCCAGGCCGAAGAACTTGCCGACGATGAACTCCCAGCGCCGCACCGGCCGCGAGAGCACGGTGTAGAGCGTGCGCTTGTCTATTTCCTTCGAAACCAGCCCGATGCCGATAAAAATCGCGATCACAGTGCCGAACAGCGAGACCGCGGTCAAACCCAGGTTCACCACCACCAGCCGCTCGATGTCTATGGAAATCTGCCCCACCAGGACCGCCGCCCCCGACATCAGCAGCGCGAATGCGATCAGGTTGTAGAGCACCCGGTCGCGCACCGCCTCGCGGAAGGTGTTGGCGGCGATCAGCCCGATGCGGGTATTCATGCTGTCACTCCCGCGCTGGCCTCGGCCGGCTGCAACTGGGCCACGAAATAATCCTCCAGCGAAGCCCGCACCGGGGTCAGTGAAATCAGCCGCAGATGCTCGCGCCGCAGCGCCTCCAGGGCCGCATCCTGCGATCTTTCCGGCAGAACCGCGCGCACCGTCTCACCCGTGACGTGGCAGTCGGCGCCCATCGCCTTGAGCGAGGCCGGCACCACCGCGCCGCTCCACACCAGCTCGATCTTTCCTTCCACATTGGCGGTCAGGTTCGCCACCGCACCCACGCCACGCAACTGGCCGAGGTGAATGATGGCCACCCGGTCGCACAAGGCTTCCGCATCCGACAGGATATGGGTCGAGAAAAACACCGTCTTGCCTTCGCGCTGCAGTTCCTGCATCAGATCGCGCACCTCGCGCCGTCCCATGGGATCCAGGCCCGACATCGGCTCATCCAGAAAAATCACCTTGGGGCCGTGCAAAACGGCCTGCGCAATCCCCACCCGCTGCAACATGCCTTTCGAAAACTTTCTCAGCTGCGTGCCGGCAGCATCGCGCAGGCCCACGCGATCCAGCATCTGGCTGATCTTGCCCGAAAGGCCCTTGCTCTCTACCCCCGAGAGCCGCGCGTAATACTCCAGCAACTCGCGCGCCGTCAGGTAGTCGTAAAAGTATGGCTGCTCAGGAAGAAAACCGATCTGGGCCTTGACCCTGGGATCGTGAAAATCCATCCCCAGGATGCGGGCCGATCCCGCCGAGGGGAATGCCAGGCCCATCAGCAGCTTGAGGGTGGTCGTCTTGCCGGCTCCGTTTGGGCCGAGAAAGCCGAAGATCTCCCCTTCTTCGACCTGCAGGTGCAGCGGCTTCAGCGCGCATTTGGATTTCTTGCGCCAAAACCCCACCTGATAAGTCTTTTGCAAACCGAGAATCTCTACGGCGGCCATGGGAAATCGCGGTAATTCCTTGATTTTGTTGTTATTCGATTATATGCAAATGGCTTTAAGCTCGGCAGGATGAGCCCGACACAGCGGGGTTACGAAGGTAAAAGACGTGCCAACTCGAGCAATGATTCGTGGAGCCCGGATGCGCGGCAGACGCCATCCGCCCTCGAATGCTTCCATAGCTCTCGCAAGAGCCGGCAGATTTGGTTGAGATTGCCCGCTTACTGGATGGGGGTGAAACTCGAGCAGGTGGTGAGATCGGTCACCGGCGGATCTCCCGTTCCCTGCTGTGCCCGGAGCACGCCGTCGTTGGTGGCGCAAAAGTCGCGCACTCCCGACTGGTTGAATGACACAGGCGAGGCGCCCACCACAAAGGCCGTATTGACTCCGCCCGAAGGCAGAACCGCGGTCACCTGAAAGTCGTAGCCGGCCTTCACGCCGCTGGCGAGCATCGTGTCAATCAGGCAGGCGGTGGTCGAAGTAGGCTGGCAGTTATCGGCTGGACCACCCAGATTCGTCAACGAGGTCGCGTACCCCACGTCGGGATAAGCCGCGTAGTAGCTGACCTGCGCCCGGGTGATGACCCGCACCGAAGAAGCGGCTGAGGCCTCGTTGGCCGAGATTTTTGCCCGGATCATGTTCGGAATGGCGATCGCCGCGATAATCAAAATAATGGCGACCACGATCAGAAGTTCGATCAGAGAGAATCCCGATCTCGCGCGGTTTCCCCGATTGGCTCGAGTTGTGCGCACCTTCAGCCCCATTTCTGACCCGAAATTCAGGTGCACTTTGTTGGCCAACGACGGCGGCTGGTTCCAGTCTGGTCAACGGGCTGGGCGCTATCATCAGAATCAATGGCTTAGGCTCATATCAAGAGGCGCTGCTTACCTTCGTGCCTGCGTTAGAGATACTTTCCCGCTATGGGTTGACATTTTTTGTCAGCCAGCGAGACGCACCGTCTCATTTTGCGCGCCGCCTGCTACAGATGCGCCCTGACCTCAGCCAGCGCCTTCTGCGCATTCGAGTCTGCCGGGTTGAGGCGAAGTTCGGCGGCAAATTGCTCCCCGGCTTCCTTCCAGTCGCCAAGCTGCTCCTCCGCCATGCCCCAGGCATAGTGAACGCCTGGAAGCTCGGGAGATGCCGCCGCGGCCCGGCGCAGCGCCTCGATGGCTTCGGCATAGTGGCCCAGTTTCATGCGGGTGATGCCAAGATAATGCAGCACGTCGCCGCGCGCGGGATCGAGCTGCGCCGCCCGCGCATAATATTTCTCAGCCGTCGCATAATCTCGCAGCGCAAACGAGGCCGCCGCGGCCGAGCCCCATGCCCGCGCCGAGCCTGGATGGCGCTCCGCCGCCTCCCGCGAAAGGCCCAGCGCTCGTTCGTATTCCCGCGTCTTGATCAGTTCAGCGGCGAAATTGAGCGCCGCCGTCTCGTTGTTCGGGGCCACGCTGACCGCCCGCTGGAATAGAGCGTAGTTGCTTGCCCAGAAGAGTTGCTGCCGGTGCGTTTGCGCCGCGAAGAGGAGCACCACAACGGCCGCCGCCACGGTGGCCACAGCCTTGCTCGTGCGCCCCAGCTTCCAGGCGGCAGCCAACAGAGCACCGGCCGCGAGCGCGAAAGCTACCGAGGGCAGATACAGGTAGCGATCATGAAAAGCCTGGTCCGGCGGCGCAAGACAGAACACAAGCATGGCCGGCGCCAGGGTGAGCAAAAACCAGGCCAGCAGAAAGCCCGCCAGTCGGGACCTACGAATGAACCAGGTGGATGCGAGCCCGATTCCCGCCAGGACCGCTGCAGGCGCGAGAAAAAGCAACTGGCTCATCCGGCTCACTTGCACCGGATCATAAAGCGCACTGAGATGAGCCGGCCAGAACAGTTCCCGCAGATAAAAGCACAGCAGCCAGGGCCAGGTCAGCAAAGACCGCACCAGCGGATACGGCCGGCTGACTGCGGCAACTCCGTGCAATACCAGGCTGCGCGCCGCCAGATAGACGCCGAGAACCACCCAGTAGGGCAGCAGTTTCCTCAGCAGCGAACTCAGCTTCGGCTCGGGTTCGCCGGCCGCGCCCCGCCCTACGGTGAACTCGTAGGCCAGAAACACGAAGGGCAGAACCGCCACCGTCTCTTTCACCAGCAGACCGGCGCAGAACAACCCCACCGAACTGATGCGCCACGCATTTCCATGGCCCGCCTGAACCTGCCGCAGATAGCAAGCCAGCGCGCCAAGAAAAAACGCCGCGCTCAAGGGTTCGGTCACGCCAGAAACCCAGGCCACTGCCTCCACATGCACGGGATGAGCCGCAAACACCAGGGCTGCAGCCAATGCGGCCGCGCGGCTCTTCGTCGAA
>Ga0335079_10002845_pt1 | contig 19921 bp, 14 predicted proteins | sample Lox_Sample_33_FD_206719 | JGI IMG/M metagenome (GOLD analysis project Ga0335079, IMG submission 206719) | Soil microbial communities from Loxahatchee National Wildlife Refuge, Florida, United States - Lox_Sample_3.3 | ecosystem: Environmental > Terrestrial > Soil > Wetlands | place: USA... | reverse complement strand
AGTTCCACCACACCTATGCTTTAGGCGCGGGAGGCCGCGTGGAATTGGACAATATCAACGGCGCCGTACACATCACGGCGTGGGACAAGGACGAGGTCAAGGTGGACGCGGTGAAGTATGCGAATACCAAAGAACGCATGGACGAGGCCGAAATCGAAGTAGAGAGCGGGAGCAGCTATGTGTCGATCAGCACTAAGTATCGCGATCACAACCATACCTGGAACCGCGACGGCTGGAACAATCCGGCGAGTGTGGAGTACACGCTCACCGTTCCGAGAGGTGTCCGGCTGGATGAGATCAAGCTGATCAACGGGCCGCTGGACATTCATGGAGTGACGGGTGAGGTGCGCGCATCGTGCATCAACGGGCGCATGACGGTGCAGGGACTGCAGGGCCGGGTCAAGCTCGGTTCAGTGAACAGCCGCATGGAAGTGCAGTTCGACAAGCTCAGCAACTCGCCGGTCGAGCTTTCTTCCGTGAATGGCGGGATTGAACTCACGCTGCCTTCGGACGCCAAGGCCGAGGTGGAAGCATCGACGGTGTCGGGCAGCATCGAAGATGACTTCGGACTGCACGTCAACAATCATCGCTATGTTGGACACGATCTGCGGGGAGAGCTGGGAAGCGGTGGGCCGCGAATTGAGCTCTCCAATGTGAATGGACGAATCGAGATTCGGCACGCGAACGATGGACGAACCCTGAGCACGGTCAAAGATCTCGGCAGTCGCGATCGGGATGACGATAAGGACGATGACGACGATGAGATCTAGCGGGCTGCTGAAATCAGGAAGGCTATCGTGACGCTACGGGTTTTCGCTGCTTTGTTCATGAATGTGCTGTTTTTAGGACAGGCACATTCGGAGGTTTGCTCGCCGCTGCCGAAGGGAGATGCACGTTGGCAACAACTCGACGGCCAATACGCCAGAATAGAACGGGCCATGGTGGCGAACAATGCGAAGCAGCTGTTTGCGGTCTACGCTCCTGACTTCGAAGCCCATCAGTTTAGCGGTGACGTGTGGTCATTTAAGCAATCAGCGTCCTATTCCACGGCCGGATTCGACCAGGTAAAAGAAAACATCTCGATTAGTAACACCATCCTGGACCTGCAAAGCTGCGGTCCGGGGACGTTGAGAGCGACCGTCCTGCAGCAATGGACCAGACGCCAGATGAGTTTAGGCAAGCTGCGCCTCTACCAAACGACTACCGTTCAAGCTGAGACTTGGGTCCTTATGGAAGGCGAATGGAAACGGAAACTTGTGGAGAATGAGCGGCCGGGAGCGTGGCTCATTGACCTTAAGCGGATCGATCCGACCAAGCCCTACGACCCCGAGGCGCCACCATTTGATCCGCATGGCCTGCTCCAAAATAGTGGCCATCCCAAGTAACCGCCCGGCTTTGCACGGGCGAGGACGCCCGCGCCTACACTGCGGCGGGCTGGGTTACCTCCTGAAGAGCTGCAGCAAATGCGCCGATAGCTTTGTCGATCTGCTGCCGGGTAATGACCAGTGGCGGCTGGAAGCGAATCACGTTTCCATAGACTCCGCCGACTCCTACCAGCACGCTGTTCTTCAACAGCGCATCACGGATGCCCTCAGCTTCGGCCGTTGCCGGAGTGAGCTTTTCGTCCTTCACCAACTCGACGCCGATCATTAGACCGAGGCCGCGAATATCGCCGATGATGGAATTCTGTTTCTGTAGCTCACGCAACTTCGACATAGCGTAATGGCCGATTTCAGCGGCTCGCGCAGGCAGATTCTCTTTCTGCATGAACTCGATGTTGGCAAGCGCCGCCGCGCAGGAGACCGGATTGCCGCCGAAGGTGGAAAGATGGTCACCGGGCCTGAAGGCAGCGGCAATTTCGGGACGAGTGGTGAAAGCGCTGAGCGGGAAGCCGTCGGCGATGCCTTTGGCGGTGACCAGAATATCGGGATCGACATCATAGTGCTCGTAAGCAAACATCTTGCCGGTACGGCCGAAGCCGGATTGGACTTCGTCGGCAATAAAGAGAATGCCGTGCGGGTCGAGAATTTTCTTTACTTCTTTGAAGTAATTCGCTGGCGGCACAATAATGCCGCCCTCGCCCATTACCGGCTCGGCGATGAAAGCGGCGACATCGCCGGAGGTCGCGAAGCGGATGACATCGTCGAGGGAGCGAGCGCATTGCCGCCCACATTCTTCGGGATCGTTCCGCCACTGCGAACGGTACGTATAGGGAGCGGGAGCGAAGGCCACGCCAGCGGCATAAGGGCCCCCGCGCTTCTTGCGTCCCTGGTTGCCGGTGATGCTCAGGGTGCCCCAACTGCGTCCGTGAAAGCTGGCGTGGAGAGCGATGAACTCGTGTTTGCCGGTATACAGCCGGGCCAATTTCATGGCGCCTTCAATAGCCTCGGCGCCGCCGTTGCCGAAAAAAGTTTTGGTGAGGCCGCGGGGAGCGATTTGAGCGATCTTCTCAGCGAGATCGGCGACCGGCTGTACGTGGTAGATGTAGGACGAGCAGTGGACGAGTTTGTCCATCTGAGCCTTGGCGGCGGCGATGACTTGCGGGTTGTTGTGGCCGGCATTGACAACCGAAATTCCAGCGAAGCAGTCAAGATACTCGCGGCCGTTGATGTCGGTGACCGTGGCGCCACCGGCATGGTCGATGACGATGGGCACAACCGACTTCATAAAGCCGGTCATCACGTAGTCTTTGTATTTCTGGATCGTGTCGGACATTGTGTCCTTTCTGTATCTGCCGAGCTAAACCGCTCGCCTCAGCACATAAATCACCCAGGGAGCGATCTTAGTTTCGTTCACCCAAGCGTATGGCTCATCGCCCTTCGCCAGCGGCATAAAGACCCGGATGGGCTGCAAGCCCGCTTCCCGATACACGGCGCGATACGATTCGTCCGTCCACAAAATGTCTTCGACCGGCCTCTGATCCTGATGGTCGGTGACGATTATGCGGACCACATCGCCGCTTCGAGCGGACGCATTTTCGGGAAACTTCCTGGTCGTAAACGAGGCCCACTCGTGCGTGTAAATCTCAGGTGACGAAACCAAGCTAACAATAATTCCACTCGGCTTCAGCAACTGCGCGAGGTCACGAAGGATTCTTGCCTTGATCTTTCCAGGAATGTTGTCAAAAGTGAAAGCCGAGAGCACGACGTCGAAAGCTCCAACATCAAGCTGGCCAAAATCGTCGTCCGGTACCAGACGATAATCGCCGGGAGGATCGAGGCCGCGCGCGATTCGCAGCATGTCCTCTGAGACATCAACTCCGGTCACATCGAACCCGAGGTTCCGCAGAAACCGGGTCGACCTGCCGGTGCCACAACCGAAGTCAAGCGCTCTGGTTCCAGTTGCGTGCTCGGCCAGAATCGCCGGCAGATCGCGGTACGCCAGATAATATGTGTTGGCGAACTCGAGCGTGGCGTACGCTCCAGCGCGGTTCGCGTCGGCATAGCAGTTGGCGAAGTCGGTGGTCAACACCCTCCCCTTTCAAAACTTGCGCGAATGCTCCTTCGCCCAGCGCTCGACCACGACTTTCTTTTCGGTGTAGAACTCCACCGCGTCGCGGCCCTGGCCATGCATGATTCCGAAGAAACTATCTTTCCAGCCGCTGAAGGGAAAATAGGCCATGGGAGCGGCTACGCCGATATTGATGCCGATATTGCCTGCGGGAGCCTCGTAGCGGAAGCGCCGCGCGGAAGCGCCGCTTGAAGTAAACAATGACGCCTGGTTGCCATACGGGCTGTGCTCAAGAAACGCGAGGGCTTCGTCCATGTCATTCGCATGGATCAGACTCAGTACCGGGCCGAAGATTTCGGTGTCAGCCAGTTCGCTGGTGGCGGGAAGATTGTCCAGAATGGTCGGCTTCACGAAGTTCCCTGCTTCGTACTTGGGAATCTTGGGGTTGCGGCCGTCCAGCAGAACTTTCGCTCCCTGTTTGGCGCCGGTGGCGATCAGCGATTCGACTCGCGCCTTGCTTTGCGGAGTGATCACCGGCCCCATCTGCACGCCTTCTTCGAGGCCGTTGCCGACACGCAGGTTCGCGGCCGCCTCTGAGATGGCATCGCGAAATGTGTTTTGCGCTTCGCCCACCGTAACTGCGACGGACACTGCCAGGCAGCGCTGGCCAGCACAGCCGAAGGCGCTGTCGCTGATGATTTGTGTGGCCATGGCCATGTCGGCGTCGGGCAAAACGATGACGTGATTCTTGGCGCCGCCCTGGCATTGCGCGCGTTTGCCATTGCCTCCGGCTCGGGCGTAGACATGTCGAGCGACCGGAGTTGATCCTACAAAACTAATGGCACGGATTTTGGGATGATCGAGCAGAGCATTGACCACATCTTTACCGCCATTCACCAGGTTGACCACGCCCTTGGGCAGGCCGGTCTGCTCGATGAACTCGAAGGCACGGCGCATGGTCAGAGGCACGCGCTCGGAGGGTTTCAAGATGAAGGTGTTGCCGCAGGCGATGGCATAAGGCAGAAACCAGAACGGAATCATGCCGGGGAAATTGAACGGAGTGATGGCGGCTACGACGCCAAGCGGTTGGCGGATCATGGTTTCGTCGATGCCGCGGGCAACGTCTTCGAGATTGTAGCCCTGCATCATCATCGGGATGCCACAGGCGACTTCGACGTTTTCAATGGCGCGGCGTAGTTCGGCTTTGCCTTCGGCGAAGGTCTTGCCGTTTTCCTGAGTGATGATGCGGCCGAGTTCGTCAATGTGATCTTCGAGGAGTTGCTTCAGCTTGAACAGCGGCTGGATGCGGTCTTCAGGCGGAGTGCGACGCCATTCGGGATAAGCGGCGGCTGCAGCGTCGACGGCGGAGACAACCTCGGCGGCATCCGAGAGAGGAGTTTGAGCGATTGTCTCGCCCGTGGCGGGATTGGCGACATCGAGCCATTCGGAGGTGCGGGACTCGACCCAGCAGCCGTTGATGAAATTTGGGACCCTGGTGATGGATGGCGCAGCAACCGGCATCGGCTTCCCTCAGCGGCTAAAAGCCGCAATCGAACCTGCAATCTACGGCGCGGCTAAGCCGCGCCCTTTCCAAGCCCCTGGTTCGGGCAGGTGAGACGCATGGCACTATCTAACGTGCGCGACTGCGCCGTGGCGCTCAGCGACCGTTTGCAGCCCAGCTTCCAGCACGTCGAGGGCCTCGTTCATTTGCTCGTTGGTGACCACCAGCGGGACCAGCACGCGAATTACGTTGGAATAAGATCCGGCGATGATGGTGATCAAACCGTGCTCGTAGCAGTATTGCGTGACTAGCTTGGTCTCGTCGGCTACGGGCTCGCGCGTCTCCGGCGATTTAACGAGTTCGATCGCCTGCATGCCACCCAGACCGCGGACATCGCCCACGATGGGCCAGCGCTTCTGCCATTCTTTCGCGCGTTCTTGAAATTGGTTCCCGATTTCGTTGGCGCGTCGCAGAAGATTTTCGCGATCGAACATTTCGAGCACTGCGAGCGCGGCCGCACACGATACTGGATTTCCCGCGAATGTTCCACCCAGGCCGCCAGGACCGGGAGCGTCCATAATTTCGGCGCGGCCCGTGATGGCTGCCAGCGGGAGGCCGCCGCCGATTGACTTGGCAGAAACGAGAATGTCAGGCTCGATGCCGTAGTGCTCGCTGGCGAACAAAGTTCCGGTGCGGCCGAAACCGCTTTGGACTTCGTCGGCGATGAAGAGCACGCCGTGCTTATGGCAGATATCGATAAGCAAGCGGAAATAGTCCGGCGGCGGGACGACGAACCCGCCTTCGCCCAGAACCGGTTCGGCGATCACGGCGGCGACGTCTTCGGAAGCGACCACACGCTTGAAGGTGTCTTCCAAGTGCCGCGCACAGAAAAGATCGCAAGAGGGATACTTCAGCGAATAGGAACAGCGATAGCAATAGGCGTAAGGAATGCGGTAGACATCGCTGGGGAACGGCGCGAAACCGGCCTTATAGGGATGAGTCTTGCTGGTAAGCGCGAGAGTCATCATGGTGCGACCGTGGAAAGCGTCTTCGAACCCGATGATTCCGGCGCGGCCGGTGTGGGCGCGGGCGATCTTTACGGCGTTCTCGACGGCCTCGGCGCCGGAGTTTACGAACAACGTCTTCTTGGGAAACTTGCCCGGCGTGACTTCATTCATGCGCTCGGCGAGGCGGACGTAGTTCTCGTACGGTGTGACCTGCACGCAGGTGTGCAGGAAGCGGTCGAGTTGCTCGCGGATGGCGGAAAGAATCGGTTCTTGCCGGTGGCCGACGTTGATGCATCCTATTCCCCCGGCAAAGTCGATGTAGCGGTTGCCGTCTACGTCTTCCAGCCAGGCGTCCTGGGTTTTGGCGACATAGACCGGCGTACCGTGCGACAGACCGCGAGGAACGGCGTGGGCCCGGCGTTCGGCCAGCGCTTTCGACTTAGGGCCGGGGATGGCGGTTCGCAATTGGATAGTGGACATCGAATTCCTGTAAGCCCAGTTCTGAGTTCCTGGTCCTCAGTACCAGCCGATTGGCGATTCATTTAGATTGATGTGAACCTGTTTAGTTTCGAGATATTCTTCAATTCCCCAGGGGCCGAGTTCCCGCCCGAAGCCGGATTGCTTGTAACCGCCCCAGGGGGCTTCGACGTAGGTGGGTTGCATGTGGTTCACCCAGACGATGCCGGCACGCAGTGATTTCACGGCGCGGAAGGCTTTGAAGATGTCGCGCGTCCAGACCGCGGCAGCGAGGCCGTAGGGCGAATCATTGGCGATCTTCACGGCATCTTTTTCGTCCTCAAAAGGAATGACCGTGGCCACAGGGCCGAAAATTTCTTCGCGGGCGATGCGGGCACTATTGGCGACGTCATAAAAGATGGTCGGTTGAATGTAAAAGCCTTTGGCAAACTGCTCAGCGCGGCCACCGCCGAACGCGAGTTTGGCTTCTTTTTTGCCGACCTCCTGATAAGAGCGCACGCGCTCGTATTGGTCTTTGCTGACCAGCGGACCCATCTTGGTGTCGCGGTCAAGAGGCGCGCCCAGCTTGATTTTCTTCGCCTTCTCGGTCATGGCGTCGACGAACTTCTTGTAAATCGGCTTCTGCACCAGGATGCGGCTGCCGGCGGAGCAGACTTCTCCCTGATTGATGAAGACGCCAAAGAGGGCGCCGTCGATAGCGGCTTCGAAATCGGCGTCGGCGAAGAAAATGTTAGGAGATTTGCCGCCGAGTTCGAGAGTCACGCGCTTCACCGTGTCTGCGGCTTGCTTGACGATAATCTTTCCGACAGCGGCGCTGCCGGTGAAGGCAATCTTGTTTACGTCCGGATGCTGCACCAGCGGAGCGCCACAGGTCTCGCCGAATCCGGTAATGATGTTGACGACTCCGGGAGGCAGACCCACATCGGCGAGCCAGTTCGCCATTTCGAGCGCGGTGATGGGCGTTTGCTCGGCGGGTTTCAGTACGCAGGTGCACCCGGCGGCAAGAGCGGGCGCCAGCTTCCAGGCTGCCATCAGCAGGGGATAGTTCCACGGAATGATCTGTCCGGCAACGCCGATGGGTTCTTTGAGAGTGAGGCTGACAGCGTTATCGGGTACCGGGTTTACGAAACCCAGAATTTTGGTGGCCAAGCCTCCGTAGTACTCAAAACAAGTTGCGACATCGGCGATGTCGAATTCGGCCTCGACAATGGGCTTACCGGTATTGCGGGATTCCAGTTCGGCCAGCTTGGCGGTGTTCTGCCGAATCTTTTCCGCGAGACGAAAGAGCACGCGGCCACGTTCCTGAGCCGTGGTGGATGCCCAGGGACCGTCCTCGAAAGCGGCTTTGGCGGCGGCTACGGCGCGGTTGACGTCGTCGGCATTGGCATCGGGAACCTGGGCGATAACCTCTTCGGTCGCTGGATCATAGACAGGGAGTGTCTTGTTCGATTTGCTATCGACCCATTCGCCGTTCACGTACATCTGATAAGTGCGGACATCGGCTTTGACGCCACCGGGCATAAGAACCTCCTGTTTAATGCGAGCTTCGCTCGCTTGCCCGGACCAGGGCGTCCGGGCGTACACCAATCGCTTGCAGCTTGCGGCGACCGTAAACGAAGAAAAAGAATGCGGCCAGCGCGATAAAGAACAAGGTCAAACCGAACATGGTCACTTCGTAACGCCAAACCGAAGTGATCTGCTTCGCCGGGGAGAAAGCGACAACGATCCCGAGAACAGTTGTCAGTAGGCCACTTCCGCCGGCGAACACCAGAACACTCCTACTATAACGCCCCTTCCCTGCCGCCTCGCCGATCGCAAATTTCAGGAGCGCCGCAAACACATAAATAAACGGTACGAGTTGCAATACGACCGCCAACGACAGCATAGTTTGAAACGCTTCTTGCACGCCGCCGGAGGCGGCAAAATTGATCACGCATAACCCCAGCGACACCACGAACTGCACGATCAGCGCGGCATAGGGCGTAGCATACCGCGGATGCACTTTGCCCAGCCAGGATGGCATGTAGGAGTCGAGTCCGGCCACAAACGGAATTCGCGCTGAACCACCCATCCATGCCGAACCAATTCCCGCAATCGACAAACTCAACATCAGAGCAAATGGGGCCACGATCCAGGCAAACCCAACCTTGGCGGCCATATGACTGACGGCTTGCACGATGCCTTGCAGCACGCTGATGTCGTTCTTGCCGACAGCGATTAGGAGGGTCAGGGTGGCGCCGATATAGAGCAACCCGCTGAGCACGCCGCCCCAAGCAACGGCACCGGGCAAAGTGCGCGACGGATCCTGGATTTCATCCCCCATCACTGAAGCTAACTCCAACCCGACCAATCCAAAACAAATCACGCCGAAGGAGTTCAGCACAAAACGCGGATCAGGGGGGATCTTGAAATCCGCCGGCGTGATTGCAGTACCGAAGCGCGAAAGGACAACCGCGCCGAGGCCGATCAGCGTGGCGGCGGCGATGCCCGTGCCAACCCCGCCCAGATTGTTCAGCCATTTGCCCACGCCCAGTCCAACGATGTTCAGGACGGTTAGCAGGGCGAGCAAAACGATGGATGCTCCCAAGGCGAAGGCTTTATTGTCGGCAAGGCCCTCGTGTCCCGGTCCGAGCACGAAGACGGAAACTCCAACGAAGTAAAGCATGACGGTGGGCACGTACAGCATGTTGTTCGTCCAATAACACCAGCCGGACAAGAAGCCATGAAAATCACCGAAGACTTCCTTGGCCCACAAGTACACGCCGCCTTCTCCCGGAAACCGGTGCGCGAGTTCAAGCACTGCGATGCCCTGCGGCCAAAAGAAAAGCAGCAAAGCAATGAGCCACAGCCAGAGGGTGACTCCGCCGTTGGCCGCGATCGACGGAACCACGTTCAGGTTGAAAACTGCGACCACGAAGAGCAAGACCAAGTCCCAGCGACCGAGAACGCGCTTGAGGTGCGGCTGATTGGTGGCGTCATTGTTGGCCGACAAAACCTGCTCCTTGACCTCAGGGGCGAAAGCCCCGGGATTTTGGCAGCTTCATCGCAGGGCCGGAGGCCTTGCGCCACCCAAAATCAATACTCCCACAGGGAACCTAGTGGGCCACGACTTCCGCGGTGCGCTCTTGCTGGGCCTTCGCCAGGGCAGGCGCTACATCCGCGAACGCCGCGATGTGCTTGTCGATATCAGCTTCTGTGTGCTGGACGGAGATGGTCCACTGCTCATCCCACCAGTAAGGCTGCGGCATAACGCCGCGGTTGACCATGCCGAACCAGTAATGCCGCCACAGATCAATGTCGACGGTAGTCCAATCGCGATAATTGCGAATCTCCTTGGGGAACAGCATCAGCGCGCCATTGGCGCCGGCAACGGCGATGTAGCCCTGGAGGCCGGTCTTAGCCAGAGTCTTGCGATAGCCTTCGACCAGCTTCTTGCTGAGTTTTTCGATGCGGGCATAGTTCTCGCGCGTTAGCACCTCGCGAAACGTGGCCAGGCCAGCAGCCATGGAGACGGGGTTGGTGTTGTAAGTGCCGCCGTGAAAAACCTTGTGCTGCGAAATCAAGTCCATCACTGATTTATGCGTACCAAACGCAGCCAGCGGGAAACCGCCGCCAATCGACTTGGCCAGGCAGATCATGTCGGGTTTGACGTTGAAATATTCGGAAGCACCGCCCCAGCCGAGCTTGGCGCCGGTCTTGACTTCATCGAAGATCAGCAAAGCGCCGTTCTTGGTACAGATCTCCCGAAGGCCCTGGAGAAATCCGGCCTGCGGCATGCAGAGGCCGACGTTCATCATGATGGGCTCGAGAATGATAGCGGCAATCTGGTCAGGATTCTCCCGGAAACGCCGCTCTACGCTGGCCAGGTCGTTGAATGTAGCGATGGGCACGTTAGCGATGGAAGCCTTGGGCACTCCGAGGCCGCCAGGAACCGACGTGGGAGCATTGATGTCGCCGAACTCGGGGGCGTGAGGTTTCACGCTGACGAGCGCGGTGTCGTGCAGACCGTGATAGCCGCCTTCGAACTTCAGGATCTTATCGCGTCCGGTGGCGGCACGCGCGAGACGGCAGGCATGCATCGTAGCTTCAGTTCCGCTCGATCCGAAACGGACCATCTCCACCGGAAAGCGCTGGGCAATTTCTTCGGCGAGCTGCCACTCCATGTCGTGGGGCATGCCGAACATCGTCCCGGTGCTGAGCCGGGCCTGAACGGCTTTCATTACCGCAGGATGGCAATGTCCGGCCATGAGCGCGCCGAAGCAGAGGTTGTGATCGATGTAATCGTTGCCATCGAGATCGCGGAAATGGGAGCCGCTGCCTTCTTTCACGAAAATTGGATAGGGATCGTAGGCGCGGTAGTTGCTGGCTACGCCCAGCGGAATGCGTTTCAGGTTGCGCTTGTGGGATTCGGCCGATTTGGGCGTGCGCCGTTCAAAGGTGGAAATCTCCTGCTGCAATTCGGGGTACATCGGGTTCTCCGAGAAATCTCAGGCCGCGTCCGAGCGGCCATTAGAGTACGCGGGCGACCGAGGCCGCCCGGGCTTTGGGGCTAGAAAACATATTTTAAAGCAAATTGCACCAGGCGTGGATCGCGTGCCTCGGTGACCTGACCGAACTGCGAGCCGTCGGTGCTGTCCCCGTCGGGGTTATCGAACTGCGTATGGTTGAAGACATTGAACAGTTCACCGCGAAACTCAATGTGCGTTCCTTCCGTCACCGGGATGTTCTTGAGGACGGCGAAATCGGTTTCGCTGATGTGCGGGCCGCAGCAGATGGTGCGCGGAGCATTGCCAATACGGCCAAACAAACTGGGATCCACCGTCGTATCTTCGGTAAAAATGTTGGGATTGAAGAAATAGTTGCCGTTGTTCTGCGCATGCTGCGTCCGGAAGGGTGCAAGTTGATCCGGCTCGCCCGGCAGTTCGAAATCGAAGCTGTCCATTAACTCGTTGTCCGCCTCCGACGTAATGCGGATGGGAAAGCCGGTCTGGAAGGTTGTGATACCGGAGATCGCCCAGCCGTTTAAGACCTTGCCTTTGAAGCCGCTGTATTTAGGTATTGGCAATTCCCAGTAATAACTGGCAACGATGCGATGGGTCGCATCGAACAACGACAACGACCGGTTGTTGGCTCCAGGAAGTGGATTCAGGATGCCCTCAAAGCTGGAGGCCTCGTCGATCGACTTGCTGAAGGTGTAGGCCAGAGAAAACTGAAGCCCGTGGGCGAATCTTTTGTCGAGCGAGGCTTGCAGTGAGTTGTAGGCTGAGTTGGCGATGGTGTCCTGCGCGAAGATGCTGGAGAAGACTGGCACCCCGGAAGCCGGGCAGCCAGCGCCCGTCAGGGGATTGCACTGCGGCGAGGAAAAGGGGCGCAGGCCGACAAGTGTGATTGCAGTTGGATTAGGGCCGGTGACCGTCGCTTGCGGTCCATAAGGCATGTGTAAGGTCATACCCGCAGGGATTTCTCCCGGGGCGATGAAAAAAGAACTGTCCGCAAAGAATTGCCCGCAGGCCAGGTTCGGGTCGTTGACTGCGTTCGATATGTTGTTTAGATCAATGCAAGTCTGCGCATTGCCGTAATTGATATCGTGGGTAGCCAATAAGCGGTGGCCTTGTGATCCCACGTAACTGATCTGGAACTTCATGTCCTTCGTCAATTCCCGCTGGACGGAGAGGTTGTACTGGTCGGAATATTGCGACCGCAGATGGGGCTGGAAATCACCGAACAGTTCAATGGGCTCGAACTTGGCCCAATCCTGCGGAGTGCCGCGGGTAGGTGTAATGATGCCGTTGAAGGGATTGAGAAAAGTAGTGCCGTCCTGTCCCAGAAATGGGGTATTGAAGAGAGTTTCTGAGAGGACCACGCTGCCGCCAAATGGAGGCTCGGCGCCAAACTGTTCCAGCACCAACTGCTCGACGGGGTTGTAGAACATGCCCCAGCCGGCGCGAATGCTGGTCTTGCCGGAATTGCCGGGACTCCAGGCAATTCCAATGCGCGGGGCAAACGATTTGTAATATGTCTGCGTCAAGCCAGGAGGTATGCCCGTATCCCCGGGAACGACTAGGCCGGTCGGGGACTGAGTCGAGCAGTCGGTGTTGGCAGTGTTCGCGCACGGAAAGATGGTGCTGGTCTGTCCCGGCCTGTAAGTTTGCACGTGGTGAGTGATATCGGCGATTGGCGTGTTCAGTTCCCAGCGCAGACCATAGTTGAGAGTCAGGTTGGGCTTGAGTTTCCAACTATCCTGGGCAAAAAGATAGAGCCCAGTGTTGCGCACACGCTCTATCTGGGCGGACCCCTGCCCATACTGATCGCTTAGGCCCAACAGGTAATTTGGGTATAGATTGCTGGAACCATCGGCATTGGTCGCTTCCACGTCATTGGGACCACCGCCAAAAAATTCCTGTTCCCCGTTGACGTTGAAGTAGAGAGTCTGGTCGAAGCGTTGGCGGCGAACGTCCAGCCCGAATTTCATGGTGTGATTCCCGGAAACCTTGGTGAGGTTGTCGGACCACTGGAAAGCGTTGCCCACTTGCGGAAGTTCGCCCTCCGCGTTGTTGCCCAGGTTGAAGCCGCCGGCCACGTTGATGAACGGCAAGCCCTCACGCGTCGGGCCCAGACCAGGATGAATACCCAAATTGTTCGCGGTCGTGCCATCTGAAAAACACTGGACCGGCCCGGTTACATTGCTGAGCCAGGGTGGCGCTGCCGGGCAGGAATTCTGCACCAGCTCGGTGTTGGCCGGATGCTGGAAGGTCAACTGCCCCTCGCGGTTGTAGTTGAAACGAAATTCGTTCACCGTGCTGTTGCTGATGGTCCAAGTGTGAGAAACATTCCACTGCTGGAAACGCTCGGCGATGATGCTGCCGAATCCCGGAACGTTAGCGCCGGCCTGCTCGAAGAATGAAAAGGGTTGATTGGTGCGGTCGTCGTTGAAGTAGTAGTAGACGCTAAGGTTCTGCTTGCTGTTGATGGTGTGGTCGAATCGAACTGTGAACTGATCTCCGCGGACTGCTTCCGTGGGAACGGTCTCGATGGTATTGCCGCCGTTGGTAGGAGTGGGAACAAGCTGGAGCAAATCCACAGCGGTCGAATCCATGCAAGCCAGTGGAATCTGATTGTTGGGGAAAATGGTGGCGTAGGCGACGCCATCGGTGATGGCCCCGCCGCCGGCAGCACCCACCGCCGCCGCACACCCTGGGCGATTGGTCAAGATAGAGGAGTTGGCGAGCGTCCCGGCAAATGGTGTGCCTGCGAAATTCGAGAAATTCTGGGTGGCGCTGGGACGTTGCGCGGCCGTGGGGACGGTGACCACAGGCGAAGGCACACCCTGGCGGATGCGGCGTCCCTCATAGGAAGCGAAGAAGAAGGTGCGATCCTTTTTTATGGGGCCGCCGAATGTTCCACCGAACTGGTTTTGATTGAACTGCGGCTTGGTGACGTCGAAGTAGCCTTTCGCGTTCAGCACTTTGTTACGGAAAAACTCATAAACATCGCCATGCCACTGATTCGTTCCCGACTTGGTTACCACATTCACCACGGAGCCGGAGTTGCGCCCGTACTCGGCATCGAAAGTGTTCGTCAAGACGCGGAATTCCTGAATGCTGTCCGGCGAAGGCTGTACCGTGGGGAGGTTCACGAACTGGTCGTTGGCGTCGCCACCGTTTACGCTGAAGTTGTTGGAGCGCCCACGTCCGCCATTCACGGAGACAGCGCCGGCCTGGTTGCTTCCATAAATAATGCTGTTGCTTGACCCGGCCGTGGACATGACCCCAGGTTGCATTTGCAGGAGTTGATAAGTGTCGCGCGAATTCAACGGAAGGGCGACCACGGTCCGGTCATCGACGACTGCGCCAAGTTGGGTGCTGGTGGTGTCTACCAGCGGAGCCTCGGAAGTTACGTCCACCACTTCCTCGGTCGCGCCCAACTGCATGATCATGTTGAGGGTCACGATCTGATTGACCTCCAGCGTGACGCCTTTGCGGATGTTCTTCTTGAACCCGGTCTGTTCAAACTCCAGGTGGTATTCGCCAGGGGGCACTTCCACGAAACTGTAGTCGCCGCTGTCGTTGGTAGTGGCGTTACGGCTGGCGCCGGTTGCTTCATTCACCAGAGTGATTTTCACGCCGTTTATCACCGCTCCGGTGGGGTCAGCAACCCGGCCGACAATCCTTCCACCGGTGCTCTGGGCAAGGGCCGGGAGGGAAAAAAGAAGGGTGATCAAACTCAGCAGGGCGAGGCGGAAGACCAGGGTACGGCGGTCCTGAGACGGATGCATCGAGCACCTCCCGATCGGGGTGGAGAATTTGCCAGCCACCAGGTTGCGCGAAAAGCAAACCTTGCTATAATCGCGCAAGGTTAGTGAAACCTGCCATTGACTGTCAAGTAAAAAATGGGTTCCGAGAACGCCTCGAAAATACTCGGAGAACGCGGTTTTGTAAAATGAAATCCGCCGAGCCAAGAGCTTACTTGAAGATTGGAGAGGTGTCCCGCCTGGCGAGGATTTCTCCCTCGGTGATCCGCTCCTGGGAACGCCTGGGCCTGACCCGCCCGCAACGCACCGCCAGCCAGTACCGCGTTTACGGACCCGAGGACGTGAAGCTGCTCAAGCGGGCACGGTTTCTGCGCAAGGTGCGGGGACTCAATGCCCCGGCCATCGTGCAACTGCTGCGACGGGAGGGACGAGTGCGCTCGTCTGCCAACGGCGCCAGCGGAGCCATCGGGGGCCACTTACGTCAACTGCGGCAACAGCGCGGCCTTTCTCTTGCCCAAGTGGCGAGGCAAGTCAACATTTCTGTGGGATTTCTCAGCGCGCTGGAGCGTTCGCAGATGAGCGCATCGGTGAGCACTCTGCGCAAGCTGGCGCTCTTTTACCGCACCAACATTCTGGACTTTTTCGATGCGGCGGAGTCGCGAGGTCACCTGGTATCGCCGGAAAAACGCAAAATTCTGGAGGCGGGGCCTGGAGTTCGCATGGAGTTACTGGCATGGGGGAACACGGTGATGGAGCCGCACCTGTTTCGCATCGCGCCGAAGGCGGGCAGCGGCGAATCCTACGCTCATGAAGGCGAGGAGTTTCTGTACGTGCTCCGGGGACAACTGCGGATTTCGGTTCAGGAGGAAGAATATCGTTTGCGGCCAGGCGACAGCTTCTATTTTGAGAGCGCCACACCCCACCGCTGGCTGAACCCCGGCCGCAGCGAAACCTGGGTGTTATGGGTGAATACGCCTCCTACGTTCTAGAGAATTAACCGTGACCGACAGCAACATGGTATACCAACACCAAACTGGGGCGCGGCAAGGACAAATTGGGAGGGCACACTAATGATCATCCGGCGCGTTGGAATTGTGTTGTTGATGACCTGCGCGTTGCTTGTTGCCGTGGGATGCACGAAAAAAACGCCAGCGCTGAATCTGTTGGTGTGGGAAGGGTATGCCGATCCCTCTTTCGTGCGCGGCTTCGAGGAGCAATGTCACTGTAAGGTCTCGGCTTCGTACATGGGATCGAGCGACGAATTGGTGGCCAAGCTTCGGGGTGGAAGCGCAGGCAACTACGATGTGATTTCACCTTCAAGCGATGTGGCGACTTCCATCGCGTCCGCGGGACTCGCGGCGCCGCTGGATCTCTCCCAGCTACCCACCTACAGCCAGCTTTCGCCGCAACTCACTTCCCTGCCGCTGGTCCGGGTCAAGGGTCAGGTTTTCGGCGTTCCTTTTATGTGGGGGCCAGACCCCCTCATTTATGACACCACCGCTTTCCCGCAACCGCCGGAGAGTTGGAATGTCTTCTGGGACCCGAAACTTCGCGGCAAGATTTCGGTGTGGGATGATCTTTCCACGGTATACATGGCGGCGCAGGTGCTGGGCTTCGACAAGCCCGATCCCAGTCAGCTTTATAACCTGTCCGACGAGCAACTGGAAGCCGTCAAGAAGAAGTTGCTGGAGTTGAAGCCGAATGTTCGCAAGATGTGGTCGACTGGCGGGGAGCTGACGAATCTGTTCCAGAACCACGAAGTGGTGGCGGCGATGGGCTGGCCGCTGATGACCAACCAGCTTCGCAAGATCAACTTTCCCGTGGGTGAAGTCATTCCCAAGGAAAATACGACCGGCTGGATTGACCACTTGATGATCACCGCGGGCAGCGAAAATAAGGAACTGGCGCAGCGGTTTCTGGAGTACATGATCGGCGCACAGGTTCAGAAGAAGGTGACCGACATCACCGGCTACACTCCGGCAAATCCGCAGGCGGCACAATATATGACGGCCGCAGAGGTGAAGGGGCTGCATCTGGATGATGTGGACAACTATCAGAGGCGGCTGTATTTCTGGCAAAACGTTCCACGGCGAGCGAAGTACAACGAAATTTGGAATGAAGTGAAGGCGGCACAGTAATTTTTATCGTCGGCAGCTTGCCCGTCGGCGTTGGTACAAGCAAATGGCCACGAGCACCGAACCCACGTTCTCGCGTTCTCCCAATTCTGGGACGCAGCCACTCCTCTCCATTCGTAAGGTTGCCAAATCGTTTGGGAAAAATGTGGTGTTGCGGGATATCTCGCTCGCGATTGCAGAAGGCGAGTTTCTTACCATCCTGGGCGAGAGCGGATCGGGGAAAACCACGCTACTGCGCATTATTGCCGGTTTCGAAAGCGCAACGTCGGGTGAGATCTGGATGGAGGATGAGCGGCTGGATGTTCTGCCTCCGTACCGGCGACGGGTGAATACCGTCTTTCAGCACTATGCTCTGTTCCCCCATTTGACGGTCGAAGAAAACGTTGGCTACGGGCTGCGCGTCGCAAAGCTACCCAGGGAGGAAGTTGCGAGCCGGGTGGAACAAGCCCTGGCCATGGTGAAGATGACGGCGTTCGCCAAGTCCAAGCCGGCGAAGATCAGTGGTGGCCAGCAGCAACGCATTGCTCTAGCGCGGGCGCTGGTGAACCGGCCGCGGCTGCTGTTGCTGGACGAGCCGCTTTCCGCATTGGACGCCAACCTGCGAAGACAGATGCAGGTTGAGCTGAAATCGCTACAGCGAGAGGTAGGCATTTCCTTTGTGTTTGTGACCCATGATCAGGAAGAAGCCATGGTCATGTCGGACCGGATCGCTCTGTTGCGCAGGGGGGAACTGGAGCAGATTGCTTCGCCGCGTGAAATCTACGGCCAGCCGGCGACCGCGTACACCGCGCAGTTCATTGGCCATACCAACCTGCTGCAAGGGGAAGTAAAGGGCGGTGTGGTGCGTTGCCATTCGCTGGATTGGCCGGTCGGCTTGCCGGATGGGCCAGTATTGTTCTCCTTGCGGCCGGAGAATCTGCGGATCGTGGATCTGGCGGTCGGAAGCGCGGGCGTAAACGTGGTCCGATTTCGCGGCAGAGTTTGCCATCAGGCGTTTCACGGTTCGACGGAGTTATTGCAGGTGGAGTGCGAGGACGGATTGAAGTTGTCGATTCGCACGGCGACGCGAGAGAACTGGAACGGCGATCTCGAACTGGAATTCGCCCCGGAAGATGCGGTCGCGGTCCGCCAGTCGGAGGAGAGGACCTGATGTTCTCCCGCGCCTACCGCGCCGCCATCACGTTGCCGCCGCTGTTGTGGGTGGCGGTGTTTCTGCTGGTTCCCTATGCGCTGCTTTTCTGCTACAGCTTCTGGTCGGTCTCGCCGGCGCAGACGATCGTGCATGCATGGACACTCGATAATTATCGCGACCTGTTTCGAGTGAATGTATACCTGCAGACGCTGTTCCGGTCGATGTGGATTGCAGCCCGGGTGATGCTGTTCTCGTTGCTGCTGGGCTATCCGCTGGCGTATTACTTGTCGTTTCACGCGGGAGTGAGAAAGGAGCTTTTCTACCAGTTGGTGATTATCCCGCTTTGGGTGAGCTATCTGGTTCGCGCCTATGCCTGGAAGACGATTCTGGGCAGTGACGGCGTACTCAACACGCTCTTGCAGTATGTCCACCTTACCCAGCATCCGCTGGATTTTCTGCTGTACAGTCCGTTTGCCGTGGTACTGACCCTCACGCACATTTACACGCCATTCGCCTTTTTGCCGATTTACGCTTCGCTCGAACACATTCCTCGCAACCTGGTGGAAGCATCGCATGATCTGGGAGCCTCGCCGGTCCAGACCTTCTGGCGAGTGATCTTTCCGCTTTCGATTCCGGGCGTGTTGGCGGGGGCGACTTTTGCATTCGTGCTGAGCCTGGGAGATTTCCTGGCGCCGTTGCTGCTGGGCGGGCCGAGCGGAATCATGATTTCAAACATCGTCGTCAGTTTGTTCGGTGCAGCTTATAACTGGCCACTAGGAGCGGCGATTTCGCTCTGCATGTTGCTGCTGGTGCTGGCGCTGATTTATCTGTCGGAGAGCCTGGAAAAGAAATGGAGCTTCCGATGAGCGGCGCACAGGTGAAGTCGCGATGGCTGCCCTGGCACGCCATCGCAGTGTTCGGCTTCCTGTATCTGCCGATCGTCACCCTGATTGTGTACTCGTTCAATGGAACCGGGGTGGGAGGATTTCCGCCGCGCAATCTGACCCTGGACTGGTACCGCATGCTTTTCGCCGACGACGCCATCTGGACATCGGTGATGAACAGTGTGCTGGTGGCATTGGCGGCGATGGCGATTTCGCTGGCGTTCGGCATCCCGGCGGCACTGGCGCTGGACCGCGCCAACTTTCCAGGGAAAGTACTATTCCGCCGGCTGGTTCTGCTGCCCCTGATTCTGCCGGGAATTATTACCGGACTCTCGCTGCTTATGCTGTTTCGCGCGGCTGACATGAAGTTGAGCTTGCTGACAATTGTGCTGGGTCATGGCACGGCCTTGATTTCCGTCGCGACGACCGAGATATTCGCCGGTCTGCAAAAGCTGGAGCGCGCGCAAGAAGAGGCATCGCTCGATCTGGGCGCAAATTACTGGCAGACATTTTGGCGAGTCACGATTCCCAATCTGCGCTTGTCCATCATTGGAGCGGCGCTGCTGATCTTTACACTGTCGATGGATGAGATTGCCGTCAGTTTTTTCTTGATTGGGCGTGACAACACGCTGCCACTGGAAATCTGGGGACGGCTGCGGCGGGGGATCACGCCGGAGATCAATGCGATTTCGAGCATCATTTTTGTGTTTTCGCTGGTGGCGATTGTGATTTGGTACCGATTGCGGGCAGGTGCGGAGGGAATGAGTGAAGTGTAGTGCGGGCATCTTGCCGACTGGGTGAGACGACACTACGACAACCGCCGGGGACGGCTGCGCTACTTACGCGAGGGCGCTACTTAAAAGGAAGGCACATGAGCACAAGTCGCAGGGACTTTATCAAGTACGTGGTGGCAGGGTCGATCGCCGCGGGTTGTCCCGTAGATCTCTCGTTGTTGGCGGCGGAAACCGCACCCCAGCCCGCCGTCGATGGTGAAGACAACCGCATCTGTCATCAGGTCCGCGACGGGAAGGAATTCACTCTGCCGCCAGCCAGCGCTCGCCACGATATTGTGATCGTGGGCGGA
>Ga0335079_10002844_pt1 | contig 19923 bp, 17 predicted proteins | sample Lox_Sample_33_FD_206719 | JGI IMG/M metagenome (GOLD analysis project Ga0335079, IMG submission 206719) | Soil microbial communities from Loxahatchee National Wildlife Refuge, Florida, United States - Lox_Sample_3.3 | ecosystem: Environmental > Terrestrial > Soil > Wetlands | place: USA... | reverse complement strand
GCGCGCCTTACGCGCGGCAGCGCCCTGGAAGTGTTGCGCAGCGACTACGTGCGTACGGCGCGGGCCAAGGGCTTAAGCGCCGGGCGCATCGTCCTGCACCATGTGTTGCGCCCGGCACTGCTGCCGGTCGTGAGCTATCTCGGGCCCGCCGTGGCCGCCATCGTCACCGGCTCGCTGGTCGTGGAGAGCGTATTCGGCCTGCCCGGTACGGGACGCTATCTCGCCGAAGGGGCCCTGAACCGCGACTACTCGCTGGTGATGGGCATGGTCATCGTCTACGGCACGCTCACGCTCGGCTGCAATCTGCTGGCCGATCTCGCCTACGGCTGGCTCGATCCGCGCGTGCGCTATGAGTGAGGCGCCGCGCGACGGACTCATCGTCCGGGCCGCCCGCACGCTGCGCCGGGATGCGCGGGTGCGATTCGCGCTGATCGCACTCGGGGTGCTCCTGCTCCTGGCAATCGCAGGCCCGCTCGCGAGCCCCTACAGCTTCGACCGTCTCGACTGGAAGCATATTGCGGAGTCCCCCGGCTGGGTGGCCTGTCACTGGCTGGGCACGGATCGGCTGGGTCGCGACCTCTATGTGCGCGCGCTGGCCGGTATCCGCGTGTCGCTCGCCATCGGGCTCACGGCGACACTCGTGAGCAGTCTCATCGGCATCGGCTGGGGCGCAACCGCCGGCTACCTCGGCGGGCGCACCGATGCGCTGATGATGCGCTTCGTCGATGTGCTCAATTCGCTCCCGTACCTGTTCCTGATCATCGCGCTCACGATGCTCTTCGGCCGTGGCAATCCGTACGCGCTCTTCGCGGCCGTAGGTGCGGTGGGGTGGATCTCGATGGCGCGGATCGTGCGCGGTCAGGCGCTCTCCCTGCGGCAGCGCGAATACATCGAAGCCGCGGTCACGAGCGGCGCCGGCACGGCTCACATCCTTGCGCGGCACATCGTGCCGAACCTGCTGGGACCGGTCGTGGTGTATGCGGCGCTCACCGTGCCGCAGATGGTGCTGTTCGAGAGCTTCCTCAGCTTCCTCGGCCTGGGCGTGCAGGAGCCGCTGGCAAGCCTGGGCAGCCTCATCCGCGATGGGGCCCAGGAGATGGAGTCGGCGCCCTGGATGCTGCTGGTGCCGGCCTCGGTGCTGCTCGTGATCCTGGCCGCCTTCAACCTCGTGGGGGAGGCGTTGCGGGATGCGCTGGACCCAAGGGAGGGCGGGGCGTGAGCGGGGAGGCGGTGCTGGCGCTCGAGGACTTCGGCGTCACGTATCCGACGGCGGCGGGCGTGCAGGAGGTCGTACGGCAGGTGACGCTCGATGTACGCCGCGGGGAGTGCCTCGGCGTCGTCGGTGAATCGGCGGCCGGCAAGAGCCAGCTGTTCCTGGCGGCGCTGGGCCTGACCGGCGCGGGTGCGCGGCTCTCGGGCAGCGCGCGCTTCGAAGGCATGGAGCTGCGAGATGCGCCCGCGCGCCTGCTGAATCGCGTGCGGGGCGCGCGCATCGGCATGGTGTTCCAGAATCCGCTGAGCAGCCTCACGCCGCACCTGCGCATCGAGGCGCAGATCGCCGAAGTCCTCACCACGCATCGCGGCTTGAGCCGGCGCGCGGCGCGCAGGCACGCGGCCGAACTCCTCGAGCGCGTGCATCTGCCGGATGCTGCGCGGCGCGCCCGGCAATACCCGCACGAGCTCTCCGGCGGGATGCGCCAGCGCGCGATGATCGCCATCGCTCTCGCCTGCGAGCCGCAGCTCCTGATCGCCGATGAGCCGACGACGGCGCTCGATGTCACCATTCAGGCGCAGATCCTCGCGCTGCTCGCCGAGCTCAAGCGCGAGCGCGCGCTCACCATCATCCTCATCAGCCACGACATGGGCGTGGTGGCGGGCCTGGCCGATCGGATCGCGGTGATGCACCGCGGCCAGCTGCTCGAGGTGGGAGAGGTCGGTGCGGTACTTCGGGCACCGCAGGCCGCGTATACGCGTGATCTGCTGGCCGCACAGCCGCGCCTGAGCGGGCCCGCGCCGGCGGCGGCGACTGCGCCGGCGACAGCGACGGCCGCAGCAAGTCAGCCAACGCTCCTTGAAGTGCGAGCAGTGGGCGTGGACTTTCGCCTGCGCGAGCGCAGGGCGACGCGCACCTTCACCGCACTCGATGCGGTCAGCTTTGCCCTGGAGCCCGGCGAGGCACTGGGCATCGTCGGGGAGTCCGGCTCCGGCAAATCAACCCTCGCGCGCGCGATCCTGCAGCTCATCCGGCCGTTGCGCGGCGAAGTCGTCTGGCTCGGATCGCCACTGCAGTGCTTGGCGCCATCCGGGCTGCGAGCGCTGCGACGCGATCTGCAGCTCGTGTTCCAGGATCCGCTGGCGAGCCTGGATCCGCTCATGACCGCCGCCCAGATCGTCGAGGAGCCGCTCGCGCTGCATCGAGGTGAATTGAGCGCGCAGGATCGGCGCGCGAGCGCACTGGCGATGCTCGCGCGCGTGGGGCTCGCTGCCGGGGCGGCGGAGCGCTTCGCACATGAGCTCTCCGGCGGCCAGTGTCAGCGCGTCGCGATCGCGCGCGCGATGATCCTCAAGCCCCGTCTGCTCATCTGCGATGAGCCGGTGAGTGCGCTCGATGCTTCGCTGCAGGCCGAGATCGTGCGGCTGATCGATGAGCTGCGCCGCGCGAGCGGCACCGCCGTGCTCTTTGTCAGTCACAACCTCGCCGTGGTGCGTGAGCTGTGCCAGCGCGTGCTGGTGCTGTATCGCGGACGCATGATGGAGCTCGCACCGGCAGCGACGCTCTACGACACCCCGCTCCATCCCTACAGCCGTGCGCTGCTCGATGCCGTGCCGCTGGCCGATCCGGCCCTGCAGCCCGCTCGGCTTAAGGCCCTGCGCGATGCGGAGCCTGCCGGGGCTGAGGCCGATGCCGGCTCGGCCGGCTGTGTCTTCCGGGCGCGTTGCCCGCATGCGATCGAGCGCTGCGCGCACGAGACCCCGCCGTGGTCGGCGGTGGATGCGGAGCGCTTCGTCGCCTGTCTGCGCTGGCCGCAGCTCGCGCTGCGCAGCGGGAGCGCTACGGATCACACTCCGTAGACTTACTGCGGTCCGCGCCGTGCAAGGCCTCACCGGACCCGCTATTCTCGAAGCCTATGACCCAGGAAGCACCGATCCGCCCGAGTGACGGGCTGAAGAACGTTCGCTACGAGATCCGCGGCCGTCTGGCGCGGCGGGCGCACGAGCTCGAGCGGCAGGGCTACGAGATCATTTCCCTGAACATCGGTAACCCCGGCGCGTTCGGCTTTCGCACGCCCGAGGCCATGCGGCTCGCCATGATCGAGAACCTGCCGAACGCGGAAGGCTATTGCCACCAGAAGGGCATCTTCCCGGCGCGCGAAGCGATCGTCATGCAACAGCAGGCGCGCGGCGTGCAGGGCGTGACCGCCGAAGAAGTGTTCATGGGCAACGGTGTGAGCGAGCTCATCGATCTGGTGCTGCGCGCGCTCCTGAACGACGGCGATGAGGTGCTCGTTCCCTCGCCGGACTATCCGCTGTGGACGGCGGCCGTGACGCTCAATCGCGGTCGGGCGGTGCACTATCCGTGCCGTCCGGAAAATGGCTTCGTGCCGGATCCTGAAGAGATCGCGAGCCTCATCACGCCGCGCACGCGCGCGATCGTCGTCATCAATCCGAACAATCCTACGGGCGCGGTCTATCCGCGCGCCGTGCTCGAGCAGATCGCACGCCTCGCCGAGAGCCGCGGACTGATCGTGTTCAGCGATGAGATCTACGATCAGATGCTCTATGACGGTGCTGAGTTCGTGCCGATGGCAACGCTGGTGAAAGACACGCTGTGCGCGACGCTGTCGGGCCTGTCGAAGGTCTATCGCGCCTGCGGCTATCGCTGCGGCTGGGCAGTATTCTCCGGCCGGCTGCGTGGCGCCGCCGACTACCTCGCGGCACTCGAGCTGCTCTCATCGCTGCGTCTGTGCAGCAATGCCACGGCGCAATGGGCCGTGCAGACCGCGCTCGGCGGGTATCAGAGCATCCGCGAGCTCGTAGCTCCAGGCGGGCGGCTCTACGAGTCGCGTGCGGCGATCGTTTCGGACGTGGCGCACAGCCGCTTCCTGCAGTTGAAGCCGCCGCCGGGCGCCATGTATGCGTTCGTCGGCGTCGATACGCGCCTGCTGCCGGATTTCGATGACCAGCGCTTCGCGCTCGATCTGCTGGAGCAGAAGCACGTGCTGATCGCACCGGGCGTGAGCTTCAACGTGCCGTACCGCACTCACTTTCGCATCACGAACCTGCCCGATGCGGCGGTGCTGCAAAAGGTGTTCGCGCGCATCGAAGAGGTATTGAGCACCTATGCGGGACAACCTGCGGGCGGAGGCGGCGACAACGTGCTCGAGGCCGCGGGCCGCTTCAGATAGAACTTGAGGAATATCGCATAACACTCTGTTTTGCCGGATAATAATACTCCGATATTTGATCACCTGAGCGCCGGCGGCACGCTCGTCGTGCCCTCTGCGTCGCGCGCCACGGCAGTCCGTCAGGCCTACACCCGGATGCAGCTGCGTCGCGGCTCGCGCACCTGGCGCAGTCCTTCGATCGCTTCCTGGAACGTGTGGCTGGAGCGCGAGGCTTTCCGCGAGCTGCCGCAGCGGCCGCTGCGCGCCTCGGAGGAGTGGCTGTTGTGGCGGCAGGTGTTGGCCGCCGCCCCGTGGCGCGGTGATGCGCCCGTCGCACCGCTGCTCGAGCCCCTGCGTCATGCCGCCCGGCTGGTGAGCGACTGGCGCTTGCCGCGACCGGCCCTGAAGGGCAGCGGGCGGGCGGAAAGTGAGCTCCTCGCGCAGACGCTGGAGATGCTGGAGGCCCACTGCCGCGAGCTTGGCGCACTGCCGAGTCACCGGCTCGCCGTCGAGCTCGCGCACAGCCCGCCGGCACACGCGCGCCCCTGGCAGCTGGCGGGCTTCGGCACCCTGACCCCGGTGCAGGAGGCGCTGAGCGGGCTCTGGAGCGGCGAGCCTGCCGTGTCCCGCGCTGCCCCAGCGCTCACCCGCAGGGTCACGCACACACGCGCCGTGTGCGCCGCCGATGCAGCCGAGGAACTCGAGCTTGCGGCTGAGTGGTGCCGCAGGCGGCTCGAGTCCGATCCGGCGCAGCACCTCCTCGTCATCGTTCCCGATCTCGCCCGCTCGGTGAGCGAGGCGCGGCGCATTTTTTCCGCGGCCGTGACACCGCGGGCGCTGCTGCACGCGGACGATGCGGGCGAGGCTGCCATACAGGTGGAAGGCGGCCGCGCGCTGAGCGATGAGCCGACGGTGCGGCACATGCTCCGCACCTGGCAGCTGCTCACCGGCGCACTTGCGGCGGCGCCCTTCGGTGCGTGGCTGCGCTGCGACTGCTGGTGCGAGCCGGAGGCGGGCGAGCGCGCGCAGCTCGACGCCTGGCTGCAGAGTCTGGGGGGCGGGGAGGTGCGGCTGGCGCGCCTGCGCGAGGCGCTGACGCGAGCGCCCAGCGCGCTGCAACGCGCGGCTGCCCGGCTTGGCGCAGTCCTCGCCCAGGCGAGCGCCGCGCTCGGCTCACCTGAGACCTTGCGCACGGCTGCGGAGTGGTGCACGCGGCTGCGCGACAGCGGCAAGGTCCTGGTGGCGCCGGCGGCCGCGGCCAGCTCGCGCTTCGAGGACGTGCTCGCAGACTTCACGGCACTCAGCCCCTCGCTGGCGAGCTTGAGCGGACCGGCGTCGATTCAGCTCATCGAGGAGCTCGCCCGGCGCACCTTGTTTGAGATCGAGCCCGCCGATGCGGCGGTGACACTGAGCGACTCACTGGTCGACCCGATCGTCGAGTACGACGGCATCTGGGTAACAGGCCTGCATGCGGAGCGCTTTCCGCCGCCGCTGCAGGTGAATGCCTTCATTCCGCCCGCGTTGCAGCTGCGGGCGGGCATACCCGAGGCGAGTCCCGCCGGCGCGCTCGCGCAGGCGCGCGCTGTGCTAGGGCGACTGCAGCGCTGCAGCGGTGAGCTCATGCTGAGCTGGCCCGCGCGCGATGAGGACTTCGAGCTGCTCGCAAGTCCGCTGTTGAGCGAGTTCGAGACCCTCGCAAAGCCCAGTCGACCTTCCTCGCTTGTGAATTCGCTGCGCGCGCAGCGCCGCATCGAAGCCGTCGCCTCGAGCGCCGGCATGGCCTGGACGCGCGCCGGACATCTGCCGGGCGGCACTCAGGCATTCGAGTTGCAGAGTCGCTGCTCGTTTCGCGCCTACGCCGAGCTGCGCCTCGGCGCCGAGCGGCTGGAGGTGGCGAGCGGCGCAATCGATCCGCGGCTGCGCGGCCGCGTGCTGCACCGGGCACTCGAGCTGCTGTGGCGCGGACTCGGCGACTCGGCCGCGCTGCATGCGGCGCATGCGAACGGAACATTGTCCACGCGTCTGCAGGGCGTCGTAGCGCAGGCTCTCGCCGAGGCGCAGTCACACGCGCTCGCGCCACTGCCGCCGGCGCTCGCGCGCCGCGAGGCCGAGCGTGCCACCCTGGTGCTCGCCGAGCTCACCGAGCTCGAGCGGGCGCGGCCCGCGTTTCGGGCACGCGCGCTCGAGCGCGCCTCCGAGCTCAGCGTCGGCGGCGCACTGATCGATGTGCGAGTCGACCGGCTCGATGAGCTCGATGACGGCACGCAGATCATTTTCGACTACAAGAGCGGACACGTATCCCGGCCGCAATGGCTGCAGCCCAGGCCTTCGGATCCACAACTCTTGGTATATCTGCATGCGGCGACGGCGCCGGTGGCGGCGCTGGCGCTCGTTGAGCTACAGCCGCACGCCGTGCGATTCCGGGGCCAGGCGGACAGCGATGCGCGCTTGCCGCGCGTCGAATCGCTCCCCGCCTGGTCGGCTCAGCTCGAGAGCTGGCGGCACGCGGTTGCCCGGCTGGCGCAGGATTTCCTGGCGGGTGGCGCGCAGCTCGATCCGGTGGAAGATGCGTGCGAGCACTGCCACCTGCACGCGTTCTGCCGCATCGCCGGGCACGGACGCCTCAGCGCCGAGGCCGAGCGCTCTGAGGGCGAGGAAGCGCAGGATGAGTGAGCTCGATCAGGACGCCCGCGCGCGCCAGCTGGCACTTGACCCGGCGCGCTCCGTGCTGCTGCAGGCACCCGCCGGATCCGGCAAGACGACAGTGCTCGTGCAACGCTTTCTACGCCTCCTCGCCACGGCCGCGGAGCCCGAAGAGATTCTCGCCATCACGTTCACGCGCAAAGCCGCGGCCCAGATGCGTGCCCGCATCCTGTCCGTCTTGCGCGGCGAGAGCCGCTTGAGCGGTGCGGCAGGCGATGAGGAGCGCGCGCTCGCGGCGCAGGTGCGGGCGCGCTCGCTCGCGCGCGGCTGGAGTCTCGAGCTCAATCCCGGGCGGCTTCGCATCCACACGATCGACGCCTTGTGCCGCTCGCTCGCCCAGCAGCTGCCGCTGCTGGCCCGCGGCGCCGGCGGGTTCGAGGTCGCGGAGGATCCGGCGCAGCTGTACCGCGCGGCGGCGCGCCGCACGCTGGCGGATGCCGAGAGCGATGAGGCGCTCAGGGCAGATGCCGACCGGCTGTTTGTGCGGCTCGACCACGACTTCGGCCGCTTCGAGCGGCTGCTCGCAGACATGCTCAAGGCACGGGCGCACTGGTTACCGCGCCTGATCGGCGAAACCGCCGATCCGGCGCAGCTGTGCGAGCGTATCGAGGAGAGTCTCGCCGCGATCGTCGCGGCGCGGATCGAGTCGATCGAGGCGGGGTTTGCGCCACAGCTGCGCAGCGAGGGCGCGCAGCTGGCGCGCGAGGCCGCGATGCATCTGCGCATCGAGCCGCCCGCGGACTCCGAGCCCCTGGAGGACGCGCGTCGCCGCTGGCGGGCCATCGCGCGGCTCGCGCTCACCGCCAAAGGCGACTGGCGCCGCAATCTCTCCAGGCGCGACGGCATCCCGGCCGATGACAAGCAGCTGCAGTCGCGTGCGCTCGCCTGGCTCGACGCCGCACGCAATCTCCCGGGCGCCCTCGAGCGCCTGCGCGAGGCCGCGGCACTGCCCCCCGCAGCACTTGCCGAGGATGATGCGCAGGCGCTCACGGCGCTGTCGCGGCTGTTGCAACTGGCCGCAAGCGAACTTGAAGTGCTGTTCCAGGAGCAGGGACGAGTCGACTACGCGCTCATCGCCGGTGCCGCACGCCGAGCGCTGACCGAGGAAGGCGAGCCGAGCGATCTGGCGCTGCGCGTGGGCGCGCAGGTCCGTCACCTGTTGGTCGATGAGTTCCAGGACACTTCCATCGAGCAATTTCGCCTGCTCGAGGCGCTGACCGCCGGCTGGGAGCCCGGCGACGGGCGAACACTGTTCCTGGTGGGCGATCCCATGCAGTCGATCTATCAGTTTCGCGAGGCCGAGGTCGGTCTGTACCTGCAGGCACGCGCCAGCGGCGTCGGCTCAATCGCACTCGAGTCCGCGAGTCTCACCCGCAACTTTCGCGCCGGGGCCGATCTCATCGGCTGGTGCAATGCTGTCTTCCCGCGCTGCTTCCCGGCGCAGGATGATCCGCGCAGCGGTGCCGTCCGGTTCCTGCCCAGCACGGTGGGCCGCAGCGATGCTGCGCCCGGTCGGGTCGCGCTGCACGCCACACCCCCGGGTGATCGCGCTGCGGAGGCGCGAGCCATCGCGACGCTCATCGCGAAGCTTCGCAGCGAGCAGCCCGCCGCCCGGATTGCGGTGCTGGTGAGTGCGCGCGCGCATGCGCCGGCGATCGCGCAGGCGCTGCAGGAGGGCGGCACAGCGCTGAGCGCCGTCGATCTGGTGCCGCTCGCCGAGCTCTCCGTGGTGCGGGATCTGACGGCGCTGGCCTGTGCCGTGGAGCACCTCGAGGATCGCGTCGCGTGGCTTGCGACGCTGCACGCGCCGTGGTGCGGGCTCTCGCTCGCCGAGCTCACGATCCTGCTCGAGGATGCGCCGCAGCTCACGATCTGGGACGCGATCGGCGAGCCGCTCCGCCAGGCCCGCTTGCCGGCGCCTGCCGCCGAGCACCTGCGCCGCACGCAAGCCGTGCTTGCCTGGGCGCTCGCGCATCGCAACGACTTCGATCCGGCGCGCCTGCTTGCGACCGCCTGGCTGCGCCTGGGAGGTCCCGCAGCCTGCGCGAGCGAGGCCGACCTCGTGCACGCACGGCGCTTTTTCAGTGCGTTCGCGCGCTGGTCCGCCGAGCCGGATTGGAACGGCGCGACGCAGCTCGCCGAGCGAATGGATGAGCTCTACGCGGCCGCCGGCAATGAGACCGCGCCTGCCGTGCAGATCATGACGATCCATGCCGCCAAGGGACTGGAGTTCGATCACGTCATCCTGCCCAGCATGGGACGCAAGCTGAACACGGGCAAAGAGCCACTGCTGCGCTGGCTGGAGCTGCCGCGCCCGCCACACGGCTCCGATCTGTTGATGGCCGCCATTCCGCGGGTCGAGCACCGCGGCGAGGATCCGCTGAGCGAGTACATCAAACTGCTGCAAGCGCAGCGCGGCCTCCATGAGCGGGCGCGGCTCGCGTACGTGGCCGCCACGCGCGCGCGCAGCGGGCTGCACTTGTTCGCCGACGTGCGGCTGATCGATGCCGCCGGATCCGCCCACGCTCCGGCCAAAGGAACGCTGCTCGCAAGCTTCTGGCCCGCCCTCGGGCCCGAATTCATCGCGCAGGCACAAGGCCTCGAGCCAGTCTCCGCCGCCTCCGCCTCGACGAGCCCGGCGCCGATCGCGCTGGCCGAGCGACTGGCCGCGGGCTGGACGCTGCCGAATCTGCCGCCCGATCCGGTGCGGCCGGCAGCCGCTGCGGCACCGCGCCTGCTGCTCGATGCGAAGAGTGCGCAGCCCTTGCCGGCGGATTCCGAAGCACGGATTGCCAGCGTCGTGAGCGCTCAGCTGCGCCGCTACGCGCGCGGACACAGTCTGCCGCGATCGGGCGAGGCCGCGATCGGGCGCGCGTTGCGCGAGCGACTCGAGCGCCTGGGTGCGGGAGCGCAGCGGCTCGAGGAGGAAGTCCGCGCAGCCATCGCGTTGCTGGAGCAGTCGCTCGCGGATCCGCGCCTCGCGTGGATCTTCTCCTCCGCGCACACGCACAGCGAGAGCGCGTTCGAGCTCACGGGGGTCGAGGCCGACGGACTCGCGCGCGTCATCGTCGACCGCAGCTTCATCGACGCCGAGGGCGTGCGCTGGCTGCTGTTCTTCCGCCCCGCGGCGCGTGCATCCGATACGGCCGAGCTGCGACGCGCGCAGGCACTGGCCGCAGCGTGGCACGAAGCACCCGTGCGCGGCGGCATCTACTACGCCGCGACGCGCGAGTTTCGCACGCAGGCTCAGGGCTTGAGCGTGTAGCTGGCTTCGAGGGAAAAGGGGCGGCGGCCCTGCGCATCCGGGGGCCCGAGAAAGCGCAGCGCTTCGAGCACATCGGCGGGCACGTTGCCACGCGGTGCGATCATCCCCTGGATGAGGTATCCGGGCTGCGCGGTGAGCCGCACCGTGCCCTGAGCCGAAAACGGTCCGCCCAGATCGGACAGCTGACCTACGGGCTCGCCCGTCTGTCCGCCGGGAAAGGACACGCGATAGTCGCCGATGACGGTGCGGTCGTCCCTGAGGCCGTGCGCATCGAGCTGCCCCTCGAGGGTCGCGACCTTGCGGCCGTCCCACACGATCGAGGCGAAATCCGCCTGCGCCAGTCCATGGAGCGAGGCGGGCACGGCGCCGATCAACTCATGATCGAGCGGTATCGCGCCGTGCAGATTGCGCAGCGTGAACGCACCGCCCGGGGCGAGCTCGAGCGTGCCGCGCACCGGACCTGCGTTCTGCTCGAGTGCCAGATCGAGCTTGAGTCGGCCGACGAGCAGCTTCAGCGGGTGCAGCGTCCAGGCCAGATCCCCGGGGCTCGAGCCCTGGATCACGATGCCGCTGCAGCGGCCGCTCCAGAGGGTGCCCTCGAGCTCGCGGCAGGCGATGCCACGGGGCAGCACAGCGCTCGCCCAGGACGCCGGGAATTGCACCAGCAGAACCCCGATGAAGACGACGATGGCGGTGGCGATGAGCCAGCGCCGCCGCTTACTCGCGCTCACGGAAGACGATGCCGGCGTTTACGAGGCCCGGGGCATTCGCGGTCTCGATCGTCGCGGATTCCACGCGGATGCCGTGCTGCTCGTTCAGGCGTGCAATCCAGCCGACCAGCACATCGAACGAGGCGCGATCGAGTTTCACGCGCAGCCCGTTGCGTCCGCTCGGGTCGCTGTTGGTGAGCGAGGCGGCAAGGCCGGCCTCTTTCGCGGCATTGTCGATGGTCACGATCAGCGAGCGGCCGGGCGCGGCCGGCGTGAGGCTGGTGTTGCGGATGTCCGTTGAATGATCGCGGATGTACTTGAGGTCATCCTGCGCCTGGGCGAGCCGCACATGGGCCTTGGCGAGGCTGCGCTGCAGGGGAACCACGGCGCCAAAGATGAGGAGGATGACGATTCCCGCGGCAACGACCCACACAAGGCGCCGGTCGCGCTGCGAGAGCGACTGGTACCACAGATCGAGCGCGGGCATCTGCATGAAGGTTTCCCCGCGGCCTACCGGTTATTCATGGCGGTACGGCCCGCACCGCCAGCGGGTTCACCACGCATCTCGATGTGCCCTTCGTAACCCGAGGCGATGGCATTGCCCGAAGTGAGCGTCGCATCCCAGCCGCTGGCCCGCAGTGACTGACTGACGTGCTCGAGCGTTTCGGCGTTGGAGGCACGCATCTTCAGTTCCACCGCAGTGGCGGTATACGAGACGCCCTGCAGCGCGGTGCCGGGCGCCCCGCCGCGTGCCTGGGCGACGGCGGCGAGCATCGGCAGCAAACCGAAGCGCTCCGAGCCCGCATTGCGCACGGCCTGCTCAATGCGCCGCCGGCCATCCGGCGGGCAGCGCGGAATCTGGAAGATCGCGCGGCAGGCCTCATCGAAGGAGGCCTCGGCTTTGTGCTCGGCGCGCTTGACGGCGAAGAGCTCGGCCGCCGTGCCCGCGATGTGCAGCCCGATGAGACCGACGAGGAGCGCGGCCGCAAGCCGCCAGCTCTTCCAGTTCTGCTGCACGGCGCTTTGCGGGGCGAAGGGTCCCTGCAGCAGATTGACGGCCTGGCTCGGCGCCTGCGGCAGCTGCTGCGCCAGCAACGCCAGCGGGCCATCGGCCAGCAGTTGTACCTTGATGCCATCGAAGCGATCGCGCTCGGACTCGACAGCTTTCGATGAGCGCTGCCACTCGGCGGCGCCGGTGTAGAGCACCAGCGCGTTGGCCTGCGCATCGCCCGGCAGCCGCACCATGTCCAGCGCCTCGGACAAGGCCTCGATGGGCATCGTCACCGGGAGCTTGCCGATCGGACGCACGAGCACGGAGTCCGCATCGAGCAGTGCCACGGCCTGACCCGGATTGACCGGCAGCAGGTCCGCCTCGCAGTACAGCGCCTCGGGTGTGATCTGGGCGGCTTTGAGCTCAGCGAGCCAGCGCTCCACGAGCTCGCGCGCGACCACGGCGACCGGCAGGGCGGTGGCTTCTCCCGCACGACGGCCGAGCGCGAAGTGCAGATTCTCGATGTCCTCGGCGAGCTGCTCCTCGAGCGCGAAGGGGACGATCTGCTGCGGCTTGACGCCCGACCTGGCCGGGATCTCGACCTCGGTGAGCAGTACATCGACCGCCGGCACCACCACGCAGACGCGGCGCGTCGCGGCGAGCTGCGCCGCCTGCGCCAGCGAGCCTTTGAGCGTCGACATGACGACGCGTCCGGCAGCATCGGCGACCAGCCAGGAGGCCGGATCGCGCGGTTGCGCAGGCAGTCTGATCAATAGCCAGTCGGACATGCTGTTGGCGGTCTAATCGGCCGTGAAGCTGCGTTGAATCGTGCGGACGCGACCGTCACCCTCACGATGCAGCAGACTGTACAAGTCAAATTCCGTGGTGCCAATCTGAATGATGCTCACCAGCCGAAAGTAGTCGGAGGTGGTGCCGATGGTCGCCGCGGCGGCCTGCATCGCCTTGGGATCGGCGAAGCCGGCGTTGAAATCGCTCAATTTCGGAAAGCAGCCCATCGAGCGCTGGCTCGCAAGCGTCTTGGGATCGAGCGCGCTGAACTGTCGCTGACCCTGAGGTCCGATCGCATCGAGCACCGCGCCCGAGGCCGAGCACAGATTGATGCGCGCGGCGCGGGGCAGGGCGGTCACGTAGGGAGCGAGCTTCAGATAGCGGTCGCGCCCGAAGCCGGGCAGGGCGAGGAGCTCGCTCGCGCTCGTGATCGGTCGGTTCGCCGTGCGATAGGGCGGTTGCTGCGACAGGTACGTGCTGTCCTCGGCACCCTCCGGCCCGTCGGCGATCTGATCCTTGTCGATCCAGTCCGCGGCGAGCGATGCCCAGCGCGTCTCGAGCCCGAGGATCTCGAGCAGCGTCTCGAACTGCTGCAGGGCATTCAAGTCAATCTTGCCGCTGTCATCAACGAGCCGGTTCAGATTGAAGCGCCCCTGCATGTCCTCGAGCTGCGCCAGCAGCGTGACGCCCGGCACCACTTCCACCGGTCCGTACGGCATGCCCCAGGGCTCGCTCGGATCATCGATCTGCGGTGAGCCCTTGCGGCTCTCCAGCAGCGCGTACGCTGCAAGTCCCTCGCCGGCCTGCGCGATCAGCAGGCTCTGATCGAAGGCGTAGGTCGCGGTCCCGCGCCGGGCCGTGAGCGCGGTCTGGTAGGCCATGGTCGCCGCCAGAATCGTACCGAGCGCAACCAGCAGGATCGCCGTGAGCAGCGCAATGCCACGCTGCCTGCGGGGAACGGACCCGCGCCTCACGTCGGCACCTCGATGATGCGCACGATGCGACCCCAGTCATCGAGGTCCAGCGTCACCTCGACGGCGAAGGGACGCATCCGCAGATCGGTGTTGCCCGGTGGCGGCCATTGGTCGATCCACTGGCGCGCATCGGTGAGGAAGCGAAATGTCACCGCCTTGACGTGATCCAGCATATCGCGCCGCAACGGCATCGTGCCCTCGGTGATGTCGAGCACGGGCCAGTGCATGCGCATCAGCGTCCCCTTATCGATCCGGTAGGAGACGCGCTCCAGTGCCGGCCGCTGAATGCCTGCCGGGTTGGCCCAACCCGTGCGGGTGAGGATCACGAGATCGGTCTGCGCGGAGTTATCGGCGCTGCCCGAAAGCGCACCGCTCGGCGTGGAGCTCGAGCTGCTCGACGTGCTCGCGGAGCTCGATGTGCTCGCGGCCAGGCTGGCATTGAGACTGCTGGGCGCGCTGCTGCCCAGGTAGGAGCTCTGGCCGAGCGGGGCTGCGATCAGGCAGGCGAGCGAGCCATCGCCCACCTGGTCGCGGACCGGGCGCGGCGCGAGCTGCACGAAATCCTGCACCATCACGCGCATCGTGGTCTGCACGGCGGTGAGCCGATCCTGGCGCGCGCTCAATGCGTCCTTGTCCTGCAGCGCACGGTTGATGGAGCCGTAGCCGATCGCAAAGATGATCGCGGTGATGAAGATCGCGACCAGCAGCTCGATCAGCGTGAAGCCGGCGCGGCGGCGGGGAAGTGAGGGGCGCATCTAGGTGCGGCCGCCGCCGCTGCCCGTCGTGGGCGGCGGGGTCGGTGTCGGTGTGATGGTCGGGGCAGGCGTCGTCGCGCCTGGTGTCTGCCCCGGAGGCACATCGGGCGTGAATTCCTGGAACACTGAACCCAGCTGCGGCGGCGAGACCGCGCTGCCGAGGATGCCCGAGACCGTGACCATCCAGGGCGCGTTCTTGCCCTGCGGCGTATCGGCCTGCTGCACCTTCACATCCACCCGCAGCATTCCGGGAAACTGCGGATCGGTCACATCCTGCTGCCAGTTCCAGTGCCGGCCGGCGTAATCCAGATCGCCGTTGGTCGTGCCGACGGCGGGCATCTGCGTCGCCAGGCGCACCTGGGTCACACGATTGAGCGCGATCCACTCGGCAAAGGTCTTGTCGCGCAGATAGGCCGCCGTGTCGGCAGCCGAGCTCATCGCTCCCAGCACCGCCGCCATGCCGATCGCGACGATGACGAGCGCCACCAGCACCTCGATCAGCGTGAAGCCGCGGCTCATGCGCCCGATCCTGCGGCGGGCGGCTTCACCTCATCGGTCGTCACACGTCCCTGATCATCGGGTGCGAGCGTGATGGTGCGGTCCGAGCCCTCCCGCGCCATCGCCACCTTGAAGGAGGTGAGATCGCCGTTGGAGAAGATCATGACGTGCGGCTGCAGGTCCTGCGGCTGAATGGTCTTCGCATTCGCGGTGCTCTCGAGCACCACTTCCTGCGCTTCGACCGTCAGGCGCAGATTCAGCCCCGCGGGCAGCGTGCGCGCGCGCAAGGTCTCATCGTTGCCGATGTCGACCCAGAGGTTGCGGCGCGGATCGAACACCAGGAAGCGATAGCCGTCCTCGCGGCAGAACAAGCCCATTTCGCGCGTCTGCAGCTCCGCCTGTTCGCGTGCGTAATTGATGAGAGTGGCGAGGCGCCTGGTCTCATCCTCGAGCTGGGTGTCGCGGCCGATGCTGGAGAGCGAGAGGATGGCGCCCGCGGAGATGACCGCGATGATCACCATCACGACCAGGATCTCGATCAGCGTAAAGCCGCGCGAGCGCAGCATGGGGCGCGCGGCTGCCGCGCGGCGGCGGCTAGCGGCTGCCGTTCGTGCCGGCGGCAGCGTTGGCGTCGGTCGTCCAGTTGCCGATGTCGGCGTCTTCGCCTTCACCGCCTTGCACGCCATCGGCGCCGAAGGAGTAGAGGTCATACTCGTTGCCGTGAGTACCGGGGTACACGTACTGGTAATCGTTGTTCCAGGGATCCTTGATGGAGCCCTGCTGCACGTATCCGCCGGCCTTCCAGTTGCGGATGGTGGGATCGGCGGGTTGTTGAACCAGCGCGCGCAGACCCTGCTCGGTGGTCGGATACTTGAAGTTGTCGAGCTTGAAGAGCGTGAGAGCGGTGGTCAGCGCCTGGATGTCCGAGTGGGCCCGGGCGATGCGCGCCTGCTCGACCTTGCCGGCGATGCCGGGCACGATCACAGCCGCGAGCAGGCCGATGATGACCACCACCACCATGATCTCGATGAGTGTGAAGCCGCGTGAGGGACGACGAAGCGTGCGCATGGGGTTCACCGGGGAAGCCGCTCGGGCGCCAAAGCCCGGCGGATCATAGCAAATGAGTCCTGCAGCACCTGTGCGGCCGTTCCGCTCCTGGCTCGCGTCGGTGAATGGCGACGGCGCCTACGGCGTGGCGCTCGCCGGGGCCTGTCTGCTGCTGCTCGCGAGCGAGCTCGGCGGGGAGCCGGCGCGGCTCGCGCTGCGCTACGAGCGCGCGCCGATCGCCGCGGGCGAGCTCTGGCGCCTCCTCACGGGGCATTTCGTGCATCTGAGCTTTCATCATGCGCTGCTCAATGTGCTGGGTCTGGCACTCATGTGGGCACTGTTCGCGCGCGACTACCCACCGCGCCGCTGGCTGCTGATCTGTGCCGCATCGATCGCGGTCATTGACGTGGGCCTGTGGCTGGGGGATTCGACCGTGCAGTGGTACGTGGGTTCCTCGGGCCTGCTGCACGGGATCATGGCCGCCGGCACGCTCGCGCACTTGAGGCGCAGGCAGGCGGAGGGCTGGATTCTCGCGGTCTTTCTCGTCGCCAAGCTGTGCTATGAGCAGTTCGCAGGTCCCTTGCCGTTCGTGACCGGCGCAACGGTGGTCGTGGATGCCCATCTGTATGGCGCCGTGGGAGGCCTCGCGGCCGCGGTCCTCCTGAGCCTGCGGCCTCAGTCGGTATAATCGCGCGCCCATGTCCATAGCCTTCGTATTTCCCGGCCAGGGATCGCAGTCGGTCGGCATGCTGGCCTCGCTCGAGGCCGATGCGACGCTGCGTGCCACCTTCGCCGAAGCCTCCGCCGTCCTGGGCTATGACCTGTGGGCGCTCACGCAGGCGGGGCCCGCCGAGCGCCTGAATGCCACCGAGTGCACGCAGCCGGCGATGCTCACGGCGGGTGTGGCTCTGTGGCGCGTGTGGCAGGCGCGGGGAGGGGTTGAGGCTGCACTGGTCGCCGGTCACAGTCTGGGCGAGTTCACGGCCCTGGTGTGCGCCGGAGCGATCGAGTTCAGGGCGGCGGTGGATCTGGTGCGGCAGCGCGGTCAGCTCATGCAGGCGGCGGTGCCCGAAGGCACCGGGGCCATGGCGGCGATTCTGGGCCTGGAGGATGAGCAGGTGCGCGAAGCCTGCCGGCGCGCATCTGGCACCGGCACCGTTGAGGCCGTGAACTTCAACTCACCCGGTCAGGTGGTGATCGCCGGCACGAGCGCCGCCGTGACGGCCGCGATCGAGACCGCCCGGGAGCTCGGCGCCAAGCGCGCGTTGCTGCTGCCCGTGAGCGTGCCGGCGCACAGCTCCCTCATGCAGCCCGCCGCCGTGCGCTTCGCGCAACTGCTTGCGCGTCTGACCCTCTCCGCGCCGCGTCTGACGTATGTCAGCGCGGTCGATGCAGCCATTCACCGCGAGCCCGAGGACATCCGCGCGCTGCTCGGCCGCCAGCTCGCACTGCCAGTGCTGTGGCAGGACACCGTGCGTGCGCTCATCGCCCAGGGCGCCGCGCGGATCCTCGAGTGCGGCCCCGGCAAGGTACTCACCGGAATGAACAAGCGCATCGAGCGGCGCCCGGAGCTGCAGTACGCGGCCCTCGAGGATGCCGCCTCGATCGATGCTGAGGTTTCTCATGCTTAAGCAAGACATCGCACTCGTGACCGGCGCCTCGCGCGGCATTGGGCGCGCGATCGCCCTCGCGCTCGCCGATGCCGGTGCCAAGGTGATTGGCACCTCGACCACGGAAAGCGGCGCCACCGCCCTCAGCGCCGAGCTGGCGTCGCATGGATACAACGGTCGCGGGGCCGTGCTCGATGTGGCGAGCGAAACGTCGATCGAGGCGCTGCTCGCCAGCCTCGAGACAGCCGGCGAGATGCCCACGATTCTGGTCAACAACGCTGCAATCACGCGCGACATGCTGCTGCTGCGCATGAAGGCCGAGGACTGGCAGCAGGTCATCAATACCAATCTCACCGCCGTGTTCCGGCTCTCCAAGGCGGTGCTCCGCCGCATGATGAAAGAGCGGCGCGGCCGCATCATCACGATCACCTCCGTCGTGGGCCTCACCGGCAACCCGGGGCAGGCGAACTACGCCGCGGCCAAGGCCGGCGTGCTGGGCTTCACCAAGTCGCTCGCCCGGGAAGTGGCCTCGCGCGGCATCACCGTCAATGCCGTGGCGCCCGGCTTCATCGACACCGACATGACGCGCGTGCTCGATGAAAAGCAGCGTGCCGCGCTCACCACGCAGATTCCGATGGAGCGGCTCGGAGCACCGGAGGACGTGGCGGCGGCGGTCCTGTTTCTCGCCTCACCGGCGGCGGGCTACATCACCGGCGAGACACTGCACGTCAATGGCGGCCTGTACATGCCGTGAGGGCGCACGCCTTACGTTGGATTCCTGCCACAATCGGTTGGATTCGCGAGTAAAAACAAGTACTCGCAGGACCCTTGGCTGGCATGCCGGGGGGTGTTCCCCTACAATACCGCGCCCGCTCGCGCCGTCCGGCCCGCCGGGTACCCATTCCTATGAAAGGACAGTCGCGTAATGAGCACGGTTGAACAGCAAGTAAAGGCCATCGTCGCCGAGCAGCTGGGCGTAAAACAAGAACAGGTCACGAACGATGCCTCCTTCGTCGACGATCTCGGCGCGGACTCGCTGGACACGGTCGAATTGGTAATGGCGCTCGAGGAAGAATTCGAGATCGAGATTCCGGACGAGGACGCCGAGAAAATCACGACAGTGCATCAGGCGATCGACTACATCACCGAGCGGCGCAACAAGGCTTGATGGGGGCGATATTGGGTCCACAGCGTTGACCAAGCGTCGCGTCGTCGTCACCGGTCTCGGCATCGTCTCCCCCGTGGGCAGCACGGTGGCGAGCGCGTGGGAGTCTGTCCTCGCGGGCAAAAGCGGCATCGGCCCCGTCACGCGTTTCGACGTCTCGCAGTTCCCGGTGCGCATCGGCGGTCAGGTCCGCGATTTCGATCTGAGTCAGTACCTCACGCCCAAAGAGGCGCGCCGCATGGATGACTTCATGCACTACGGCGTCGCCGCCGGCATGCAGGCCATGCAGGACAGTGGCCTCGATGTGAGCAAAGTCGATGCGACGCGCTGCGGCGCCATCTGCGGCGCCGGCGTCGGTGGCCTCGGCACCATCGAGGCGGAATACGGCGATTTCGTTCGTACCGGCAGTCCGCGGCGCATCTCTCCATTCTTCGTGCCTTCCGTGATCATCAACATGATCGCGGGACACCTGTCGATCAAATACGGCCTCAAAGGTCCCAATCTCGGCGTCGTCACCGCCTGCACGACCTCCACGCATGCGATCGGACTGGGCATGCGCACGATTCAGTACGGCGATGCGGACATGATCGTCGCGGGCGGCGGTGAGATGGCGACCACCGTGAGCGGGCTCGCGAGCTTTGCGCACGCGAAGGCGCTGTCGCCCCGCAACGATGCGCCGCAGGAGGCGAGTCGGCCGTGGGATCTGGATCGCGACGGCTTCGTGCTGAGCGACGGCGGCGGTGCGATCGTGCTCGAGGAGCTCGAGTTTGCGAAGAAGCGCGGCGCGCGGATCTATGCCGAGCTGGTCGGTTTCGGCATGAGCGGGGATGCCTATCACATCACGCTGCCGCCGGAGGACGGGGAAGGGGCCCGTCAGGCGATGGTGCACGCGCTCAGCGATGCCTCGATGAATCCAGCCGAGGTGCAGTACGTGAACGCTCACGCGACCTCGACGCCCGCCGGCGACAAGGCGGAGACCGTGGCGATCAAGCGCGCCTTCGGTGATCACGCCAGCCGTCTCGCCGTCAGCT